>Ga0114969_10001503_pt1 | contig 19793 bp, 19 predicted proteins | sample M_130807_MF_Meta_FD_87316 | JGI IMG/M metagenome (GOLD analysis project Ga0114969, IMG submission 87316) | Freshwater microbial communities from Lake Montjoie, Canada to study carbon cycling - M_130807_MF_MetaG | ecosystem: Environmental > Aquatic > Freshwater > Lake | place: Lake Montjoie...
ACTCGCACCCGCGAAGTGACCGACGCCCGCGGCGCGCGGCGGGCGAACCCCGGGCGACCAGCCCGCGCATGGCGATTTCCTCCTTGCCAGCCAGCTGGACCCGTCGTAAATCCGACGTCATGGATGTATCCAACCGATTCCGGCTTTCCCTCGCCCTCGTCTCGACCCTCTGCGGCCTCGCCTGTTCCGACAGCCAGTCCGTCGATCCCGTCGGCGGCGGTGGCGGCTACTCGAGCCCGGTCTACGCCGACGCCGACAAGTGGCTCTGCCGCCCGGGCCTGGACAACAGCCCCTGCGAGCAGGACTTCGACGCGACGCTGGTCGCGGCGTCGGGCGAAACGAGTTTCGAGCCCTGGGTCGAGGCCCAGGACCCGGCGGTCGACTGCTTCTACGTCTACCCGACGATCAACTACGGCGCCGAGGCGAATGCGCCCTTCGACGGCAACTACGCCGCCGAACTCTCGATCCTGAACCTGCAGGCGGTCCGCTTCGGCTCGATCTGCCGCGTGATCGCCCCGCTCTACCGACAGTTCCAGTTCGGCGGACAGCCCGAGCCCGGCGTGAATCCGGGCGATGTCGCCTACGGCGACGTGCGCGACGCGTTCCGCCACTACATGGGCCAGTACAATCGCGGCCGCGGCTTCATCCTCATGGGCCACTCGCAGGGCTCGAGCCTGCTGACCCGCCTCGTGCGCGAGGAGATCGATCCGAATCCCGGGCTACGCGACCAGATGGTCTCAGCGATGCTCATCGGGTCGACCGTGCGCGTGCCCGAGGGCGCCGACGTGGGCGGCGACTTCCAGAACATCCCGGCCTGCCGCTCGCTGACGGACACCGGTTGCGTCGTGTCCTATGCGTCGTTCAACGTCGACTCTCCGCCACCGCCGACGTCGTTCTTCGCCCGCCCCCGCAGCGGCGAAGGCCGCGCACTCTGCGTGAATCCGGCCGACCCGCGCGACGGTCTGGCCACCGTCTTCCACCCCTACTTCCAGGGCAACTTCCAGTACGTCTACGCACCGGGAGTCCAGGCGCCGGTGATCGAAACTCCCTTCGTCGGGCTGCCCGGGCTCACCAGCGGGCGCTGCGTGGACCGTGGGGAATTCACCTACCTCGAGGTCACGGTGAACAGCGATCCGTCGGACCCGCGCGCCGATGAGATCGGCGGCCAGATCTCCCCCGACTGGGGCCTGCACGCGATCGACTACCAGGTCGCCTACGGCGAACTCGTGGCCCTCGCGGACTCCGAGGCCCAGGCCTGGACCATGAACCACCGCGGGCAATAGGCCGCGGACCCACCGTCCGGCGGTCGGATCGTCGACGACGCCCGGCCGCTCTGGGAGAGGTTGGCCGACGCCGGGAGCCCGGCGTCGCGACCCTTCAGCCGAGAGCGCCCGACGCGCGCAGCTTCTCGATCCGGGCGCGATCGTAGCCGAGCACGCCGCCGAGGACTTCGTCGGCGTCGCGACCCGGTTCGACCGCCGCGCGTTCGAGCACCGGCAGGTCCTCGCCGACCATGCGGATCGGCGGCGGCATCAGCTCGGTGCCCGCCTCGCCGTGGGGGCGGAACGGCAGGCGCGCCCGGAACTGCGGGTCGCGCGTGATCGACTTCACGTCGTTCACCGGGCAGAGCGGCGTGTTCACCTCCTGCCCGAAGCGCACCCATTCCACGGTCGTGCGGGTCGCGAAGATCTCGGCGAGCGTGCGTCGCAGCTCGACGTTGCCGCGCGCATGATCGGCGTACTTCGCTCCCGGGTTCTGGTCGAAGAGCTCGGGGCGCCCCACACCGTAGGCGAAGTTCTTCCAGAACTCGCGCTCGGAGGCCATGAACAGGACGAGGCCGTCCTTCGATCGGTAGTACTGGTAGCGCACCGACTCGGTCATGCTGTTGTCGCCGACCGGGCGCCGCGGCCCCTTGCCGTCCCCGTCGTTGCCGGTGACCTCGTCCTCGGGCCGCTCGTAGGCCTTGTTGCCCTCGATGCCGTTCCAGTTGAAGGCGGCCGCCGCGTCGCTCTGTGCGACCTCGAAGCGACAACCGACGCCGGTCGCGCGCGCGCGGAGAATCCCCGCGAGGATGCCGAGCGCCGCATAGAGCGGCCCCGCGTTGATGCCGACCGCCGTATAGCTCGGGATCGTCGGGAAGCCGTTGGCGTCGGTCGTCGGTCGAGCGACGCCCGCCCACGCGTCGTAGGCGATGCCGTGGCTCGGCATGTCCTTGTAGGGGCCCGTCGCGCCATAGCCGGAGATCGTGCAGAAGACGATGCGCGGGTTGGTCTCCCGCAGGCGGTCCCAGCCGAGACCGCGTCGCTCGAGCGAACCCGGCCGCATGCCCTCGATGACCGCGTCGGCGCCGCGCACGAGATCGAGGTAGGCGTCCACCGCCTCCGGCTTGCGCAGGTCGAGGATGATGCTCTTCTTGCCGCGGTTCAGGTGCCAGTGGAGAAGTGAGATGCCGTCGACGATCGGGAACGCCATCTTGCGGACGTAGTCGCCGCCCGGCCCCTCGACCTTGATCACCTCGGCACCGAGGTCGGCGAGGTTCATGCCGACCGCGCCCGGCCCGAGCATCGCGCTCTCGACGATGCGCACACCGGCGAGCAGACCGCCGCTCGCGTCCGTGGATCCAGCCATGTGCATCTCCCCCCGGTTGCGGATTCGACTCAGCGCGCGATGACGCAGGCGCCGCCGCTGCAGACGTCGATCACCGCCCCGTTGCTGCGCAGGAACTCGGACTTCTGCACGCGGGCGGGGGCGAAGCTGCGCGGATCGCCGTGCGGGTCGCGCCCCTGGCTCGGTGCGAGGTTCACGGGCGGCGGCGCCGGCGTCCCACTGTCCCACACCACGATCGCCGACCCGCCCCACGGATAGGAGGGGATGGCGTCGATGCCCCAGTTGGGCTCCATGTCGACGTTGTGCTCCGGCGAGATCGAGGGCCGGTGGATCCGGGCGCCGATCGTGCGCGCCTCGACGTCGGCGGCGGCCATCGCCACCTGCCAGTCGCCGAAGGCCACGTGCATGAGAACCGTGTGCGGCGGCGTGTTCGGCAGTGGGTCGTCGGTCAGGTGCTGGGCGTAGCCGTTGGCCTCGCCGCGGTCCCAGAGCATCTGGATCAGGCCGAGGCCGAACGCCCGCTCCATCTCCACCGGGTAGGAAGGATCGTAGATGGTCCGGTAGGTGTTCCAGTCGACGCTGCGCTGGAGAAGCGTCGAGTAGTTCATGCCGGTCACGCCCAGCACGGCGCGCCGGAAGTCGGTCGAGAGCGCGGTGAGCGCCCCGCCCATGATGCCGCCCTGGCTGTTGCCGTCGTAGAAGAGCTCGCTGCCGTCGATGACGGAACGTCCGTCGGCCGACTGGAAGGCGGGGTGCGAGCCCAGCCCCTGCGGGTGGATCATCAGGCGACCGAGGAAGAGGAAGTCGAGGAATCCCTGCTGGGTGCGATCGGCCAGCGTCGGGAAGTTCGAGAGGTCCTGCAGGATGGCGACCGCGTTCTCGATGTCGTCCTCGGACATGCCGAGCCACTTGGTCGCGCAGAACACGAAGTCGTGCTCCTCGGCCATCGAGCGAACGTTGCCCGAGGCGACCTCGCCCTCGTCGCCCAGGAGACCGTGGCCGTAGAGCGAGGGACGGGCCGGGCGCGGCGCCCCGGTGCGGTCGCCGAGAGCGACGTGCGGCACGATGCACTCGAAGACGGCGGTGAAGACGCCGTCGGCGGCCGGTAGGCCGTCGGGACCATAGTTGATGCGGGTCGGGGCCTTGCCTGTGCCGGTCAGGTACTTGGGTACGTCGAACGTTCCCTTCACGCGGCGCGCGACGCGATCGTCCACGTTCTCCTGCACCTCGGTCACGCGGAACGCCGGCGCCGCGGCCCCGAGCCGGGCGAAGGCGTCGTCGCGCATACGCAGCACCCGCTCGGTCAGGTTGCGACGGCTTGCGACCGTGAAGTCCCAGGCGAGGTAGAGGTCGCTGCGCGCGACGCCGGCGCGCTCCAGGTCGGCGAAGACGCGCTCGAACTGCGGGCGACGGGCGTCGAACTCCGGCACGTTCGTCCGCAGCTTGTCGCGCATCGCACGGAAGGCGGCACCCGCAGGAATCGGGGCTCCGTCGCGACCGAAGAGGCCTCGGATCGCGACGACGTGGCGGTGGCCCTCCTGCAGGTTGACCGCGGGCCGGATGAGCAGGGCGCGCTCCTCGTCGCTGGAAACGCTCGCGTCGAGTTCGGCCCACAGCGGCTTGCGCTCGCCGGTGTCGGCGTCGACGAGCACGATCGGTGCGTCCTCGCGCAACGAAGCGCCGATGTCGGTCACCGGCGCGATGCCGCTCGCGACCGGGTCGAGGCCGGGTACGAAGGTCTCGATGAGCGCACCGGGGCTGAAGCCGTCGTTGCGGTTCCACTCGGTGGGGTCGACGTGGCTTCCGGCGACGTTGGCCGGCATCGACTCGCGGGCGAGGTTCAGGCGCAGCCCCGTGTCGGTGCCGGCATCCGCCGCCGCGTAAAAGTCGTTGGGGAAGGGAAACAGGCAGATCCGCGTGTCGAGCGGGTCGCAGCGGTCGGCGTTCGGCGCATCGAGGACGACCACCGGGGGCGCCCCGCCCCCACCCGAGGAGCTGCCGCAGGCCGCCGATCCGGCGACCAGGGCGAGGGCGCCGAGGGCGGCCGCGAGTCGGTCGAGGTGCCCGCGGCGCGGGGAGATGGGTCGGTCCGGGAGGGGAAACGGGATGCGGTCCGGCTTGATCATGCGACCTCCTTATCCGAAGCCCGCGACGTTGCGCCAGACCCTTTGGACACGAAGCGCCACCCACCCTTCGCACTCTGCCGCCGAATCTGGTCTTCTGGGCCGGACGATCCCCGCCGGATCTGGCGGGGCGTGCTTCTCGGAGGATGGATTCATGGCGAAGGTGGCAGTCATCGGTGCGGGTGCCTGGGGAACGGCCCTGGCGGCTCATGCGTCGCGACTCGAACATGTGGTCAATCTCTGGGCCCGCGAGCCACAGGTGGTCGAGGCGATCAACGAGCGACAGGAGAACAGCTTCTACCTGCCCGGGGTCCCGCTCTCGCCCGACCTCGTCGCCTCGACGAACCTCGAGGCGGTCCTCGAGGGAGCGCAACTGGTGATCCTCGTGCCGCCGGCCCAGCACATGCGCGAGACGTCGAAGGCGGCTGCACCCGCGATCTCGAAGAAGGCGGTCGTCGCCGTCGCTGCCAAGGGCATCGAGGAGAGCCGGCTCGCGCTCATGAGCGAGGTCGTCGCCGAGACCTTGCCGCAGGTCGGCGCCGAGCGCCTCGCCTTCCTCTCCGGACCGACCTTCGCCCGCGAGGTCGCGAGCGGACTCCCGACCGACGTCGTCGCGGCATCGGCCGACATGAAGGCGGCGCGCAGGCTGCAGGCCTGGCTGCACTCGCCGACCTTCCGCGTGTATTCGAGCGACGACCCGATCGGGGTCGAGGTCGGCGGCGCGCTGAAGAACGTGATCGCCGTGGCCGCCGGGGCCTGCGACGGCCTCTCGCTCGGGAACAACGCCCGCGCGGCGCTGATCACCCGCGGTCTCGCCGAGATCACCCGGCTCGGCGTGGCGCTCGGCGCCAATCCGCTCACCTTTCTCGGGCTCGCCGGTGTCGGCGACCTGGTGCTCACCTGCACCGGCGACCAGTCGCGCAACCGCACGCTCGGGATGAAGGTTGCCGGGGGCTTCGACGCGGAGGCCTGGCTCACGAGCCAGCGCACCGTCGCCGAGGGCTTCCACACCGCGGCGGCCGCGCGCAACCTCGCCCGCAAGCGGGGCGTCGACATGCCGATCACCGAGCAGGTGTTCGACGTACTGCATCGCAAGCGGACGATCCTCGACGCGTTGAAGCAGTTGCTCGAGCGCGAGTTCACCGACGAATTGCGCGGCATCCGCCGTCCACGCGGCACCCCCGGGGACGTGCGCACCGCCCGGGGCCCTGCCGCGCACCCGAAGCCCGCCGCCGGCGAAAAGCGCGCGACGATCGACCGCAAGCGGTCGGTCGCAAAGAAGTCGGCGAAGCCCGCCGCCCCCGAAGCGAAAAAGAACCGCCGCGGGGGGCGCTAGGCCCACCGCGGCGGTTCGCCGACCCGATCAGTCGAGACAGGGGCGCATCACTCGCGCACGCCGCCTCCGCGGTGCAACTGGAAGTCGGGGTAGGCGAGCGTGCCCATTTCGCCGATGTCCTGGCCCTCGACCTCGATCTCCTCGGAGACCCGCAGCGGGGTAATCTTGTCGCTGAGCTTGAACCAGACATAGGCCATCGTGGCCCCGAAGACGATTACCACGAGCGAGTTGATGAGCTGCATCACCAACTGTCCGGGGTCACCGTAGAGCAGACCGCGGACGCCGTCGGAGCCGTAGGTCTTGACGAAGGACTCCCGGACGACGCCGTTCCAGCCCGCGCCGTACTGGCCGTTGGCAAAGATGCCGAGCGAGATCAGGCCCCAGATGCCGTTCACGCCGTGGACCGAGACCGCGCCGACGGGATCGTCGAGGCCGCGATTCTCGAAGAAGAACACTGCCACCACGACCAGCCAGCCGGCGATCAGGCCGATGACCGCCGCCGCCCAGGGGGAGACGAACGCGCACGGCGCGGTGATCGCCACCAGCCCGGCGAGCATGCCGTTGCAGAGCATTGTCGGATCGGGCTTCAGCCCCTTGGCCTGCAGCGTCAGCATGGTCGCGATCGCCGCGACGATCCCGGCGAGCATCGTGTTCACCACGACGAAACTGATGCGCAGGTCGGTCCCGGCCATCGTCGATCCGGGATTGAAGCCGAACCAGCCGAAGGCGAGGATGAAGGTGCCCAGGATCACGATGTTCACGTTGTGGGCCGGGATCGCCTGCGGCTTACCCTTCACGTATTTGCCGATGCGCGGGCCGATGACCGCCGCACCGACGAGCGCGATCACGCCCCCCATCGCGTGCACGACGCCGGAGCCGGCGAAGTCGACCGCGCCGTGGCCGAGCCCCCAGTTGAGGCCGCCCTGGGCGAGAAAGCCGCCGCCCCAGACCCAGTTCGCATACAGGCAGTAGGGAAGCGCGACCCAGAGCGAGAACAGGCAGAAGTTCTTCCACGCCCAGCGCTCCGCCATCGAGCCGGTCGGGATGGTCGCGGTAGTGTCCATGAAGACCATCATGAAGAAGAAGAACGCCATCACGCCGACGTCGTCTACACCATGGAGGAACCAGCCCTTGAGACCGATGAGTCCGTAGCTGAAGACACCGGTCGCTTGGCCGGCCGCATCGGTCGCGGCGCCGAGCCCCCACCCGCTGTTCAGCACGGAGAGCCCGGGTCCGAGGGCCGGATACCAGCCGGGCGGGACCGGACCGTTCCACCAGTTGCCCCAGCCGATCGCGAAACCGTAGGCCCAGAACGCAAGGCATCCCAGCGGGTACACCATGAAGTTCATGGCCGAGATGTGGGCTGCGTTCTTCGCGCGACAGAGCCCCGTCTCGACGAGCATGAACCCGGCCTGCATGAACATGACGAGGAAGCCCGAGATCAGCATCCACACGAAGTTGATCGAGTAGAGGTTGTGGGCCATGCGATCGTAGACGTCGGCGATGGACATTCCGCCCGGCACGTCGCCCTTGCCGTCGCCGGCGGGCGTCGCCCAGGTTCCCGAGGCGGCTCCGGTCGGATCGGGCCAGACGGGCTTGGCCGGATCGTTCGTCGCGCTGAAGTAGGCCGGCAGCTCGGGGGCGTCGTCGGCCCTGGCGACCTGCGGCGGAGCGAATGCCCCGACGACGATCGCGCCGAGAACCAGCAGCCAGATCCATCTCTCTCGCAGTTTCATGCGACTCTCCTGGCGCCCGCAGGCGCGTGAACGGACCGCGTCCCGCAGCGGGCGCGGGCGGTGCCCGCGGCGGGGGATTCGGTGCGTGGTACGTGGAGCCGGCCGGCGGCGCGTGCGCCGCTCAGCGAGGGGCCGGCAGGGCGAGGCCCAGGCGCTCGCAGAGCCGTCCCAGGTCCTCGGGTGGAGGCGAAGTGACGACGATCCGCGGCTGCGCCGCCGTCGGCGCGAGCGCGATCGTCCAGGAGTGGAGCGCGACCCTCGAGTGCAGGTCGCATGGCGGCGATGCGTAGCGTCCCTCGCCGAGCAGCGGCAGACCGACGTACGCGAGGTGCACCCGCACCTGGTGCGTTCGCCCCGAGGCAATCGAAACCTCGAGGAGCGAGCACCCGCTCGCCTTCGCAACGACCCGCACGTCGGTCCGTGCCGGCCGGCCGTCCGGGGCGACCGAGATCACGCCACCGCGCGGCGTCTCGCGCCTCGCGATCGGCAGCGCGATCGAGAACCGCTCGGAGTCCGCTTCTCCCCGGCAGATCGCCAGGTAGACCTTTCGTCCGAGCGGTGGCCGCATCCGACGCGAGGCAGCCTCGACGAGCGACTTCCGCTCGGCGAACAGGATCGCGCCCGAAGTCGAGGCATCGAGCTGGTGCACGGCCCAGAGCATCCGACCGCGTGCAAGGATCAGCTGCGACTGGAGGCAGTCCGGATCCGCCAGCGTCCGCCCGGTCGAGGGAAGGCCCGCGGGCTTGTCCGCCACGACGAGTCCGTGGCCCTCCCAGAGGATTGCCGGCGCCGCTCCACCCATGCCCCGCTTCTGCACCGCGGGGGCAAGGGGCGCCAGCGCTGCCGGCCGGTGGACGGGTGATTCCGATGCGGTTCATGGCGGGAATCCTCAGGCCGCCTTCCGGTTGCGGCGGCGCAGCACGAGCGTCGTCGCGGCCAGGCAGCCGGCGAGCACCGGGACGAGGGGCGCCCGCATCAGGAAGAGCGTCGGCGCGCAGAGCGCGATCGCACCGAGCAGCGATCTGGTGATGGGTTTCATGACTTCTCCTCGGCCTAGATGGCGGCCTCGCCGCGCTCGCCGGTCCGGATGCGAACGGCGTCCCCGATGTCCACGACGAAGATCTTCCCGTCGCCGACCCGCCCGGTCATCGCCGCTTTGCGGATCGCGTCGGTCACTCCGGGGACGAGTTCCTCTTCGATGAGCATCTCGACCTTCAGCTTCGGGACGAAATCGACCACGTACTCGGCACCCCGGTAGAGCTCGCCGTGGCCGCGCTGGCGGCCGAAGCCGCGCACCTCCGAGATCGTCATGCCACGGGCCCCGGCCCTCTCGACGGCCTCCCGCACGTCCTCGAGCTTGAACGGCTTGATGATGGCTTCGATCTTCTTCACGTCCTCAGGCCTCCGGGGCGGCTTGACGCGCGACCCTCACGCCGCGTTGCCCCGACACGGGAGTGAGCAACCGATGTGCCACCGCCTGAAACCGGGCTGCCGCATGTATTGCGGGCGACACGCCCGAATGGGTGCCCGCCCGGGAGGCATGTGCCTTCGAATGAAGCAGGCTGGCCCGTTCCGAGCGCCTCGAGTCGCCCGAGTGGGCGGGCGGGCGGAGGAATCGCTGCTGCGAGCAACGACGGCAACCTGACAAAAAGAAAGCGGCCGGTGGAGGAGGGATTTTCCACCGGCCGCAGACTCGGTGTGCCTTCCCACGTGCCACGGCCTCTCCGCGGTCGCAGTCCAAGGCTGCACCAGGATCGGGCGACGGACCAAAGCCCGACGACCCGCGCCTGCCGGACCGCGACGACGGAGTCTGCATCGCCGCGTCCCGACCTGCGCAACCTGCGTGATGAGCAACCGCCGTGCCGAGCCCGGGAGGCGCCCTGGCGGCTCTCGGGCGGCGACGGTCGCCGGGGCCTGCGCAAGCGCGCGGCAGTGCACGCCGATTCAGCGCGGGTGCGGCCTCGGACACGACGCCGACGGCGTCGGCAAGGGTCAGGGTTCGGAGCGGCCGGTGCCCGTCGGCGCCGCGAGCGAATCCGCCGAGATGCTCTCGACGAGCGGGGAAGCACGCAAGGCTTCGAGCCCGGCCGGCGAGACCTCGAGCGCGACGGCCGCGATGGCCGAATACTCCCGGGTCAGCCGGAACCCGTCCGTGGGAAGAATGGCGAGAAGCTGCGCGCGTGCCGCTGCGCGCGCCGCCGGGTCGTTCGAGGGGCTGCGAAACCGCACGATGACCCGCGCGAACGCGGGTGTCGGGGTCGGTCGAGGCTCCGCGAGAGCGCGAGGCGGGAACGCGCAACCGGCGAGCAGGAGGGCGGCCGGCCAGGCGAGCAGGCGGCTGGTCTTCGTTCGTCGTCGCAAGTTCCCGGCCTCCCTCAGAGCGCGAACTGGAAGCGGCCGATCACGGCATCCTCGGTCGGACGGTTGTAGGTACCGCTGTTCCAACCGCCCTTGAATCGAGTGTGATAGTAGTCGAGCGCGAACTTGACGTTGCGGCTCCAGATCCAGTTGAGACCACCGCCGAAACCCATGTCCTTGCGGACCGACTTCTCGGGATCGGCAAATGCGAGCCGGAAGGCGTCGGGATCGATGCGCAGCGCATCGACCCGACCGACGATCTCCACCGCGCCCCACTGACCGGTCCAGCGCTCGGTGAACGGTGCGAAGGGCTGCGTCGGGACCACGCCGCGCCAGGCCTCCGCCTCACCGGTGAGCGCGTAGGAGGCGGTCACCGCCCAGGCTTGGTTGTTCAGGGTGTCGCTCGTGTCGCCCCGACGGACCGGGGTGCGGGAGGAGACGTACTCGGCCTCGACGCCGAGCGGTCCAACGTACCAGGAGGCCTGCGGGTTCCAGCGGCTCGCGATGCCGTCGGCGAGCGCGATCCGCTCGGGATCGACCCCGAGCGCGTAGGAGAAGATCGAAGACTGCCCGAAGCTCCGGTAGACGGGCAGGTTGGGGTTCGCCACGTTGCCCTGCTCCATGCCGTAGGAGCCGGCGATCCCGACGCCGATCCCCTTGATCCAGGCGATGTCGGTGGTCGCGAAGGGCTGACTGAACACGCGCCCGATGAAGTCGAAGTCGTCGAAGAGCTGTCCATCGACGTTGGAGAGGTCCGGCGCCTGGTCGAAGACGCCGAGTTCGTAGCCGATCGAGTTGCCGAAGTACGATGCCCAGAGTTCGGCGCCGAGGCCGCGCACGGGGACCAAGTTCGTGGGCGCGCCGCGCTCGACGAGCGGCAGCACCGTGGCGGGCTGCAGACGCTCGAGTCCGACCGGCACCTTGAACTTGCCGAGACGTACCTTCACCCAGTCGCCGAAAGGCTTCACGTCGGCATATGCGTCGAACAGCTTCGCCTGGCTGGAGAAGTCCTCTTGGAACTTGAAGTCGAGGTAGGGGCCCAGCGATCCCTCCAGGGTGAGCCGCGCGCGGCGCACCAGGAACTGGTCGGGATTGATGCTCTCGGGATCTCCCGGGAAGAACCGTCCGTCGAGTTGGACATAACTGCCCACGCGCAGGACGTAGTCGCCCTTCTGGTTCTGGATGAAGAAGCCGCCGGGCTTGTAACCGGCGACCGGGCTCGCCTTCTCCGCCTGCTCGACCCGCTCTTCGACGACCTGCCCTGCGGCCTTGTCCGACTGCTTGAGTCGATCGACCTCCTCCTGGAGTTGCTGGATCTGCTTCTCGAGCCGCTCGATATCGGCCGCGGTCGCCGGCGCGGCGAGCGTCGGGGAGGGTCGGCCGCACACGGCCACCGCCGCCAGCGCGAGACAGGCGCACCACCGCACTGTGGAAGCCGACCGGCCTGCGGTTCGAATCCCCAACGCCACCCTTCGTACCTATCAAGGGCGGCTGCCTTCCGTAAAATGCCACGCACGGGGCGGAATCCGGCGAACAGGACCTCCGGATTCCACCCTGCGGGCGAACTGCTCGCCGGGCGCGCGAACCACCCGGTTTGCCGCCGAGGCAGCTAGAGGGCGAACTGGACGCGCCCGATGACCGCGTCCTCGGTCGGACGGTTGTAGGTTCCGCCCTTCTGTCCGCCCTGGAAGTCGGTGTGGTAGTAGTCGAGCGCCAGCTTGACGTTGCGGCTCCAGATCCAGTTGAGACCGCCGCCGAAGCCGAAGTCCTTGCGGATCGACTTGTTCGGGTCCACGAACTTTTTCTCGAATGCATTCGGATCGATTTTCAGAGCATCGACGCGGGCGACGAGTTCCACCGCTCCCCAGTGACCGGTCCAGCGATTCGTCCACGGCTCGAACGCCTGGAGGGGACCGACGCCGCGCCAGCTCTCGGACTCTCCCGTCAGGGCCCAGGAAGCGGTCACGACCCAGGCGCGATTGTCGAGCGTCTCGCTCACGTCGTCGAGGGTCACCGGCGTCCGCGACGATACGTACTCGGCCTCGACCCCGAAGGGGCCGACGTACCAGGACGCCTGCGGGTTCCATCGGCTCGCGATTCCGTCGGCGATGGCGGTCGTCGCGCGGTCGGGTCCGACGACGTAGCTGAAGATCGCCGACTGGCCGAAGCTCCGATAGGTCGGCAGGTTCGTCGTCGAGAAGCTTCCCTGCTCCATCCCGTAGGAGCCGGCCATGGCGAGGGACAGGTTCTGGAGCCACCACACGTCCGTCGTGACGAAGGGCTGCGAGAACACCCGGCCGATGAAGTTGAAGTCGTCGAAGAGCTGGCCGTCGACGTTGGAGAGGTCCGGCGCCTGGTCGAAGGCACCGAGTTCGTAGCCGAACACGCCCCCGAGGTAGCTGCCGAAGAGCTCCGCACCTAGGCCGCGCGTCGGCACCAGGTTGGTCGGTGCACCGCGCTCGACCAGCGGTAACACGGTGGCGGACTGCAGGCGCTCGAGCCCGAGCGGCGTCTTGAACTTGCCGGTCCGGATCTTCAGCCAGTCGCTGTAGGGTTTCGCGTCGGCGAATGGCTTCACGTCGGCATAGGCGTCGAAGATCCTGACGGTGCCGGCGAAATCCGGCATGAACTTGAAGTCGAGGTACGAGCCGAGCGACCCTTCCATGATCGGGCGTGCGCGACGGATCAGGAACTGGTCGGGGTTCAGGCTCTGCGGATCGCCGGGAAAGAAACGCCCGTCGAACTGGAAGTACCCGCCGATCCGGAGCACGTAGTCGCCTTTCTGGTTCTGGATGAAGAAGCCGCCAGGCTTGTAGCCGGCGACGGGCTTCGCCTGCCTGATCTTGTCGTCGATCAACTCCTCGGTGGAGGCGTCGGAGCGCTTGAGGCGCCGGACCTCCTCCTGCAGATCCTGGATCTGCTTCTCGATCCGATCGACGTCGGCCGCCTGGGCGGAGGGAGCACCCGTCGCCACGGCGGGCGAGAGCGCGACCGCCGCTGCGGTCGAAAGCCCCGCGAGCAGTGCAACGCGGGTCACGGAGATACGCATGTCTCTTCCTTTCGGAACAGGCGTGCCTCCGGTCGTTCCGGTGGGCGGTCGCTCGGCTGTCGATTCGGCCTCCCGCGGACGGGTGGACCCTCGGGATCGGCCGCGGCCTCGCCGCGGCGCGTGACTCAGCCCGGATCGGTGCGGCGCGGAAGCCGAAGCTTCTCGGTTCTCTCCACCTGCACGATCGCTCCGTCGTGCACGATCACGGTGACCGTGCCGAAGCGCAGGCCGCGCAGTGCGCCGAGGACGCGCTCGGCGTCGTCCTCGGCGAGCGAACCGACGCGCCCCGCGGCACCCGCCTTCACCAGTTTCTCCGTCGCGACCATCTCGTTCACCCCCTCTCGGTGTTGCGTGCTCATCGCCCGCTCAGATCTGGAAGTCGTGGAGGAAGACCCGGACTTTGCGAGGTGCCACCCAGACGGTCTCGCCGGGCGCGAGATCGAGTTCCGAGGCGCGTTCCCGTGCGAGGTCGACGAGGAGCACCTCGCCCTGGGGATCCTCGAGCAGGACCCGCACCGTGGGGCCGATGGCATGCACCCGCACGACGAGCGCCGCGAGGTTCGACCCGTCGGTGCCGTCGGTGCTCGCCCGCACGATGTCGAGTTCATGGGGCCGCACGTAGGCGGTGGCCGGGCGGGCGTCGTCCGACGCATGCGCCGGATAGTCGACGCTCATGCCGCCGACGTGGGCCTGGCCGGCCTCCACCCGCCCGTGAAACACGTTCACGTTGCCGAGGAAGTCCATCACAAAGGGCGTCGCCGGATGGTCGAAGACCTCCTGCGGGGTGCCGACCTGCTCGATTCGGCCCTTGTTCATGACCACCACCCGGTCGGCGACCTCGAAAGCCTCTTCCTGGTCGTGGGTGACGAAGATGCTCGTCACGTGGATCTCCCGGTGGAGGCGTCGCAGCCAGGAGCGCAACTCCTGCCGCACCTTCGCATCGAGTGCGCCAAAGGGTTCGTCGAGCAGCAGCAGCTTGGGCTCCGCCGCCAGTGCCCGGGCGAGCGCCACGCGCTGGCGCTGTCCGCCCGAGAGCTGGGAAGGGTAGCGCCGGCCCAGGCTCGAGAGCTGGATGAGTTCCAGCAACTCGCCGACGCGACGATCGACCTCCGCCGCGGGGCGGCGACGGACACGCAGTCCGAAGGCGATATTCTCGAACACGGTCATGTGGCGGAACAGCGCATAGTGCTGGAAGACGAAGCCGACGTTGCGCTCGCGCACCGGACGGCCCGTCACGTCCTCGTCCTGGTAGCGGACGATGCCGCCGTCGGCGGTCTCGAGGCCGGCGATGATGCGCAGCAGCGTGGTCTTGCCGGATCCCGACGGCCCGAGGAGCGCGATGAGTTCGCCGCCGGGGATCTCTAGGTTCACGCCGTTGAGGGCCGCGAAGCCCCCAAAGCGCTTGCTCAAGTTCTCGATCGAGACGCTCACGGGCGGCCTCCTTCCTCGGCCGCAGATTCCATCCGCGCCGCGTCGGCGAGTTCGCGGCGTCGGCGCTCCTCGAAGAACACCTTGAGCACGAGGGTGACGAGTGCGAGCATCGTCAGCAGCGAGGCCACCGCGAACGACTCGGGCGTCTTGTACTCCTGGAAGAGCTTCTCGACGCGCAGCGGAATCGTGTCGGTCTGACCGGTGATGCGGCCGGAGACGACGTAGACGGCGCCGAACTCGCCCATCGCGCGCGCGTTGCAGAGGATCAGGCCGTAGAGCAGGCCCCACTTCACGTTGGGCAGCGTGACCCGCCGGAAGGTCTGCCAACCGCTCGCGCCCAGGCTCACCGCGGCCATCTCCTCCTCGTCGCCGAGTGCCTCCATCGTCGGGATGAGTTCGCGGGCGACGAAGGGGAAGGTGACGAACGCGGTCGCGATGACGATGCCCGGCGTCGCGAAGATGATCTTCCAGCCGTGCGCCCGCAGCCAGGGGCCGAGGTAGCCCTGCAGGCCGAAGAGCAGGACGAGCGACAGGCCGGCGACGACCGGCGAGACCGAGAACGGAAGGTCGATGAGCGAGGTGAGGAAGGCGCGTCCCGGGAAGCGGAACCGGGCGATCGTCCAGGCCGCCGCGAGGCCGAAGATCGTGTTGGCCGCGACCGCGATCGGCGCAACGGTGAGCGTGAGCCGGATCGCCGCGAGCGTGTCGGGATCGCCCGCGATCGCCCGCCAGTAGGCGCCGAGACCGCCGCGGAACGCCTGCCAGAACACGTTCGCGACCGGCACGACGACCAGCACGCCGACGACCAGAAGTGCGAGCCCGGTCAGGAGCCAGCGCACGGCTGCGGGATCCTCCCGGGCGATGCGGCTCGCCGCGACGGACCCGACCGCGGCCTTCGCCGCCGATCGCTGCAAGGGCCTCGAGACAGGAGCGCTACTCATGGCGGATCCAGCGCTCGAGCAGGTTGATCGCGACGAGCATGGAGAACGAGAGGAGGAGCAGCACGACGGCGATCGCCGTGGCCTCGGCATAGGCGAACTCCTCCAGCCGTGAGACGATCAGGACCGGCGCGATCTCCGTCTTGTAGGGCATGTTGCCCGAAACGAAGACGACCGAGCCGTACTCGCCGAGCGAGCGTGCGAAGGCGAGCGCGAAGCCAGTCAATGACGCGGGCAGCAGCATCGGCAGGAGCACCCGTCGGAACGTCTGCCAGCGCGTCGCCCCGAGGCAGGCGGCAGCCTCCTCGAGGTCCGCGTCGATCTCCGCGAGCACCGGCTGGACCGTGCGCACGACGAAGGGCATGCCGATGAAGACGAGCACCAGCACGATCGCGAGCCAGGAGTAGGCGCCCTTGATGCCGAGCGGCACGAGGAAGCGCCCGAGCCAGCCCTTCTCGACGTAGAGGTCCGAGTAGACGAGCCCTGCGACGGCGGTCGGAAGCGCGAACGGCAGGTCGATGAGCGAATCGATCAGGCGCCGGCCCGGGAACGGGTAGCGCACCAGCACCCACGCCACGAGGAGTCCGAGGACCACGCTCACCAGCGCGGCGGTGAGCGAGGCGCCGAAGGTCACCCGGTAGGCCGCCCTCGCTCGCTCCGTCCAGACCGCGTCCCGGAAGGCGCTCCACCCCAGCGTCGACGCCTTGGTGAAAGTCGCCCCGAGCGGGATGAGGACGAGCAGTGTCAGGTAGGCGAGCGTCCAGCCCAGGCTAGGACGAAAGCCCGGCAGGACGCGCGCCGCGTTGCTGCGAGTATTCATGGTTTCTCCTCCTCGGCTCGTGCCGTCGGATCCCCGAGGGTCAGCGGGGCTTGTAGATCTTGTCGAAGACGCCGCCCTCGCCGAAGAAGCGCCTGGTGGCCTCCTCCCAGCTCGGCGCGACCGCGGTGATCGGGAACAACCGTATCGGCGGGAAGTCCGCGGCGTGGCGCGCCAGCACCGCCGGATCGGTCGGCCGGTAGAAGTTCTTCGCCGCGACCTCCTGGCCCTCCTCCGTGAACATCCACTTCAGGTAGGCCTCGGCGGCCGCTCGCGTGCCCTTGCGCTCGACGTTGGCGTCGACCACCGCGAGCGGCGGCTGGGCGAGAAAGCTCGTCGGCGGGTAGACGATCTCGAGTTCACCGCCGGACTCCTTCACCTCGAGCTTCGCCTCGTTCTCCCAGGTGAGGTGAACGTCACCGATCTTCTTCTGGACGAACGTCGTCGTGGAGCCGCGCGCGCCCGTGTCGAGCACGGGGGTGCGCTCGTAGATCTTCGTCACGAGTTCGCGTGCCTGGTCCTCGCTGCCCCCCCGCGACACCACCGAGCCCCAGGCAGAGAGGAACGAGAGCTTGCCGTTGCCCGACGTCTTGGGGTTCGGCGTCACGATCTCGATGCCGTCCTTGCCGAGGTCCGGCCAGTCCTTGATGCCCTTGGGATTTCCCTTGCGCACGACCAAGACGATCGTGCTCGTGTAAGCGACCGAGTCGTTGGGAAGGCGCTTCTCCCAGCCCGGCTCGATCAGGCCGGCTTTTGAGATCTGGTTCACGTCGGGCCAGAGCGCGAGGGTGACGACGTCGGCCTCGAGGCCGTCGATCACCGAGCGGGCCTGCGAGCCGGAGCCGCCGTGCGACTGCCTGATCACGATCGTCTCGCCGCTCGCCTTCTCGTAGGCGGGGCCGAACGCCACGTTCACGTCGCGCCAGAGTTCACGCGTCGGGTCGTAGGACACATTGAGGAGCTCGTTGCCGTCGGCCGAGTTCGCGTCGGCGAGCGGCGAGACCACGGCGACGGCGAGCGAGCCGAGCAGGCTCGCGACAAGTTGCCAGGCCATCTTCTTCGTTTCGTGGCGCTTCATTTCCTCTTCCCCTTCGGGCCCAAGGCCCATCCGCCCGGGGGCGGTCTTCCGGGCGCGCGTCAGCCGGATCGGCTCCGCTCGCCCGTCGGTGGCCCCGCTTCGGGGGCCGTTTCTCGTTCGGCGATCTCGCCCGCGACTGCGGGCGCGGCGGACAAGAAAAAAGGCCCGGGAGCTGCGCTCCCGGGCCTCGATTCAGCGTGCCTTGCGGCGATCTCAGGAGATCGAACGCACCACGGCGCCATCGACGACCAGGGAGTTCCCCCGAGCCTCGATACAACAACAGGCGCAAGCGGTACGGATCATCACGGGCCGGGATCGTAGGCCAAGACGACGCCCACGTCAAGAGGTGCCGCGAAGAATTCAGCGACGCGGCGGGATCGGGTAGAGGCTCTCCAGGACCTGGTTGCGCCGGATTCCCACGGCCTCGCGGTGAACCAGGAGTTCGTACCGTGCCTGCAGCGCCGCGTCTCTACGTTCGTCAAAGCGCCGAAGGGCCGCTTCCCGGGCGCCCATCTCGCCGGCCCGGTCGACGTCGCGGGCCGCGACGTCGAGTTCGAGCAGCGCGACCAGGAGTTTCTCCTCGGTGCGGCCGAGGGCCGAGGCCATCTCGCGAACGATTTCCTTCTCGAGTTGCTCCTGGGCCTCGGCCACGTCGAGGCGCTGCTCGAGACGGTCGAGATAGGGACTCTCGAAGCCCTCGCCGCGCAACTCGCGGGCCAGCCTCTTCCAGGGCTTCTCGCGCACTGTTGGGTTCTTCGGCGCCGCCGGAGCCGGGGCGACGCACTCCCGCGCGACGGGGGGTCCGCCGCGCGGGAACGGGTTCAGTCGCGGACGGCTATCGCTTGGCGGGGGCAGCGACGCACCGCCTCCATCACCTTCGCCCGCAGGGACTCGTCGGGTGTCTCGGTCACCAGATAGAGGTTGTCGTCGTCGCGGAGTTCGAAGACCTCCGGGCACACCTTCATGCAGATCGCGTTCGCCTCGCAGCGGTCATAGTCCACGATGATCTTCATGCGTCCTCCCGGCACGAGCCGGTCCCGATCCTGATCGATTCCGCGGCCCGACTCAAGCGGCGACGGCTGGGCTCGGGGTGAAGCGGACCGGCATCTCCTTGATCCCGTTGATGAAGTTCGAGCGCAGGCGGCGCACCGGCCCCGCGAGTTCGATGTCGGGCATGCGGCGGATCACCTCCTCGAAGATCGCGCGGATCTCGAGGCGGGCCAGGTTCGCCCCCAGGCAAAAGTGCTCGCCGATGCCGAACGCGAGGTGGTTGTTCGGGCTTCGGCCGACGTCGAAGCTCGTCGGGTTGGGGAAGAAGTCCTCGTCGCGATTGGCCGACGGATACCACATGATGACCTTGTCGCCCTCGCGCAGCTTCTGTCCTCGGATTTCGGTGTCGCGCGTGACCGTCCGCCGGAAGTGGTTCACCGGGCTCACCCAGCGCAGCATCTCCTCGACCGCGGTGTTGAGCAGTGCGGGGTTCTCCTTCAGGCGCTTCCACTCGGCCGGGTGCTCGATGAGCGCGCGCATGCCGCCCGAGATCAGGTTGCGAGTGGTCTCGTTGCCGGCGACCGCGAGCAGCAGGAAGAAGGAGTCGAAGTCCACCTCGGAGAGCTTCTCGCCGTCGACTTCGCCCATCATGAGTGCGCTCACCAGGTCGTCGCGGGGATCCTTCTTGCGCTGCTCGGCCAGCTCGTTCGCATAGAGCCACATCTCCATGGCCGCCTGCTTGCCGACCTCCGCGGTGTTGCCGAATTCCGGGTCGTCGAAGCCGATCAGCCGGTTGCTCCACTCGAAGACCTTGTGGCGGTCCTCGAGCGGCACGCCGACCAACTCGGCGATGACGATGAGCGGCAATTCGGCCGCGACGTCGCGCACGAAGTCGCAGTGGCCGAGCGGGGTCACGCGGTCGAGGATCTCAGCGGTCGTCTGCCGGATCCGGGGCTCCAAGCGCGCCGTCATGCGGGGCGTGAACCCCTGGCTCACGAGCTTGCGGTACTTCGAGTGCTGCGGCGGATCCATGTTCAGCATGATGGTGCGCGTGTTGTCGAGATCCTCCTTGGGGAGATCGCGCATCATGGTGCTGCCGCGCCAGGACGAATAGGTCTGGGGATCCTTGGAGATCGTGACCAGGTCCTCGTACTTCGTGATCGCGTAGAAGCCTTGGCCGTCCGGCAAGTCCTGCCAGAACACCGGGGCCTCGTCGCGCAGCAGGCGGAAGGCCTCGTGGGGGACGTCCTCCACCCAGTTCTCGGGATCAACCAGATCGATGTCGGAGAGCTTCATCGGAACCTCGTTTCGGCTGGAGCGGACGCCGCCC
>Ga0114969_10001505_pt1 | contig 19783 bp, 22 predicted proteins | sample M_130807_MF_Meta_FD_87316 | JGI IMG/M metagenome (GOLD analysis project Ga0114969, IMG submission 87316) | Freshwater microbial communities from Lake Montjoie, Canada to study carbon cycling - M_130807_MF_MetaG | ecosystem: Environmental > Aquatic > Freshwater > Lake | place: Lake Montjoie...
CCATGCCTCCAAAACCGCGTTTGGGGACAAATACGGGCACACAAAAATTCTTGCACATGATTACCGATCTGTTTACACTTCCTCGGATGAATATGCAGGTTTACGGCAGAAATTAATAAAAGGGATTGAAGATGACTATATCGAACAGGCACAGCGTTCCGGGCTCAAGAAAAGTAAAGCACGGCAGGCCCTCGTCAAACCCCAACTTGCAAGCACTTTCGTTGGAGGAAGCCGAAAGGCTTGGAATACCTACCAGACGAGACTTGGTCATCTCGACAGTGCTGAAAACGGGTTCAAAGACCTCGCGCAGTCGGTAGAAGACGCTAATCAGCAGTTTGTAAAGAGGGCTGCTGGTCGTGCTGCAAAGAGAAAAACAGCAATTGACAAGTCTCTTAGCGAGGCTGGGTATGCTCGTGGGGGTATGATCCCTCATGGGCCCCACATGCCTCACCCTGCCATGCGTATTCCCGGTGTACACATTGTAACCTCTGAGGCAGGGGAGCCGTTCTTCCATGGAGGTCTGTGATGTTTGAAGAAGGTGAAAAATATAATGGGCTAATACCACAAATTAAGTACCTGCCCACCCATGCAATTGAACATTCTGGGCAAGCAGGTGAAGTTCATCACGTTGATGATGAAGTGGCAAAAAATATGGATTTTTCTGCGCCTGTCGAGGCAACAGCATTTCGATATGGGCGCAATCATGATGAGTTTGAACCATCCGTTCAAATATCTGATGGGCATCACAGGTTAGCGGCGGCCAAACAAATAGGTCGCCCTCATCTTCCTGTAAACATTATTGCCCGTAATGCTAAAGGCGAAAAATTAAATGCTTTGAAAGCATTGTCGGATGAAATTGAAAGCAAATTGGCCAAGCCTGCCATTGGCAAGGAAGGTGGCGGCCCTGTAGAGCAGGACGGCATCACGGCGTATCACGGATCACCGCACGAGTTTGAGCAGTTTGACACCAGCAAGATTGGCACGGGCGAAGGCGCACAATCCTACGGGCATGGGCTGTACTTTGCTGGGCATGAACCTGTGGCAAAAGAATACCGTGATCGTCTTGCAAAAGAAGAAGCATCAAGCGGGGAAACAATAGCAGATCAGCATGTTATTGCGCCCCATTTTTACAAAGACATGAGTGATCAAGAAATTGCAGAACACATGGACGAAGCTGCAAGTTGGGCAGACAAAAAAATATTTGACCAAGGTAAAATGAAATACCTGTACGATGACGGGTCTATGCTTATTCATGATGAGGATAGGGTAAGAGCCGTCCAGAAGCAACCCGGCCACATGTACGAGGTGCATATAAATGCACACCCGCACCACATGCTGGATTGGGATAAACCGCTGAGTGAGCAACCCAGTCATATCACAAAAAGCCTGTTTGATGCCCGCAAAGAGTTGCCAACCCTATGGCAAAAAACGCAGCACCACATCAATAACGACAGTACAGCGGGCGATTTTTACCAGTCAGTCGCTGCAGGTCATCCTCACGGGTATGCGGGCGCAACTGAGCAATTGAGCCGCGCAGGCATTAAAGGCATCAAGTATCTGGATGCTGGTTCACGCGGCGACAAGGCAGAACCCACCCACAATTATGTCGTGTTCAACCACAACGATGTTGAGATTAAACGCAAGTATGAGCAAGGCGGCGCAGTAGAGGGGTTTGCTGACGGTGGATCTGTGCATGACCAGTTCCTGCCGCACGATCACCCGCAGCGGCAACAGAACCTTGGCGAGTTCTTGAAGGAATCTGCGATTAAGCACCCTGATGGTAGGCCCAAGGTTGTCTATCACAACACAAGCCGCTCATTTAACGAGTTTCGTACGGCTAAAAGCGAGATGGGAGCGCACTTTGGAACCCCAGCGCAGGCAAACGACATTTTAGAGGTTATCCATGATAAGCCTGATCACCAAGGATATCCTGTTTATCTAAACCTCAAGAACCCCCTGCGGTTGCGGGACACGGGAACATTCGACACATATAGGGTCCACCGGCAACTTAAAGAAATGGGCCTTGATAAAGGGTTGCCAAAGAACCCGCACCAACTAGAAATGCAAGAGCATCTGCAATCATTAGGCTATGACGGGGTTGTCTATTTGAACCGCCGGGAAGGCATCTCGCGGGCTAAGGGCAAAGACCCAGAACGCTATAACGACTACAGCGATCAGATGTTCAAGCATCACTTCCCCGATGCCGAGGATTCCTACATCGCCTTTGACCCGACCCAGATTAAATCTGCGATCGGGAACAATGGGTATTACGACCAGAACGAACCCGACATCACCAAGGCTGAAGGTGGGGACGTTTGGGATGATTCGCGTGTTCGCCGCTCTGGTGAGGGTGGGCAGGAAACCGCGCTTGATTTTATCCAGAACGCACCGCTCTACAAGCAGCGCATGGAAGCACAGGCCCCACAGCCTGCACCAGCCGCCGCACCATTGATCGAGGTGAAACCGATGCCTGTGACAGCCGCCGCGCCTCCTGCAATCGTGCAGCCTGCCCAGCCTGTTCAGCAGAAGCAGGAACAGCCGCAGGGTCAGGTCGGGTTGTACGCTGTTGGCACGAACGATCCAAACCCCGATATGACGGTGCAGTCAGCACAGCGAATCATTGAGTCCTCCCGTGCCATGGGGATCAATCCTGTGTTCCTATTGCCCAATCAGGCCGGTGGGACGCAGTACGCGAAGAACTCTAAGGCATTGCAGAATTATCTCGACACGGTCGGCATCCAGTATCAGATGCCGCAATATGGCGACAAAGATCCGCTTCACATGACACCAAGCTGGGCATCAGGGGCCGCGAAGTCTTATGAGGCCCCGTTTCTGGCAGGGGATAGCAACAGCGTCAGGATGGGTATCGTCGGCTATGGTGCAAAGGGCGATGGCAAGACGCTGGTGCATCCAGAGAGCGGTGCAGTGCTGGGCCGTGTTGGGGCTAACTCCAAGGCCGTTGCGGACGAGCTGGAGCGGCATCTCAGGTGGCAGCAGCAGAACCGTACCCAGCGTAACACGGGCGGCCCTGTGAACGTTTCTAAAGGGCAGGATACCGCTGGCAACTTTAAGAAAGAACACGAGAAGATCCACGGCATCCCTGTGGCCATTGAGGTCAAAGAGGGGCATGACCGGGTCAAATACGAACCAGATGGTAGCGTCAAGTTCAAGGCCAAGCAGTATGCTGACTACGGTGCAATCCTCGGCACAAAAGACGCCGATGGGATGAACACCGATGTCATGGTCGGGCCTCACAAGGATAGCAATAAGGCCTACATTATTGACCAGCGCAAGCACAGCACTGGCAAGTTTGACGAGCATAAGGTCATGCTTGGGTTCAACAAGCGCAAGAAGGCCATTAAGGCCTACACCAAATCTTATGCCGATCGTCATGGCAAGGATAGGGTTCAAGATGTGGTTAAGACCGACATTGCAGGCCTGAAGAAATGGTTGAAGCGGGGCGATTTGAAAAAGTCAGCCGCAAAGGATGCTTTGATAAACCGCGCACTTGAGGTAGTATCCAAGAAGACTTGAGCCGCCCAAGCCCCCATGGCGGCCCCCGGACGCGGGGTTAACTCCGAGGAGAGACTGATGTCTGAGACAGCAAAATCGGCAAGAGCCGCAATGAAGGCAAAGGCGCAACGTCTTGGTGGTAGTGATCGCCCATTGGAAAAGGTTGATTCCTCCACTTTTATGCCGCCTGAGATGCTTGACGCTAACGTAAAGACAGGCGCAAGGCCTCTGACACGCCGCGCTTACAAGTCTGGTGGCAAGGTAAAGGGTGTTTTGGCCAAGGCTCGCGCCGATCGTCCAGCTCGTAAATCTGGTGATGCTTCCCTGTCGGCGAACAACCTGATCAACCGCAACGTGAAGGATGCTAATGCAGAGCGCGAAGGTGCCGGCAAGCATATTGGCGCGTTCAAGAAGGGTGGTCGGGCTCATAAACTTTCTGGCGGGCTGCTAGAGAAATATGTTGATAAGGCTGGGTCAAAACGTGCAGGCGCACAACGTGGAGTAGATTTCCTTGAGCGTAACAATGCTACTGGCGAAGGTGGCATGGGAACTCATAAGAAATTTAAAAATGAAATTGATCGCCGCACCAAAGGAATGGCACTTGCTGCGTCTAAATTGCATGGAACCAAAGGTGCGGGCGTAAATGTTCTTGCATCTAATGATGAAACAATGAAACGCGGTGGCCGCGCTGAAAAGTGTGAAGGCGGCGAGATGAAGCGCACCAAGCATAACACCCGTGGCGGCGCACCTGTTAAAGATCCCCATGCTAAAGACCCATTTGCAGGTGAAATTAGCACTCGTGGTGTCACCGGCCCCGGCGGCAAGTATGTGACTGCCGATGAAATTCGTAGCGGCTTTAGCGGTGCTCCTATGCCCCCCAAAATGCCTGATGATATTCGGGACACCCGTAATGCAGAAGCCGCAGCATCGGCAAATGCCAACATGGGCAAAAAGCATGGCGGTCGTGCCAAGAAGTTTATGGGCGGCCCAATGCTCCAGCCCGGCGGGATGCTGGCCGGTGCAACTCCTGCTGGCCCTTCTGGCATGCCTGCTGGGCAGGGTCAGCCGGGCGGCCCAACTGCTGGCGGCCCAGATCCGCGCCTCGGCATTGTCAACAAGAACGCACTGAATTTCGGGACAGGTTCTTCCGGTTCGCCCTATAAGAAGGGTGGCGCGGTAAAGCACTCTGACGAAGCCGCTGATAAGGCCTTGATCAAGAAGATGGTCAAACCGTCTGCTCGCACGGGTAAGGACAAGGGCGGGGAAGTCTTCTCTGGTAAGGGTTACCCTTTCAAGGTGCCCGGTGCTGACGGTGGCCGTACTGCTCGTGCCGCTGGTGGCCGCACAGGCAAAGGCAAGACCAACATCAATATCGTCATTGCGGCGGGTAAAGGCCCACAGGGCGGCCCACCTGCTGGCGGCATGATGCCCCCTCCACCTCCCAGTGGTGGTCGCCCAGTAATGATGCCACCTCCTCCTCCCGGCGGGGCTGGTGCTGGTGCTCCTCCAATGCCAATGCCGATCCCAATGCCCATGCCAATGGGTGGCGCTCCTGCTGGGGGCCCTCCTCCGGGCATGCCGCCAATGCCGCGTAAGGCTGGTGGCCGTATTACCAAGACAGCTCATTCCTACAAGGACATGGAAGCCGGCGCAGGTTCTGGTGAGGGGCGGTTGCAGAAGACCGAGATTGCCAAGCGTTCTATGCACAACAGCGGCGGCAAGGTAGGCCATCGCAACTACCGCAACTATGAAGATATGGACGCTGGTTCTGGTGGTGGTCTGGGTCGCCTTGAGAAGACCGAGATTGCTGCCAAGCACAGCGGTATCCAGAAGGCATACTAATCCGCGACACCAGCCCTGTCGCGGCGGGGCGAGGCATAGGAACGATCCCCCCTGTTCTTATATCTCGCCCCACACAATACTGAACCACCAATGGGGGATGACAAATGCTGACCTACGCAACACATCTGCAATCTGTAATTGAAAAACTTATCCGCGAAGAAATTGATATGAAAACGAAAATGCTAGTTTCTGCCCACCAATCACTAGATTTTGCTGCCTACAAACACCACGTTGGGGTAGTGCAAGGACTTGAACGCGCTCTAGAGCTCGTTGAAGAGGCTGAATCCGTTGTAAGTAAAGGCTAATAGGGGGAACCAATGCCTTATATGAAGATGACACATGCTATTGATCCAAAAAAGGCAATTCTAGACGAGATTGGAGACCTCAGCACCTTTGAGCTCTTCAACAACAAGATTCTCTTGGCGACTTACAAGCGTCCTGAGAAGACAAAGTCGGGCATTATCTTGACCGACAGCAACCGATCGGAGGACACCTTCCAATCCAAGGTAGGTCTTTTGATCAAAATCGGCCCAAGTGCGTTTGAAGAGAACGCAGAAGGCTGGTTCGCTGGTGAAAAATTCGAGCTGGGGGACTGGATTGTCCATCGCCCATCAGACGGGTGGAGCATCAACGTCCATGGCGTGGACTGCCGGATCTTGGCAGACACTCAGGTCCAAGGGCGGGCGGTAGATCCTGATGAAGTTTGGTAATGAAAGGAAATAATCATGGCAAGAGAACAATTGGAAATACCATTAGACGATCCTAACGAGTTCGATAACACCCCAGTCGAGGTTGTTATAGACGAAAAGGTTGCAAAATCGGCCCCTACACAGGGTGAAACCGAGGTTGCACTTAACCAGTTGCGGCAACAGTTGGACGCTGAACGTCTGGCACGGTATCAGGCGGAGCAACATGCTCTGTCTGCATCTCAGGCGGCACATCAAGCGACATCTAAGAAGGCGGACACAGAGGTCCAAATGGTCAAATCGGCCATCAAGACCCTTAAACGCGACAATAAGATGCTGCGGGATGCTTATCAACAGGCATTGCAAGTTGGCGATGCGAATGAAGCCTCCAAGATCAATGAAAAGATGATGGAGCTTAAGGGAAACCTGCGTGATCTGGAAAAAGGGTACAGCCCTTTGAAGAAAGAAGCACGACAGGCGAAGGAAACAACACGGATTGTTCCTCAACCTGTCGCTCCTCCTCAGTCATCCCAGTCTCAGCTTGATCAGATCATCAATTCTGTCACACCACGCTCTGCGGCATGGTTAAAATCAAACCGTGACTCTATCCAAGATCAACGCTCCATCAATAAGATGTTTCGGGCACATGAAGACGCGGTTGAAGACGGCATTGAACCTGATTCAGACGCTTATTTTCGTTACATTGAAGGGCGTTTAGGCATGGGACAACAGCAGCAATCCGAATCACCATACTCGCATGCGGCAAAAGCCTCTGAACGTTCTGTTGCCCCGCCTGCAGCACCTGTAAATGGCAGTTATAATAGCCGTCCGGGGATTGTAACGCTCACAAGGTTAGAAGCAGACATGGCCGCTACTCTTGGGATGACGCCAAAGGAATATGCAGAAGAAAAAATCGCCCTTCAGAAGGAAGGCCGTCTTTAATTAAGGAGATAATACAATGGTTGAAGTAGCAAATACGGTTAATCGGCGCAGGGGCAAACCACCGACAGGCCTAAAGCCGGCAATGGAGATTCCAGAAGATATCTTTGAATTGGATGACGCCCTTGAAGAGGTAACAAGTGTGCCTCGTGCAGAAATGCGGCCTACTGTGCGTGACGAGGACCATCTTGCTCGTGCAAAAATGAGGACAGCGCAACTCAAGGGCCATTTGACTGATCTGGACGAGGGACATGATGATTTCTATATCCCAAATGGGGCCATACCAGACGGTTGGACCTATGAGTGGAAGCGTCGATTGCTCCTTGGGCAGGAAGATCCTGCATATATGGTCTCACTTAGATTAAGGGGGTGGGAACCTGTGCCTGCCGAGCGGCATCCAGAGATGATGCCAACCAATTGGCAGGGTGAGATCATTGAGCGCAAAGGTCTAGTCCTTATGGAACGGCCTACCGAGATTGTCGATGAAACCCGCCGGCTTGAGTATCTGAAAGCTCGCAAACAGGTCCGCGACAAAGAAGCTCAGTTGTCTGGTACGCCTGACGGGACGCTCACACGCGATCACGCACAGACGAAGCCCAAAATCAGCAAGAGTTATGAAGCGGTGCCGATACCTAAAGAATAAAGAGAGGGGCCTTCTGGCCCCTTTACTTTTGCTCTGATGATGGTATTTTGTTTACATTGTCCTGAAAAGGCATGCCTCCCCTCGGTGCGGGGGGTTCATATGTCCTCGGTTCTTAGTCGCCCCGGTGTGCGATGATGAGCTTTCCCGTTAAAAGGAGATCCCGTCATGGCGAACACAAACGCGCCTTACGGATTCCGTCAGTATCAAGGGAATGGTTCTGCTCCGACCTATGGTCAGAATGCAGTGTTCGTTACCGCTGGTGCTAGCGCGATTTATTACGGTGACCCAGTCACCCAGCAGACTGACGGCTCAGTAGCCCGCTCTGCTTCCACTGGCGCAACTCCTGCTGCTCTTGGTATTGCTGGCATCTTTCAAGGCGTCAAATACTTGTCTGCAGTTGCAAAGCGTACTGTGTGGTCGAACTACTATCCCGGCGGCACTGATCCGCAGGCTGGTACGATCGAAGCATACATCGTCAATGATCCAAATTCTCGTTTCATTGCACAGACTGATGGTACGGGTCTTGCTCTTGCTGACACCGGTTCAACCATTGGTTTCGTGATTGGTTCGGGTAACACTGCAAATGGTTTGTCGGGTGCTTATCTTGATACAACCACGCTGAACACATCCACTTACAATGTTTACGCACCTTTCGTTGTCGTTGGCGTCCTTACGGACCCACCGGGTTCGCCGGGTACTCTTGCCGCTGGTCAGCCGTATGACTGGGCAATTGTTGCGTTTAACAACGTAAATACCCGCAACTTTACGGGCGCATAAGGGAGTATGATCCATGGCCGTTAATTTAGCGTCTATTAAAGATCTGCTCCTTCCCGGCCTTCGTGGCATCACGGGTAAATATGAGCAGATCCCATCGCAGTACGACAAGATCTTCACTAAGCATGAGTCGAAGATGGCGTTGGAACGCACCGCTGAAATGCGCTTCTTGGGCCTTGCCCAGTTGAAGACTGAAGGTGGTCAAACTGCATTCGACAACAACGCTGGTGAGCGTTACGTCTACAACCAAGAGCACACTGAAATTGCTCTCGGTTATGCGATCACCCGCAAAGCAATCGATGATAACCTGTACAAGACACAGTTTATGCCCTCGAACCTCGGCCTGATGGAGTCTTTCCTCCAGACCAAGGAAATCTACGGCGCAAACGTCTTGAACACGGCCACTACCTATAACGCTGCTATCGGCGGCGATGGGAAGGCCTTGATCGCTACGGACCATCCGATTGACGGTGGCACAATTTCGAACCAGTCTTCGACCAACGCAGACTTGAACGAAGCATCACTGTTGAACGCGATGATCTCGGTTCGCTACAACTTCCGCGATCAGGCAGGCCTGAAGGTCTTCGCCCGCGCTCGTAAGTTGATCGTTCCTGCTCAGTTGGAACCAGTTGCTATTCGTCTGACAAAGACTGAATTGCGTCCGGGTACTGCCGACAACGATGTGAACGCGATTATGATGACCGCCGGCGGCTTGCCAGAAGGTTATCTGGTCAACGACTACCTCACTGCTTCAAGTGCTTGGTTCTTGCTGACGAACATTGACGGTCTGTCGTATATGGAACGTGTAAAGTACGAATCCGATATGCAAGTCGACTTTGTGACCGATAACCTTTTGGTTAAGGGTTACGAGCGTTACTCGTTCGGATACTACAACTGGCGTTCGATTTGGGGTTCATTCCCAACTTAATACTACAAAAGCGGGGTGTAAAAGCCCCGCTTTCATCTAGGTTTTTGTGCATACAGACCGGCCTAGCGGACTCTGCACAGACTGTATGCTTAACTCGTGCAGGAGGTTCTTATGGGAATCACCACATTTACTGGCCCTATCAAGGCAGGCAATGTTCTTAACACAACTGGCACCACTGCTGGTACTGTTAAGAATGTTGGTTTTGTCATGATGGCGCAAGCTGTTCCAATCACTCAGGCAGGATCTGCAACCGCTTATAAGACTGCTATTGTCATTCCAGCCTACAGTCATATTGTTAACATTCAGGTGTTGGCAAGTGTTGCGTGGAGTGGTGCGGCTTCCACCATCAATGTTGGCACTTCTGCGACTGCCACTGAGTTGGTTTCGGCTGGGTCTCTTTCGGCTATTGGATTGGCCGCTTTGACACCCGGCACTGATGCTACTCGTACACTTAAATGGTCTAATGTCGGCACAACTGATCAGATCATTTATGTGCTATCCGCAAACACTGGTGCTGGGGTTGGCGATCTTGTTGTTCGCTATATTCAAGCTGAAAACGCTTAAACGGTCGTAAGGAGACTGCTATGAAGGGTAAAGTTCAAAAGGGTCATAAGGTCGAGGACCGCGCTCCTACCGACATTTATGCAGGTGCAAACTCGGAAGTTGCCAAAGAGGCAAAATCCAAGGTTGAAGGTTTCAAGCGCGGTGGCAAGGCTAAAAAGCATGCCCATCACGATATGCATGTCGAAGGTCATGCAAAGCATCATGCAGGCCGCAAGCCTCGCAAGTCCGGTGGTCAGGTGATGTCATCTGCTCACAAGGGCACGATGCGCCCCGGCTTCACGGGTTAATCCCCGCGACAGCATAGGCAAACAGCGCGGGGGCCACTGTGCCCCCGTTTCTGTAGGGAGAGTGTTATGTCTGACACATGGCAACGCAAAGAAGGCAAGTCTCCGAGCGGTGGTCTCAATGAAAGAGGCCGTGCATCGTTGAAGGCTGAAGGACACGATATTAAGCGGCCCCAACCAGAAGGGGGCTCGCGGAAAGACAGTTTTTGCGCTAGAATGACGGGCATGAAACGGAAGCTGACAGGCTCGGCTAAGGCCGCTGATCCAAACAGCCGCATTAACAAGTCGCTACGCAAGTGGGATTGCTAAAATGGCAAGTAAACCTTTCTGGGAAACTGATGCTCCTAAAGATGCGAAAGAAAAGCATCTTGATCGGTCGCAGAAGCAAAAAGCGAAGGCAATGGCACGGGCAGCAGGACGGCCTTATCCTAACTTGGTAGACAATGTCCGCGCATCGAAGAAAGGCAAGTGACCAATGAGATATACAAACATCACACAGACTAATTCTGGGCGCAGTAAGGCCTTGGCGGTCGATGATTTTCAGTGCCCATTCAGCCTTGGAATTGGTGCGAAAATTACGGCTGGTACCCCAACATTCAACATTGAGTACTCTTTTGATGATCCGTCAGCCGATGGTTACACTGTTGCAGGCGCAACATGGTATGTGGCAACAGGTTTTAGCGGTCTCACTGCTACTACAGGCGGTGCGCTTTCCACCCCCTGCAAGGCAATCTGCATCAACATTTCTAGCGGTAGCGGTACAGTTGTCGCATCTGTTGTGCAAGCCGGCCCAGTCTAAGAGGTTAAAATGACCACGAGCGCAACATATTCGTTTAATCCTTCGCTCGGTGAGTTGACCCTGTATGCCTACAATTTGATTGGCATCAGGAATACCTCACTGGCGCAGGAGCATATGGAGGCCGCTCGTATGGCCTCGAATATGATGCTTGCCCGATGGTCGAACCAAGGCGTCAATCTTTGGGCAGTAGATCTTGTCACCGAAACATTGGTTCAGGGGCAATCGGTATATCCCGTAGACGGCAGCACGGTAATGATCCTTGATGCCTATGTAGGGATTACGAATGGTGGCCCTGAGATTGACCGCATCATTATGCCTGTGTCTCGCACCGAATATGCGTCTTATCCCAACAAAACCCAGCAAGGTTTTACAACTGTGTTTTGGTTTGACAGGCTGATTAGCGCAAGCCGTTCTACTGGTTCTGCGGGGCCGTCCATTACTTTGTGGCCTGTCCCAGATGGGACAAGCGCACAGGTGCTTAAATACTATCGCGTTAGACAGTTGCAGGACAGCGAGTTTAGTGGGGCTCAGACGGTTGAAGTGCCGTATCTCTGGTTGGAAGCGTTTGCTTATGGGTTGGCAGAGCGTTTAGCGCAGATTTGGAACCCAGCTCTGATCCAGACCCTCAAGCCGCTGTCCGATGAGTCTTATGCAATTGCATCATTGCAAAACGTCGAAACCGCGCAGCAGTACATCTCGCCTCAAATCGCCGGCTATTACCGATAGGGGTGAGTTATGGGTTATGCATCGCAGGCCGGCAGAGCAAGGACAAGCGCAAAGAGCCCACAGGCACACGCTATATGCGACAGGTGCGGGTTTCGTTATAACCATGTGGACCTTCGCTGGCAGTTTGATTGGCGCGGCACGAGCTTGCAGAATATCCGCCTGCTTGTTTGCAATTCCTGCACGGACGAAGCGCAGCAGCAATTGCGGGCAATTGTGATTCCGGCAGATCCTGTGCCGATTGTTAACCCTCGCATTCAGGATTTTGCAGTCTCCGAGACGGATTACATCTACGCCCAGACGGCTACCGTTACAGATCCGACAACGGGCATTCCGATACCACAGGGCAGCGACATAATTACGCAGGACGGCATTAACATCACAATGCAACCTGTCGGCGCCCCTCTTGGGTTGGACCCTAATGGAATCATGCCTCTCAAGGATATTACATTTTTTGATGTCAAACTAACCGTTACATCAATCACAACGGTAGGCACCACGATCGTAACGGTGACATGTGCAACACCGCACGGGCTATCGGACCACAGTCAAGTGGCGGTCACTGGAACCTCATTAAACACCATTATGGGGTTCTACAGCGTCAAAGTAACAAGCCCTTATGTGTTTACATATGAGGTCATTCCAAATGTCCAAATTGTTCCCGGCAACTGGATGACATCGACCATCCTAGTCGCAACATGCTCTGTAGGTTTGCCGTACAACTATCTGGATGTGCCAATCATCGGCCTTGGCAACCAATCTGGGGATTCAACGGCATACCAGTTTGTTAATAATTTAGCGCAACCTATACTCTTCAAAGACGTAAGCGGGTATATTCTCTGGTGGAGTTTCACCCCATGATGATATATAATCGCCTGAAATTGGGAGTTTTTTGATGCCGTTCCCTGTTACTCTGCCATATACGTTTGGATCGTTGACCGGGGTTGTTCCTGCATCGGATCTTGATGACAATTTTACCGCCCTGTTAAACGGCGTTAATGGCATCAGCACAGGCTCGATTCCTGTCTCTAATATCATCGTCCATGGCGGAACATGGAACGGCAGCCCTATTACGATCGCATATGGCGGCACGGGTCTGACAACTGTCCCTACCAATGGGCAAATCCCTATTGGAGATGGGACTGGGTATACGTTGGCAAGGCTGACGGCCGGTGCTAACGTCACCATTACGAACGGTTCGGGTTCAATAACCATTGCTGCGACAACGTCAACCGGCCCCACGGGTCCCACCGGAACTTTTGGTCCGACCGGCCCCACTGGGTCGGATGGGGTGCGCGGTGCAACAGGCCCAACTGGTTTCGGACCTACGGGACCAAGTGGGCCAACTGGTCCTAATGGACCTACTGGTCCAAATAGTTTAGGTCCAACAGGCCCTACGGGTACTGGAACCCCCGGCCCTACTGGCCCCACAGGCACAGGTCCGACCGGCCCAACAGGTGCGCCATCTAGCATTGCAGGTCCTACTGGCCCTACAGGCACGGGTCCGACCGGCCCAACAGGTGCGCCATCTAGCATTGCAGGTCCTACTGGCCCTACAGGCACGGGTCCAACAGGCCCCACTGGCCCTGCTGGCAGCGGAAGCAGTGGCGTCACCATCAACACCACGACAATCACTGGCGGTACAACAGGCAGAGTACTATATGATAACGCGGGCACTGTTGGCGAGTTGGCAACAACAGGTACGGGTAGTATCGTTCTTGCAACCAGCCCAACACTTGTTACGCCGATCCTTGGGACGCCAACTTCAGGCACATTAACCAATGCAACAGGTTTACCTTTGACAACAGGGGTAACTGGAACGCTTCCAACTATCAATGGCGGAACAAATTTAACTACATTTACCGCTGCAAATAATGCCGTTTATTCAACATCAGCATCTGCCTTAACTGCCGGGACATTACCAATTTTAGCGGGTGGTACGGGCGCAACAACAGCATCAACCGCATTAAGCAATCTTGGCGGTGTTTCAACAGGAAAAAGCATCGCAATGGCGATTGTTTTTGGAGGATAAAAATGGCCGATCCAAATATTGTTAATGTCACATCAATCATCGGCACAACTTATGTGCAGGCTGTTGGAACATCTGCAACTGCAATTGTGACAGGCATTGCAAGCAAGGTCATTAAGCTGGACGCACTGTATATTGGAAACATTGACACAGCGGCATCATACAAAATTACGGTAGACCTTTTTAGATCATCTGTTGCCTATAACATTCTGTATCAAATTTCTATTCCTGCTGGCGCGGGGTTGGATGTGCTTTCAAAGTCAATCTACATACAAGAGAATGACACGTTGCGATTGACGGCAGATACGGCAAGCAAACTTCAGGCGGTTGCTTCTGGAGAGGTTATTACCTAATGCGTAAGGGCAATGGTGGCATTATCGGTCCGTTGAACAACCCAACGCAAACCGTTGCGGCTGGCATCTGGTCTATGGACGAACAACAACAGAATTTAGGGGCGCGTAACTGGCCGGGAACCCCTGCCGCTGCCGTTCCAAACACGCCAAGTTTTGCCAATTCCGCCACGTTTACCGCATCAATTGCCACAAATGTTTTGACCGTTACTGCTGTAGCCAGTGGCACTTTAGCGGTTGGTCAGGTTGTTTCTGGCACGGGCGTTACCCAATATACGACCATTACTGCTCAGTTGACGGGAACGGCTGGTTCAACAGGCACATATACGGTGTCATTTGTACAGAACGTATCTTCGACAAGCATGTCGTCCTCTGTTGTTTTGACATCAATCACCGCTACAACATCATCCGTGCAAGTTCCATTTATTACAGGATTTGATGGCGGTAGTCCAATTACGGCTGTTAATGCTATAGTCTACTCAGGGGGTTCTGCCGTTGGGACTGCAAGCGGATTGACCTCTCCCTTGACCATTACAGGGTTGCCAAACAACACTGTCTACTCAGTGACATTAACCGCAACCAATTCCGTTGGTACTAGCGCGGCAAGCACAGGGCCGTATTTTAAAACCGCTTCTGTTCCCGGCGTACCTACTGTTGGTACTGTTACTCTTACTTACAACACAGCAAGCGTTCCATTTACTGGAACAAATACCAACAATGGTAGTGCAATTACAAGTTACACTGCTGTTTCCAGCCCCGGCGGCTTTACTGGATCAAGCGCAACATCGCCAATTTCTGTGGCGGGCCTTGCTGGGAATACTGCATATACGTTTACGGTTTACGCTACCAATGCTGTTGGGAATGGTGCTTCTTCGTCCGCATCTAACTCTGTTACAACAGGTAATACTACCGTTGTAGATTATCTTGTGGTTGCGGGTGGTGCTGGTGGCGGTGGTTATCAACCTAATGGCGCAGGGTATGGCCCCGGCGGAGGCGGTGCGGGCGGGTATATTTCCGTTTCCACTTTACCTGTAACTTTTGGGACATCATTTACTATAGTGGTCGGGGCTGCTGGCGTTGGTGGAAGTCAAACAGATGTTGCTGCTCCTGCTACTAATGGTAGCAATAGTAGTATTACAGGTGGCACGGTTGCTGTTGGCGGGGGACGCGCTGGGGCGTACATTGCTGGGTCAGCTTTTGCTGCACTTGCAGGCGGCAGTGGCGGCGGGGCCACTGGTGCTACTGGGGGGGCAGGAACTGCTGGGCAAGGTAATGCAGGGGGCAACACTGTTGGGGGTTCGCCAAACTACACGGGTGGCGGCGGAGGCGGTGCTGGCGCTGCGGGAGGAAACGGGTTATCAACTGTTCCCGGTAATGGCGGTGTCGGGTCTGCAAATTCTATTACCGGAACTAGCACTTACTATGCTGGCGGCGGTGGCGGCGGTTGCTACAACGGGACTGTATTCGGCAGTGGAGGCAACGGCGGTGGAGGTGCGGGCGGTAGTCCACCAACTGCTGGGACGGCCAATCTTGGCGGCGGCGGCGGTGGCGCACTGAACGGGTATACCGGAGGAAACGGTGGTTCTGGTGTTGTTATTGTTTCTTCCGGCTCCATAGCCTCTGCAACAACTGGTTCGCCAACCGTAACGACATCCGGTGGTAAAACAATTTATAAATTCACTGGTAACGGTACAATCACATACTAAGGTGGGATATGGGACATTTTGCAAAGTTGGATGATCAAAATGTTGTTATTGAAGTTAATGTCGTCAATAACGAAACATTGAACAATCTGCCATTTCCTGAAAGTGAACCTGTAGGCATTGCGTTTCTGACTGATTGGTCAGGCGGTTACACAAACTGGAAGCAGACATCTTACAACGCTAATTTCCGCAAAAATTATGCGGGAGTAGGTTTTACATATGATGCCGTGCTTGATGCGTTTATTGTTCCAAAACCATACCCAAGTTGGTTGTTAAACACAAATACATGCCAGTGGGAACCGCCTACCCCTTACCCTTCTGACGGAAACATGTATACTTGGGACGAGACCACGCAGTCATGGGTGCAGGTGAATGTCTAACATCCCAATAACTAATTTACCGGCACTTGTGGCCCTGACGGGTAGCGAACTCGTTCCTTTGGTTCAGGGGAATACGACATCTCGCGCCACTGCATTGCAGATTGCACAGTTGAATGTTGGACCAACTGGCCCCCCCGGTGGAGAAGGCGGACTTGGCCCCACAGGCCCTACTGGCCCTACGGGTCCAACAGGCGCTGTTGGCATAGGCGGCCCTACCGGTCCAACGGGTAACGCTGGCGCAAATGGCACAACAGGTGCTACTGGCCCAACTGGCGCAGGTCTAACAGGCCCCACCGGCCCCACAGGCACACAAGGCCCGACAGGCCCCAATAGCGTGGGTGCTACAGGCCCGACTGGTCCGTTTGGCCCAACGGGAGCGGCTTCAACTGCCCCCGGTCCTATAGGTCCTACTGGTCCAACAGGAGTGCAGGGTACTGGTGGACCTACGGGGCCAACTGGGTTTACTGGGCAGACAGGTGTCGCCGGCCCCACGGGTCCCACCGGACCAACTGGTCCAACAGGCCCAACGGGATCAACAGGCGTTCAAGGCACGGGGGGACCAACTGGACCCACTGGTGCCGCGTCTACAGTCGCCGGTCCCACTGGACCAACAGGATTCACTGGTTTAACCGGAGCCGGCGGCCCGACAGGTCCGACTGGCCCTACGGGTTCGGCATCGACAGTTGCGGGTCCAACAGGCCCTACAGGACCAACGGGAACGGCTGGTGCGGTCGGCCCCACTGGCCCGACAGGTTTACAAGGCCTGACAGGTCTTACCGGTGCGGCTGGTCCAACTGGACCTACTGGTGCACCATCTACGACTGCGGGACCCACAGGTCCCACTGGTCCTACGGGTGCACAAGGCACAGCGTCTACTGTTGCGGGCCCCACTGGCCCAACAGGGCCTACTGGTCCAACAGGATCGGCATCAAGCGTGGCAGGTCCAACAGGCCCAACAGGCCCAACGGGATCTACTGGGACGGCGGGCGGCGCCACTGGTGGCGGGAGCGATCAGATCTTCTGGAACAACGGGCAAACCGTAACCACAAATTATAGTATCCCTGTCGGATATAACAGTGGCACATTTGGACCTGTTACGGTAAACTCTACGGTGACTGTAACGGTTCCGTCTGGTAGCACTTGGACAATCGTGTGAGGAATAAATGGGAAATTTAGTATTAAACGGTTCCACTTCTGGTCAAATTACGGTTTCCCCAGCGGCGGTTTCGGGAACCAATACTATCACATTGCCGGCAATTACCGACACAATGGTTGGTTTGGCGGCTACGCAGACCCTTACCAATAAGACGCTGACTAGCCCGACCATCACTGGTGCGGTTGTATCTGCAATGGCCAGTAGCGTTATTACGTCTGGAACTGTGAATGCTGGAGGGACAAACCCTTTCCCAGTTTCTGGCGGCCCAACATCAGTTGATTTTACGTCAATCCCGTCTTGGGCAAAACGGGTAACCGTGATGTTCACTGGCGTTTCCACTAGCGGGACATCTGAAGTTATTTTTAGAGTTGGCACATCTGGTGGAATTCAGTCTACGGGTTATTTATCCACTAGTTCTGTAGTGTCAACTGGAGTTTCGGCAACTAATGACACAACTGGATTTAGAATTTATAACGCCGGTGGGGCCGCTACAGATTTAAGAAATGGTGCATTGACCTTATCTTTACTTGATTCTGCAACTGGTACATGGTCTGCCACAGCGATTTTTGGTCAATCTGATGCGGCAAGAAATAATTTTATTGGCGGGTCCAAAGCTCTGTCTGGAACGTTAGATCGAGTTCGCATCACTACTGTTGGCGGAACGGACACGTTTGACGCTGGTTCTATTAACATCCTGTACGAATAAGAGGTAAGACCATGGCCGCAATTCTAAAAACGGGCATTGTTCAAGAGAACAGCTCATCTGTTGCCAATCTTACATTGGACAGCAGCGGGAACGTCACGGTTGGCAACAACCTAACTGTCACTGGGTCTATAGTGCCGTCTGGATCGTCTGTTCCAACGAATGGTATGTATTTGCCATCTGCTAACACGTTGGGGTTTTCTACAAACAGCACTCAAAGGGCCGTTATTGATTCCTCCGGAAATCTTCAAGTTGGCGGCACAACCGTAGGCAATACCACTGGTTATGTAAACAGCCGTACCAATGCTCGTGCTTGGGTAAACTTTAATGGTACACTTAGCACCCCTATTACTCCTCGCGCCAATTATAATGTGTCATCTGTAACAAAAAACGCCACAGGTAATTACACGTTGAATTTTACAACCGCACTTGCTGATGCAAATTATTCAATTTCTGGAACTTGCAGTCTTGTTTCCACTGGGGCTGGCGGGGCTACTGTTGTAGAAATTTATGATGCTTCAGTTGCAGGTGGTTCAAACCCTACAACGACCGCACTTCAAATATATGTTCATCGTAGTGGTGTAAGTGCTGTAGACCAACCATATGTTTGTGTTAACATTTTTGGTAATTAAGGAGCCGTTATGTCACAGGTCATCATATACACCAACGAAAACGGCAATGTTTCGGTATGCATCCCAACTGGTGAATTGCCAATTGAAGATGTGTTGGCAAAAGATTGCCCTGCCCATGCTGAAATTGTTGACGCATCCACCTTGCCGCAAGGCGAAGATGATTTTTTTGACGCATGGCGCATAACACCGCCAGATGGTGTTGTGGTTGTTGATCTTGAAATTGCTCGTGCAATTCAACTGGCGCGGTTTAACGCAAGCGCGGTTCAGGAAGCACAGAAGCGTCAACTCAATGCTTTAACAGGTGTTGCAAATTCTGTGGCAGATGAAGCATTTATTGCTGATTTAACTGCCAAACGCGCTGCCATTGCTACTGCTAAATCCACCGCTGAACTTCGTTCAGTCACACTATAAAGGGTTAACACAATGACCGTAACAATTGACGGCACAAACGGCGTAACGTCCCCCGGCATTACGGATACGGGCAACCTTAGCGTTTCTGGAACCTCCACGCTCACAGGGGCGGCTACATCTTCGGCATTTGTTCCTTCTGGCGCAACCGTGCCGGCAAACGGCATGTATCTGTCAGCCGCCAATACGCTGAATTTTGCCACTAACACCACCAATCAAGTCTCCATCTCCTCTGGCGGTATTGTCACAGGCACTGCTGGTAACTTGATGTTGGTGTCACAAACTTCACAAACTGCACCATTCACAACCAATACCCAATGTGATTTTACGGGTATTCCGTCTTGGGCAAAGCGGATAAGTATAATTCTTTCAGGTGTTTCAACATCTTCTACTAGCCCGTTATTAATTCAACTTGGGTCAGGGTCAATTACAAGCACTGGATATGCCAGTGGAGGGTGGACCTCTTCTGCAACATATGCAACAGCAACCAACGGATTGTTGGTAAGTGCTGCTATTGTTGCCGCTGCCGTGCAACATGGTGTTTATACACTTGCCCTAGTTACAGGTAATACATGGGTTGGTTCAGGGTCTGTTGCTGACTCTAGTGGGAATAATTACACTGGTATCGGCAGCGGCACTATTGCGCTTTCTGGCGCACTTGACCGTATCCGTGTCACAACCGCCACCGGAACACCAACCTTTGACACTGGTTCTATTATCAACATTC
>Ga0114969_10001506_pt1 | contig 19767 bp, 25 predicted proteins | sample M_130807_MF_Meta_FD_87316 | JGI IMG/M metagenome (GOLD analysis project Ga0114969, IMG submission 87316) | Freshwater microbial communities from Lake Montjoie, Canada to study carbon cycling - M_130807_MF_MetaG | ecosystem: Environmental > Aquatic > Freshwater > Lake | place: Lake Montjoie...
AGTTTGGAGATGAGCTGTGTACTTTAACTGGTGTAAGTTTTTCTGACTGTGCCGAGGCCGGTATTAAAGCAATGCAAGAAGAGGCCGACAAACTTATGAAACATGAAAGTGTGCGACAAGCATATGATCACTTCGTGCTGATGTGCAAATTAACTCAAGATCATAAATAATTATACGAAGCAATTTTAACTATCAAGGGCCCTCCTTGATAAATAACTATATAAAGTAATTTACGCATTAAGTTGCTATTCTTAATTATTATACCACTCAGGAGATTCAAATGTCACAAAAACGTACACTAAATTGGGTGTTGGCGCACGAACCATACCATCTTTTCATTAATGCCGCAAAAAGTTTTTCAGAAGAGATCGCTGCCGAAACCAATGGCGAATATAACATCAATGTTATCAATTTAATTGAATGGAATAAGCAAGCCAAAGAACGTGCAATTATTTCGGGCAATGATGTAACAAACCATAGCATTGATGTGATGCGTATTGTTGAATATGTTGATAACGGCACGATTGATATTGCCACTACTTATTCTAATACGCTGGGCAGAGTTGATAAAGACTTATTCTCATTATCTATGCCATTCTTATTTGATAGTGACGAACATGCTCGCGAAGCACTTGACGGTCCTGTTGGGCAACATCTATTATCTAAACTTGCCGACACTAGTAATGTTCGTGGATTAACATTTACCTATTCCGGTGGTTTCCGGATCATTCCGAGCAAGAAAGCAATTAATAGAATAGAAGATTTTTATAAAATGAACATCGGGACATCATATAATCCAGTAGCCACCGAAACTTGGAATATGCTCGGTGCCAATCCAGTGGGTATGTTCATCGAAGATTTAGAAAAAAATATCGCCGAAGGTATTGTAGAGGGTGGCGAAACAACATATACTCGTTTCTTTGTGTTGGGGCATGATAAACAAGCTACCCACATTAATGCAAACGAACATAGTTTATTTTTAACCGCTTTAATTATTAATAAACAATTATGGCAAAGCCTAGGCGAAAAAGTGCAAGGCGTGTTTGCCCGTGCCGCAGTACGTGCCGCGCAACTTGAGCGTAATGAAAGTTTAGCAGATAATGAATTAATACGAGTTAGGGCCGCTGCAAAAGGTATTCCTACCGTAAGAATGAGTAATATAGAAAGAGCAAGATTCGTATCATCAACCAAGAGCTTATATGATAAGTTTAATACTTATTTTAGCCCAGGTTTACTATCACAATTAACTAGCAAAGGAAATTAATATTATGTCTATGTCACGAGAATTTTTAGAAAAGATTACAGAACAATGCGAACCATTATTTCAATTGAATGAAGCTAATGTTAAAATGTATTGGGAAAATAAACCATCAAAAGAGGATGCGATTGAATATTTTAGTCGTAGGATGATCAACGAACGTACTAATGCTATACAGTTTTCTCGCAGAGTAAGTCAGATGCCGATGGATACTACCCCGGAAGAAATGTTTCTATTGAGCAAACAAGCACATGATGAGGCCAAGCACTTTTGGTTTGTTAAAGATATCGTGGAAAGTATGACCGGTGAACCAGTTGATGTTAGTGCAACATTTGACATCATAAAAGAAAAACAGCTCCGTAGCGCAAGCGAGGGAAGAAACTTTCCAGTGCCATCAGAACTGTTGGCACAATTTGAATGTGCCAACGATCCAATCGCGATAGCATTGTATCAGTTTATTGCAGAAGGATTGGCTCATCGCAATTGGTCAATGCAGGCCACAGTGGCACCAACTAAAATGATTGCTGAAAAGTATGCCGAGATCGCTAAAGATGAAAAATTCCATGCACAAATCGGTCGTATGCAGTTAGAGAAACTAATTGTTAACGAAGAATCGTTAGCCCATGCTACAAAGTTATCACAAGAAATAATTGAAATTCTATGGGTGTTTGCTCGCGCAGAAGAAGACCGTTGCATCAAGGTACACATCCCAGTCTACGCATTAGATTAAATAGAATCTAATCATCGTAATTCGGAGTAGACAGATATTGACATCTGTCTACTCCTCAAGTAATATACAAACAAACATTTAAAGGAAAATTATGAAAAATCTTCTAGTACTTCTTCTGGCGGTATTGATTACTATATTGACTATGGATGTCAGAGCTCAAACTGTTGTACCTATCACGTGGCCATTTGGTATTGCTAGTTCGCAAGCGAATTATATACGTGTAACTATCAAACAGGCAAACAAAGATCAAAAAAAATATATCTTTATACTGGAACACAAACCGGGTGCCGGCGGAAGCATAGCGGTAAAATCCATGTCCGAAAAATCCGGTTTGGCGTTAATGGGGCATACCAGTAGCTTTTTTTCGTGGCCATTGTTCAACCCAAACGATAATTATTATAGTTTTAAAGATTTTACCCCGATACTAATACAATGTACCAATCAACCCTATGTTATCGTTAGTTCGAAATACAAGAATTTTGAAGAATTACAAAAACAAAAGTTTTTAACTATGGGAACAGTGTATGGTAGTTTAACTGAAATACATGCAAGACAACTACAAAAATCACTGCCTAATACCGAGGTTACTATTGTTGGGTTCCCGGGTACTCCAGAAGTACAGACACAGGTTCTGGCTAAAAATATAGATGTGGGGGTTAATTTCCCACTGGGTATGATGCAATGGATCGAGCTAGATAAATTAAATGTGATTGGTGCATCTGGCACTCACATATATGATAAAAACTTTCCTACTTTTGCAAAACTTGGTGTTAAAGGATTTGAAAATTTAGTCGCCCATAATTTTATTATTGCTAATGCAAGTGTGGCACCAGAAGTGGTCGCAGAATTACATAGTATTTTACAAAATGCTGCTAAAACTGCACCAGAACTAAGTGACATGTATGAAAAAGATTTTTGTAAAAAAGAAGAATTGTCACTACAACAAACCAATGATATTTATAAAAAATGGTCTGACCAATGGCCGCTGATGCTATTAAATATATCAAAATTAAAACAGTAAGGATATATGAATAAAGAACTTGGGTATTACATTTGTAACGGAAAAGAATTTTCTAGTAAAGCCGGCTGTTTAATTTATGCTACACAAGTTGATAAACCGATAGAGTGGATATTCAACAAAGAAGTGTTTGATAAATTTGATTTTAGTCATGAACCTGAATTAACACTAGATCAATTATACGATCGTCGTGCCAGAGAACTACGTGAAAAATACGATTACCTGGTACTTGGTTATAGCGGTGGGTCGGATAGCCATAACATACTAATGTCGTTTTATCGTCAAGGTTTACATATTGATGAAGTGGTTAGTAATTGGATTTTTGATGCAAGTAAAACTAACTTTCTAGTAGTCGACGAAAGGGTCACTGATGCGTGGAATCAGAATGCCGAATTTGAACTAACCACAAAGGAAAGATTAGACTGGATCTCTACAAATATGCCCAAGACTACTATCACGATATATGATAGTAGTCAAGATACATTAACCTATTACTTAAAGGCCAAGGACGAATCGTGGGTATTGGATAGTCGTGATGCGTTAAATCCATCGGGCCACGTACGATATAATTTTTTACACGTAAGAGAACTTAGAAAACGATTCGATAAACAAACAAATATCTGTACTATACTAGGTATTGATAAACCAAATTTTGATATCTTCGACAATAAACTATACCTAAGGTTTCACGACAAACCTGCAAATAATGTAACTATCAACCCGCAATTTGGAGAATACGATAACGAGCATATTGAATTCTTTTATTGGTCACCGGATGCCTGCGAGTTATTGGCAAAGCAAAGTCATACGGTATTAAATTATCTAAAAGTTGACCCAAAGTTAAAACCAATTTGGGAATCTACAAATAGTAAATCAATCCACTCTGTCAGAGAAAAAATCTTACGTGATATTATATACAGTAGCACCTGGGTTAACCGGTTCCAAGTTGATAAACCAATATGTGATTGGGATTGCGAATTTGATAATTGGTTTTATTATAGTCCACAGTTTGAAAAATCTAGAGCCGTTTGGTCTCAAGGAGTAGAATATATGCAGACAAATATCTCTACTAGATTTCAAACTAAGAATCGCAGGGGCATTATGCCAACGATAGGTTCCCGATATTACATAGGGAACCTATCCTAGTTCAAGTTTCTTTATAAATTCTAAGGACCTCTAATACAGCTGGATGTCGTTGTATATCCGTGTTTGCAAATTCAACACCCGATACATACTTGCATTCGCTGTACTCGTCTACTAGCCTTGTAAAATCTAACAAACCATTGTCGGCCTCTTTACGGTCTGCTTGGCGAGTGTCCCCAGTGATAATCATCTTAGATCCTTCACCTAATCGTGTGAGTAGCATTTTCATTTGACTTGGGGTCGCATTTTGCATTTCATCGGCAATGATCCAAGATTTCTTAAATGTTCTGCCCCTCATGTATGCCAATGGAGAAATCTCAATTGTTTGCTCATCCAACATCTTTGCGATTTCGTTCTGTCTATAATACTCTCCAATGATATCAAATATTGGTCTAGTCCATGGCGCCATTTTTTCATTTAGCGTACCCGGTAAGAAACCATGTTGTTCATCGTCGACCCCAACTGCCGGTCTAGTCACAACTATACGTTCAACTTCCCCGGATCTATAGGCTTTTAGTGCCGCAAGGACCGCTAGCATAGTTTTACCCGTGCCTGCTGGTCCTGTGGCAAATATGATTAGCCGCTTGGGATCAGTTAGTTGATCAATATATTTTTCTTGGGTTAAACTTTTCGGGAGAAGTACAATTGGACGTTGCTGTGGTTTTCTATATAAATCTAATCTGACGGTATTGTTGCTAGTAAAGGTACTACTTATTGTTAGAGCGTCTGCTCTGCGTTGTTGCCGTTTGGACAAGGTCGTCTCCTGTTAATAGATTAGTAGATCAATTTTACCTACTCAAATATTTAGGCACAAACTTGTTTATTTTATACGACCTGTTTATGGTCGACAAACCAACATAAATAATTAACTATGAGCGAGGCACTGGTACGCAGCTCATTTATATCTTTCTTAAACTACAGTAATTTCAAATTATACTTTTCAGCAAACTCGTTTACTATTTCAAATGTCCACGGGAAATATCTACATACGGGCCAGTCGTGTGCGGAATATCTGGATTAGCTATTAGATAAAATTTTTATATCCGACTGTTTTTCTATAAGTACTTAATAAACTAGAGGAATAATTAATCTTTAATGGATAGAATCGAACATTCATCTGTTGCCGGCCTATCACTAGATACAAATAAAAAACTAGGGTATTATCTAGTAGACAATAACATCTATTACCATAAATTCCAAGCGATTATAGATGCTTCTAAAACAAATAGCCAAGTACGTTGGTTCTTTAACGAGGACGTATTTTTTAAATATCCTTGGCACATTGAGCCTACTACACCAATATCAGAATTATATCGCCTAAGAGCACAACAACTAAGGGATCAATACGATTATATACGAGTTGAATGCAGTGGTGGTGCTGACAGTACAACAGTCATATATAGTTTTTTATTAAACGGAATACATCTCGATGAAGTTGTATTCCGTTATCCTAAATTAGGCGAAAAGAATGTTGCCGGAGATCCGCACGACACCCGATGCGAAAATACATTAAGTGAATGGGAATTTGCCTCTAAACCTTTATTAAACTGGATAGCCACAAATTATCCAGAGGTTAAAATTACTGTACATGATTATGCAAAAGACATGGTCAGTGACACAAACAAGAACGATGAATCGTGGATTTTTAAAACCAAGCACTTTCTACAACCAGGACATGTATTTAAACACGACGACAAAACTCTAGAGAGTCGGGGAGTATTCGACTCTGCAAAATCAATTGCTATAGTATATGGCGTTGATAAGCCCAAGGTCTGTATTAAAGATAATAAATTTTTTATATGTTTTAACGATGTATTTGCTAGCCATAGTAATCCGATTGTTGGGGAATATACTAATATCACTAACGAGTATTTTTATTGGACGCCCGACATGCCGGAGTTACTGGCTAAACAAGCACATTTAATCAAAAATTGGTTTAGTATGCCATCAACTAACAAGATGCAAAATTTATTACATTGGCCCAATGTTAACTTTGCTACGCGAACACTCTACGAGCAAACAGTTAAAGCAATTATATACCCAGATTATGACACAAGCACATTCCAAACGATAAAGCCAACAAACAATATCTGGAATGAAATGGACCATTGGGTACATACTAATTTTAAAGGCACGCAATCTTATAATCTATGGGAAGCTGGAATTAGTTACTTAATATCTAACATTGATGAAAAGTATGTTCGATATCGAGATGACTGCCCAATTGATATTACTGTATACGATAGTGTGTATTATTACATCGGAGACTCGGATATAGTGAATACCTCCATATTACAAACACAAAAACCACTAAGCGAGGTGCGTATAAGCAGTAGTATTCCGCACATGCACTGCATCCACGGTAAGTTAGCGATATATTAGACTAACGGTTGACCGTGTATTTCGATAAATAATTGTACTATGCCAGCAAACATTAAAGAATTACTAAAAAATACACAAGACATTTTCTTGACCGATTCTGCCGTTAGCACACTAATGGATTTTGAACGTGTATTAGATGAGCTTGATTTATATGCATTTAAGCACTGGAAGCAGGGTGAGCTTGTTGAAGGTCCAATATATGAAAAGTATTTTGTAAAATGTACTTTTATGTGGCCCTACAAAAAAATGCCCGATCCACGTGGCGCACAACGTTTATCGGACTATGATTGCGATATCGCATTCAAGCATGATTATTTTGAACACCCTAAAAAAGTAAAAACCCCAAACGATTACAAGACAGGCACAAAAGTACCTAAGCTGGTTAAGAGTCCAATTTGGCTAGTAGATATTGTCATGCCCAAGAAATTAATGTCCGACATCGAACGCGGTGCATTAGAACTCGAATCGGGCACGATTGATTTAGAAGATATCAATGATGCATATGAATCGGGCGCGGACAACGATGCGTTGGATCAAGAGGAAGAAATCAATGGTCAACAGTAACCTATTTGAAGGGTTGGAAGTTAGCGATTTAAAACGCCTGATACACCCTGAATTACACATTGACGAATTCCAAAGCAAATTAGGCGATGATATAGACGTTATCGTGCTTAGTTTTAAAGTTGATAGTAAAGAGCCCGCGGCCGATCTAGTATCTTTTGTTGAAAAAGGATATGATTGGGTCATTGATGGTGATGTTAGTTCCGGTGAAATGGACGACGGTTCTTACATTGTATTCATCGAAATGGATCGTACTCCAAAAGCCCCGGGGCAGATCATGCAACTAATGGATGAGTTAATGAACTTAACTGATCAAAAAGTTGAAGATTGGAGAGTACGCTACTATAAATCAAGGCAAGAAAAGCAGTTAAGTCTCGAAGCACTGGAATCAATGATTCCATTGACGCCGGAAAAGTATGAAAAAGCACACGGTAATTCCGATATCGACGATTTAAAGACGGCCGCCGGAATAGATGTAACTACTAAAGCCCCCAAAAACGACTTTACCGAGACGTTACGAAATCTAGCCGGTATCATACGTTAATCTTCTTAGAGTTACCATAAATACTTGGTAACTGCATCAAAGGAGATGAACATGAGTTTCGATTTTAATTTCACTAAAGAAAAACTAGCAAGTATAATCAAAGGTAATCCCTATGTGGATAACTGGTTTAGTGCCTTAAGCACTATTCTTCCCGATTATGATATCACATCATTGAATCGTGTAGCGGCATTTTTAGCGCAGACAGCCCACGAATCTGGCAACTATACAGCATTAAAAGAGAATTTAAATTACCAGGCCGCATCTTTGTGTAAGGTATGGCCGAGATTATTTCCATCGTTGGAAATAGCAAATCAATATGCACATAAACCAGAGATGATTGCCAATCGCGCCTATGGTAATCGTATGGGCAATGGTGATGAAGCAAGTGGTGATGGTTGGAGACATTGCGGACGTGGGCTCATACAACTAACCGGTAAAGCAAACTATACTGCATTTGCAGAAAGCATCGAAACACCAGTGGATGACCTAGTTGAATTTTTGCAGACCTTCGAAGGCGCTGTACAATCAGCTTGCTGGTTCTGGGAAACTAATAACTTAAACCAATGGGCAGACAAAGGTGATATGCTTACGTTAACTAAACGTATCAATGGCGGTACATTGGGACTCGACGATCGTATTAAACATTACAATCATGCATTAGAAATACTTGGAGCTTAAATGTTCGGATGGTTAATTGAAAATGCTATCGCATTGATGCCAACGGAGGCATGGATAGCAATTGCTATCACCGGTGCTGTGGTATATTATCTTAGCGTATTTATTTTAGCATTTCCGCAATTTAAGCCATATGGTATATTGGTTAAAGTAGTTGGCATATTGGCCTTAGTGGGTGGTGTGTTTATGACCGGCGGTGAGGGCGTTACTGCTATATGGCAACAACAACTCAAAGAAGCAAACGAACGTATCGCTATCGCTGAAGGAAAAAGTAAAGAAGTTAATGTTAAGATAGTGGAAAAGATTGTTAAACAATTAGAAGTAGTTCACCAAAAGGGCGACGAGGTTATAAAGTATGTGGATCGCGAAGTTACAAAATACGATAATATCTGTCCTGTTCCCGATGTTGTAGTTAAAGCACACAATGCGGCCGCATTAAATCGATCAATTGAAAAGGATAAGAAATGAAATATTTACTGATCCTGGCTACTATTATGCTAACAGCATGTGCATCCACTGTACCAACGATAGCTAAATTTCCCGACGTGCCGTCACAGTTACTAGAGAAGTGCCCACCATTAAAAACAATACCAACAGAGACGACGGTATTCAGTGAGTTAACTAAAACTGTCACCACTAATTACACAACATATCACGAATGTGCAATAAAACAAGAAGCATGGACTGAATGGTTTAATACCCAGAAGAAAATCTACGAGAGTTTAAAATGAAAAAATTAATATATGTAGCCGTGTTCTCGTTGTTGTCTGGATGTGCTAGTATTCAAAATTTGTACGAAGCATACACAATGGCTAAGTTTGATGTCAATGAGTATCAATACATTACCCGTATACGCACCCATGCACAACTTGGCAGTCCATTGTGTGGTTCTCCGGATGTTAAAGAGCATGTTAAATATATTTTTGTAGTGGCACAAGAATATAAAAACTATGCAGAGTTGATACCTGATAATGAAAATAGTTTTAAGTTAGCAACTACGTTGACACAAATCACAGACGACTTTGCTAAAAAGTATCAAAATAACGAAACACCCAGTATTGTATATTGTAAAGCCAAATTTATGGCTATCGAACGTTCAAGTGAGAACATACAAAAAGTTATAGGAGCTAAACCGAGATGAACGCACAACAAATTTTAGACAGCATCAACGGAACTCAAACCGAAGATCCAGTGGCACAACAATTAGCGGGAGTATTATTACAATATACTCAGCAATTCCAAGCCGGACAACTAAGCAAAGAAGAATACGCCGAACTAGTAAGAGACCTGCATACCGAGCAAATAATTAATGCTGGGTGTGCTGACATGGTGGCCAAAGAGCAATTGAATACGATATGTAATGCGGTACTAGATGCTGCGAGTATGTTAAGTAGTATATAAAAATAATTTAAATAGGAGCTAATAATGAGCGAAGTAAGCGAAAGCGAAAAGAAAAAAGAAGATTGGATGAATAGCAAGTGGCGTCCAATGATGGGTTGGATGTACATGTCAGTATGCGTATTTGACTTTGTATTGGCCCCAGTTTTATGGTCAATGCTACAAGCAGTATTTCACGGTGGGATAAATGTACAGTGGCAACCATTGACACTTCAAGGTGCCGGTTTATTCCATATTGCAATGGGTGCTGTCCTTGGTATCGCGGCAATGGGTCGTACACAGGAAAAATTAGCAGGTGCTAACAATGGAGGGGCAGGCACGTCGTATACTGCTCCGGCACCAGTTAGTGCGCCAGCACCATTCCCGAGTACCCCGGTTCAAGTACCATTCCCAAGTGCTCCGATGCCGGTGATGAGTTCGTCGGGTAAGTTAGCTCCACCACCGGCACAAGATCCGGTTTTATAAGGAAAATAAAATGAAATTGTTAACATTAATAGTTTGTTTATCATTAATCGGAATCTCCCCAGCGTTTGCTGGTGGCGAGACCAAAGAAGTATGCAAGGATGCTGTAGGTAAAGATGGTAAAGCTATCAAAAATAAGGATGGTTCTATCAAACAAACCTGTAAGAAAATTAAGGTACACAAAAAAGTAGAAGGCACCAAAGTACCCGAAAAATCAAAAAAATAAATTTCACCATCAAACATGAAAGCCGATTGAGTTGACCACAGTCGGCTTTTCATTTATAATAGCAACATGACTCACTATGCTACCTTAGGTGTTGCTGAAGATGCAAACACCGACGATATTAAAAAAGCCTATAGAAAGCTGGCCAGCCAGCATCATCCAGATAAAGGTGGTGATACTAAAAAGTTTCAAGAAATCCAAACAGCATACGATACATTAAGTGATCAAGGAAAACGGCAACAATACGATCTAGAACGTAGTGGACGTGGCCAACAAAATATACATTGGCAAAATTTCAGTAATGAAGTGCCGCCGGATATCCAAAATATATTTCAACAATTTGGATTTGGCGGAGACCCGTTTGCCCAATTCCGACAGCAACGGCAAAAACGTAATAAAGATTTACGTGTTGACCTTATGGTACCGCTGTCGACTACTTTAGAAGAACAAACCAAAGTTATTAGTGTTCTGACTACCACAGGCAGTAGAGAAACAGTTGAGGTCAAGATACCAAGAGGTATAGCCAATGGTACTAGCATAAAGTATTCTAATCTAGGAGATAACCTATTTAATACTCTCCCCCGTGGAGATTTATATGTACAGATCAACGTCCATAATGCGGAGAATTTTGTTGTAAATAATCTTGACTTATATACAAGAGTTAATGTAAACTGCTTGTTAGCAATCGTAGGTGGCGCGGTAAACGTATTGGGGATTGATAGTAAAAGTTTTTTATTAACGATACCCCCAGGTACACAACACGGAACTAAATTTAGAATAACAAACCAAGGATTATATCAATTGAATTCAGACCAGCGAGGAAACTTATTTGTTGAAATGCACGTCACTATACCACAAGACCTAAGTCCCGATCAATTACAAATAGTTAAATCAATTCTCGATATTTAATAAATATTTTATATGATAAACCATAATCCAGAAATCGAAGTAGTAATTACCAATGCACAAGAGTTGGCACGTAAGTACAATCACGAATATGTAACCTTAGAGCATCTAGCACACGGATTGATCAGCTTCAAACCATTCAACGAACTTATATCGGCGTTTGGGGCGGATGTTGATGGATTACTCAATGACCTCGACGAATATGTGCAAAAGCAAACATATATCGGCAACACAGATAACAACACTCTACCAAAGAAAACACATAGCCTAGAACGTGTATTCAATCGTGCATTTACACAAGTCCTATTCAGTGGTCGTAACCATGTCCAAATTATTGATATCTTTCTAAGTCTGTCAAATGAAAGCAATAGCCATGCTAGTTATTTCTTTATTAAATATGGACTAGAGCGCAGCCAAGTCATTGAATTTTATAACGAGCATTATACTGAAACACCACAAAAACGTGTACCTGCTAGTGCTAGGTCAGATGCGATCCTAGCTGAGTATTGCGAAAACTTAAATGTAGCCGCCAAGGAAGGAAAGATTGATCCCGTAGTTGGGCGTGAATTTGAATTAGACGAGATCGCACAGATCCTTGCCAAGCGCAATAAATCAAATGTGTTAATGGTCGGTGATGCCGGTGTAGGTAAAACTGCAATCGCAGAAGGACTTGCACGTAACATCACCAACGGCGATGTACCTGAATACTTACGTGATTATACTGTATATAATCTTGACATCGGTAGTTTGCTTGCAGGATCTAAATATCGCGGTGAGTTTGAAGAAAAGTTTAAAGATGTCATCGGTGCATTACGACACAAAGGTAAATGTGTGTTGTTCATTGATGAAGCACATCAGATGCGTGGAGCAGGCGCAGGCGGTGGCGGATCATCTGTAGACTTTGCCAATATGATTAAACCAGCATTGTCCAAGGGGACGATTAAAGTTATCGCATCCACTACATGGGAAGAATATACAAGTAGTTTTGAAAAAGACCGTGCGCTAATGCGTAGATTCTGTCGCATGACTATTGAAGAACCAAGCGTAGCAGTCGCAAAAGAAATCCTACATGGTTTGAAAGAGTATTTTGAAACATTCCACGGTGGTAAAATAAGTGACGAAGCGATTGATGCCGCGGTTGATTTGAGTGTAAGGTACCAACCGGATAAGAAATTACCGGATAAAGCAATTGACTTGATAGATACAGCATCTGCAAAGCTAAAGATCAATGCGATGTCGTGGACCGTGCGTAAGAGCCACATTGTGGATATCATTAGTAAGTTTACCAAGATCCCCGCGGAACAGATCGGATCTGAATCTACAAAGAGTCTGGTCAATCTTGAAGGCACAATAAAAGCAAAACTTTATGGCCAAGATGCAGTAGTTGAAACTGTACTTGAGAAGATTTATGTTGCCCGTGCTGGACTTAAAGCAATGAATAAGCCAATTGGTAACTTTTTATTCCTAGGGCCAACTGGTACAGGTAAAACCGAGTTTGCTAAGTTATTAGCCGAAGGTATGGGAATGAAACTACTACGGTATGATATGAGTGAGTTCCAAGAAAAACATTCATTGTCTAAACTGATTGGTGCCCCGCCGGGTTATGTAGGATACGATGATAGCAACTTAGGTGGCGGCATGCTGATCAGCGATATTGAAAAAAATCCTAATTGTATTATATTGTTTGATGAAATCGAAAAAGCACATCCGGACGTAACTAATATCCTGTTGCAGTTGATGGATGAAGGTGCGATTACCAGTAGTAATGGCAAGAAAGCTGATGCACGTAACAGTATCGTTATCCTAACAAGTAACCTAGGCGCAAGTGCTAACGAACAAAACAATATTGGGTTTGGGCGTGAGTTGCAAAAGTCCGGGGAAGACGACAAAGCAGTTAAAGACTTCTTTAAGCCCGAATTCCGTAATCGTTTAGATGGTATTTGTAAATTCAGTAAGCTCGATGACGTGAGTATCAGGAAAATTGTTGCTAAGTTTATCAACGAAATAAACGATCTACTAAACGAAAAGTCATTAAGACTACGACTAACTGAAGCCGCTGTTGATCAATTGGCCAAGGTCGGTTACGACAGTAAAATGGGTGCAAGACCTCTGGGACGTAAGATTAATGATCTTATCAAGGTACCGTTAAGTAAAAAAATACTGTTTGATACCATAGCACCAAACAGTATCATCGAAGTTGATTACGCTCAAGAGGAATTTAAGTTTAATACGTTGGGACAATATTTGTCCACAACACCAACCGTGGATTCAAATGGATATATCGTACTGGACACAGAAAAATCCTAACATAGTAGTAGGGCATACTACTAAAAAATATTTTGGAAAATATCTATATAGATTAGCTATGTATTGCCCGGCTGGCCGGCTAATCTATTCCACAGGTGATCTTACTAAGCAACTAACGATTAGAACTCGTAACATCGAGCGAGCACAGCCCGGATGGTGGGGAGAACGTATTGATCGTCTAGATTTAAAAAGCATTAACTTAGAGTTATTGACGGAAATCAGATCAATGAAATATAATCCGATATTTTCTAATATATATGTACGGGTAGAAGAACCACGTATACAATTATACGCAGCCACTGAGAATATACTCAAAGATTTGATAACTCAAACAAATATAGGACTTTTCTCTGAGAATTTCTATAATATAAATGGACCAAAGGATGCGATAGAAACGCAGATATTAGATAGTGACTGTATCATCCGAAAACGAGATATAGGTTACAAATATAAAGTAATATTCAGAGATGGTAGATACGAAAAAGAAGTTAAAAATAACATAATACAATACCTAAATAATCTTGATCCCAGTATCGCAAAGATGCCCGAAGGTTGTAAAAGTTTGCTTGGCAGGCCGCACTCATTGATATGGAGTTGTTACTTTTATACAAACGATTTAAGTGTAAATACTTTCCTAACTTTGATAGCTCCGGGGATAATTTCAAAATCGCACGAGCTCGTCATAATAAGCGATAAATAGAAGTACATTTTCAAGGAGCAATGTATGGCTAAAATCCAAACCGAAACGGTCGTGATTACTTTCAATAAATTAATTAAAGATTCCGATGAGCTCGGTGCAACAGCATTGATATCAGCCGATACCCTAACAGCCTTAGAGCAAGTAGCCCAAGAATTAGCGGGTAATGGTGTAGTAATCGAAGCACAAGTAGCATAATCAAATTCAAATAACCAGAGAGATTTCAATGACCGACAAAAAAATCAAGCAAGAAGATGCAGTAGCATTGATCAAGGCCGCGGCCGCTAGACAAAAAGAGGCCGCAAAACAGACACAAGTACAACAACAAGGTACACCATATGATTTTAGTAAAAATCATTTACATATCGGTATGCCTTGCTATGGTGGCATGGTATCCGAACCTACTATGACCAGCATTTTACGATTTACTCTTTTAGCTTCGCAAGCTGGATTAAATTGGTCAATGGACACTATGGTTAATGAATCATTAGTGACCCGTGCCCGAAACAATCTTATGGCCAAGATGATGACTAATAAAGATGCTACCCACTTTATGTTCATTGATGCCGATATCCGTTTCCAACCAGAATCAATGCTACAGATGATGGCCTATGAAAAAGACGTTATTGGCGGATTATACCCAAAAAAATCATTGCCAGTTAGCTATGTAATTAATCTAAAACCCGAAACAAAGATCCAAGGTGACATCTTTACTGTTGACACGATGGGCACAGGTTTCTTGATGTTTAAACGGAATGTATACGAGAAGTTAATCGCAGCACATCCAGAATGTAAGTATGTGGATGATGTTGGACTCGGTAAACAATACGAGCCGATGATGTATAGTATCTTTGATTGTAAAATCGACGAGCGTGGCCACTATCTAAGTGAAGATTGGCTGTTCTGCCGTAGATGGCAGAAGATTGGCGGCGAGATCTGGGCACATAGCAAAGTACTACTCAATCACGTTGGACATTATGAATATGCCGGCGACCTTGATAAACTTAAAATTGCCGAACGCGGCAGCATGGGAATCATCGAAGATACTCTGGCATCTCAAGGTGCCGGCGGCAGCATACAAAAAGTATTATAACAATTGGGGGGGTATATGGCAACATCAACAGAAAGATTACATTTTAAAATTGGACTATCAGCAAACTATTGGGCCAAGGTTCCTAAGTATTCTATAATCGTTGATGATCTATCTATTTTTACAAAAAAAGAAATAGTAAGCCCCCCAAATACAATTGAGTATATCGAGTTTGACGCTGAGATAAACGAAGGGCCATCATCTCTACAAATACGATTAGAAAATAAAAACTGGACCGATACTATACAAAACGATACCGGTACCGAAATCCTCAGAGATATGGTTCTAACTATCGAAAGTATAGAAATTGACGAAATTGAACTTGGAAATTTAATTTATACAGCGGGAATATTCTTCCCGAATAACGCTACTCCCGGGATGACTGCTAAACAAGAACTGATCGCTTATTATAATCGAGGGATCGCATACCTCGAACTTGGTACTTTTGAAAAATCCCTAGATAGTTTCCATCAAGCTATCAAACTTGGTGCCAACTTTGCAGAGGTTTATAATTATAGTGGCGATGTTCTTACCCAATTGGGTAGGCTTGATGATGCAAAAGAAAGCTATTCGCAAGCTCTTACTCTTCTCGCCAATAGTATACTAGTTGATGACTCCGACGAAATCGCCGATACCGGTGAAATTAATACATTGGCTGTGGAACTTGATAAGTGTCATACCTTAGGTTGGAACGGTACATGGAAGCTAGAGTTTGCTAGCCCTTTCTACATTTGGCTCCTCGAACACATTTAAACTAAATATAGTAATAGAGGGTTACTATTACTATGTTTATAAATGACTTACTTGAATCAATTGAACGACGCCTTATCGTAGTATATCCGGGACGTTTTCAACCTTTTCACCAGGGACATGCGACGGTTTTTGCTGAATTACAGGCAAAATTTGGCCGCGGCAACGTATTCATTGCCACTACTCCCCAAGTAAAGATAGACGAAAAAAACCCTTTTAATTATTCCGATAAAGTTACATTGATGCATGCCGCGGGCGTGACAGATAATTTTATAATACAATCAACTCAACCATATGATATTACTGCGATCACCCAGGCCAGCGGGTTAGATCCAAATAACACAGTATTAATATTTGCAGTTGGTGAGCCCGATAAAGATCGGTTAGGTGTTGATCAACTGTATACAGAGTTAACTCCAACCGGTAGACCATCTAGGATTCCCCCTGGGAAAAAAGTGGGTGATGGTAAACCATACAAAACTTTTGAAAAGTTTAGTGATTGTGTCACCGTGTCGCAAGGCCACGCTTATGTTACTATCATACCCGAAGTACAAAAATCTATTTCGATCAATGGGCAAAAAGTTGATGTAAGTCACGGTACTGCATTGCGTAATTTGTGGACACAGATACGCAATGACCCCAATGCACGTAAAGAGTTTTTAACACAGTTATACGGTCATGCCGCCCCGGAACTAGAACATATATTCGATAAAATTGGTGGTGCGCCGGAACCAGTGGCTCCCCCGAGACCGGCAAAGTTACCCAAGACTGCTAAACCCGCAGGTGGGCTTGTCAAGGATGTTGCCAAGAAAGTTGCCAAGAAAGGTATCAAAGAAGATGATACCTCAGACGCATGGGCTGTTAAAGATCCCGATACCGGCAACATAGGTATACGACCCCCTGGTGGGATGGGTACTTGGACTGAGCCTACATTGGTGACTAGTTTACTACGTGACTTAGAAACCGTCGGAGCGAAGATTAAAGCAAAAAGCGCGAGTGATGCAGAATATATCCTATACCAAAAATATAGCACAGTAAAAGCTAAACTACATGCATTAGCAAAGTACGAAGAATTTATGCAACGTAACGGTAAACGTGCTATTAAGCCAGGACGAGAAATTAACCTAGGCGAGCAAAAATAATATGTCTATTACTGAAATATATAATAGGCCTGCCACTGTAATAGCCATTGATGTCCATTGCAAAAATTTGCATGGAAAACAACCATATTATCGTCTGTATGTAAACGATGATCTGCTTACAGAGCGCACTTGGATATGGCCTTCGTATGAAATATACATACGGGAACATATCGAAGTAAACATAGAATCCGGTGATCACTATATACGTATCAAGTCCGACGCCGACTTTGATTTAAAAAATCTACATATAAACGACATAATGCAACTAATCGATCCGTCTAATCTTGCAAACTCCCAAGATTTATTCTTTAAAATTTAACACATAAATATACAATATTAGGATTAATCAAATGAAAACAACTGAATTTATTAACGAAAATGAACTTATCGGGCAAGATGCACAAATCATGCACGAAGAGAATAAAATGCAGAGTATGCGTGTAAAATTGCATAGCATCGCCGTGAACAGCGTGGCCATACACAAGCTATTACCCAAACTTGGTAAAAATGGTATTGCAGGCAATAGTGATATCGTTTTGTATGCCGATGCAATTAACGAAGCTGAATCATTATTACAACATGTATTAGAAGAAGTAGAGTTTGCAACCGCAGACCATAGTTATATGGATGACGAAATGGAAGCCTTTAATCCAACTATCGCTGAAACTAAATTTGTTGAAGCCACAGACACAGTGGAAAAAGACGACAAAGGTAACGTGGTCAGTTGGCAACATAGTGGGGATTGGAAAAAATCCAACAATAAAGACGGCCGTGGTAAAGTTACTAATCTAAGCGACAAGGCCCGTAGAGAAACCGAAAAGAAAACTAAGGTTAAAGAAGATGCGACTGGTGGTGGGATGGGTACCGGAAGCGTGGCATTAGTCAATAGTGCATTAGGTGCCGGAGATAAAGGTTCCTTTAGTAAAAAAGAAGTCAATAAAAAATTAGGCGGCTACAGTAATGTACTCACACGTGGCGGTCCAGTTAAAGTAAAGGCCCCTAAATAAAATGGATAATAACTTTAGCGATATTTTAAATATATTCAAACGACTTGATGAGTCGACGAAGTTTGCCAACGAAAGTGCGGACGTCGCATCACCAAAACAAAAATATCGTGTTGAAGTCACAGTAAGCGATCCAAACAATACTATGGTTTCTCAACGCAAAGAAACAAAACGTAGAGTATGTAAAGTAACAGCAGCCGATGAGAGTACTGCTGTTGACACTGCGATAGCTTGGTATAGAAAGCAAGGCTATAAAGTACACGATCATCATTTTATCGGACCCGAAGAAGAATTAAAAGAGTTGGGTATGCCACCAACTGGAACTGGTGCATCAGCCCCGCCGGCAGCACCGGGAACGTCTGCGCCGGCAGTAGCAAATCCTGCACAGGCCGCTCAAGATGCAGTGCAAAAGAAAGCCGGGTTGCAAAAAACATTACAAGGTATACCCGGCATTGATGTTAATAAAGCAATCACAAACTTAACTGACCCCACCGACACTAGTGGGCTGGGGTCAGCATTATCAACTGCGCTCAGTGATCCAACAAAGGCGGGTAAGATAAAAGATTTACTAAACAATCCTGCAGGAGCCGCATAATGTTATTACATGACTTTTTTGATATTAAAAAACCCAAGGTTAAAGAAGATTCGTGGCATGGTGGCGGCAATGAGCCAAAAGATGCATGGCATAGTGAAGCAGGTGTGGTGGAAGGCAGAGTAGATAGTCCGGTATCAAGTGCTATTACTCGTAGAATCTTAAACCAACGTCACGACTTACTAAAGTTTGGCCCACAAGCAGTAATGGATGCTATTGATCAAGTGGCTGAATGGGTCGGTGAGGTTGAAGAAATTGGGTCCAGTGATGTTAGTGCATGGGTGGCACAAGTTGCCCGTTATTTACAAACACAAGACGGACAAGGTGTAGCAGAAGGCTTGCCTGGTGAATTCGTCGGTGGAACTGCTGGCGGCGTCGGTGGCGCAGTTGTTGGTGCCGCCGTGGGTGGACCAATGGGTGCATTAGTGGGTGGTGCAGCCGGCGGCACAGCGGGACAAATAGCCGGTAGGGAATTAACTGACGAACAGAAATTAAATGAAATTGCGCCGTTGTTGGCACTCGGTGCAAGACTGTTTATGGCGGCTGCTCCAAAAATAGCACAGGTTGCCGGAAAAGTCGGACAAGCAGGAGCTCGCGGTGTGGGACAGGCTGCAAAAGCTGGCGCCGGGATTGCAGCCAAGAATGCAGGACAAATTGGAGTTGGTGCCGGTGCCTACGAAATTGGATCGTCTGTGGCAGATATTGTCAAAGACATTACTGCCAAAGTGGGTGCTGCTGTCGACGAAAAAACTATATTTGATCTGGCTACCCTGGCTTTTAAATATGCTATTCCTGCTGGCATTGTGTTAGCTATATTGTATGGCGGCAAAAAAGCAATAGACTCGTTGTTTGCCGACCCCAAAACACCACAAGGTGTGGCGGAAG
>Ga0114969_10001507_pt1 | contig 19754 bp, 11 predicted proteins | sample M_130807_MF_Meta_FD_87316 | JGI IMG/M metagenome (GOLD analysis project Ga0114969, IMG submission 87316) | Freshwater microbial communities from Lake Montjoie, Canada to study carbon cycling - M_130807_MF_MetaG | ecosystem: Environmental > Aquatic > Freshwater > Lake | place: Lake Montjoie...
CGTTGGCAGTTTGATTCTGTATATAGCGAAGGTGCAATTGCAACTACTAGTGTATGGACTCATGTTGTTGGGGTGTACGATGCTCAAAGTTCTACAGAAACTTTATATGTAGATGGTGTACCTATCATCAGCGGTTCCTCGACACGGTCTATCACTCAGGATCTTTATATAGGAAAGAGAAACGATGACATTTTTATAAATGGAAAAATTGATGATGTAATGCTTTTTAAACGTGCACTTTCTGCAAACGAAGTTGCTTCTTTGTATGACGCAAATGCTAATCAATACGCTGAAACTTTTGCGAATGAGTACATCGGACCGCATACATACACGGGGTATAATATTAATTCTGAAGGTCTAGTCGCCCAGACTGCAACTAGAACTGTCACACTTTTGGACCCAACGAATCTATTGATTAACCCAGGCGCAGAAACAGGGGACTTCACTGGCTGGACCATTAACGGCACTCTTGATAATTGTGGAGATTACAGCGATTTTCGCACAGGGTGGTGTATTTCGGGAGGGCATACTTCAGGAAATTATGGATTCATTTCTTCGTATCCATTTACAGATCCATGGGCCACTATGTCACAGGAGGTTGACCTTGTTGGTCACGGCATATCAGTGCGCAGCCTTGATGTTGCACCAGACATAATCGCGACTACCCACGTTATTGGCATCAATGAAAATGGAGGATCTCCTGATGATATGTATCGCGTTATCGTAACACTTCTCGATGCAGACCATCAGGTTGTTGATACATGGAATACCGGTGATCAGGTGATACATGCTATTGATGGATGGACTACGGTGACACACACTTTCAGCGGATATGGGAGCGGTGTTCGCTATATCACCTTTGAACAAGATGGAAAAAATACCGGTACATGGGGAGGGGCATATGGATCGATCTTTGATGACGCATCCTTGGTTGTTGATTATGTTGATATTCCTGAACCAGTGGTAGAAACACCCGCCCCAGTACATCATGATGGTCCAACAGCGGTTTCTACCTCTCTCGAGACTTTACCTAAAACTGTTGTGACAAACTCTGCACCAGTGCCATGCAAGATTGGAGATATATTCAATACCTCAACAGGTAAGCCTTGCGTGGTGATTTCAACTACTACTTCTGTGATTGGATTATTTACTCGAGATTTGAACCTTGGAATGTCTGGTAAAGATGTGTTGGCACTGCAAAATATAATTATAATGAAAAATTCAGGAAAAATAGCACAAAAGCTAAAACAAAACACTGCAACTGGATTTTTCGGTCCACTTACAAAGTCTGCATTGATCGAACTTCAGAAAGCCAATAATATTTTGCCGGCGACAGGGAATTTTGGACCAAGAACAAGGGCTCTGGTGGTCATATAACAAGAAAACTTATTAATTTGAAGTAAAGATGCTATATTGTTACCTACAACATGGCATTTAAAATCAGAAAAAGCAGACTGCGACTTATAAAAATTACATTTTTTGTAGTAGTTTTCTTTTTATTTTTACTATTTATTTTAAGCAAGATAAACTATTCAAATAAATCAGAAGCTCAAGAAACAACTGTTGCCACAGAGGTGATAAAAGTCCCAGTCTATCCAGCGTTACTTGATAAAGCAGAATACGACAAGCGGTTATTGGTCCTTAATAATTATGTATATCCTGCAACAACTACTGCGACGTCAACCATAGTGGTAAAAAGAATTAGCCCTACAAAAACCTCTACTACCACAGTCGCTATTAAGCCTCCAGTTCTTCCTCTCTACGGCACGAGCACAAGCGTGACTGTCCCTGGCAAACGTTGGCCTGCAAGCACTGTGTATCCAAATGGTGACGCAATATTACCGTTCAAGCGAATTCTCGCATATTACGGAAATTTTTACTCAACAAAAATGGGTATTTTAGGAGAATACAGTGAAGACGAAGTCTTGAGACGATTGGCGAGCACAACCGCAATATGGAATGCTGCTGATCCGACGACCCCTGTAATTCCTGCCATTGAATATATTGCAGAGACGGCGCAAGGTTCAGCTGGTCCCGATAAAATGTATCGCGCGGTGATGCCAAATAAGGAAATTGATAAAGCGTATGCAATGGCTGAGAAGATAAATGGAATTATGATTCTAGATTTACAAGTGGGTCTCAGCACAGTTCAACAAGAACTTCCGAAATTTAAAGATTATATGATGAGGCCAGATGTTCACTTGGCAATTGATCCTGAATTTTCTATGAAGACAGGAAAGAGGCCAGGGACAGTTATTGGTACTTCAAATTCAGATGATATTAATTATGCTATTAATTATCTTTCGAATATTGTGCGTGAAAATAAACTACCACCAAAGGTTTTGTTGGTGCATAGATTTACAGAGGACATGGTGACGGGCGCAAATCTGATTAAGCCAACTCCAGAAGTCCAAGTTGTCATGATTATGGATGGTTGGGGATCAAAACAGCTTAAACGCGGTACATATAACGCAGTGATTGAGTCAGAGCCAGTGCAATTTACTGGAATTAAGCTTTTTTATAAAAATGATTTGAAGGGGGCAAGTACCGGCCTTTTAACTCCTGCTGAAGTCTTTTCACTTAAGCCAAAACCGATTTATATTCAGTATCAGTAGTATACTTGGGAAAGTAGCTATACACCCCAAAATCTATGGTATAATGGTAGGTATAACAAATAATAAAAATTTATGGCAGAAAAAAAAGCAAATTCAGCATTTATGAAACCAATGACAGTGAGCGCAGAGCTTGCCGCAGTAGTAGGCAAGGGTCCTATGCCTCGATCAGAAGTAGTTAAGGCTCTTTGGGTTTACATCAAGAAGAATGACCTACAGGATCCAAAGAACAAGCGAAATATCAATGGCGACGAAGCTCTTACAAAGGTATTCGGTGGTAAAAAGATGGTAAACATGTTCGAAATGACAAAGTTGGTTTCAAAGCACCTGTCATAATTTTAGTTTAAGTAAAAAAAACCACCCGGATCGCGCTTCAGTAGACACTGCGCGACACGATTCTGCAGAATCGGGTGGTTTTTTTGTTATATTCATAAGTTAATTATAATAAAAAAAGAGTAGCAGGGTTTTAGTCCATATGTTACAGTTCTCTCTACTGTGCAAAAAAACATATCCCTCAAAAACGTCGAATACTCAATCCGCGAAAAACCTATATTACAAGGGGTTTCTTTCCGATGTGGCGAGAACGAGAGGTTGTGTATTTTCGGCGAAAACGGTGCTGGAAAGTCTACTTTATTAAAAATCCTGTGTGGCCAAGTCGAAGCCGATTCTGGAATAATCGACAAACAAGGTCACATCAGGTTCGTTTATGTTCCTCAGGAATTTGATCATAAATACAAAGATGTAACTATCGAAGGTTACATAAAAGAATTGGCAGGAGATAAGTTTTTACAAAAAGTTTTTAATTACGGTAATGAACTGGGTTTTAATATTGAAAAAAATAAGGAAGCGCTTTGCGGAAGTCTCTCCGGTGGCCAGCAAAAAATTGTTGCACTATCGGTCGCGTTTGCACTTAGTCCAGATTTTCTATTGATGGATGAGCCAGAAAACCACTTGGATATTGTTAGTCGAATTGAACTTGTCTCATTGCTGAAGGATTTTCGAGGAGGAATTATTTTTATCTCGCACGACAGGTTGTTGATTGACGCTATCGCTACAAAAATTGGTGAAATTGCTGGAGGAAAAATTCATATATCAGAGGGAGGTTATGATGATTATATCGCTATGAAAATGGAGAGAATTGGTGGATTACAACGTCAATATGATGCAGAATCAAAACGTATCAAGCAACTGTCTTCTGCAATTGTGATTTTACAGCAGAAGGCTTTTCGTGGAAAAGAAATTTCGGCATATCGCAGAGCGAAAGAAGAATTGGATGGCTTGAAAAAGGCTCACAAAGAATCTGCTCGTCCTGATGACAAAAAAACTAAAATAAAATTAGTCGGGACTGACCAGTCAATTCATTCTGGAAAATTGATTTGTAAAATGGACGACGGTGCTTTTGGTTTTGAAAAAGTAGGTAAAAAAGCAAGATCGCAGATTTTTAATAATGCAAATTTGGAAATTCGTTCTGGCGAAAAGATTGTTTTATTAGGAAGAAACGGTTCGGGCAAGTCTACTTTCTTAAAGTGTTTAACAGGGGAACTTCCAATGCAAAAAGGGGAAATGACATGGCGTCCAGCCGTAAAATGGGCATATTTTGACCAACATGCACAATTTGACCCAGAGTCCCGCGCGGTTGAAATTGTTATGGATAAATTGAATGCAATAGATGAGGACGCCCGAACGGCCCTTGGTAAGATGAAGTTTGATTCGGACCGCATGAATCAACAAGTAAAAAGCCTTTCAGGAGGGGAAAGAATGCGCCTTCGTTTTGCAATTGTGTTTGGGCTGAAACCTGACCTCATTATCCTTGATGAACCGACAAACCACATCGATGAGGTAACCTGGGAAGTCCTTCTTCAGGCTTGTCAGCTTTCAAAAAGCACTATCTTACTTGTGAGTCACGACTATGAGTTTATTGAAGCTTTCGAACCTACGGTTTTTTGGTTAATTCACGGACAAAAAGTAGAAGCGCGTCATAAGGATTTGAATACGTTACTCGAGGAGATTAAATAAGAGAGTTATCCCCAAATATCCTTATTTTATAAAGATATTCCGTATTTTGTTTGGTATAATTTATACAAACATTTACGCATGAAGCACTCTTACAACAGATTTCTGTTGAGCTCATTTAAAATAATCCTCACAACTTTTGCATGGTTCGCTTTTTCACCTCTGGTTTTTGCAGCTTGGAGTGGTCAACCATACTCTGTTGGAGAAACTTTAAATCCTGAATGTGCACCAACGGATGAAAATTGTACTGTTAACTCTACTTCACTTATTTTAAACAGTCTGCGCTTTGCTAATTTAAATTCAAATACTGCAGGGTCAACTACCGCAGCGGGAATTTTAGGAATTAATGAAAATGGAGAGGTTGTGGTTTCAACTCTTTCTGCACCACTTTCATCTCAAGCAATCGCCTATTGGGATGGTTTGAATGATCCATCAACAGGAAGTAATGCTTATCCCTCGGCAACATTGTCTGGAAGAGCAACTTTTGTTGAAGGTTCTGGTGTAAGACTGACCCCAGCTGAACAAGGTCCCTCCGGTTCTCTCAATTGGTCATTCGCTCAATTACCATTTGAAAGAACACAATTTAATTTTAAAGCAGGAGGTGGGGACGGTGCAGATGCGACATGGTTTTACAGTTATGCGGACGGAGTGCCAGTGGATGAAATAGGAGAAGGTATGAATCAAGGTTACATTTTTTATTTTAGTGAATGGCATGATTGCGTTGGTCTGTCGTATGGTCCTTATTATGATGGTCAGCAATGTGGCAGTGGCGGAAACGGTTCTCCGTTGACTTCTGCACATTTAGACGGTATCGACGATAACAACTGGCACAATGTAGATATTTCAACTATTCAAAATAGATTGATAATGCGTTGGGATGGAAAGGTTGTAATTGACTATACAGATGTTTATGGACGAGATCTTACAGGTTTGAAATTCGGATTCGGTTCTCGCACAGGGTCGTCAGTGAATAATCACTTTATTAAGGGCCTTGTTGTAACTAAACTTGGTACAAACATTTCTGAATTTAATATTGCAACTACAACTGCAATTCAGAATAGTTTGTATTGGAATAGTATTGACCATCAATTAAGTATCGGTACAACAACGTTAACTGCAGCTTTTAATGTTGTAGGAAATGCAGATGCTGATCCTGTGACTTTTAGCCACCTAACAGGTTATGAAAGTAACACTCCAAGTGAAGACTTGGCAATCTCGGGAAATTATATGTATACAGCGGATGGAAATAATCTAGAAGTTTTCAATATCAGCAATCCTGCGATTGAAAATTATCTAACGCCTTATAATTTTGGTACTCAGGTCAGGGCCGTCAAAGCGGTTGGCGATCTAGTTTACGTTGCAGCAGGCCAAGGAATTTTTATTTTAGATGCGAGCGATCACGGTATTGCACCAGTGCTTTTAGGAAGTTATGAGACTAATACCACCGTAACAGATATACAGGTTCGTGATGGAGTGGTGTATGCAATCGATCAATCAAATTCCTTCTATACTATAGATGTATCAATGGTAGGTGTTGGAAATTCCGGTACGCCTACTTCGTTACAAAGTGGTTTATATGAGACAAGTACTCAAGATAATACGAGCAAACTCGCTATTTTAGGGAACTATGCCTACATATCAGAGGGAAATAAATTTGAAATTGTAAATATTACTGATCCTGCTAGCCCCACTTTTGAATCAACTTTTACAACACCCAGTGATAATTTTAATGGTGGAATTGCTGCATCAGGGAATTATGTTTACTTAACTCGCGATACTAATGATGGAGAAAGTTTTCAAGTTTTTAATGTCACAGACAAAACTAATCCAATAAAAATTGGCAGCACTGATATTGGCAATTACCGCTACCGCACACGAATAATTTTGGCAGATGACGGTTATGTATATGTCGCGGATGGAGAACCTGATAGTTTTTATGCAATTGATGTTTCTGATCCAACAAATCCATTTGTGGCAGGGCACGCATCTGCAGGTGGTAATTCATACGGTCTTGCAGTTACAAGCACAAATGTTTTCTTGGCAGATGGAAATTACGGTATTCAAGTTTTTTCTAAAACATTAAATACTATAAACCGAAATGCGGCATTGTTTACTGGTGGAAATGTAGGAATTGGGACAACTACTCCTGGAAAGCTCCTAACGGTTGCAGGTAATATCCAAACATCAGGTGCAATTTATTTTGCCGACGGCTCGCATATTTCAAGTGCAGCAGAGGCGGGGATTAGTCAATGGAGTAATAATGGTGATGATATTTATTTTAGCAGTGGAAAAGTTGGAATTGGTACAAGCACGCCAAGCTCGGCGCTTACGGTTGTTGGAACAAATACTGTATTGAGATTGGATGAATCAAGTCTAGTCATCAATGGAAGTTTTAATGGGGAAACTGGTTGGTCCCACGATGGAGATTGGAATTTAACTGAAGGTGGAATTCAGCATTCGCCTAACGCCTACCCGTCTAACCTTAATCAAAACGTAACTACGACATATGGGGATACATATAAAATTTCTTTTACTATAAGTAGTAGAACAAAAGGTTATGTTGCGGCAACTCTAGGGTCAAATTCTACATTCGTTAGATATGATGACAACAGACCATCTTATGATCCTTATACAGATTTGATTCAATCGTATGGAGGAGGAGATTTAATTTTTTCACCATCACCAGATTTTGATGGGGTGATTTCGGATGTTGCTGTCTATCATGCAACTTCTTCGGATCCTACAATTGATCTTGTGAATTCAGACGGAAGTATTGGTGGGGAAATCAGAACTGGTCATAGTCAATATGGAACATTGGATGCCTACTTCCTTGGTACTAATGCCGGAGCATTTAACACCGGGTACGTAACGGTTGGTTTAGGTTTGGCTGCGGCACAATATAATACGGGAGGTTTTGTAAATGCAATTGGATATAACGCAGCTCAAAATAACAAAGGCTCAAATGTTAATGCTATCGGTGCCGGAGCTCTTTATAACAATACCGGAAACTTAGTGGATGCTATCGGAGCTTATGCTCTTTATGGTAAGCAGGGAGGAGACGCAGTCGTCGGTATCGGTTCTGATGATTCAGAAAATAGCTTCTTGCAAGGTACTCAAAAAAATATTGAAAAGTCAGTCTTAATTGGTCCATCGTCAATGACACATGTTGATTCAAATTCTGATCAGATGTTAACTAATATACTTGCAATCGGTGGAAGGGCGACAGAATCTAATCAGACGGTAATTGGAAATTCTAGTACTTCGCAAGCACTAATATTTGGAAATGTTGGAATTGGCAGCACAAGCCCTTCAACAAAATTAGTAGTTGAAGGTGACCATCAGGTTACGATGACAAAAGCCGGGATGTTTAAGTTTGATGGAGGTAATTTTACTTACACTTATGTGCCAGAAAATTCTACAAGTACCGTATATGCCATAGATCAAAACAGCGGAATCTTTTCAATGGATGTTTCTGATCCGTCTAATCCAAGAGTAATAGCTGCACAATTTTTTCCAGGCGTTTCGAAGATTTTTGTTAAAGGAGATATTGAATATTTTTCTCAGGGTACTGCTTTGTATGTGTATGATATATCTAATCCTCTGTCTCCAGTAGGTCTAGGTTCTTATGGTTTTAATACTGGTACAATATCCTCTATTTATGTAAAAAATGGAATTGCCTATGTTGGAAGCGGAAGCTCTCTTGTTCTCTTGGATGTATCACAAATTTCCCTGGAGAATCAAGTCAATCCAGTTCTTATTGGGCAGGTTGATTTAGGCTATGTCGTTAATAGTGTTCAAGTAACAAGTTCCGGCACGGCCTACGTCGCTACAAGGCAAGGTCTCTTTGCGACTGACGTATCTGAAATAAGTCCTGGTAGCCCAGGAGATCCTGTGGTCGTTGGTAGCTATCTAGATCCTTATTTTGAAGATGTGGCAATTTCTGGAACGCATGCTTATCTTGTTGATATTGGTACACATGTTTACTCACTTGATATATCAAATCCTAGAAATATTCAAAAAGATGACATGTTGTCTTTAGCGAGTGTCAATGTACAAGATAGCCAGTACATTAAAATTTCTGGAGATTATGCTTATGTAAATGACGGTACTCCTGACAGTATTTATGCGATATATACTGGAGATCCAAAGCGGTTGTCTGTAGCCGGACACATCAGTACTGAAACCGATGCGGTTGGCCTTGCTATATTAGGCGATAATATTTATACAGCAGAGGGTATAAATGGTGGTGAAATATTCTCTATAGAAAAAACAAAAAGTGTAATCGCAGCATTCATGAATGGTAATGTGGGAATCGGTACTTCAAATCCGGTTGCACCACTTCAAGTTGCAGGTCTTGGTGGAAATGGTGGGTTGAAGTTTTTATCAAGTTATAAATCTCCAACCCTACAAGTAGGAGTTCCATCGGACAAAGTTGGTAATTATTTGTATACGCAATCAGCGCCCGATGCATTTGATATTATTGAAGTTTCTGATCCGACACATTCTGTTTGGAAAGGAACATATTATTCAATGGCACAACTGCAAAGTGGTCCAAAAGTGTTTGGAAACATAGCATACGTAACTGATAATAATGGCGGGGTTCAAATAATTGATATTTCCAATCCAGCTTCTCCAACACCAATAAATTATTATGAGCCTCCAACAGGTGGATTGCATAACCTTATTCCTGCAAATAATTATTATTTGTACGGAATAGATAATGATGGAAATGTTGAGACTGTCTTTACGGGGTCACCTTTTAATGGGTCACATGTCGGCACTTACCCATCAGTACAATCTTCACGGTTTGATAATTTAGTAATGTCCGGCTCTCGTTTATATGGAATGAATAATTTGGGAAATGTTGAAATCATGGATATTTCAAATCCGACACAGTTCGCTCCTCTTGGTATCTATACACCTCAAGTAGGCGAGCCTGGTAATTTTGTGGTTTCTGGAAACAGAATGTATATCAATGTTTCCGGATATAGTAGCAAGCTCGAAATTGTTGATATAACGGATCCAACTAATCCTACATTTATCGCAGAGTACAACTCACCAACGGGCTGGCTCGATAACCTCGCAGTTAAGGGGAATTATGTATTTGAGAAAAATAGTGCTGGTAGAATAGAGGTAATTGACGTTTCAAACGCACATAAACCGAAATATGTAACTGATTTTGCTCCGATGGGAGGAAGCAATGATTACTTTAATGGTGATTTTATTGTCTCAGGAAATTATCTATATGCTACAGATAACGAAAATAAAATTGAGACAATTGATATTTCAAATCCCAAGGCACCGCTTGCTGCGGTCTTTACCGGAGGTCGTGTAGGTGTAGGAACTGATAATCCAAATGCGGCGTTCTCGGTTGTTGGTATGGGTGGTGATGCGCTTGCAAGGGTAGGAACTTATGTTTCGAAATATGGAGTCATTAATTCTAATCCATATGTGGTCGGTAACTATGCATATATTACAGATCAGGCTAACAAGATGGAGATTATTGATGTTTCAGATTCAAACAATCCAATATTGAAGTCTACATATACTTCAGAAAGCGGATACTTAAATAATATTATCGTTTCTGGAAGTCTCGCTTATGCTAAAGATGATAATGGAAATATTGAAATAATTAATGTTGCATCATCAACAAACCCAGTTTATGTGAATTCAATTACTCCCGGTGATCAAAGCACATTCAATTACTTTAATGTAAAGGATGGATATATTTACGCAACTGATGTCTCTGGAAATATTGAAGTAATTGATGCAAGAGATCCATTAAACATGACTATAATTAATGGATATGATAATGACTCTTACTCAGTAAATTATCCAATAGTAATTTCAGGTAAGTACTTGTACGCAGTTACTAACAGCGATCAACTTGCGCAAATTGATATATCCAACCCAAACGCAATGTTTAATGTAAACACAATCTCTGCTCACTCTGGAAATATTTCAACCATAAGTGTTTCGGATAACATTCTTTACATAGTAGATAGTAATAATAGCGTTGAACTATATTTAATTAATAACAACTTAAGTTATGCGTCTTCATATACTGCGAGCAATTGGACTGTACCAAGTGGTGTTTGGATGAATTCATATTCAGCAGGGGCAAATAATTATGCATTCGTTGTAGCGGGATGCGACGTTAGGACTTTAAATGTTGATGATCCATCGGCACCATATGAAATTGACACACATACTACTGGTGCAGAATTTTGTTACGCGGCTCCATTTATTGCTAATGGTCACGCTTATGCAAACACTGAAGCAGGGAACTTTATCATACTTGATGTTTCAGGGGTGGCACACCCATCACTCGCAGCAACCTTCGCAAATGGTCGAGTGGGAATTGGAACAGATAATCCGATGTCACTTCTTGATGTGGGTGGAAATATTACTTTATCGGGCCAAAATAGATATATTAATTTCACTACTCAAAATGGATTAAATCCTGCGAATGGTTACGGTATACGTGACAATGGAGGAAGAATGGAATACAAAAATCAGAATGGAGATTGGGTTGGTTTCGCAAGTAGTACATCATTTTGGCAGGCTAGTAGTGAAGCAGATATATATTTTGATGGAAGAATAGCAGTTGGAACAACAACTCCATTTGAAAAGTTGTATGTAGATGGAAATGTTAGTGCGAATGGGTATTATGTTGGTGGTGCTTATGATGATTTGGTAAATAATTCGCCATGGTATGGAATTGGCGCAAGTAATGTAACTTTGCCAGGTGCAGATTATGCAACTTCAACTGTCCAGGTTGCAGGATATTATGGAATTGAATTTGTTACTCAACAGGGTGACATGGTTTTGAATGAACAGGGAAATGTAGGAATTGGAACAAATAGTCCAAATGCAACTGCAATTCTTGACTTGAATTCAACAACAAAAACATTCTTACCACCAAGGATGACGGAAGCACAGCGAGATGCAATTTCATCACCGGGCGTGGGTAGTGTGGTCTTTAATACAGACGTGAATGCTTTACAGTATTATTCAGCATCTACTTCGACCCACTCAGAATTTACAACTGAAGGGAGTCTTTTGTTTGCAACACAGGCAATGGGTCAAACCATCACACCATTAAACACAGGAAAAATAAAATCGATTAGTGGAACATTCTCTGTCAGATCAACTGGTCCAGATGATGCTGGAAAGGGAGATATAGTGGCAAAAATTTACAATGCACCAAACGGTAATTTAATGGCAATTTCAGATAATGTTGTCACACAAAGCCCGAGAGCGGATTTTGAGACAACGCAAGGAACCTGGACTTTTAATAATGCATATTTAACATTGCAAGCGGGTACTCAATACTATGTTGAATTTACAGATACTGACACGGCACCGAATGAATTTTACTTTGTAGAGTCATTTGGAGATCCATATTCTGGTGGATTCTTTTACGATGGTACGCACGGAAATGTCTCTGCTAATGAAGCGGTGGATTTGTCACTTACGTTTAATTATGGAGGAAATGCCGGTGGTTGGGTTAATGTTGGAGGTGGATGGAAGGGAGATGGGTCAGGAAATGTTAGTCTTGATTCTGGAAATGTGATTATTGGAACAGGCTCTTCAACTTCAGCACTTTTGGTAAATGGAGATATTCGAATTGGAACTGGATCAAATGGACGACTGTACTTTGGAGACGGCTCATCAATGTTCACTTCTACTGCTGCTGGAACTGGAATTGAGAGCGGAAATGATTTAAGTTTTGTAACTGGTGGACAAATTAATTTTAATACTGGCGATGGAAATTCAACTACAACAAAACTTGTAATTAAAAATGATGGAAGTATTGGAATTGGAACTACTGACCCAACTTCACCACTCGATATTGCAACTGGCCCTGGACAAAATACCGGAATAACTCTTGAAAATTTTAATAGTAATACGGATGATGGTTCAGCGATTACTTTCAAAGATAGTCAGGTAAATGCAGATGTTGCAAAAATCAGAAGTGTTGCATACTTTTATGGTATTTCTGGACTAGCTTTCGACGTAAATGATGGGGGTGGTTTAACTGAGGCGATGCGAATTATATCTAATGGTGATGTTGGAATTGGTATTGGACAAAATTCATTCCCAAATTCTAAATTACATGTTGCCGGAAATGTTAATGATATGTTGATGCTACAAAGCACATTGAGCGGTGGGGGAAATACTGCAAACTTAAGTTTTGATACTTATGCTGATATTGGAGGTGGTTCTAATCCAACTTCACAAGTGTCTGCAATTGATGACGGAAATTACAGCTCTGCTCTTGCATTCCTTACAAAAAATCCTGGAGCAGATACGAATGGGTTACTTGAAAGAATGCGAATCTCTTCAAATGGTTTGATTGGTATAGGTACAAATAATCCAGACCAGTTATTAAGTGTTAAAGGAACTGGATCTAACGCTTACTTCAAAATACGTTCTGATGAGACTGATGCGGAAAACCATTCGCCAGGAATTATTCTGACTTCTGCTGATGGAAATAACACACTCTTGAGTAGCTTCACAAATCGAATCAATCAGTATTCGCGAAACCTAGAATGGATGGTAAGTACTTCATCTGAAAACCCAATTGATCAGGCAACACTTATGACTTTGACGACAATTGGAAATGTTGGAATCGGAACAACTACTCCAGATCAGGCTCTCACGGTCGCAGGAAGCATCGACATAACAGGAGATGTTTGTAACGATGCATTCTGTCTAAGTGACATCGGAGCACCATCTGATCAAAGATTTAAGACAAATATTACTGCCCTTGAACAAGATGCTACATCTACAAGTGTACTTTCAAATATCATGAAGCTTAATCCTGTGACATATAACTGGAACAGCACGTACCTTGCGCTCGATCCTAACGTCTTGGATGGATCATCTACAAAGCTTGGATTCATTGCTCAGGATGTACAGCAAATCTTCCCACAAGTGGTCGTACCTCTCCATAATGGATTCCTTGGTATTGATTATGGAAAGATCACTTCAATTTTGACTGCTGGTATTCAAGAAATGGTTAAAATTACAGGGGTATTTAAAGATAACTTAGTATCATGGTTTGGAGACACCACCAATGGAATTAAAAAGTTCTTTGCAGATGAAGTGCACACAAAGAAGATTTGTGTGGCTAAATCTGACGGAACAGAGGTGTGTGTGACAGGAGATGAACTTCAAAAGATCGTAGATCCTGTGCCTGCTATAGTTGTTCCTGTTATAAATAATTCAGATAATTCTACATCCACAACTTCATCTGTTAATTTGAATGACAACACAGCGACTTCTAGTGTAGAATATTCAGGTGGCGCGGACCAAACAACAACAGCAAATACAGGAGGAGATAGTACAAGCACAGACACCTCGACGTCGGATGGTTCGACAACAACCGGTACAGATAGCACAGGAACAGATGCAGGAACCGGAACAAGTTCAAATTAATTATTCAAAAAAAGTATCAAATAAAAAAATGTCAAAAATCACTTCATTTACTAAAAAGCCAGCGGGAATTCTTTTAGTTTTACTAGTTATCGCACTTGGTGGATTTGGATACTATTTCCAAAAATATAATGCAGTAGCAAAAAATCCTGCGGCTGAATCTGCGCAAAAAGCAGAAGAAGCGAAAAAGAAAACTGAGGAAGTGGTTAGTCAGATTTCAAAACTTATTATGGTGACAGATTCAACAAATGCAGTTTTGGCAACAATTGCTGACAAATCAAAATTGAGCGGACAAAAGTTTTTTGATCTAGCAGAGAATGGCGATGAACTTGTTCTTTTTCCAAATATGCAAAAAGCAGTTATCTACCGACCATCTGTTAACAAAATTATCGATGTAGGCCCATTTAATCCAAACGCTCAGGCAAGTTCGACTCCTGCCACAACTACAAAAGCTACTTCAAAAACAACGACTGCTAGCTCTACAAAAGCTAAATAATTAAACATGAAAAAAAGCCTTTACGGCATAATCTTACTAGCTAGTCTTATAGGCTTGAAAGCCACAGCTTCTGAAACGGTCGGCACTGTTAATCTCGGTTCACAATATGCTTGGGGTGAGAATATTGGCTGGGTTAATTTTGCTCCGAAGGCTGGGGGAAATTACTCCGGACTTCAGATTAATGATAGTGCTGTTACTGGATATGCATGGAGCAGTGCTGTGGGTTGGATAAACTTTTCACCAACAAATTCTGGACAGGGTGTGACTAATACTACTTCTGGGCAATTGGGTGGGTCTGCTTGGGTTTCAGGTATGGGTTGGCTTCCCATGAGCGGGGTAACAATTAATAGCAGTGGTAAGTTTACTGGGATTGCAGGAACAGAAGGTAGTAGTGTTGGAAGAGTTTCTTTCGACTGTCTTCATTGTGAAGTTGTGACTGATTGGAGACCTATTGCGTCTAGAACACAACAACAATCACAAGCACCTACTGGATCAACAGGAGGGGGAAGTATTACCACAAGCCAGACTCCTCCAGTAACACCACCTGATGATTATTTTAAGACTAAAAGTGATTTGCCTGCATCATCCATAATCTCTGAGTCAGTTTTAAAGGAAAGTGGAGGTACTGTTGGACTTAATTCAGGCAATGATAGTTCTATTAAAGTTGAAATACCAAAAGGAGCATACGAAGATGATCTAAAAATAAACATCAGTAAAGAATTTTTGACTCCAATAAATGCTCCTTCACCAGACACCCAAGCGTTTCTAATTGGGGGAGTAATTTTCAATATTACCGCAACAGATTCGCATGGAAAATTAGTACACAAATTTAATAAAAAAATAAGTATTAGTATTGATATTCCAAAAGATTTAATTAATGAGAAGGATCTGGGCGCTTATTATTTGGATGATTCAAATCCTAATAATCCCCAATGGGTACTTATACCAGACGCTATCTTTTCTAATGGAAAAGTTACTATCCAAGTTGATCACTTAACTGTCTTTGGTATTTTTAGAACAAAAAATCATCTAGAGATTTTGCCTGTATTAGAAAATAACAAAAGTAAACCTCAAGAGCTTTATTACTGGCTTGTTTTGCTTGTGCCTGTCTTGATCTTTATTTTTGTACTATCTTCAAATTTAAAGAAATCGAAGGCTCGCTCTTAGGTCTATTTTCAAAATATTCGTATTCCTTTTTAAAAATGCTTTGAGCAAGTACAAAAATTCCGTAACCGATGAAAAATGCAGAGAACACATCAATTGAATAGTGCAGGTGTCCAAGTATAACCGCAGTTCCTGAGACAACGGAACAGAATAGGAAATAGTATTTTAAATACTTGTATTTCCAAAACATAATGGACAACATAAATGGGTATCCTGCATGGCCCGAGAAAAAGAGGTCGTTTCCGGACGTCATGCTGAAAATTGTTTCAGGTATTTGACCATCGTAATCAATGTAGCTGTAATGGGCAATAAATGGGGCTGAGAGGTGGGTCATAGACATAAAACCAGCTCTTATGAGAAAAAACAGGGCAGTAGCTGCAAGTCCAAAGGGAATGCCCTCAGGTATAAGAAAAGCTAGGCATAGCAGGCTTATAGCAAAAATAAAAGATCCTTGAAAGAATATGATACCCACATCAAGTTTTGGAATATGATCAAGAAGTATGTCAGGAACAACATTACCTATAGAGTAGTTTTCAGTGTAATTAATTGCATAATAAGTTAGATAGAAACTAAGTGTCAAAAATAGCGCATGGAAAATAACCCTTTGGACAAATGATTTGTCTTTCCAAAGAGTCACATGTCTTTGAACAAAGTGCTTTATAGTATCGATAAATAACATTAATTTCATTATAGAACATAAATCTAACATTGAAAAACCTGCCTTTGGCAGGTTTTTCAATTAAGAATATTGGGTAATAAACTTACACCTTTCTGTTTTTTAACACTCTAAATTAAAAACCAAATAGGTGCTTAAAAAATCCACCAGCATTTTCAGAGGAACGGTGGTTAGGTTCAGGATTTTGGATATTCCTAATAAAAACTGGCGATGAAGAACCGTTCTCATCACGTCTTCCAGGTCCAAATCCTACACCGCGAACCCCGTCTCGGATGACTGTGGCTGTAACATTTGATCCGCTGACAGACCCTTCAACAAAAATCATGTCGCCGGTTACGATGCTTGATATTGTGCTGGTTGCTTTATCTTTAAATATTTTTGCATTTGAAGCGTCAATGTTGTAAGTGCTAGTTGCATTGTTCCCAGGAGTAATTCGACCGCTTAATGTTATTGTTGTTCCGCTAATTGATGTAACTGATCCCAAGATTGCAGGACGCATCATTGGAGGAAGTTTTCCTTTTATCATTCTACCTTCGACCATCATTTTTCTTGGTCCGAAACCGTGTTGATTGTTGTTATTTTGAGTACTTTCAGCAAGGGCCGGTGTGGATATGAATATAACCACAGCTACTGTACCAATAGAAACCATTTTCTTTAGAGCCATATTGTTTGAGATTAGTATTAATCTAATAAAACTAAGGTCTTTATGAAGGCCTTACGTGTGTATATACGAGGGGAAAGTGAGCGGCGGTGCATTGATTTTTGAGGGAGGTGTGGTGAAAACCTAAGCATGATATCGCAATTTGTGACTTCCAATCACGAAGTCCTAAACCCCATTGGATTTTTCGGCTCTTCCTCTTGTTTAAGTATTAGCTTAATAATGTGAAATATTTCTTGAAAATTACTTTCATTATTTTTCTCCATTTCTTCTACCTTTTCGCGTAGTTCTTTATACGCTTCAATCATATCTCTCAGTTTAATAAAAATTCTGATTATTTGAATATTTACGTAGATAGCTCTTTCGCTGCTCAAGACACTAGAAAGCATTGCGATACCTTGTTCTGTAAATACGAATGATGGCTTTCTTGATCCTCCATGACTTGATATCGCAGATTGCGATATCAAGTTTGAAGTCTCGTTCTTATTGATTTGAAACATAAAATCCTCGGGAAATCTCTTCAAATTTCTCTTTACTGCTTCATTTAATCTGTGTGTAGGAACTCCATACAACATTGCTAAATCCTTATCCAGCATCACTTTCTTTCCACGAATAAAATAAATTTTCTCTCTGATCTCTTCTGCTTCAAAAGGGATAATGGGTAACTCTACTTTTTCCATGTGCACAATATTAAAATATTCACATTAACAAAACCTAAATAAGTTATGAGTTTCCCTACAACACATACATCAACCCGCCTAAAATCATTATCAATATAAGGAATAAAAACTTGTAAGCTCTCTCAAACCACGTTGCAGGATTCAACTTAATATTAATTCCAGTATAGATCGTCATAAGAGCAATGAATAAGAGAAAATAATCCAAAGCCAGCGATCGACTAAACTGATTAGCAAGAAGGCCAATGGCATTGAATACAAAAATATTTCCAAGGTTGCTTGTATACCAACCCAATGCATCCCAAAGTTCGGTATCTTTTGAATAGCTAATTTTTGCATAAGCCAAACTTGATACATACAAGAGGGGAATTGCTAATACGATTTGATAAGTTACAAGATTCGGAAATTTTTCAGGGCTTAGAGTAAGTATAATTGTCAGGATAAAAAACAAAGCACCCATCATAAAACTGTTGATGACTACTTTGTTAGCGGATTTATGTGGGTTGGTTTGGAACATCTTTTTTTCCATTGCCCATTAATGTTATCATTAAAATATGAAGTTACAAGAAGTCACCTTCACCCAAAAAGTCTACAACGTCGTCCGTAAAATAAAAAAGGGAAGTGTTATGACCTATTTACAAGTCGCAACCCTCGCCGGAAACCCAAAAGCAGTCCGCGCTGTCGGCAATGTCCTCAATAAAAACTATGATCCTAAAATCCCTTGTCACCGGGTAATCCGTTCAGACGGAAAAACAGGTGGGTATAATCGTGGTGCTTCAAACAAAATAAAAATCCTCAAAAATGAAGGGCTTTACATCAACTTCTTCAAGTAGCTGATTAAACTAGCAATCTCAACAGTTTCCTGCACCAATGTATCCATGTGGCGAATAGTAACACTGTTATCAATGGCCTCCTTCTGTCCCACGATTAATAGGTAATGAGCTGCAATTTTTTCTGCTGCTGCAAGTTGTGCTGAGATTTTGTCACGTGACAATGACTGGTGAACGTGAATATTTTCACCACGTAGCATATCAATAATCGCCAAGCTTTTCAGTCTTGCATCATACCCCAATTGTATAAAGAAAAATCGTGTATCGTTTGGCTTTGCGGCTTTGACCGGCTTTGATTCCTTCAAAATTCCTTTTTCAGTCCTGTCTTCCAAAATAATAGATGCACCGATAGCAGGGATTTCTTTCTTGCCCCATGCCTTGCGAGCTACAATGTTATATCGCTCTCCAATGGCACAAACTACTCGTTCCTCGTTCTCTTCAGTATCAATAATATTCATTACTCGGAAAATTGTTCCACTGCAGAATGATCCGTTACCGATTAAACAGTGATTGATTGAATAAGCAATATTTAAAGATTCTATATATTCCAAAACTTCACGGAATTGTTCGCGGCTCTCTTCTGAAAGGTAGTTCATCGGATGAGGTGCCTCAGCGTTTAACTGCATGCAAGCCTCATGTGTACTTGCTAAAAGATCAAGAGGATTCTTTTTAAAAGTCTGACGCTCCTCCGCTGGCAAATCATTCAAATGTTTCTTGTAGAAATTCACAAACTCTCGGCTAAATCGATTGAATGAATCCTTGTCACCAATTGAATTAATCTCAACCAAAAGGCTAGCGTCCGGATTTAAATCCTTCAAAATTGCACAAGTTGTTTCAATAATAATAGCGTCAGAAATACTTTTCCCATTTCCGATAATATCGATATTAAAAGTTTTCTCTCGCTTTTTAATATGAGGATTTCCAGAAATCGGTCCTTCATAGAAAATCATCGGTGGCTGGTTAAGCTCGAGCATTTTCTTTTCAATGTAGTGACGGATGATTGCAATTTTTTCCTCTAGATATCCTTCGAAATCAAGAGCGCTTGTTTCAAGTACAGATTTTTTAGCGATCAGGCTGTCTTTGAAGTTTTTTGCCTTTGCAATATCCTGTTTCTCAACCTCCAGATTCTTGTATTCTACGAAGCCAAAATGAGTAGCTGTGCGAGAGGCATGAGTGACGCAAGGGGA
>Ga0114969_10001509_pt1 | contig 19752 bp, 16 predicted proteins | sample M_130807_MF_Meta_FD_87316 | JGI IMG/M metagenome (GOLD analysis project Ga0114969, IMG submission 87316) | Freshwater microbial communities from Lake Montjoie, Canada to study carbon cycling - M_130807_MF_MetaG | ecosystem: Environmental > Aquatic > Freshwater > Lake | place: Lake Montjoie...
AGTTCACATTGGTTTGATCTTGAGGTCTTACTTGGACTCCAAATGATTTTAGGATTTCAACTGTTTCATCTGTTGATCCACCATCTAGGCAAAGGATTTCATCTGCAAAAAGCTTCAGTTGAGGAATGGTTGTTCGTAAAATCCAGCTGTCGTTTTTAATAGGGAAGAGGGCGATTATTTTCATAAGTTTTTAAATTATATCACATTGCTTTTGCGTGATGTATAAATAGTTTTTCCGCCTATGATATAATCTACGCTAATATGTCATCAAATAATACGGACTCAAACATAAAAGAAGTTTCTCTGACACCAGAGGAGATGGTTAAAAAATATATTCCTGAGGATGCCCTGGTACTTGATGTTGGGGGATGTTATGCACCATATGCCCGTGCAAATTGGATAATAGATTATCTACCTTTTTCTTCCGTAAACATGAGTCAAATAAAAGGAGGAGGAAAAGTGAGGTTTTCAGAGAAAACATACATTTCCCATGATATTTGTTCAAGAGAACCTTGGCCTTTTAAGGACAAACAATTCGACTTCTGTATCTGTTCTCATGTGCTGGAAGACATTAGAGATCCAATTTGGGTTTGTTCTGAAATACTTCGTGTTTCAAAAGCGGGATACATCGAGGTTCCGTCGAGATTTTGGGAAAGTACACATAATAGCGAATTTAGAGGTCTCGCTGGAAATTCTCACCACAGATGGGTTATAGACCTCTTTGAAGGAAAGCTTAGATTCACTTTAAAAAGAGGTGAAATCCATATGAAGGCGATTAATAAAAATAGAAAAAAGAAAGTAGATAATATTCCAGAAAATTATCTACGTTTAATATGGAATGGTCCATTTGATGCTTATGAACATCATATTGATAACACTGAGGATATCCTAGAGTACTTTATGGGAAGGAAAGTAGGAAAGAAAGAAATATGGAAAATCTATAGAAAAATAGAACCACACAATTTTATAATTAGATGGGCAAAGTACTTCAAGCGAATTACCTTCAATAGTTAGCTATTTTACCTCCAGTGCGAAAGTAAGATTTTTTTCATGTGAACCCTAATTGGTTTTGATATCAGTAGACTGAAAGGCATAACCGAGTAAGCAATAAGGGTAGCCCAAGCTGCTCCGTATATTCCGTACTGTGGAATCCAGACTATATTTAACGCTACGTTTATAATCATTCCAAAAAATGAACTTATGAATATTGCAGTGCGGTGATTTTCTGCACTTAGGTATTGTGTTAGTGCAACAGAAAGGCTATATCCGATACCTCCCCAAACATAAATACTTAGAATTCCACCTGCTCCTAAATATTTTATTCCAAAAAGAAGAGAAATTATTTTGTCAGAGAGAAAATGAATAGGTAGTGCAAAAAGTAATGATATTAATAATATAACAGCAAAAAAACGAAGGAGTCGCTTTTCATAACTACCATCGTTTGCTATCTTTGAATTAATAATTGCCGGAAACAGGGAAGTGATAATAGCACCAGGCACGAAGTACCACACTTCTGCAATACGAACTCCTGCGTCATATATACCAACAGAAGTTGTATCAATAATGTGTTTGATCATTATTTGATCAATTCGCGTATATACAACTGCAAAGGCAGTAGCAATCATATATGGCCACGAATCGCCCAAGATTACTAGAATGGTTTCTTTATCAAATTTCCATTTAAATATATTGCTAACTTTTTGATAAATTAGAATATAAAATATCGCATAGAATATTGCCTCAAGTAAGAATATAGCTGAAAAATAATATATACCAAGATGAAGTATGACAAACAAAACTTTTAATCCCGAAAGGATTAACATGACCCAGAGTTGAGTAATTGTTATTTTTCTCGCCTCAACTTTAGATTGAAAATAGAAATTAATAATCTGGAATGGCTGGAAGAAAAAGGAAAGTCCTACAATGAGAATCAGTGATGAGACAAACCAATCTTTGTCGATGGAAAATGTACAAACAGCCACAATTGCATAAGTGAGCAGTCCTGCTATTAACTTAATAAAAAGAGCTGAACCAAGTAGGCGACTTTCACGTTCAGGATATTTAACTAGTTCGCGATAAATAATCTGATCGATTCCAAGATTTGCCAAAAATGAAAAGAGAGCAATAAACCCAACTGCATAGCTCAGTGTTCCGTAATTGGTAGGGCCAAGGTATCTTGCAACGTAAACAGTCACAAAAAAGGAAACCACCAAGCTAATGCCTCGTCCAAAAACAAACCAAGCGGCATTTTTAGAATACTTCTGGAAGCCAGGTGTTTTCATCCATGACACCAGTCTCGTCATTAAATTTGGCTTTGCTGTTTCCATTTGTAACATTATACCCTAGTTTTACTTTCCACTTCGAAGTCGGTTGTAGAGAGGGCGGATTAGGTTTTTCACTTTTGCCTTTAGCTTTTCGATCATAAAAACCTTTTGGAATATGAATTTCTTGATGCCGACTTTTTTCCACTGAGACAAACGTTCCTTTATTACTTCGCGATATTTTGGAACAAATTCTTCTATTAAGTGATAAACCCCATCAATCACCACATGATGAATATGATGAGTACTCGCATCCGCCACGATTTCATAATCGATCTTGTCGAAAATCCCATATCGCAGTTCTATAATTGTTCGATCCAACTTTTGCTTTGATCCGGGTCGAGTGCTCGCACCCTTTCCTTCATTTAGATAGAAACCTAAAAGACCATCTGCCATCACAGCCTTTCCGTTAAAAGCGAGACGAACACACAAATCAAAATCAGCACCAGACACCAATTGTTCATCAAACATCCCTGCTTTTTTACAAAGCTCTTTTTTAAACATCACAAAAGGTCCGAAAATCATAGATCGAGTGAATTCAGATGGGGGAATATGAGAGTGTTGTACCAAACTGCCACGAAGTGTGCCAGCAGAAACGAACCGTCTTACAATTTCATAATCTCCAAATGAAATATCGCCGCCCTTCTCCTCGATGGCCTTTACTTGGAGCTCTAGGGAATTTGGAGTTCTAAGGTCATCTACATTCCAAATTGTGACATATTTTCCAGAGGCCTCTTTAATACAGGTGTTCATTGAAGTTCCAATTGGAACTACTGGGCTTGTAATAATGTGCTTGATTCTGTTTGGGTATTTTTCCTGAAAAGCCTTAACCCATGCAATTTCCTCCTGATCAGGATCATTGTGGTCAAGAACTACTTCCATTTGTTCAAACATTGTCTGTTTTGGCAATTCATCGAGAAAAAGCTTTAAGTACGGTTTCATTCGGAAACAAGGAGTAATAGTGCTGACGATTATATTCATATATTTATTTGATCATTTTTAATTCCCGCATTTGCTTAATAATGTCTCGAACACCATCCTTGATATTAATTTTAGGTCTCCAAAAATTGAAGATATATTGTGAAGGTTCGTTTCTGACAGAGTGTTGCACGTCATCGCTCGCAGCTCCAGGTATAATAGGTATGTTGTTGAACTCTTCGCTGATAATTTGAGCTACGTCCAAGATACAAGTCCATTCGAAACTTGAAATATGGAGTGGTTGATCAGGATTTACTTTATCAAATTGCTCAGCCAGTGTGACGAGACATCGAGAGCAATCCTCAGCATGTAAGAGCTGTCGACTTTCTTTTCCGTCAGTCAGCAATTCAATCTTTTTATTTTGGTCCGCTTTTAATATTAAGTCAGTTATAACATGTGACTTATCCAAATCCTGCTCAAGTCCATAAACATTCCAGAATTTAACAATTTTTCCACCCAACGCCGTTGTTATTTTTTCGCCAAGATTTTTCAGGATTCCATAGTTTGAGAATGACATCGTAGACATTTGGCTTGATGCAAATATGAATGGCTTCTTGTGTTTCTTGATCAGTTCAAAAGTATTAACCATTAATTTTTGGTTGTTAGTGATGAAATCATAGGTGTCTTGGTATTTCTTTAAATACCTTGAACCTCCCACATCGAATGCCAAGAAAAAAATAAAGTCACTGTTCTCGATAGATTCTTCCAGTAGGGGATTTCCGGGAATTCTTAGGTCCTCCTTTTCATTTCTAACCATATCGAATTCGATTGCTTCATGAGAAGTAGACTTTGTAACGTATTCTGACAGCGCAGCCCCGATTTGTCCGGATGATCCTAAAATTAGAAACTTCATTTAAGTAAGAATAACTTCAATATTTAATGTTTTAAATACTAGCATATTCAACAATATGAAGCCATGCTATACTTTTCCCATACCCTTTATAAATTAAATAACCTTTCGATTTTACTAAAATGAATAAAACTTCACGATTTCTTCAGTATTCTATTATTACGCTGGTGTTTCTGCTTTTGGCCACGCCACTAGTATTCACAGGAAACATGTTTTTCCCGTATATTACCGGTAAAGCATTTTACTTCAGAACAATTGTTGAAATCATCACGGCGCTGTACGTTATCCTTGTTTGCTTCGACCGATCATTCCTTCCTAAAAAGTCTCCAATCAGTTGGACTCTCTCAGCATTCCTCATAATCATGGGTCTCGCTACGATTTTTAGCGTCGCACCAGCCAAAAGTTTCTGGAGTAACTTTGAAAGAATGGAAGGGTATGTAATGCTCATTCACCTTGGACTTTTGTTCCTAGTTACTTCTTCAGTTATGAAAGCAAGGAAGATGTGGGTCTACTTATTTCATGCATCAATGGGGGCTTCGCTTGTTGTTGGTTTGATGGCTTTGCAAGATCTATCTGCTGGTAATGCTGCTGGGGTTACAGCGGGTCGTATTCAAGGAACCCTTGGAAACTCCAGCTACCTTGGGGTGTACGCACTTCTTCATGTTTTCTTGGCGGCATTTTTCCTTCTATCTCATTTTGCTCGGAAAGAAGCAAAAGATATGTTGTCTAGAATTTTTGGTTATGCACTTATAATCATTTTCAACATTGTTATTTTATTCAACACCGGAACACGAGGGGCTCTTGTAGGGTTAGGGCTTGGTGTTTTGCTAACATCGTTAATCCTTGCTACTCGTGAAAAGCAAAGTAAAAAAATCAGAAATACTGGTATCGGCATTCTAGTTGCGGCTATTGTTGTGATTGCATTCCTCGGAGCGATTCGTGGTACTGAATTTGCAAAGGGCAACTCATCTCTCGACCGCTACAGCGCTCTCGTAACATGGAACATCTCAGGGGTTCTCGAAAATCAAGGTTACGCCAGAGCCGGCCTTCTATGGCCAATGGCTTGGGCCGGAGTTCAGGAAAAGCCACTTCTCGGATGGGGACAGGACAATTTCGGTTATGTTTTTGCCAAGTACTACAACCCAGCGGCATACGCTCAAGAGCAGTGGTTTGATCGTACTCACAACGTATTTTTTGATTGGATGATTGCAGGAGGATTTCTGGGACTACTTGGATACCTATCATTATTCGTCGCCCTTATCATAGTCCTATGGTCAAAGCATAAAGATGCAGGGAAAGGTCACAAGTGGCCATTAATCGAACGAGCAACTATCAGCGGGTTGTTATTGGCGTACTTTGTTCACAACTTCTTCGTATTCGATAACTTAACAAGTTATATTATCTTCTTCCTATTGCTAGCATATTTTCACGAGAGAAATGTTTCTGCGAACGAATCGGCCCATCATCACAACCCAGAATACGTTCACGTTCCATTGTTATCAAAAGAAGGTTCACAGTGGTTTGTTGTAACTGTCTCTGCAGTTGCTCTTGTTTTCGCAGTCTATTTTGTTAATTACAAACCATATAAAAATTCTGCTGATTTAATTCGAGGATTGCAAGCGTTAGGTAATCACTACAATTCAAGTGGAGCCGTTGTCGGTCCAAATCCATCAGAAACTTTAGATTATTTCAAATCGATTTTTGATTCGAACACAACGTTAGGACTTGCAGAGACACGAGAAAGATTAGTCGAAGTTGCTTCAGCTGTTATAACATCTACTTCTACAAGTCGTGAACTAGCAACCGAATATGACGCGCTCACTCGAGATCAATATTCACAACAACTTGAAAAATTCCCAGGTGACCCACGTTACAATTATTTCTTCGCACTTTATCTTTCAAAGATTGGGGACATTAAAGGAGCGTTAGAACAAGTTCAAAAAGCAGAAGCCCTTTCGCCAGCAAAGCAACAATTCTCACTACAGGAAGGAATGATTCTGTTAAATACAAAGCAGTTCTCACAGGCCGCTGTTGTTCTTAAAAGATCTTATGAATTAGAACCTAAAAATGATGCAGCTCGACTATTCTATGCTGTAAGCTTAATTTACTCAGGTCATGCAGATGAGGCCACAGCTATTGTAGGAGGAAGCAATGTAGAGTCAGACGCTACTCTTGTGCAGGCATATCTTGATATCGGAAGATTCGACATTATTGAGAATCTTGCAAAGAAAAAGATTTCAGCAAATCCAAATGATGTACAACTGCATGTTTCTCTTGCGGCACTTTATTTGAAAGCAAAAAGAAATAATGACGCAATTGCTGAACTTAAAATTGCATCAAATATTGAGCCACGATTTAAACCACAAGCTGATGAATATATAAAAATGATTCAGAGCGGAAAAGATCCATCACAGCAATAAAAAATAAATAAATAAAAAAAACACTTTAGAAAAAAAACTAAAGTGTTTTTTTATTTTGATAATTATTTTATAAAAATATTTCGTCGCGCTTCAATGGACATTGCGCGACGCGAATCAGCAGATTCGTATCTCGGATATAAATTTTGCAAAATCACTTATCCACATAATTTTACAAAAAAACATTGCGTGTGACTTCGATATGAACGATAATTAAGGTACGAGTTTTCGACTGGCACAAATTATTTGTAATTAAAGTCGACAGATCGAAAACGCGAATTAAGAGATCTTTTAATTTACAAAAAATATCATGGCAGCAAAAAAGAAGGCTAAGAAAGTTGCAAAGCGAAAGCCAGCAGCTAAGAAGAAGAAAGCTTCAAAGAAAGGAAAGAGAAAATAATTAATTATTTTCTTCTCACTTAACAAAAACACCACAATCATATGTGGTGTTTTTGTGTTTAACCCCTCTATGGTATAGTAGTTCCACTATGTCGATCATATCCAAGATTATAGGCACGCATTCGTCCCGATTTATCAAGAAATACAAGAAAAATGTTGAGGAAATCAATGGTTTAGAGGAACATTTAAAACTGCTTACAAATGATGAATTAAAGGCAAAAACACCTGAATTAAGGGAAAAAATTGCTCATTTAGAATCGCAAGGGAAAACTTTGCAAGAAGCACTGTCTGCTGTTTTGCCTGAAGCGTTCGCAGTGGTCCGAGAAACTTCGCATCGTGTGCGCAATCAACGTCACTATGATGTGCAATTGATTGGTGGAATGATTCTCCATGATGGAAATATTGCAGAGATGAAAACCGGAGAAGGAAAAACTTTGATGGCGACCTTGGCGGTTTATTTGAATGCGCTGTCTCAACGTGGTGTGCACGTCATTACAGTGAACGATTACTTGGCGCGACGTGACGCAGTGTGGATGAGTGAAATTTATTCTTTCCTTGGACTAACAGTTGGTGTGGTAAATGATGACTCTTCTTTTCTATTTGATCCAACACATGTTGATAAAGAAAAATTTGAAATAGAAACAAATGACGCCGGATCTTTCAAGGTCAAGTATGAATTTTTAAAACCATGCGATAGAAGGGATGCATATGCAGCGGATGTAACTTATGGAACAAACAGCCAGTTCGGGTTTGATTACTTGAGAGACAATTTAGAAAAAAATACACAAGGTCTACGTCAGCGAGATTTTTATTATGCGATCGTCGATGAAGTTGACTCGATTTTAATTGACGAGTCCCGTACTCCTTTGATTATTGCTATTCCATTTGCCGATTCTGATGACTTCTATAATACTTTTTCAAAGATTGCGCGAAGAATGTCAAAAGATGAACACTATACAGTAGATGAAAAATTCCGAAGCATTGCGCTTACTACTGCTGGAATCGACTTGGCAGAAAAAGAATTGGGCATGGGAAATATTTACAGTGAAGGAGGCATTAAATTTGTGCACCATTTGGAAAACGCAGTAAAGGCCAAAGCTCTCTATATAAAGGATGTCGAATATGTGGTGAAGGATAATCAAGTCATCATCGTTGATCCATCAACTGGACGTTTACAACCTGGACGACGTTGGAGCGAAGGCTTGCACCAAGCAATCGAGGCAAAGGAAGGTGTGAAAATCAACCAAGAAACTCGCGCCTACGCTTCTATTACTTATCAAAACTATTTCCGACTGTATCCAAAATTGGCAGGTATGACAGGAACAGCAATGACAAGTTCAGAAGAATTTTTGAAAGTGTACGGGATCGATACTATTGAGGTTCCAACCCACCGAAAAATTGTCCGTCAAGATCACAGTGATCAAATTTTCCAAAATGAAAATGGAAAGTTCAAAGCCATTTCAAGAAAAATCAAAGAATTAAACGCCAAGGGTCAACCGGTTCTTGTGGGTACTGCGTCAATTGAAAAAAACCAGCTATTATCTGAATATCTAAAGAAAGAGGGAATTCCTCATACATTATTGAATGCAAAACCTGAATTTGCTGAAAAAGAAGGAGAGATTGTGGCACAAGCTGGGCGAAAGGGTGCGGTGACAATTGCAACAAACATGGCAGGACGAGGAGTCGACATTAAATTGGGAGGAGTTCCTTCAACAAAAGAACAATATGAAGAAGTCCGCGACCTCGGAGGTCTTTTTGTACTCGGAACCGAACGTCACGAAGCACGACGAATCGACAACCAGCTACGAGGCCGTTCAGGACGACAGGGGGATCCAGGAGCCAGTCAATTTTTCGTATCATTTGATGACAACTTGATGCGTGTTTTTGCAAGTGACACTATTAAAAAAATGATGGTACGTCTCAAAGTTCCAGAAGATGAAGCGATTACAAATATTATTGTGACTCGTGCCCTTGAAAGTGCACAATCAAGAATCGAGGGACTTCATTTCGATTCACGTCGTCATGTTTTGGAATACGATGATGTGTTAAACCAGCAGAGAAAGAGAGTATATGAACGCCGACGCCGAATTTTGATTGGGGACTCCTCAGTTATTTCCGAAGAGCTTGAAAGAATCTTATCGAATTCTCCATTGGAGGCGAAAAATAAAATTCAAGAAAAGAGAAACGCCATGCGCGAACATCCGTTTTTGAATACTGTGCGTGGAGCAATCCTTCAAACTGTGGACTTGTTCTGGGTAGATCACTTGGAAATTATGGATTATATGCGTTCTAGCGTTGGTTTGCGTGCTTATGGACAGCGAGATCCGTTGGTTGAATACAAACGTGAAGGATTGCGAACTTTCAAACAAATGGAAGCTGGTATTGATGCTGAAATTATTCGCACACTTGAAAATGTCACTGCCGAGATCGGTGTCGGTGAAAATGTAAGAACCGTTGAATTAAAACCGAATGCAGATTCGTATAACCCTGTGACTGGAGAAATTGCTCAAAATATTGCCAATATGAAGTCAGCAAAAGCGGCGGTAAAAAATCAGGAAGGAGAAAAAGTTGGACGAAACGACCCTTGTCCTTGCGGAAGTGGGAAGAAGTATAAGAAATGTCACGGGGTTAACGCTTAGCGCGGAAAGTCATCTTAAAAAATCCCTGCATATATTTCCAGAGTATATGTAATATGCCTTGGTCCTTAAACCTGCGAGCAGAACTTTCCATTATTAAATCTTTATCGAAAAACACCATCCCTTCTTTGGATAGTTTTTTAGCCAAGTCAGTATCGTCTCCATAAAATATAATCTTTCGATCGAAGCCCCCGATCTTTTCCAAAGTAGTTCTTCGAGAAATACTATTTCCTCCAATCATAATTGCTCCATGATTTAAAAAATCTAACATATGATGTGTGGCGCTATAAATATATCTCTGGAATGCCAAAGTGACTTTTCGAAAAAACCAACCGCCATCGTAATAATCGTACGGTCCAGTGAGCCCAACAATTTTTGGGTCTTGAAAACGAGCGACTATTCTTTCGATCCAATCCGGATTAGGAATGCAATCAGCATCAACTCGTGCAACTAAATCTCCAGTGGCGGCTAATCTCCCGGTCTCTAGTGCATTATTTGTTCCTCTCTCTTTTTCAAACAAAGTGATTGCTCCAAGGGACTTTGCAACTTCCAAAGTGTTATCAGTGCTGTTGTTATCAATCACAATAATCTGTAAAGGCTTCACAGTTTGTTCCTGTAAGGCTTTCAAAATAACAGGAAGATTTTTACTCTCATTAAAAGCGGGGATAATAACGCTAACTGTAAGTGGATTATTCATTGTTTTTCTTTATTATAAGTTGGTGAATATGTCGACCGATTCTGTAAACTATAAATAGAGTAACAATGGCCCCTCCTATCAGAAACAGTTTTCCATTTATATCCTTTATGGTAATAAAAAAGTGGCTGAATGAAAAGCCTAGTGCCATCAAAAATCCAGTCCAGATAAATCCTCCAAAGAAGTTCAGGAGACAATATTTTTTAAAAGGAATTTTTACGAGGCCTGCAGTAAAAAGAACAACCGGTGCAAATCCGAATCCTGTTGTTAACTTTGAAATGAATAAAATTGAGGTGTGATATTTGTGAAAGTACTTTTCGGTCATGTTTACATTTTTTTCATTTAGCCCCATGAATTTTCCAAACTTGCTATGTACAATTTTCATACCTCCTTTTCTTCCTAAAAAATACCAAATTATATCCGCTACAAAGTCTCCAATGACAAGTGCAAAATATGCAGGCCAAAAAGATAGAGCACCGGCTCTTACGAGGAAGCCACAAACCGCCATAAGAATAGGTCCTTCAGGAATGGCGATAAGGGCAATGATTAGGTATTTATAGTCTAGAAGTAAAAAAGGTAACCAGGAAGGCATAGGTCTAAGTATAGCTCTTTGCCCTCCACTGCGCTACAATTTATTTTATGCCTCCAATAGTGGTCCATCAAAAGTATTCTTATTTTCCAGCCCTAGATATTCTACGTTTTTTGGCTTTTATGCTGGTTTTTATATCACATTCGGCACTCTTTTTTGGCTATAACAATACATCTCTAAAATGGGAAGGATTCCGAGAAATATTCTTGACCCATGGAGATTTAGGAGTCACTTTCTTTTTCGTTTTAAGTGGGTTTTTGATTACTTATCTATTAATGAGCGAAAAGCATCAGAGAGGGGAGATTGATATTAAAAAGTTTTATGCCCGTCGATTGCTTCGAATTTGGCCGGTGTATTTTATTACGATTTTCGTTGCAGTGTGGGGGTTACCTTTTTTCGTAGAACTTATTGGCATGAGAGACAATCTACCCTTTGATATATTTTTGAATCTCAAAAGTTATCCTTGGTATTTGTTTTTTGTTGGTAACTTTAATATGTTTTTAAATACACCACCATCAGTGACCTTGGCCATTTTGTGGTCAATTTCCGTTGAGGAACAATTCTATCTTTTGTGGCCCTTGGTTGTGAAGTTTATGAAGCGAAAGTATTTGCCCGTTCTGCTATCTTCCGTAGTAATAATTTCAACAGTGTATCGCTTTGTTTATGCCTTTGAATACAACACAGTTAAGTATTCGACGTTCTCTGTTATGTCGGATATTGCTATTGGATGCTTTGTGGCGTGGCTCTTTTTCGAGAAAAGCAGAATTACCGCATGGGCAAAAAATTTAAGCCATTTAAAGTCATTCTTTCTTTACTATTCGACTTTGGTGATCTTGATTCTTTCTCGATCTCTTATATATGATGTAAACCCAGAGTGGGCGAGGCGCGCCTTAATCGCGATCGAGCCGGTGGTCTTTGCGATCTTATTTTCATTCATCATTGCGCGCCTCGCTGGACTTCGAAATGAATTTATTACGGGCAAGCACCCAATTCAAAAGATGTTTATTTATTTGGGAAGAATTTCATACGGATTGTATTGTTATCATATGATTGTTTTGGTAGGGGTTCTTGCCGTGTTTTATCAAGGGGGGTACAAAACAATTTATCAATCTGTACCTCAACTTCTCGCTGTATTTTTCTGTACCTTTTTCATAGTAGTTATTACTTCGATGGTCTCATATCATTTTATTGAAAAAAGAATTTTAAAGTTAAAGAAAAATTTTCAGTCATAAAAAAACACCCTCGCGGGTGTTTTTTCTCTAACCTAGCCGATTGATTACTTTATAGAGCTATCAATAGATCCATCAGAAGATTCGTCACTCGCTTCAGCATTATTTCCGCCACATGCCTTAATACTTGAAGAGTATGTTTTCATTGTAGATTTCTCAGATGTTTTAAGTGCACTGTAAGCAGATTTGACTGCTTTTTTGTAAGCACTTCGAGCGCTAGTTCTTGCGTCTTGTCGAGCCTTTTTTGTAGTTTGATCAAACGATGCCTTTACCGCATCCTCTCGATCCGATAGGGCGGCGCTAATTGAAGTTGATAGTTTTCCGTAAATAGAAACTAGAGAAGCTTTTCGAACATCAACCGCTGTTTTTGCGCATTCTGAATCAACCATTTTTGTACTAGATGCATTTCCTCGGTCTCGAAGAAGAGGGCGAGTGGTCGATGCGTTCATCTTGTCTTCCATTCTATTTTCCATCTTGTTTTCAATGCGATTTTCAAGTTTTTTAATCGGACGAGTGGTTGTTCCTTCCGCTAACGCCACAGTTGCGGTTAAAGCGAAGGCTACTGCTAATGTTCCTAAAATTGTGTTTTTGATCATGTTTGTGTTTATGTTACTTAATAAATACCGTGAAGTGTATTATAGTATAGGTATATGAAACCACAAGGCATAAATTTGACTTACTTTACAACTATTATATTAGCGGTAACGGCGGTTGCGCTGTATATGTTTTGGCCGTTTGTTGGGGTTTTGGTTATTGCAGCTATACTGGCTGTTGTTCTAGGCCCAATATATAGGTTTATTTTAGGAAAAGTTAAAGGTCGCAAAAACTTGGCCTCTGCTCTGACGCTTATACTGTTCTTATTTGCGGTAATCGTCCCTCTAATATTGGTCGTTCAAAATATTTTTGTTGAAACAAGTAGTTTCTACGTATCCCTAAGCAATCGCAGTGTTGTTTCTTTCGAAAGAATAAACTCAGTTGTTGAGTCTTATGCTCAAAGAATCTTTCCACAATTCACTTTTGATGCACGAGAAAAATTAGGAGAATTGTCTCTTTATATTATTGATCATCTGGGGGCGTTCTTTGCAGGTACTGTATCTTTTGGGGCGAAACTTTTCTTTGCCATGTTTGCCTTGTTTTACTTCTTACGCGATGGAGATAAATTTAAGGAGCATATTATTGACCTTTCTCCTTTGCCAAGAAAAGACGATGAGAGAGTTATTGATTCACTAAAGATTGCAATCAATTCAGTGATTCTAAGTACGGGTACAGTTGCACTTCTCCATGCCTTTGTAATTAGTATTGGCTGCTTTATATTCGGAGTTCCAAATCCTGCATTATTATCAGTTATTGTTGCGCTAGTGGTTCTTTTCCCAGGACTTGGTCCCAGTCTTGTTTGGATTCCAGCGACAATTTACTTATTCATTTTCGGAGGAAATTTTCCTCATGCATGGCTCCTTTTCATGATTTACTGCCCGATCTTGTTTACATTCAACGATACGTTTATTGGTCCAAAGCTTATTAATAAGGCATCAAATATTCATCCATTGCTCATACTATTTTCAATTTTGGGAGGAATTATTGCCTTCGGAGTAGAAGGTATTATCCTTGGTCCGACAGTTCTTGCGCTTTTGTTTACACTTATTCGCGTTTACCAAGACTATGCCAAAGAAAGATCAGTCCAAGCCTAAATTAATAGTCACACATTCGGCGAATTTTCACGTTGATGATGTTTTTGGAACTGCATGCGCCATTTTATTATTTGAAAAAAAGGGATTTAAAACTAAGGTTAAAAGATCGCTTGACCCAAAGGTCTGGGCTGAAGGTGACTTGGTGCTCGATATTGGACGGGTTTATAATCCAAAGAAGGATAGATTTGATCATCATCAAGATTTAAAAATCACACACAAGAATGGAATAAAATACGCAGCATTTGGATTAGTTTGGAAAAAGTACGGAAAGTTTTTATGTGGTTCGCAGAAAGTGGCTGATAGGGTAGAGGAAAAATTGGTTATACCGATTGATGCCGAGGATAATGGGGTGGATTTGTACAGGCAGACGATGGAGGATGTTAAGCCGTTTACAATTAGAGATGTAGTAGAGAACGAATGTGCTCGTGGGTTTTTCTCGAATCAGGATGATTCAAAAAGATTTGATGATGGCTTTTTTAATTTAATTCCATTTGCAAAACACATTATCGAGAGGTCAATTATTGAAGCAAAAGATTATATAAAAATAGAAAAAATCGCAGAAAAATATTTCAAAGATGCTAAGGATAAACGCGTGATTATCCTCCCGAATTTTTTAGGTTATGGTTTTTCAAAGATGAAAGAACCATTAGTGACTATTTATCCAGATGCCAGAGGTAACTGGTCAGCAAAAGCAGTTAGGGTCGCTTCTGGGCAATTTGCCTCAAGAATTTATTTTCCAGAAAAGTGGGCAGGGTTAAATGACGAAGAACTGGCTAAAGTTTCTGGGGTACCAGATGCTATATTTTGTCATAAAGGATTGTTTTTGGTTGTTGCTAAGACTAAAGAAGGTGCAATCGCGCTTGTAAATGCGATGTTTAAGGAATCAGGGTTTTTACCTGTAAAAGTCTAAATTTGTGACGAGTATTCTCTAATCCAAGAATGATACCCAAATCATTTTGGCATTGATGAGTGTTTTCTAGTAATTTTCGTCGCGCTTTTTGCAGATTTTCGGCACATGAATTGTCACTTTTTTTTTAGTGAAATATCTTCCAAAAACTGAATGGTTACATTTGGTTTCAGATATTGTTCAACATTTTCAATCAACTTTAATCTTTCAAATGGGGTCATATATTTGTCATACTTTTTTACAATCTTTCCACGAGCATCAACTGTGTCTGTGGAAAAACCACATGGTCTGTGGTAATTCAAATATATATCCATATGGTTTCGGTAAAATGTATTGATGAGTTTTGAATATTTCTTTGGTATATGGGCAAAGCCCATATACTTTCGAATCACCGCTCCATTTTTTGTTTCAACCAAAGCATTGTCATTTGTTCTTCTAGATCTAGATTTAGTTTGATCGATGTTAAGTTTGTTTAAAAGAAACGCGACTTGACCGTTGATGTATTCACTACCATTGTCTGAGTGGAAATTAATGATGATGAATGGAAACAATTCAAGAAGTTCTTCAAGTAATGGTCGGAGAAATTCCTCACTAATACCTTCGACACAGCCAATGATTTCCCATTGGGTCACCTCATCCACCAGATTAATGTGGTACACACCCTTTTGTTTGTCCAAATCACCCTGATGTACAGAATCTACCCTTAAAAACCCTGGTTTTCCCTCTGGACGGGGTTTCTTCCTCACCCCAATGTTTGTATTCACTGCTCTGGTTTTTTCAATGTGTAGAATGTGTGATTCGTACGGCCTAGTCTTTCTAAGGTTGTAGATATGGGAAACGGAAATATGTCGAATCTCTTCGTAGCCAATATTGTGGTAAATCTCATACTGACGTACAAGTATTGACTTTGTTGCTTCACCAGACATCCGCATTTGTGCATTGTCAGTTTCGATTAGTCTTGCGATATCTTCCACATCGTAGACTGTTGGAATTCTGTATCGAGTCCCAGTAATTCGAAGAATCCGACCTTTGCTCTTTTTTCTTTTAATCAACTTTTTTACGTGACCTCTTGAGAGGCCAGTCATCTGTTTTACGTAGGAAATGACAATACCTCGTTCTTTTTTCTTTCTTAAAGAAAAGTATCGAAACTTCTTCAAAGCTTCTTCGACCCATTTGTACATTTCCTCCTTTGTTGATGAACTAGTAAATTCGACACGATTAGTGAGCTTAACAAGCTCACGGAGTTGTGCCACACTCACGATGTTGGAATCGTTCATTTTGATTTGCATGATACTCATCAAAGTGCCATCAATTCCAATCGTACTCAATGGGCCCCATTTGGGGCTCATTTACGTTAGAATCGTGAATGATTTGGGTATCCTTTTGTATTGGAGAAGACTTGACGTAGACACTATTTTTATTATGGCTTATAATCTAACTACATAATAATGTAATAATATAAACTATGAACCCAGAAGTACCAGAAGATGGAGGATTTGCTGAAGTGCCAAAGGTTGGTGATCGCGAAGTGACAGTTGAACAAGAACCTATCAAGATTAATCAAGAAATGAGGGAAAAGATGCTCGAGTATTTGAGAGGTTGTTCCGACAAGGCTGTTGGTGGAAATATCGAACTTGCTACTGATGAAGAAATGGCATTAGGAGAGAGACTTCTGTTGATGAAGGATTCGCCAGAGGAATTTCCACAAAGGCAAGGTTATGTAGGGCACTACCCGTACACTGATTCAAATTTTAGACCTGATGCTGCGTTAAGAGACGAAAAAATGGCAGAAGCTGGTTTAGATAAAGAGCAAGTCGAACTTATCAGGCAGGAATTCAAAACTGATGATAAGGGTCCTTTGCTTAAGATGATCAATTTGACCCGTGTCGAAAAACAAAGACAGAAAATAGGAGATGTAGAGGGTGACGATAGAGTAACATTCAAAATTGTAAACAGAGATTTACCAGGTGGAGTATTATTTTTCGGTAAGGTTGATTGGCAAGGTGATGAGGCTAAATATGTACCTCTAACAGCAGAAGAAAAAGCTACATTAGAAAAATATCTAGAGAGTAAGGGTAAATAAGTGTCACAATGGGTAGGTCGTAAGAAAAGAATAAGATCATTGAGATTCCTATTATAAAATAGGCTTTCTGTGATATAGTCATTACATTATGCATTTCGTAGACGAACTCACATTAAGGTTAAAGGCAGGAAGGGGTGGAGACGGTGTAGTCCGCTGGCTTTCTGAAAAATTTAAAGAATACTCAGGCCCTGCTGGAGGAGATGGTGGAAACGGAGCGGACGTAATTGCGCGTGCTGTTCGCAATACCTTTTTACTTGGAAAATATGCGCATGTTAAGGAAATGCTGGCTGAAAACGGTATGCCAGGTGAGAACCGCAGTAAAAAGGGGCGCCAAGGTGAGGATTTAATCATTGATTTTCCAATCGGAAGTATTCTTACTAATAATGATACCGGTGAAGTTTACAGACTAGACGAAGACGGTCAGACTATTGTTTTATTGAAAGGTGGAAAGGGTGGATACGGAAACGAACACTTCAAGGCTTCAACAAATACAAAACCAGAAGAGTCAACAAAAGGACGCGAAGGGGGTGAAGGGACTTTTTCGATCGAGGTAGAAATTATTGCGTCCGCAGGGCTCATTGGACTTCCAAATGCAGGAAAAACTTCACTATTAAACGCATTAACAAATGCTAATGCAAAAATTGGTGCGTATCAGTTCACGACATTGGAACCGAATCTTGGCGATTTATATGGACACATTTTGGCAGACATTCCAGGTTTGATTGAAGGTGCCTCTGATGGAAAAGGTCTTGGTCACAAGTTTTTAAGACACATTCGCCGAACTCAAATGTTGATCCATTGTATTTCAAGTGAAAACGAAGACTTATATAAAACATACGAGGTTATTCGCGACGAATTAAAAGATTTTGATAAAGAGCTCTTAGAGAAGGAAGAAATTATTGTAGTAACAAAAATGGATATTTTAGGTATCGAAGATACTCAAAAGAAAGCAGATGCAGTAGAGGAATGGAATGGAAAAAAAGTTTTTGTCATTTCTGTTTATGATATTGATTCGATTAAGAAATTCAGTGATTCCCTTGTGAAATTGCTAAAATAATTTATATTTAAGCCCATGATTACGGCACCATCTGGAAAAATCTATAAACCGACAATTGGCTTGGAAATCCACGCTGAATTAAAGACTACTTCAAAGATGTTTTGTGCTTGTAAAAACAATCCCGACGAAGAAAAGCCAAATGTAAACGTTTGTCCGATTTGTATGGGCCACCCCGGAACTTTACCTGTGATAAACAAAAAAGCGGTTGAACATGTCATTCGAGTAGGACACGCAATCGGCGCAAAAATCGCTGATTTTACAGAATGGGATCGAAAAAACTATTTCTACCCTGATATTCCTAAGGGTTATCAAATTAGCCAATTCGCGTATCCTTTAATAACCGGTGGAAAAATCGGAGGCGTTGAATTAACCAGAATTCATTTGGAAGAAGACACCGCTAGTTCGCAACATGATAAAGGAGATTTTAGTTTGGTTGATTTTAATCGATCAAGTTTGCCTTTGATGGAGCTAGTGACTGAACCGGTTATTCACGATGCAGAAACAGCTTCACGTTTTGCGAAGGAATTGCAACTATTACTCCGATATCTAGGCGCAGGCGAAGCAAATATGGAAAAAGGGGAAATGCGAGTGGAGGTAAATATTTCTGTTTCTGACACTGACAAATTTGGAACAAAAGTAGAAGTAAAAAACATCAACTCTTTCAAAGCGGTTGAAAAATCAATTGCATATGAAATTGAACGTCACATTGATTTGATCGAAAGGGGAGAAAAAATCGTACAGGAAACACGAGGTTTTGATGAATCTACTGGGAAGACTTTTTCACAGCGAGCAAAGGAGGATTCACATGATTATCGATATTTTCCTGACCCTGATCTTCCTAAACTTTTCATTTCGGAAATTCCAGAATTTCAACCAGATATGATTAAAAAAAGTTTGCCAGAACTTCCATGGGAGAAACGAGATAGGTACAAAACTGTTTTTGGTATGAAGGATGAGGATGCAGAGATGTTTGTGCAGGATGAAACTTTCAGAAACTTTTTCGAAGAGGTTGTTAAGGTTTTGGGAAGTGATGCAGATTTAATCAAACTTGCGATTAACTATACGACTAGCGACGTTGCGGGGTTTGTTAAAAAGTTTGCTGATAAAGGTATTGTGATTAGTACAAATAATTTTGCAGAATTAATTTCCATGATAAAGGCAGGGGAACTTTCGTCTCGCTCTGCGAAGGATATCTTGGTTATGATTTGGGATAGTGGAAATGAATCTCCTAAAAAGCTTGCAGAGAGTCATGGCATGATCCAAAAAAATGACCCAGAGGCGCTTGAAAAAATGATTCGTGAGATGATTGGGGCAAATCCTACAGTGGTAGCTGATTTCAAAGCTGGAAAACAAGCTGCTCTACAATTCTTCATTGGTCAGATTATGAAAGCCTCTAAGGGTTCTGTTAATCCACAGGTGGCACAGGAGGCGGTGAAAAAGTTGCTGAGTGAGTAAGTGTGCAATTAAAGGGTTTTTAAGGTAAAATTACCTTATTAGTATTTAATATTACATACACAAATGATACGAGTAGCAATCAACGGAGCAGGACGAATCGGACGAGCATTTTTGAAATTAGCCATCACAAATCCAGGAATTGAAATTGTAGCGATTAACGACATTGGAGATATTAATAACATTGCATATTTGTTAAAACACGACACGGTATACAAAGACAGCGGATTAGAAGTAAAAATTGATGGTGCTAATCTAGTGATTAATGGAAAAACTGTTGCTTACACTTCCGTCAAAGACCCTGCCACTTTGCCATGGGCAGCGATGAAAATTGATATCGTGGTTGAATCAACTGGACTGTTTGCAAGTTTTGAAAAAGCTCGCGCTCACATTACAGCGGGTGCTAAAAAGGTGGTGATCACAGGTCCGGTAAAAGAAGATCCAAAGGACGC
>Ga0114969_10001511_pt1 | contig 19745 bp, 28 predicted proteins | sample M_130807_MF_Meta_FD_87316 | JGI IMG/M metagenome (GOLD analysis project Ga0114969, IMG submission 87316) | Freshwater microbial communities from Lake Montjoie, Canada to study carbon cycling - M_130807_MF_MetaG | ecosystem: Environmental > Aquatic > Freshwater > Lake | place: Lake Montjoie...
ACTTAATCTATTATTTATTTCAGTTTGAACTTGTGATTGTAAAGTTGTTATCTGACCATTCAAATCATCAATTGTTGTTGATAATTTTTGAACCTGCTTTCTTAAATCTTCAACCAATAAAACTTGTTCATCATATAATGGTTTTGGAATTAAATCTAAATTTTTAGTAGGTATATTTGGTTTTAATTCTTTAACATCTACATCAATTGCTTTGATAAGTTCAACTTCATCATACTTTGGTTTATTTAAATTTTTAAATATTAAAGAAGATGCAACATTTACATCGTTGACAATTGTAATACCATATTCATTTTTAGTAGTAGCAGCAGAACCTGATATACTTAAAATACTTTCTAAGTCACTCTGTCTTTGAGCTAATATTTTTTCAGAAATTGATTCTAAAGAAGTTAATGCCATTTTAAACTATTTCAAATATTAATTTATCATCTATAATAGTAGATATACCACTTTCAACTATTTTTAGTTTTAATTTGTATGTCCTATTAATTGGTAATGTATTTAAATCCATTATAAAATAATTTGATGTTGAATCACAACTTATTTTAGTATAGTTTCCAAATGGAAATATAATTTCACCAGTTTTGTAATCTTCTAATTGATAATACGTTGTTGTTGGTAAATATTTAGATTGGTCATATGCAAATGAACCCGTTCCAAATGATTTTAAAGGATACATATCTCTACCCTTTACTCTGATTTTAACTTTTTGATTTTGAGGATATTCTTTTTTAATATTTGTTAATACAACTTTATAACCTTCTTCGGCACTACCGGTTACAGCAGATAAACTTCCAGTTACAAAAGAACTATCATCCCAAACTAATTCTAATTTTGGTTCGTATATTGTATTTGTTTCTTTTGAAAAGAATTTAAGAACACCATAATCTATACCATCGTTAGTTGTACTAATTGATGCAGATGGGTGGTGATGTAATATAAATCCATTATTTGGTAATCTGTTCGACCCACTAATCCATAGTTTAACTAAATTTGTTACATCCATTCTAATATCATCCGGTTCATTACTGAACGATTGTGATGCCATTGATGCACTATACCAAATGCCACCACCTGAACTATATATTGAACCTATTGAACCACTTAGTGCACCTTGTGTTTTAGCCGGATAATCTGTATATTGTAATTCACTAAATACATTAGTCCATTTTTTTGTAGTACTACCATCCATATAATACCAAGTAACTCCGTCATATGTTATATTATCAAATTTAGTTCCAGTTCCCATTGACCAACTTCCAGATACTGCATTTGCATATAATGTATATTCCAAAGGAATTTCTTCTGAGTTTGCAGATTTTAAATTAATGTATGCACTCCAACTTGTAGCGTTATTTTCTACAATTGATTGTGAAATTTGTGTTGTATCAAATTTAATTAAAGTTCTAGCTATATCCATAGTAGAACCATAATAAAGTTTTCCAACTTCTAATATCTCATCTCTACCTGTATTTTGTTCAGGTTGTTGAAGATATATACTTGCGTCAAATGATGATGTGAAAAATTTATGCATTATAAAGCCCTCCCTTTTATGTCTTTGTTTGGATATTTTACTTCAAATATAGATGGGTCTAAGGAAGGGTAGACAATCTTTCCTTTAGTTGCTTCATCTATATTGTATCTATTTGGAGAATAGTTTTCATTGTTATCACTTTTACAAATATTAAAAATTTTAACCATTGGTACACTCATTACTCCTTCTATATTTGCAAGTATTAATTCTATTTCTGAAATATTAATTGGTTTATTAAATGTCCAATTATCTATATTAAAATAGTTTTGTAATTCTTTTAAACAATTTGCAATAACTTCTCTTTTATTATATTTTGAATAAGTTACAACTTCAAAATCACAACCAACATTTATAACAAACCCATCAATTATATTTACAGCATCAGTTATCATTCTATACTCACCTAAATAAGTTTTAAGATTTTGTTTTACTGCTTGATTTAATTGTGTTACTTTTTTATTAGAATCATATCCCAAAACATACATATTGATTGCAAATGGATTATTTAATTCTGCAACATTTGATTTTTTTTGTGTAAGATATTTAAGTAATTCTTTTTGAATTTCTTCTTTTGATTTTCCTTGTAATCCTTCTACTATGCCAACGAATTCTGCAATATTATTTGGATTTGCCAATATTGATGATGGACTATTATTATCAATCTCTCCATCGGGACTAACATATACTTTTGCAACACTACCATATCGTTCTGGCATTGATAATGCTCTTACAATATAGTCTTGTCTTGTTACTGCTCTATTTTGAGAACCAAATGTTGCTAATGCATTTTGTCTAATCTCTTCAATAGTTTCAGTACCTCTACCACCTGTTGCAGCTTCTAAGTTTTCGACTGCAATTGATTGTTTTACAACATTGTATAATGATTGATTTTCTATTGATAACAAATCTTCTTCAAATTCTATTTTTTTGATTGTTGTCAAATCACCTTGATTTACATTAGATGATACCCCACCACCTATTAAATATTTTACAGTTAATGTTTTACCATTAGGTGCAATTCCAAACGTATTTGTTTTTAAAAAATTAGATGGATCAATTCCTTTATTTAATCTTTGAATTGAATTTGCCAATCCTAAACCTACATTTTTTGTGTTGGGTAATAATGTTTCATCCTCATATCCAGCAGCAGTATTACCACTTCCAAATTGTAAATCCATTGTATTATCTGAATTAACTTTAACTGAAAATCTTTTTGGAACCTTTTGAACTTCTAAAATATAAGGTATTGTATTTGAATATTCTTGTAATTCATTATTCATATTTGCTTGTTCAAAGAATATACTTTCTTGAGCTAAATAAGGAACTTCATACCATTTACTTAAGTCATCATCAACAACGGATGTAATTTCTATTATATTTTCATTGTTTATTGTTGCTGTTGGATAATTAATATCATTTGTATTAAATGTTATAGTTGTTGATATTTCTGTTGCTGAAATTGCTTTTACTTTTTTGGTTATTAAATAAAAAGTAGGAGTACCTGTTTGGTCTCTTTCATATACATCAGTTTCTCTATCCGTTGGATTTGCAAAATCAACAGAATCGGTTGTTCTAAATATTACATCAGTATCGGTAGATGATTGTATTTCCAATCCATCTTTAATTTTTAAATAATAACTTTCATCTGGTTGATTATCCGTTCCTGATCCTATTGCCGGAACCAATTGATAAATAGTAATAGTAGTAACGGCCGGAGATGTTGTTTTAGGTTTATACCCCATAGATTGTGCCAATGCAATGATATTTTTTCTTTCCGTTGCATGAGACAACATTGATTCCTTTAATTGAACATCTTGATAAAAAGATAACATATCTCCTATCGCAGCTGCCTGTTCAATGAAAACCATACCAGGAGATGATTCATTAAAATCTGAATAAGTGTTTGGAAAATATGTTTTTGTAAAGTCAATTAAATTTTCTTTTAATTGATTAAAATCTTTTCCAATATAATTTATATTTTTATTTAAATTCTTAATTGCCATTTTTTCTATTGTGTATTAACGATTATTGTTGTTGATTCTGATAAGTTTGGATTAGACAATAATGAAAATTTTATTTCTAAATTTATTATATTATTGTCTATATTATTATCATTCCAAATATAGTTTATTCTATCTATGTTTATGTATGGTAACCAACTTTTTACTGCAGATTCAATTATAGATTCAATTCTGTTTTCAAAATCATCTGTTGAATGTATTTGTTCAAACAATAGATTATATATGTCACAACCAAATTCAGGTTGCATTAACCTTTCTCCTTTCCTTGTTAATATTAGATTTTTTAAATTATCTTTAGCTTGTGTTAATGTTGTATAGTTTACTGCAAATATACCACCTTTATTGGAACTTTTATTTATTCCAATACCAAGTATTTTGTAATCATTTTCAACTAAATCGGTAACATTTACTTTACCAAGCTCTATTGCCATTATTTAAATCTTTTAACTAATTCCGAATAATCTCTTGTCAATGCTTTTATAGTAGCATCTTGTAATGCATCTCCCGTTGATTCCATTTGTTGTGGAATATTTTGAGGTACATCTATACTTCTATAATCCATTGTTTCCCAATCATCTTCGATTGTTTGTTGTGGTTGAATCATATCCAACACACTACCACCACCTTGTCCACCCTCTACTCTTTGTGCAGATGTGAATGGTTGAGTCATATTCAAAATTTCATTTATCATTGGGTCTTTTGAAAATTCCCTTTGAGGTTTTGATGATTGTTGAATTGGTTGTTGTCTTTTAACCGGTGGAGGAGCAACTTCTGTCATCTCTCTTAACGATGGAGTAGATGGTTTTTTTTGTGAGTTTAATGTAACTGCACCAGATTTGATAAGCTTAACAAGTTCTTCTTTTACTTGTAACTTAACTTCGTTTTTAACAACTTCTTTAATTAAAGTTAATAAAATTTCTGATTTCATAATAATTGTTTTGTGTATGTTTTAGTAATAAATATTTGATTTTAATAATTTATCCAACAACTCTATAACCTGTCCAATTTATAATTGCAGGTGCAGGTGGCGCGGGTGGTGGATATTGTGCCATAACCATCATTGTACCACCAACTCCCATCAAATGAAACTTAGCCAGATTAACAAACGGATTTAAAAATATTCCAGATGTTACTGAAAGAATGAATGATGGTGGGATAAACCATATATTTGGTATTTTGGGTATTTTATCTTTAATCAAGTCATATGCCATTGCTTTTATTTCTTCTTTTGTTGGTGTCATATCCTTAATCATTTGTTTTAATTCCTTTTTAGTTGGAATTTTTGGTATAGCTATACCTGGTAGTTGTATTTCTGGTATTAATCCATTGATAGTATCTCTAACAAATTTCTTAATTTCTTCCTTTGTTGGTTTTTTTGGAAGATTATTTGCCAAATCAACGGCAGATTGTATTGCAGCGTATATTGGTGTAAGTATCGTTTCCTCTATTGTTTTTATAATTGTTTCTTCTATAATCTTTGCGGCCTCTTCAATTAATTTATTTTCTGCCTCTTTTATTATATCTTTAATTTTTGGTAATTCAGGAAAAGGAAATTTAATTGCCTTCTTAATTTGAGAACCTATTGATGGTTTTTTCTTTTTAGCTTCTAACCATTTTTTATAAACCTCAACTGCTTCTTTAATTATAGGATGATTTTTTATCTTACTATCTACTGGTTCTTTTTTTATTATTTTAATAACAGTATCATAAATGTTTACTTCACCAATTGGTGGAATATTTATAGTTTTTTCTTTTAAACCATCCACAATTTTTTTTAATGCATCATTTAAGGCCTTATGTATTGCAGCTGATGTGGCAAGTGATATTGGATTAGGGCCGATATTTTGTATAGTTCCAGGTGCAGGTGGAGTTGATGGCCAACCCAATGGTTTTAATAATGGATTTGGTATTGGTGCCATTTCTGCACCCAACCAATATTCATCAAACGCTGCAGGATATATTTCGGCCAATACATTAAAATTTTCACCACCCGATTCTCTTCCTTTTTTTAATGCTGCCTTTATTACATTTGCCATTCCAATAACATTACCATTCAAAACAGGAACACCATATATCATATCACCACCTCTTTTTATGGCACTATCATATTGACTTGCAATAAATTCAGCCGCAGCATCAGGGTCATTTGAAAATTGGAATGTTAATCCAGCCTTTAATACATTAACTGTGTATATAGTCCAAGACATTATTTATTTACTTAAAAAGTTTCTTGCAGAAAGAATAGATTTTAATCTACCTTTTATTGATTTAAAAGCCGTAGCGTTTGTTGGGCCCGGAAATGTAGGGCCAAATGAAGTAGCGTATATTTGTTGTGTTATTTCATCTATTAAATCTTCTAATATTTTTATGAGTTCACCACCCATTACCATTTTTTGAAAATCCTCACCCGCTTTACTTGATGTTGGTTTCATTCCACCCAACCAAACATTTCCAGTACCATCCGTTTTCAATATAATATTTCTATTTGTTTGTAGGGTTATGTTATTATTACTATGAATATGTGAATCACCAATAGAGTCAACTGTAAATCTACCATCGGTAATTATTCCAGTATTGCCTTTACCAAAGATAATAAATTCATTAGCTTTTGCTGATAAAATAACCCTATCGGAATTTATTGTTAATTGGTCACCTTTTAATTTATCAGAAGATGGGTAATCTTTAAATGCAACTTTTTGTTTAACAATTGTTGGTTTAAATTTAGTATCAACTTTACCAGATGTAATGTATATAGAGGTTCCGTCTTTATTTATATCTTCTTCAATTAATGTTCCAATATTTTTAGAATCTAATTCGGGATTTTGTCTATTTCTTAAATAAATTCCAGGTGAGGATGTTTTATCATCAGTTAGGAAAAATTCACTAAAACGAATGGTGTTACCCACTCTACCACTTATAATTGTATCACCTTGTTTTGGTTTTAAAAACTTAATGTTTTCGTTTACCTTATATGGATTATCTTTTTCAGGAACATTAGAATTTTTTGTAGTAGATGTACCTGTTTGTTTTGTGGTATTGTATTGTTTATTTTTATCAGCCGTGTTTTCTTCTTGTATCTTATATTCGGAGAACTTTTCCGTTGTTTTGTAATCTTGTCTGTAATTTGGATATAAGGTATTACTATATGGTAAATAAAAGAAATCGTTTTCTATTTGAATAATAATCACCGTTTCACCAACTAAAGGGAATGTAAAATTATTTTTATCAAATGGAAATGCATGATATAACTTATCTACTGAGAAGGTATCATCTTGTTTAAAATCAATTGCACCATAATATCTTGTATCCGTATTAGATAACTTATCATTTTTATTATATAAGACCAATGTGTCTGATATATTACCTTCTTCTCCTTTTTGGTATTCTAAAAAATCTTCTTCGGTTACATATACTTTGACAACCAATGATAAAAATGCATTGAAAGTTGATGATTTTTTATTACTAGATTCATTGTAATTTGTTACATCAAACATTATAATTTAGTTTTAATTTCTTCAATTTCAATTTCTAAATCACCCATTTTTTCTTTTGTCTTTTCTTCTACTGCATTAATGGTATCTTCCATATCTTGTAGTAATTGTGTTTTTTCATGTTCACTTAACCAACCATCCTCTCCGATACCTTTGGCTTCTGCAGCTGCAAGTCTTTGAGCAATAGTTGCAAGTTTAATTAAGTGGTCATCGTTTTTAACCGATACCTCAATTAAATCCTTTATAATAGGAGCAATCACAGTTGCTTCTCCTACATTTTTAATTAATTTACGAAGAGATTCAATCAATTCGGAAATGTTTTTCTTTTTGTTTAATTGATTTTCGTATATATCTTTAAATAATGATGATAAGTTTTTACCATCAAATAATTGAAATTCGTTAGCCATTATTAGTTTTCTTTATTAATTAATTTATTCACCTTTTCTTTATCCTCTATTGAAAGATTTTGAAACCAATCGGTATCTAAACTTGTCCAACTTCTACTTTCTTCCAATATTGGCAATCCATCATCATCACAATTCATTATGCCTAATGAACCTGCCCAACAGTTTATAGATTCCAATTTAATCATTGGTTCTTTCATATACGTTTATTTATAATAAATATTCTTATATTATAAAGTTATATTTTTATATCACCTTCTCTATCAAATTCATTATATAACTCCATTTGTCTTTCTTTCATTTTGTTGACAACTTTAGTAATATAATGAGTGGGGTGGCCTGTCATCTCTCTAATAAGTAGATAAAGTGATTTTTTATTAAAATTTTCTATATAATTTGCTCTTCTAAATAATTCCAATACTGAATCTGCAATTTGCATATCTCTTTTCTTTGGAAAATAGTTTTCTAAGTGTTTATCCCAATACTGCAACATTCTAACATTAAAAGTTCTATGTTCGTCATTCCTCTCCTCCTCCCTAAAATTATTTTCAGTATCAAATGAATCTGGTAATCCTGACATTACATCGGTATCTTTATATCTTTTATAATTTGCGTTATTATTTAGAATAAGATAATTTCTTGCAACAATAGTAAAATAACTAAATGCTTTACCCTTACCGGCTTTGTACATATGAATTTTTTCAATCATAAATGCAACAACCTCTGACATTACATCTCTTGGGTCATCATCAAAGTAAGTAAATTTCCATTTATTATAAACTATCTCTGCAAGTTTATCAAATGCAGATGCAATTCTTTCTCTATATAGTTTATCTTTAATATATTGGTCATCGGTTAGATTATACTCAATAATTGCATCTTCGGTATCCTTTGGAAAATATTGTCTATTAGGGCCTCTTTTTTTTCTAGTTGCCATCTTTTTGTTGTTTGAATTTTTCTATTGTTTCTTTGATTTGATAAAATATAGAACCAACCTCATCATCCTTCTCAAACATTTCACGACTATCAATTAGTCTTAATGCCTCCAGTAGTGATTCGTTTCTTTCAATTTCTCTTTGTATAAATTTTTGTGTTTCTTCGTATGCATCTTCATATTTTTCTAATTTCTGAAGAATATTATAAACTACATATAGTAATGTAATTATAATTAATGTAAGTAATGTGTATATCATATTAAACTATTTCGTATCCTTCTAAAAAGTATTTATTTGCATTTTTGTATTTAACTTCTACCATTTCTCCTTCTTTTGATTTCATTACAATTTTATCATTTCTACCATAATTTACTTTATTTATAACCTGTGTATTGTATACTCTATCTTTGATTGTACGGCCGTCTAAATGGTCAATTTCATGCTGAACGATAACCGTCATCATTGTTTCCTTTGAAACTTGTTCATTTGCTTTATCACCTTCTGGATTAATTTCAAATGTTAATTCACCTAAGTTATCGGTATCAATAACAATTTTACAAGCTCTAATTGTTCTAATTGGTTTTGAAAGTGTTGATGGTATTGATAAACATCCTTCATAAAAAAGAAACCCATCTTTGGATTTTTCTTTAATCATTGGGTTTACTAAGAATAATTCTTCATCACCAAACTTAATATAACAAGCTCTTTTTTTAATACCAATTTGTGTTGCTGAAATACCTAAACCTGGATGTTCTATCAAAGCTTCAGTTAGTTGAATTCGCAACTCATTGGCTTCGTCTTGTGTAATTTCTGTTTTTAATATAGGAGTTTTTAGATACTCCGTAAACTCTTTTGTTGTTAGTCCGTTTGAACCTTTGTCAACGATTAATTTCATATTTTATTTTTTAAGTCCGTATTTAATAAATTTATACCAAATTCTCTCATGTACGAAATAGAGAAATGGTTTGAAAAGCAATTCTGCAATACCAAAGGCAGTACCTATTTTAATTGAACCACTTACCCACCACATTGTTAAAAATCCAATGGTAGTACTTAAAATTCGATAGGTGATTGATTTGGCTATATGTCTATTTATCGATGGCATATATTACTTCAGCTCCGTTTGAGTCAATGTATTTTTGTCTGATTGCAGTTCCGTTAATTTGTTCTATTTCTTTTGGTGGTTCGTGATATATGACACTATACCCAACAGCTCTACCATAATTTACACTTTCAATATCTGGAATAATTGATAATAAAATTTTATCCCAATTTTGAGTAAAAAATGGTTCATTTGATAATTCTTTTAAAACTTCTTGTGCTGATTTTGGATTGTTCTCATCTTTTTGAACATCTCTAATTGCTATCCAACAATTCTTTCCTTTTTTCAATTGTTGATTTATTAACCATTCGTGTCCTTTATGCCACGTTTGCCATCTACCAATAAATAATGCGTATTTTTTCATATTTGTAATATACGAAAATAATTTTACAATACCAAATAATTTAATAAGTTTTAATTAAATCTTCTTCTTGTTTCTTTTTGTATTTTAACCAATAATTGATTGCATTTTGGTCATTTATCCATTTTTCTTTATCTTCCCAATCAAAATCAGTTCTTGCGTAGTATGGTAATAAATTTCTTTTACCTTTGGCTCTTTCTTCATGCCCTTCTACCGACCACTCATCTATAATCCCATCATTATTCGTATCATATCCATCAATTGTTCCATCTCCATCCATATCAATAGGAATCCTAACAGGTGCAATTTCATTCGTTTTGTTAATCTCATTTTGTTGATTTTCGTTAAGAATATTTTCCACTATAACTTCATTTTCATCTTTTTTTGTAGAATTTTTTCCATTATCTCCGTATATTTGGTAATTTTTGTAGTTTTCTTCCATCAAATAGTCTAAATTATCATATAAACCCAATTTTTGGTCATTTTCTATAATTTCACCTAATAATCTTTTTTGTTTTTGTTTTTTAGTTTCAATTAAACCATTGAACGCAATGATAAGAGCTACGGCCAACGGGTCAAATACAATTACAATCAAAAATATAAAGAATTTTACAACATTTTTCAATTCCATACCAAATGCCTCTGCCACAAATCTAAAACCACCTACTTCTTTTTCCAAATCTAAATTGGCAATTTTGATTTTATTAATTTCTTCATTATTTTTAGCATTTTCGTCTTGTAAACTACTAATTTTTTTGTTAATGGTTGCAACTTGTTTATCTTTATTATCAATTGAACGTAAAAGACGAGAATTTACCTTACCTTTGTCTAAAATTGTGTTTTGTGTTGAGGATAATTGACCTAATTGGGTGTTTAATTGAGTAATTTGTGATTCGTTTGTAGTAAGTTTAGTAGAATATACCGCAATTTCTCTATCTACTTGTTGTAGTTTAAGATTTTGTTGTTGGAATGCGTTAGATAGGTAACCAAAAATACCCGCAGATGTAATAATCATCAATAAACCTACAGCTGCAGTTAAATACCACTTATTAAATCCCTTAATATTTTCCCATTCCTGTTTCAAATAAGTTGCAGCAACTAATTTTGCAAACTCCAATGAACCCGCCATTACCATTACCGATACTGCCGCACCACTAAACAATACCCCTAACCCTGTTACGGAGAAAAAAGCTGCACATCCGGCGATAATTAGTGCAGAAATTCCGACTAACCATTTAAGCCAATTCATTGTTTATCGATTGATTCGTGTTAATTCGGAAATACGTTCTACTACCTTTCTTGCATCTTCCAAAGTAGTGTGTGCTTCGGATGGTGACATCGTTTGTGCACCGGTAATTCCATTTTGTAAAATCCTTAACTTTCCGTCTAAAGACTCCAATAACATTTGTATTTTTTCGTTGTATATCATAATAATAAGTATTTATTTGTATAAAAAAAGGTAGAAGTGTTTAAACTCCTACCTTTGTAATATACGAAAAATAACTGAATTAACCAACTTTTGGGGTTAATTTTTTTGGTTTAGACTCTTCTTTTCTTTCAATACTAATTAAAAGAATACCATTCTTAATTTCAGCTTTTGATTTTCTTCCATCGAAGTTTTTCCCAATAGAGATTCTTTCTTCAATGTCCGATACCAACTGATTAAATGGGTTTGAATCGTCCTCTGTAACTTTTTTTGCTTTGATTTCAATTTTGTCCTCAAAACAATTGATTTCGATATTTTTTGGATCGTGACCTAATACCGATAAGGCCATTATTGCAGAATCATCTTTTAAATCTACTGCAAATTTGTTTGGAACATAGGTTGTTGTTTTCTGCGTTGTTGCCCAATTTTGGTTATAATCGTGTGCAAACCAATCGTTAAATAACCTGTCGAATTCATTAATAATCATAATAAAATGTTTTTTTAGTTAATAATACCCATATAGTTCAAATACTATACCACTCATTATTCCGTTACAAAGTTATGACAAAATTACCCTAACTTTGTTACAAATCGGAAAACCTGTCATTAAATTACGTTATCTTGTCTTTCAATGATTGTCGACATATGATCTGCCCAATGCATGATAAATTGTAACTTATATCTTAATTGTTTTTTAATATCATGTCCTTTTAAATACTTCTCATTGTCCTCATCATACATACCATCAGTAAGTTTGATTGCAAAATATTCTTTCTCATTATAAGTAATACCATAGTGATTCAATGTATAAAATGTTCTATCAGTAAGAGTCATATAAGATATCCTCTCATTACTAACAAATAGGGTTCCGTATTTCTTTTGAGACCATTCTTCCTGATTTGGTAAATAATGTAATTCACCTTTAATACCTAATTTTCCTAAATCGTGATGTAGACAACTAAATATTAATTCTTCATCGGTAAAGTCAATAACACCACCTTGTGCAACAAACAAATCTCTCATTTTAAGAGCGTTCTTTGAAACATTAAAAATATGGTCTATATAACCACCAATGTATGCGTTGTGATAATGTTTAGAACCGGACGCTGCCGATAATGTGAGGTTGATTCCTAATTCTTCTTCGGAATACATATAGAGTAATTTCTCCAATCTTTCACCTGTAAAGTATTTCTTAATAAGACCGATAAATCTATCGTAGTTTGCTTGTAATTCTTGTTCTGTCTTTAGTTTCATAATTTAGAGTTTAATTGTTTATAATACTCTAATATACGACAAATTTTTGACATTACCAAATTTAATTATTAAACCAATTATTTTGTATTTCTCTAATTTTAGGCCATTGTGTTGGGTCATTCAAATCTGCAATTTCCGAATGGCCTGTTCTAACTATATTTTCAATATCAGTCATAAAAATACCATATTTATTATGTATTGGTTTATTATATACAGATATTGGTTGAATGCCATTTTCTTCAAAAAACAAATTCATAATAACTCCAGGACCATACCCCCATCCATAGTGTCCTATTTTTTTTTCTTTTATAAATTGTTGCATTCTATAAAAATATAAATTTGTAGCTAAATCCATAACCATTGATGAACCATAAAAAATTATATCATTAAAATTTATTAAACAATATTCATCCATCATTGTTCCTTTAAATGTTGACATTATTTCCATTGGTATTTTATTTAAAAGATATAAACATCTTTCATGATTTGTTGGATGGAATATTAAATCAAATCTACTTTTTACAACAATATCATATTCAAAATTGTTTTCAATTTCATATTCTCTTTTCAATTTCATAGATTCGGAGAATCCATAAAATATTCCAAGTATATAATCTTTATGTAAAAAGGAATGACATATTTTTTCGTCAATAATATATTTTTTAGGATTATATGTAATTAACAATTTTTCAATTTCATCTGATGTTAACTGCCTTGTTATATAATTTGAATTTCTAGAAGGCCTTTCTGTACTTTCATTCCATGTATGAAAAAAGTAATCAATTTGTATTAGTTCTTTTGAAGAATTTATAAAACACTCTTCCCAATATTTTTTTTGATTTGTAGCGGCAAGTTCCCAATTTCTAATGTGGCCACTAAAACATATAGCTATTCTTTTCATATTAATTTCTTTTTACCATAAATTAAATTGTAATTAAATAATTTTAATTTTTGTTGAATACAAAATGTATATAATGCAGAATTTACATTTGATATTTTTGTTAATTTTTCAAATTCTTTTTGAAATCTATTAAAATTACTAATAAAATTAAATGGAATGGAGTGTGTTATTATTAGAGAATACGACATACCCGATGCTTTCATATTTAACCCAGTAGTAATTTCATCGGAATATAAATCATGTTCATTTAGTATATTATTTTGATCAAAATCTATAAACCAATTATTAGGTAGCTCAGATAAATTATATTTTTTTTCACTTATAATAAAGATTAATTTATATTCTTTATCATTTTTCATTTCAACTTCTCTTATCTTTATACCAATTCTATTTAATTTATCTAATGTATTTAAATTATTTGAACATTCGGAATCTTTATATATATCACACCCATCAAATTCAATATTTGAATTACAATTCAATATCACAACTGCTATTCTTTTCATATATTTACTAATAAGTGATTTTTGTTTTTTGATAATATATTAAAATCTAAATTTGATAAACCTGATTGGTCTAAATTATTTAAAAATTTAATTTGATTTTCTCTTGTTTCTGTTTGAGACCATTTACCTTCAATAAACCCATTGTTGTCATGCTCCAATAATTTAAATACTCCATTTCTTCTTTTTGGTATTGGAATTATTTGATATTCATTTTCTACTATATCCCTTTTCTCACAATCAAAAACTTCCGATTTAATATTATCTATTTTATTAATAATAACAGGCCATTTATAATTTTTAAAGTCTAAATCAATTATAGGTAAATCATCATTCCAAATTTTAAACTCACACATATATCCATACAATTCTTTAAAATTTGTACCTCTATATGGATTTGCATTACCGATGTAAAAATAGTTTTCTTTTGAATAATTGTTTAACTTTCTATCAAAATATATTTTATCTATTATTTTATTATCTCGTTTCATTTGAACATAACATTCATACGGATTGATTTCAATTTCAATATTTGTAAAAATTGAGGGTGTTATCTTTGATGTCAATGAATATACATTATTTTTATAATCCCAGAATTCAAACTTATATCTACCAAATGAATTATATGTAAGTGTTAAATCATATCCTGGTATAGAGAATATGGTGTACTCATCGTAATCCTTATCTGCATTAATTATTGTATTTGCTTTAAATGTAGTGGATATTTTAATAGATTTTTTAAAATTTAATTTATTATTTATCTTAATATAAGAAGCTTCTCCAAAAAATTGTAGGCCGGTGGTTGTTTGGTAAGGATTTTTATGTTTTATATAATCGGTATTTAGTCCATTGATTACACATCGTTTAAATAACTCATCATCTTCAAATCCCCAACCACTAAAGTTATTAGGATATCCATTTATTTTTTTGAATAGGTGTGTCGGAAAAATAGTTACACCACCAAAATACCCATCAAATAATTCTTTTGAATAACCAGAATTACAAACAAATGATGTAATAAGATTAATTGGATTGGTGGAGTATGAATAGTCTGCATCTATTGGTAACATATCTACATCGTGAAATACAACATAGTTACATCCTAACCTTTTAGCTTCTAAAAAACCAATATTAAGTAACTTGCCTCTATTAAAAGGTTTATCATCCGATTGTTCTACAATTATTAATTCAAATTGTATTTTTTCTCTATTAAGATATTCGGTTATATGTTTTTTAAAAATTGAAAGATGTTCTTCTCTATCTCTATAAGGTACTATAACACCTAACTTATTCATCTTTAGGTTCTATTGTTTTATGCCACTCATGTAAATAAAATTGTATTCTATCATCCCAATCTTGTTTGTCTATTTCTTCAAACCAAATTGAAAGAGAATCCATTGATAATGCAATCTTTTCTAAAGCCTTAACCTTTCTTTCTTCTAATTTTAATTCTTCTATTGTCATATTATATTGATATTATTTTATTAAGTAATTCGTTCCATTGTGAATATCCACCACAATCATCTCCTATATTTTCAAATCCGTACCTCTCATCGTTTAAGTCAAATTTAAATCCAAGTTTCTTTAATTCGGTATACATTTGACGATATTCATGTGAGTATGCATATTCTTTGTTTATACTTGCAACATCCATTATCCTATCAATACAGCTACTATCCCACTTAAAATGATGAACTTGTACATTATATTTACCAACCGGTGCAATTAGAGGATGTGACCAACCTTGCCATCTCCAAGTACTATGGTCGTCTATCTTTACATAATGTTGTCCTGGCAAGAGTTCTACATTACCTTTCATTACACAAATCTTATTTGGGTTTGCACCACTCAAAGGATGTCTAAAGAAACCTGCAATTGGAAATTGTTGAAATATATTAATATCATTCACTATTTCCGTAAAACCACCATCTTCTCCTATTCTATCTATGAATCCACCTCTAACCATTTGCCAACCATTCCACTCACAATCTGAAATTATTTTGTTTAAGTCTTGTGAATATATGTGAAACTCATCGTCATCGGAAACTACCCACCAATCATTAGGAAATAATTTTTTAGTATCATTATATAGTTTAGTTACCTTTTCCCAATTATACTTTTGACTACGATATCTTTTAACTATTATTGCAGTCGGAAATTCATCTACTATCTCTTTCACTTTATCATATGTACTTTCACCATCCCACTCATAAACTACTACAAACATTTCGTCTACTACATTCTTATAGTGATTTAACATATGTCGTAAAGTGTTGGTTCTACTACCTGTAACTGTAACTAATCTTAATTTCATTTTTTTCTTATTAGGGTTAGACCTGTTGAAGCGGGTTTGTTTTTAACCACACCAAAGTTAAACATATTAAATACTTCAAATTTATCTCTATCTATTTCGTTTACTAATTGTGCAGGGCCTGGCCAATCTACATGAAATGGTTTATCTTCTTCGGTTACTATAAAATGATTTTCGTAATTTTTATCTGTATCGTGAATTGATATAATACCATTTGGAGACATTATAGTAGAATATAGTTCAAAGTCTTCTTTTACATTTTCGTAGGAATGTCCTGCATCAATGTGTAGATAATCAATCTTAATGTCTTGTAATACAAAGAAATTATGAAATGCATTAGCAGTTGTATCTTTTATGAATCTTGGATAAAAGTTAGAACGAAAGTAACTTGTATCATCACTCCAATTAACTTCACCACCTACTCCATTCATCACATCTACTATGTATGTTACCCCTATATCACCCCAATTGTTATCCGGATTACCTTCAAATATCTTTTGACTATGTAAATCTTTTCTTGCCTGTGTCATAATACGAGGAATGAATCCACCACCACTACCTAAACAAACACATACCTTTGACCTCATATATTGAATTAAAGAGTATATAACCAAACCATCTCCTAAATGTAAGTCAGTTGCACCATGTGACCAACGATATGGAACTACACCTCCTTTACCATTGTTTGTTATACAATTCTTTATGTAATCTATATTTGTTATCATATCATTGAATATACGAATAATAATTCACATTACCAAATAAAAAAATAGAGGGGAGGGGGTTGGGGGAAAAAAGTCGGTTTTAAGAAATTTTTGAGGATTTAGATATCATCTTCTATTGATAGTTCCCACTTATTCAAAGGGCATCCTCGTTCTTCACCCGAATATATCTTATGTTCTATATAACACCCACAATGTTCACACTCCGGCCTATCCAATTCAACATAATCGGGACACATTACACATACTTCAAATCTTAATTCTGCAATTTCATGTTGTTCCAATGTGGGTTGTGACCTCATTATCCATTCCATAGGTATTTTCATAACCAGTCTTATTTAGTAGTTCTCCACCATTTTTTCCTTTCTATGTACCAAAAGGGAAACTTACACACCCAATAGATAGATAATCCAATGGCAGCAAGGAAAAGAACAGGAAAGAGTATTATAACAATAGAGATGTCGGACATCTTTTTAATTAGGTATGACATATAACTTTATTTATTTACCACTTAATTTTTTTTGAGTTAAGGCCAATTCTTTTTGAGTGACTTGGAGTTGTTCAATGATTCCGGCTTGAGTTTGTGTATTTGCTTGTTGAGTGACTGCAAGTTGTTGGTTAAATACACTTGTTTGTTTTGTTAGTTCGGATTGTGTTTTATTCACTTCATTTTGTAAGTTACGTTGATTTGCTTGAGTATCTCTAATAGATTGTAGTTCTCCTACTTCTTTATAGATAACTTGGTGAAAGTCTCGTGCACCTTGTAGTTGAGATAGAGGATCGGATAAACCACCAGTAGTTATTTCTACCTTACCCATATTAACAGGTATTTGACCTTCAAAGAACATTTTCTTAATCATATTAAAGTCATCTCTTAATAGTTTTAGTCTACTTCTAACACCTTCGGTAAATACTTTCAATTTTGGCATATCTAATAATTCATTCTCAGGTTGTTTAACTACATCCAGTGCAGATAAAGAGTATGCAGAATCAGGAGCTAACTTTAACTGATATAACGTATATGTATCTAATCCTCTTATAGAGTCCTGATTAAGAGTATAATTGATTTGTGTAATAAGGTTATCCGATATACCATCAGTTTGTGTTCCTTCGTATATATACTCTACTGAACTTACTCCTGCTTTGATTCCTTTTGTATCTTGTAACTCTCCTATGGATTGTAAACGGGATATGTCTAATTCGATAATCTTAATTGTACTACCTATCACTACAGTTTTATCTTTAACTATTACCTTGCCGTTTTGTATAATATCGTAGTGTGGATTGTTAGATTGTTTTATTTCGTTCAATGTAGTTAGAGAACATAGATACATCTCACCCACCTTAACGATAATACCATCTGCAATAATAAGAGGTTTAAGATTTTGTAGAGGAACACCAATTGGTAAGTATATAGGATTGATTCTATTAGATGCAGATATAACCCAATTTGCACCCTGTTTAGAATATCTGTCCGGATTCTGTGATATAGTTTTCATTCTTTGTTATTATTTCATCAAAAGCTCTTCTATATATAGTCAACTCTTTTAATCTTTTATCTCCTCTTTGTCTTATCTTATATAACTCTCTTTGTAGTTCTTGGTATTTACCCATTTCAATAACATCACATACAATTGCATTAATCTCTAAATTAGGTTCAATGGTTTTAAATGATTCCATTCCATCTTCTTTAATTTGTTCTCTTTTTGTTTTAAATCCAATGATATGTGCTACACCAATGGAGGTTTGAAACAAATCTGCCACTTGATTATATACTTGTTCTTTAATCACTTCCTTTAATTTTTCTTTATCGGGATGGGTATAACTATTTTTTTCTTCATAACATTGGGTACATTAGATAACTGACTTATTCCAAATTGTTGATTGAACATATCATTACCACAACGGGTTAAGTATGTCTCATCATCCTCATCTGGTAGTCTTTCACAATGCCCTTCGTATACCTGTAATAGTAATTCTTTTAATTTCATACTAATAAATATCTCAAAATTAAATAAAAAACCCTCCACATTTTAAGTAGAGGGCCTTTTAGTTTATAATTTAATAAACCTTTTTACAAATCCAATTGCGTAAGGTAACAACTTCCACCCTACTAATACACCCACCCAAAAAGGTAAATGTAAAACGAAATCTAATACTTCCATTATTCGTTGATTTTGGTTAAGAAATAAAGTCAACCTCTTTACCCGATATCGTATAAATAAGTATTTCATTTCACTTCATCCAATTCTTTTCATTCGGTCTAACGTGAGTATTAGCAAAAAATAGAGGCGTATCTACATAAAATAATTAACCCTTACTGAATTAAAAACAGCTAAAGGGTAGATGTGAGTGTCAACTTATGTATCAAAATAACTCGTATAGGGCAAAAATTGGACCCCGGTATTTAAACGTATCCGACCCGGTTTCAAGCAACTCGTTTTTGCCGACCTACATGAAATTCAGTTCCACTAATTCGGGCATGGATGAGCACAAAGAACCCGCAACGATGTTACTCATTGCGGGGTCGTGATGCGATTTAATTATTCGCTACACTACTTTGTTAACCTTAAATAAAAATATATGAACCAGAAAAAAAACTTCTCTCTTAAAACTTTTGTTGTACCCACTTAGGATAGTTATGTGAGTATTGTGAATTAATATCCATTGCTCGATAATCTTTCACTTCTACTCTTATACCTATATTCATATCTTTGCACCATTGTATAAACTTTTCATCTCCCATTATCTTTTCTCTTTCT
>Ga0114969_10001513_pt1 | contig 19716 bp, 4 predicted proteins | sample M_130807_MF_Meta_FD_87316 | JGI IMG/M metagenome (GOLD analysis project Ga0114969, IMG submission 87316) | Freshwater microbial communities from Lake Montjoie, Canada to study carbon cycling - M_130807_MF_MetaG | ecosystem: Environmental > Aquatic > Freshwater > Lake | place: Lake Montjoie...
AAAACAAAAATAATAAAAAATGTAAAAAAAAATATAAATATAACAAATAAAAATTAAAAAAAAATAAATAATAATATAAAGATAGAAAATATAAATATGGAAAATATAAATATAACTGAAATAATAAATAATATTATTTCTAACTCCGATAGCATTAATAATGAACAACAAATAATAGAAAATTTAAACTCTAATAAAAATATTATCTTAATACAAATCATAGAAAATATAATTATAAATATAAACATAGAAAATATAAATGCAACTGACATAATTAATAATATAAATTTAGAAAACATAAATATGGAAAATATAAATATGCCAGAAATAATAAATAGTATTGTTTCTAACTCAAATAGCAATAATATAACTCCAGAAGTAACAAAAATACTTAACTCAAATAGCAATTCAAATAGTAATTCAAATAGCAATTCAAACTCAAACTCAGGTAGCAATAATATGATTCCACAAAATACAATAATTGAAAAAAGAAGACCTAGTTGTAAATATATTTAATTAAAAAAATAATTTATTTTTTTATATTGCAAATTTAAAAGTTACTTTATTTTTTTAATTCGGCAATTTCTGCTTTTAATTGTGTTACTTTATTTTTAAATTCTTTAATACAATTAATTAAATGTGGAATCATTTGCGTGTAATGTACTTGATGGAAATCATCATAATCATCATTTTTTCTAATAACAACAGCAGATGGCAATATTTCTTTTAATTCTTGAGCAATTACCCCAGTATGGTTAACTTTATTTTCATCCTTGATATAATTATATGTTTTAACATTAATTTTTAATATTTTTTCTAAGGATTCGCTAGATTGAGTTTCTTGGATATTTTCTTTTTCTCTAATATCGGAAGTTTCAACCAATGAAGTACAAGATAAAATACCAGTATTAGCAATAGTTACTGCACTATGAATAGTACCAGATTGGACTAATCTAAAATCAAAGAAACCAGATTCGGCGCCTGTAGTAATAGATGATGATACATAATTTATAGCAGCTGTATTCAATACTGCATTAGTATCATTAACTGAACTAAATTGTATACCCGTACCTAAACCTACACCTGCAACAGTTCCTGGGTAAACAAGTAAATTTACTGGATATTCTACAGTATTATTAGCATTATTGGGTTTAAGAAATGCAGCACTTGCAGCATCAATATAATTTAATCCGGCAATAGAATTATTTGCATCAGTTACTAATGCTTTACTAGCAGTTGCTAAACCAGGAGTCGTCACTGTATAATTTAATTGAGTTGCAGAAGCAGTAACTAAAGAACCAGCTAATTGAAGACCTAATGTTGTTCCATTATGATTAGCAATATTAACTGAAGCTGCAGTACCTGTAGCATTAATAGATAATGTACCAGTTGATGAAACTGTAAGTGCAGCATAATTAGTACCAGTACCGGTAGAATTATTATAAGTTAATTTAAGACAATTACCAGTAGTAGAATTAATTTCCATTTGTGCAGACGGTGCGGAAGAAGCTAAACCTAAATAACCAGCAGTTGATAATGTCATCAGTTGAGTACCGGCAGAACCAGATACTGGTAAAGATGCTTCATTGGGAGTTGCTGTATACCATGTATGAGCAGTGTATGATTCATACATTAAAGACGTAGCACTAGCACCAAACCCATAGAAAGAAGATCCACCATTATATAATGCTAAAATTTGATTATTATATGTTGTTCCGAATGTTAAACTTGCAACGTTCATAGTACTTGCCGTTAATGTAGTAACTCCCATATTAGTAATACCAGTAATACTACCAGTAGCATCTAATACTAATGCTTTACTTACAGCTGCAGTACCTGGTGTTACATTATTGTAATTTAATTGAGCAGCTGATGATGTTACTACTGTACCAGCTAGAGATAATCCAACTGTACCATTATGGGTTGGTATATTAACATTCCCTAATCCATTTACAGTAAGAGCAGGTGTTTGACCATATAAAGATATTCCTACTAAATTTGATGTTGACCCACTACCTGCATAATTAAATCCAAATTGAGCTGAATTATTATTAGTAGCACTTTGGCCAAATATCATATAATCAATAGTTGATGTAGATAAACTTGCTTGGTATGCAGTAATTAAATTAGTAGTAGCAGTTGCGGTATTAACAACATTAATTAAATTAGAACTAACAGTACCTGTAGATGTAATATTATTCATATTAGTAATATTTCTAGAAGCATCTAAAACTATAGCATTAGATGCTACTGCAGTACCTGGTGTGGTATTAACATAATTTAATTGGGCTGCTGTAGAAGTAACTAAAGTACCGGCTAATTGTAAACCAGTTGTTGAACCATTATGATTAACAATATTAACATTACCTAAACCATTCATAGTAAATGTACTAGCTTGCCCATATAATGAAATACCAATGGAATTTGATGTAGATCCAGCACCAACATAATTAAAAGCTAATTGAGCTGAATTATTATTAGTTGCGGCTTGTCCAAATGCTACGTAATTACTCAAACCTGTAGTTAAACCAGATTCTAATGCTGAGATTAAAGTAGTCGAAGCAGTGGCGGTATTTGCAAGAGTAATAATACCAGTTGATGTAATATTATTCATATTAGTAATATTTCTAGAAGCATCTAAAACAACTGCCGAAGTAACAGCTGCAGTACCTGGAGTTACATTAAGATAATTTAATTGAACAGCAGTTGATGTAACTAAAGTACCACCTAGTTGTAAACCAGTAGTTGATCCATTATGGTTTACAATATTAGCATTACCTAAACCAGAAACAGTAAAAGCACTTGCTTGTCCATACAGTGCAATACCTACAGTATTTGATGTCGAAGCACTTCCCACATAATTAAAAACTAATTGTCCAGCATTGTAATTTACAGCACTTTGACCAAATGAAATAGTATTACTCGCAGCTGATGCTAAACTAGCTTGATAAGCAGTAATAACATTAGTTGAAGCAGTGGCACTATTTACAACATTAACCAAATTAGAAGTAAGTGTACCAGTAGATGTCATATTATTAATATTAGTAATATTTCTAGATGAATCTAAAACTAAAGCAGCAGTAGCCGAGGCGGTACCTGGAACTACATTAGCATAATTTAATTGTACTGCGGAAGAAGTAACTAAAGTTCCAGCTAATTGCAAACCTAGTGTTGATCCATTATGATTAGCAATATTAACAGAAGCTGCGGTACCAACAGCAGTAATAGATAATGTACCTGTTGATGAAACAGTTAAATTAGCATAACTGGTAGCAGTACCATTGGAATTATTGTATGATAATCTTAAACACTTACCCGTTGCTTGATTAACTTCTAAACCATATGTTAATGCAGAAGTATTAATACCAACATTACCGGTAGTATTTAAATTAAGATTATTTAATTGAGTAGTATTAATAGTAGTTGCGGATAAAGTATTAATATTTGTAATGTTTCTATTAGCATCTAATACAAGAGAACTAGTAGCAGCAGCAGTTCCGGCAACAACATTATTATAATTTAACTGAGCAGCTGATGCTGTAACTAAAGTACCCCCCAATACTAAACCAGTAGTACTACCATTATGATTAGAAATATTAGTATTACCACCGATTGTTATATTATTGATATCTGTTAAATTATTAGATGTATCCTTTGCTACAATAATATTGTTATAATTTGTAGCATTGTTATATCTTAAACTTTTTAATGTTGTATCAAATAATACTCTTCCTTGAATTGTTTGTAATGATGAAAATTGAGTTGAATTATATTGTCTTAATACAACCATTTTTTATTTTATTTTTAATTTTAAATTTAAATTTTTATATGTTTAATATGAAAATATTTATATAATATATTATATTTTTTTATTAATTATAATTAATTTCATTGTTAATATAAGAAAAATATATTAAATAAATTAATTAAAAAATAAAAAAATTAATTGCAATAAATAAACACTTTTTTATTTATTGCAATAATTAATTTTTTTGTCAAATTTTATTTATTAATAAATTTAAAATTTTTATTTCCTATTATATAAATAAAAATTATTAATTAAAATGTCTTTTAACATTAGCAGAGGTGCTAATAATTCTATAGTTACTACAGCAACTTCATCAAGTAATACAGTAAACCCAACAAATAATTCATCATCAGTAGGATTAACTGGCAAAGCAACAACTGCAGATGTTAATTCATTAACTTTAAGCGGAACTCTAGTTACATCAACTGCAGCTCAAATAAATTCAATAACTTCTACTCCAGGTATAGCGACGGCATTAAAACCTATGATATTAGATGCATCATCTAATATTACTGGTATTGGATCACTTGAATGTTCGAGTTTAACAGTAAATGGTATTAGTGTAACCGGAGCGGCTTCTGGTCCTCAAAATACCGATTTAGTAAACCCATATGCAACTTCAATCACACCTGGAGTAGCAGCAGCATCCAAAGCAGTAACATTGGATGCCAATAGAAATGTTACTGGAATCAATTCTATAATAACTAATAAATTAAATTTAGGTGGTGCTGTTTCATTGCCAGTTAGTAATATGATGCCAGATAGTGTAATAGCAGCAAGTACTTGGGCTAATATCACAACCACAGCAACTGATACGATATGGAAAGCAGTATGTTGGTCATCAACTTTATCTAAATTTGTAGCTGTTGGTTCATGTGCTACAGCAGTACCATCAACAGCAACATCAGTAGATGGTACTAATTGGACAGTTCAACCTTCAATTGCAGGATCGTGGAATAATATAGTATGGTCTCCATTTTATAATCTTTTTGTAGCATGTTCATCAGACCCATCTGGAACAGCAGTAATGACTTCACCAGATGGTGTTACATGGACTGCTAGAACTACACCTAATTTTGGATGGAAATACATAACTTGGATTCCTACTTTAAATATATTTGTATTAAATGGTATGTTAACAGGGATTGGTTCAACTACTCACAGAATAGCCAAATCAATAGATGGGGGTATTACATGGACATTAGTAACACATCCAGCAGTTCAATCTACCCCATCTTGCTATGGGTATGGAGCATGGTCACCATCATTATCACTATACGTAGTTGCAGATAATGCTAGTAGTTGGTATTTAACAACTTCGGATTTTACAACATGGACATTAAATACTAATATAATATTACCATCATCCAGAGGTATGATTTGGTCAGCAAATTTAGGTGTATTTATTACAACTGTTATATATGAAGCATATGGTTCTTCATATCCATTCTATGCTTCATCTAGCGATGGTCTAAATTGGGTATATCAATATGCTTGGAATACAGCAACTGCATATGGTAGCACTGTGAATGGTGCATTATTATTTGATAACACTGGTAGTATAGTATATAGTCCAGAATTAAATATTACAGTATTTTTTGGAAATAACCAAACTCTAATATTGGATAATAGTAATGGTAATGGTGTTAGTAATGTAATTAATGCTAAAGAATATACCGTAAATATACCATGTGGATTAAATTCTAATGCAGTTTGGTCACCAACATTAGGAATATTTATATGTATAAATAGCAATTCAAAAAATACATTAATTAAAACTTCAACAGTTGCATCATCAGCTACTATGATATCTAATTTACCAAATGTTAGTTGTTATACATATAATGCACCATCAAGTGCTGTAAATTGGATATCAAATTGTTGGTCATCATCATTAGGTTTATTTGTAGTAGTTGGAAGTGGTACAACAGCAGTTGCTACTTCTACGAATGGAATAAATTGGACAGTAAGAACTGTATCTAAAACAAATTTAACTTCTGTATGCTGGTCACCATCATTAGGTTTATTTGCAGCATCTTCTAATACTAGTTCGACTACTTCTATATTAACATCATCAGATGGTATAACATGGACTCCAAGAACCACGCCTGCAAAAGCATTTCAGTATATCATATGGGTGGCTGTATTAAATAAATTTGTGGCAGTTAGTTCAACATCAGGTTCTGGAACTACATCATTTATAATTACATCATCTAATGGTATAACATGGGCTTATGTTACAAATCCATCATTAACAACTGTTACTTTAGGAGCCCCTGCTTGGTCACCGACGTTAAATTTATGCGTAATTCCATGTACTAATACGCAACAATATTTAACAACACCAGATTTAGTTACTTTTACATTAAGAACTACTTTAAAAAATGCATTTAATATGTACTGGTGGGTTGAAAATTCAGTATTTGCATGCTTGTCAACAAATATAACAACAAGTGTAGTAACATATACATATTCTACAGATGGTTTAGCTTGGACATATGTAAATATTGGACCTTTAACATATTTATCATATTTCCCAGGTATAAAATTAATAACTACTAAATATGTATTAGCTGGTAATTATTATTTAAATTTTTCAACAGATGGAATTAATTGGATGACCATAACTGATCCATTAGTAAATAATAATCTGACAACGGGTTATTCGTCAAATCCAATAATTTCATATTCATCAGTACTTAATAAATATGTAATAACTGGTGTAGCAACTGGAATTAATTCAACTACCCCAATTTCTTTAAACAGTTTAACAAGTACTTCTAATGTAATGACAACTGCGTTATCAACTTCTAAAAATACTAATATTACACAATTAAATAATATATTATCATATAATCCAAAAAATGTATATGGGTTAACTAATATAACTGGAATACAATATACTAATATAAATACATTTGTAGGTACAGCAACAAGATGTATGATATGGGCTAGTGGATTAAACAAATTTATATTAGCACCTGGTAATAATTATAAAGGATGTATTTCAAGTGATGGAAAAAATTATACTTTAACAAATACTACATTAGGTAATACAATATGCATTTGCTATTCTCCATATTTAAAAATATTAACATTAGGAAGTACAAATGGACTATTCTATTCAACAGATGGTCTTACATGGACCCAAGTTAATGGTACTATTTCAGGAACAGCATCATCAATATGTTGGTCACCTCAATTAAAATTATTTGTTGCCACAACTAATTTATATAATAGTCCTTATAATAGTTATATTTATAATTCAACTGATGGCATTAATTGGAATCGTGTAGTTATGCCATCATTATTTGCAAATTTTGGAATGTTGAATTCTATATCATGGTCTGCTAAATTAAATTTATTTGTAGCTATACCTAGTAATGGGAATAATAATAATTCAATGTATATTACGTCAACTGATGGATTTTATTGGTCTATACAATATTGTCCACTTTTAGCAACTCCAATTTGTATGTTTTGGTGCGATGCGTTGGAATTATTCTTTATTCCAAATACATACCAAACTATGGGATCTAATTTATTAACATCATCAGATGGTTTAAATTGGTATGCTAATACAAACTATCCAGATTATTATATGAATAATATTATATGGGCAAGTGGTTTAAATCTATTAGTAGCAACTGATACAAATAAAAATGCTATATATACGAGCGCTGATGGTTATCATTGGAATCAAAATATAAATGCTACATATAGTTCATCTTGCATAGCATGGTCACCATCTTTAGGTATATTTGTAAATGGTAATGGATATGTATTTACTCCAAATCTAAATGTTCCGGCAAATACTATTCCCGATGCTGCATTATATTTAAATCCTACAAATAATTATATTGGTATGGGTACGGAAACTCCAGGCAATCAAATTGAAATAAATAGTAAAACTGGTAATTGTTTACAATTAGGATATACAGGCAACACAACCAGTATTGCTAATTTTGATGTATTAAGTACTGGACAATTAAATATTACATTAAATGGAACTACACCTATATTTAATATTACTGCATCGGCATTATCATTAAATGGCACTTCAATTACAGCTACCACTACTGAAATGAGTTCTTATCTAACCGTAACAGCTGATACGCAATCATCTGGAAAAATATTAACAACAGATGCAAGTTCAAATCTTAATGCGCCAACTTTAAGTTTGTATTGTAATTCATTGAATGTAAATGGTGCATCATTTACTGGATTCGCAAATCCTAACCCATACTTAACAACAGCTGCAGGTACTGCTAGTCCATCAACAGTACTAGTGGTTGATTCTAATAGAAATATAACAGGTATAAATAATATTTCATATTCCAAATTAACATTGGGTTCTGCAGCAATTTCAACATCTACGAATGTTAACTTAAATGTATTACAAAATAATGTAAATAAAATGACATGCACTTCTAGTATCTATAATAGTAATACTTTAAGTTATTCATGGAATTCAAATACTATATCATATTTAATAGTAGATTGGAGTCCGGAATTAGGTATTGCCATAGGTTTAAATAGTGGCAGTGCTGCATATTCATACGATCTACAAACTTGGACATCTAGTACTAGTTCAATACCATCATATACATGGTCATCATCATGCTGGTCGCCGCAACTATCATTATTTGTAGCAGTTTGTAGTTCTGGAAATACAGCATCAGTACTAACATCACCAGATGGTATTACTTGGACTGGCAGAACCACACCTGGTACAAATGCTTGGTCATCTATATGTTGGTCTACACAATTATCCTTATTTGTAGCTGTATCAACTACAGTATCTACATCAGGGGTTATGACTTCTCCTAATGGAATTACTTGGACAATAAGAACAACTCCATCAACATCAAATTATACAATATGCTGGGCCGCAGAATTGGGTTTATTTGTAGCAGTTGGTACTTCATCAATTATTATGACATCTTCTGATGGAATAAGTTGGACTGGGATTTCAAATAGCATACCTTTGTATTCTGTATGTTGGTCAAATGATTTATCATTATTTGCAGCAATTGGTATAACTTCAATATTAACATCATCTGATGGAACTACATGGGGGTTAGCAAAAACTATTACATCACCAACATATTCATTTCCATCATTAACATGGGTACCTGAATATAAAGCATTTATGGGTTATAGTCAAGCATCATATGATGGTATGAATTGGTTTAGTATGACAAATGCAACTAGTGCTATTACAGTTACTAATACAAATATTAAATGGTGTGATAAATATAATGTATTATTTTCAAAATGCATTACTAGTTCTACAGTATCTAGAACACAACCATTATTACTAACTAATTCCAATGCATTAGTTGGTAATACATCACAAATTTCATTTAACCAAAGTAATGGAAGATTGGGCTTAGGAACGACCACTCCCGGGTATCAATTACATTTATCTACAGATAGTGCTGCGAAACCAAGTACAGCATATTGGACTGTATCTTCTGATGCTAGACTTAAAGACGATATACAAGATGCTGATTTAGAAATATGTTATAATAATATTAAAAATATTCGTTTAGCAAGATATACATGGAAAGATGATGTATATACAAATGATCAAATATCTGATAGAAGTATTGTAGGGTGGATTGCTGATGAAGTAGAAAAAGTATTTCCAAATGCAGTTACTACAACAGTAGCACATGGTTATGATGATTGTAAAGATTTAAATATAGATCAATTAATGGCAACACTATATGGATTTACACAAAATTTAATGGATAAAAATGATAAACAAGATATTATCATTGATACATTAACTCAACAAGTAAATAAATTAGAAGCATTTATTGATAGCTTGGAAATTGGCGAAACTGAAGCATAGATTAATAAAATATTATAATTAATATAAATATTTATATAGTTATAAGTGATGATAGTATTAATTATTAGATATCTAAAAGTATTAAATTATAAACTTTATAAATATTTACATAAATATTTTTTTTAATTTATAATTCTATTGCTATTTTTTTTTATTTTGTATTATATAAGAATATTTAATAATCATAATAAAAAAAATATTAATTTAAAATGCCATTTAGTTTAACTAGAAAAGCAAATAATCAAATTGTTTCTACAACAACCCCAGTAAGTACATCAGCAACATATAATGACAGTATTACAGCAGTAACTCCTAGTTATACTGCAAATTTAACTACATTATCAATACAAGGTGTTCCTATTACGATAACTAGTTCTCAGTTAAATTATTTAAGCGTAACCCCAGGTATTGCATCTCCTAGTAAAGCATTAGTATTAAATAGTAGTAGAAATATAACTGGAATTAATTCTATTTCATGTACTGCTTTAACAGTTAATGGTGTATCAATTGCGGGAGCCGCAGTTGGAGGGAGTACAAGTCCTTTACTATCTAATGCCACACCTGGTACAGCAACCCCATCACAAGCATTAGTATTAGATGCTAATAACAATATATCAAACATTAATTCAACTGGAGTAAATACAATTAAATTAAACAATAATCAAATAGTAGCAACTAAATTCACACCATATGCTGCAGGTAGTAGTACTGTAATAACGCAGAATATGGATATACCTTATTCTTTTGGAACCACAACAGTGTTAAGTTTGAATAATTCACTAATTAGTCCACCTTTAGTATACACACTATGGATTTCAAATATGAATTTATATATTGGAATAGACAATTTGTGTACTATATATAATTCAATTAATGGATTAACTTGGAGTTTCGCAACTGGTATATCATATGTATCTTATAATCCTGCTGCACTTGATTATACTTTTTATTTCAAGGATTGGGTTACATATTCAACTACGCAAAATTTAATAATTATTTACTATTCTACCACGGCTAATTTGATATCTACAAATGGTACATCATTTACTAAATATAATACCTCATTTACACAAAATGCCCCATGTACATGGTGTTCAAATTTAAATAAATTTATAACTTTTAGTGGAAATTTAGTATATTCATCAGTTGATGGAATAAATTGGACTACGGTTGGTACAGCAATATGTACAAATGGCGGCGTATCATCTCCAAATATATATTCAATGAACCAAATGGTTTATGTACCATTTACAAATACATATCTTTGCACTTATAATGATTACTCAAATTATGCTTATGTAGCAATATCTACTGATCTATTAAATTGGGTAGTTAGGCTTAGTAGTACAACTTCGTATACATATAATAAAATAACACTAAATTCATCTATTGTTATTATTAATGTCCTTAGCAATAGTCAGTATTCGTATGATTGTATTACTTGGACACAAAGTAATTTACCACCTACTATATGTGTTAGATGGGATCCAATATTGCTAATATTTATGACTACCCAAACTGCAAATACAGATCCTTATGTATATTATTCAAAAGATGGTATTAATTGGAACAGTATAAATCTAACTGGGTGGACAACTCCTACATATTTAGCAAATACTCTTTATATAACAAATATCAGTTCTAAAATATTTTATATAATTTGTAATAATAATAGCATAAATACTAATGTTAAATGTACAGCAACTATTGCTTTAGTAGGTGGTGCGACCCCTACAACACTTACTCTGTCAGCGAAAGGCAACATTATTAAATCAATTACTAATCAAATAGTAACTAGTCCATATTTAGGAACAGGTTCATCTTATACATGCTGGAGTCCAACTTTAAATTTATTTGTTGCAACTAGTTCAGTAGGTCTGGTTGGTATATACACTTCTTCAGATGGGATTAATTGGACACCTTATATGTATGGTAAATTTTATATTAATGTATGTTGGTCACCAACTTTGGGTATATTTGTAGCTCAAGAGTTAAGTTTGAATAAAGTAATAATATCATCGGATGGAATTAATTGGAAAACATATACATCAGTAATGCCCGTTAGTTCTATAACTTCATGGTCAACAGCATCACCAATGTGTTGGGTTGGTGGATCAATAAATAAATTTATAGTAGTATCTGGAACTTATGTATTATCATCAACTAATGGATATACATGGACATCTGCGGCATCTGGAGTAAATAAAATATTTACTTCAGTTAACTGGTATAGTCAATTAAATTTATTAGTAGCAACATCATCGACAGGGATTGTAACATCTACAAATAGTACAACATGGACATCTACATCTACATTCACAACAACTTCTTTCTATGGCACTAATTACTCTCCTATATTAAATTTATTAGTTGCTTGTGGTAATAATACTACTCAACCATTTATATATTCTTCTAATGGAACAACTTGGACAGCATGTAATGCTATAAGTTCATCTATTATATTTTATTCTATAATATGGTCTACTGGGTATAATTTATTTATAGCATCCGGTGCTAGTTACATGGCAATTTCAGCAGATGGAATATCTTGGAATCTCATTCCTATATTTGAACCAAATGCTTTAACCATGTATAATATGACATGGTCATCAAGTTTAAATATATATATATTACCATCAAATAATGGTTTAATAATTCCTCAAATATTTAAATCATCACCAACTATTGGTTTATCTGGATTAAAATACAAAACTACTACTGATATATCAGTCGGTACAACTGCTGTAAGCACATGGACTAGCCAAACACCTCCAGCAAATAATGCTTGGAATTCAGTATGCTGGTCTTCTGAATTATCATTATTTGTAGCAGTTTCTTCTTCAGGCACGGGCAATCGCGCAATGACTTCTCCATATGGTGTATATTGGACAGCTTCTACATCAGCATCGGATATTAATTGGTCTTCAGTATGTTGGTCTTCTGATTTAACTTTATTTGTAGCAGTTTCTTCATCAGCAGTTGCTAATTGTGTTATGACCTCACCCGATGGTATTACATGGACAATTAGAACTGCTATTAATAATGGCTGGTCTTCTATATGCTGGTCTTCTTATTTAAGTTTATTTGTAGCTGTTGCTAGTGTTGGTAGTAGCAATGGAGTTATGACTTCCCCAGATGGAATTAATTGGACATCTAGAACATCTGCAAATTCAAATAACTGGAGTTCTGTATGCTGGTCACCAGATTTAGATTTATTTGTAGCGGTTGCAAATTCTGGAACTACTAATCAAGTTATGTCATCCCCAGATGGTATTACTTGGACTGGTTCAAGTTCTGCAAATACTAATACTTGGAATTCAGTATGCTGGTCACCATATTTATCAATATTTGTAGCAGTTGCTTCGAGTGTTTCCACAAATGGTGTAATGACTTCATCAGATGGTATTACCTGGAGTACTCAAACATCAGCAGTTGCTAATAATTGGTCATCAGTATGTTGGTCTTCTGAATTAAATATGTTTGTAACAGTTGCCACTTCAGGTACTGGAAATAGAATAATGTCCTCATTTGATGGTATGCAATGGACAAGTAATACATCAGCAGCAGATAATTCATGGTCATCAGTATGCTGGTCTAGAGAATTGAGTATATTTGTAGCAGTTGCTTCAACTGGTACTAATAATGGAATTATGATAAGTAATATGGGTTTATGTACGCCATATAATACAACTTTAGTTACATCAACTCAACTAAGTCTAAGTGGGTTATATGGGCTAACTATTACTAGTCAATCTTCCGGTTCATTATTAAGATTAAAATATAATTCATCTTCCACCACATATACTGATTTTAATATGAATGCTACAACTAATATATTTAATGTAACATGTAATGGAACAAATGGTATATTTAATATTGTTAATCATAATGGTACAACATCTGGTTTAGCATTAAATGGTACTGTAATTCCAGTTACAGCTACACAATTAAATTATTTATCAGTAACTCCAGGTACTGTATCTACCAGTAAAGCAGTAGTTCCAGATTCTAGTTTAAATATATCTGGAATCAATACTTTAACAGTAAATAAATTATATGTTAATAATGCATTAGTAATTAGAACTGCGGATAATACATCTCCATATATTACGGATGTAACTTCAGGTACTGCATCTGCTAGTAAAGCATTGATTTTAGATAGTAATTCAAGTATCACTGGTATTAATACATTAGGTGCAAATAAAATAGCATTAAATAATTTTAATGTATCTGCAAATAATTCAAATTATTCTAATATTAATTTATCTAATGTTTATAATAATTCAAAAGTTAAAAAGGCAGATATTATAAATTGTATTAAAAATGCTTTTGCAGTAACTGTTACAACATCTATTATAAATTCATCTATATATGTACCATATAATAATACAGTAGTATGTTTAAATAATTCTAATACTACATCCAATGTATCTTCTAGTGCCGATGCTGTAACTTGGAGTAATACGGTAAATGGCTATATAACTACAGCAACTGGTATATATACATGTGGCGCATGGTCTCCAGAATTAAATACTCTAGTATGTATTCCAAAAAATACAGGAAGTATTTCATATAGTATTTTTACGATACCTACAAAATCCACAGTGGCATTACCAGCTGCAAATCAATGGTCTTCTGTATGTTGGTCAGCAACTGCAGTGTTATTCATAAGTGTAGCATCTACTGGTACTGATAATATAGTTATGACATCACCAACGGGAGCTGTATGGACTATAAGAACTACAACTGGGTTAAATAATGCTTGGAATTCCATATCTGCTTCTGATGATTTAGGAATAATAGTTGCAGTAGCATCATCAGGTACTGGTAATCGTATTATGTCATCAACAGATGGTATTAATTGGACTGCTAGAACTAATCCAGTTGATAATGATTGGACCTCTGTAAAGTGGGCTTCTAATTTAGGATTATTTGTAGCAATAGCATCAACTGGTACTAATAATCAAGTTATGACATCTCCAGATGGAATTAATTGGACAACTCGAACAACTCCAGGTAGTTACAGTTGGACATGTTTAGAATGGTCTGTTGAATTAAATATATTTTTAGCAGGTGGGAATAATGTATTCATATACTCTTTTGATGGAATTAATTGGACTTTAATAGCATCACCAGTAACAATAACAGCATGTAATTCTATTTGTTGGTCTAATGGATATGCATCCTTTATAATTAATGCTGTAAATAGTACAACATCAGTATCATTTAAAACTCCAGTAATTTATCCAACACAACTTAATACATGCTATAATACTACAAATGTATTAAACTTTGATCAAATAAATGGATATTTAGGAATTGGTACTACTGCCAATACTACAACTGTAGTACCGACATATAAAATACAGTTAACCACTGATTCTGCGGGTAAGCCATCTACAAATACATGGACAATTTCATCTGATATGAGATTAAAAGATAATATTCAAGATGCAGATTTAGATATATGTTATAATAATATTAAAAATCTACGCCTAGCAAGATATACTTGGAAAGATGATGTTTATACAACTGACCAAGTATCTGATAGATCTAAATTAGGTTGGATTGCAGATGATGTAGAAAAGGTATTTCCAAAAGCCGTAAGTAAAAAACAAGCACATGGATATGATGATTGTAGAGATTTAAATTCAGATCAAATAATGGCATCAGTATATGGTGCTGCTAAAAAGCTATTAAATAATTACGAAGCAAACAATAATACTATTGATGATTTAAATAAAAGAATAACTGAAATTCAAAATTTTATTAATACTTTAGACATAGAATAAATAGTATTAATTTAAAAAATAATTAAAAAAGAAAATATAATTAATATTTATAAATACTCAATTATATATAAATTATTTTTTTAATTCTATATAATTGAATTTGTTTTGATATTTTTTTTTATTTTGTATTATATAAGAATATTTAATAATCAAATTTAAAAAATATTAATTTAAAATGTCGTTTAGTTTACCTAGAAACGCAAATAATACTATTATTCAAACAACCAAATCAAATAGTACTACACCAGCAATCGTTAATAATTCAACATCATTAGGTAGCGTTGCTAATGCATTTAATGCTACTATCAATTCATTAACATTAAATAATAGTTTAGTAACAGTAAACGGGGCTCAATTAAATTATTTAAATGTAACACCCGGTACAGCAGCAGCGACTGCTGCATTAGTATTAAACAGTAGTTTAAATATTAATAATATTAATGCTATATCATGTTCTTCTGTTATTATTAATGGTGGTCTATTATCTACATCAGGAAGTAGTGCCCCAATTACGGCATATTTAACAACAACACCAGGTACTGCTGTTGCATCAACTGCATTGGTATTAGATAGTAATGCAAGTATTTCCGGTATTAATAAATTATCAACAACACAAATAACATTAAATGGCAATATATTAACAACTGGTATAAATACAAATGTAAATATTTCAGCAATTAGTAATAAAGTATATTCTAGTACTGTTAATACTACTAGAGCAATAAGTGCGTGGTCAAATTCTAATGGTTCTGTATCTAATACTTGGCAATCAATATGCTGGTCACCTTATTTAAGTATATTTGTAGCAGTTGCTAAAAATTCAACAAATTCTCAAGTTATGTATTCATCAGACGGTTCTTCATGGTCATCAGCAACTGCTGGAGCTACAAATACTTGGAATTCTGTTTGTTGGTCTCAAGAATTACTTATATTTGTAGTAGTATCAAATGCGAGTACTGGTACTGGTAATGGTGTAATGTATTCTTCAAATGGTTCAACATGGACTATGGCAGTACATCCAGCATCTAGTAATAATTTTGCTTCAGTATGTTGGTCACCAGATTTAAATTTATTTGTAGCTGTTTCAAATTCAGGCACTACTAATAGCGTAATGATTTCACGAGGTGGTTTTACTTGGTTTTCACAAACTGCAGCATCAAGTAATGCCTGGCAATCAGTATGTTGGTCTCAACATTTATATCTATTTGTAGCTGTTTCGACAACTGGTACTGGTAATAGAGTTATGACTTCCCCGGATGGGATTACTTGGACTTCTCAAACATCATCAGCAAATAATAATTGGACATCGGTATGCTGGTCTCCAGAGCTATTACAATTAGTAGCAGTTGCATCATCTGGCACTGGAAATAGAGTAATGACTTCATCAGATGGAATTACATGGACTTCTCAAACAACTCCTGTTGATAATAACTGGTCATCGGTATGTTGGTCATCAGAATTAAGTATATATACAGCAGTTGCTTCAACTGGTACTAATAATAGCATTATGACATCATTTAATGGAACAACTTGGACTGTAAGAACTAGTCCAGTTAATAATGCTTGGTCATCCATTTGTTGGTCTCCAGATTTAAGTATATTTGTAAGTGTCGCATCAACAGGAACTACAAATCAAGTCATGAAAAGTTCTATTGGATTATTAACATATAGTAATACACCAAATTGGACAAATAAATTAAATTGTAACATAGCTACTAATTGTTTAGCATATGGTACTACTTCAAATACTTATCAATTAACTATTAATACAATAAGTAATGTATTAGTTTTGAAAGCCCCATATTTAACAGGAGCAACTACTAGTGGTGTTACAACAGGTATTACTTCAACTGGTCAAATAAATTTTGTACTAAATGGATATACCGGAACATCAACTGTTACAGTCCCGGTATTTAATATTGTAAATCATAACGGAAGCACGTCTGGTTTATCGTTAGGTGGAGTATTGGTTACAGCATCAGCATCGCAAATTAATACTATCAGTAATCCAAATTTAACTGTTGCAACTGCTTCAAAAGCATTAATATTAAATACTTCAGCATTAATTACTGGTGTAAATGCATTATCATGCACTACTTTAACTATTGCTAGTAGTTTACTTGGTACACCAGGTACAGCAATGGCGAGTAGTGGTTTAGTATTAGATTCTAGTTCAAATATTTCAAATATTAATAGTATTTCATATAATAGTAATATATTAACATTAGGAAGTTATTCATTAACATATCTAAATAGAAATAAATATTATAATCCAAGTTTAGCTAAACCAACTGTTAGTTTATCTAATTTAAATAATAGAATAAATCAACAAGCGAATTATGGAGCACTTACATCAATTAAGAATTGGATTCAAAGTCCAACTGCAATAACTGGATCATTTCAATCAGTATGTTGGTCAGATGAATTGCTATTATTTGTAGCTGTTTCAAATATTACTAATAATATTATATCCTCTATAGATGGAATTACTTGGACTGTAAGAACATCACCAGTTAATAACGCTTGGAATTCTGTATGTTGGTCGCCTGAAGTATATCTATTTGTAGCAGTTGCTTCATCAGGTACTGGAAATAGAATTATGTCTTCTCCAGATGGTATAACCTGGACTTCTAGAACTAACCCAGTTGACAATGATTGGAAATCTGTATGCTGGTCTTCCACATTAAATTTATTTGTATCAGTCGCATCATCAGGTACTGGAAATAGAATTATGTCTTCTCCAGATGGTATAACCTGGACTTCTCAAACTAATCCAGTTGACAATAATTGGTCATCAGTATGCTGGTCATCATTTTTAAATCTATTTGTAGCAGTATCATCAACAGGAACTGGTAATTGTGTAATGACTTCTCCAGATGGAGTAACTTGGACATCAAGAACATCTGCAGCAAATAATGCATGGTCTTCAGTATGCTATTCGCCAAATTTAAATCTATTTGTAGCAGTCTCTTCAACTGGAACAGGTAATTGCGTAATGACTTCACCAGATGGAATAACCTGGACATCTAGAACATCTGCCGCAAATAATGCATGGACATCAGTAACATGGACACCTGAATTACAAGTATTTGTAGCAGTTGCATCTAGTGGCACATCGGCAAATCAAATAATGTCATCACCAAATGGCATAACTTGGGCTACTAGAGCAAATAATTCCGCAAGTGCTTCAAATTTTACGAATATGACTTGGAGTTCAATTTGTTGGTCTTCACAATTAGGAGTATTTGCGGGTGTTACATCATTGGGATCAACAGTACCATCTGGTGTAACATCAGTATTGGCTGGTAATTGGGTACAAGCTTATAATATGCAGGGTAGGACTGTACCAGCCCTGCAATATACTTCTTTAATACTAGGTAGTACAACAGGTAATTATTTAAGTATTATAGAATCACCAACAACTAATAATACAATTGTTTCATCTATTATTCAATTTCCATATAATTCTATTGCTGGGGTTCAATATACAATGAATATATCTAATGGCAGTGTTACACAAATAGCAGCGTCGGATCAAACTATGAGTCCTGTAGTTTATAATGGCAATAGTTATTTGGTAGCTGTATCGTATAGTTCTGTGAATGTAAATGGTTTAAATGTAACTTTAACTTATCCAGTATATGGTCATAATTATGGTATAATTCTTACTAAAGAAAATTATTTTGCATTTTATAATAATACATGGGCATTATGTAAATCAACAGATAATGGACAGTCCTGGTTTGATAGTTCTGGTAATAATACAGAACTTAGGGATCTAGTAAAATCAATAACTGGTGTTAATTACAATAATAATACAACATCTCAAAATTTTATTAATGGTATTTCTTTATATTTTAATACAGGTACTTATATAACTTGTCGTAATATGTCTCTTAATAGTCAAGCATATTCATATCAAAGTACTGATTTAGTTACATGGACTATATCAACGATTCCAGTTTATCGTACTCAATTTGCATATTCTCCAACATTAAGTATTGGTGTTTATTGCTATACGACCGATAGTAAAGTATTTAATTATCAAATATTTAATGGAGGTACGGGTGTTATTAATGCAGGTAATACATCGACAATTAGTAAATATAATTTATATTGGTTAACATTTTTAAATATCTTTATTTTTACAACTAAAGACAATACAACTGGTATCTGGACTGCTAGATATTCAACTGATGGGTCAAATTGGTCAACCCCTGCGAGTATTCCAGGTGGTATAATTGCAAATTTTACTG
>Ga0114969_10001514_pt1 | contig 19713 bp, 19 predicted proteins | sample M_130807_MF_Meta_FD_87316 | JGI IMG/M metagenome (GOLD analysis project Ga0114969, IMG submission 87316) | Freshwater microbial communities from Lake Montjoie, Canada to study carbon cycling - M_130807_MF_MetaG | ecosystem: Environmental > Aquatic > Freshwater > Lake | place: Lake Montjoie...
CAGAAATTTTTTGGTCTTTTTCTAATAACCACTTGTTATATGTTTTAAGTTTAGTTGTTAATTCATTAAGGTTGTCATTTTCCCATTCTTTTTTATAAGAAATATTTTCACCTTTATTTTTTGCTTCTATTTGTTTTAATAATAAATCTCTATTTGATTTATTTAATTTATATTGATTGTCTTGTTTAGACTCAATATATTTTTGGTCAGAAACTTTTCTTATAAATGCATCAAACTCATCTAATTCTTTTGCACTATAATTAGAACCTCTTTTAGTTGCTTCTTGATATCTATTATATTGTTTTGAATACTCTTCTCCTTGTGGATTAGTTTTTAAATTTTCATTAATGTTTTGATTTATCTCTTCTTGTGTTAATGGTCTATCGGCTTGTAAAGCTTTTTTCATTATATCATGACTAATTAAAGCTTTATTGCCATATTGATCTCCTTCATAATAACTTTTATTAGATTCATTTTTTGGTATTGCAGCCCATTCAGCTGAAAGATTTTCAATAAATTTATCTTCTGTTATTTTTCCTTGAACAAAATCAATTGCACCTCTTTTTTTAAGTAAGTAATAAAATAATTTATCTTGATTTTCTTTTGTTAAAACAAATGTATTGGGGTCTTCTCCTAATGCTTTTATTGCTTCATCTCCTGTAGAACCAATTATTTGATATGCACCAATAGCTTTATTACCATGTTTTTTTCTTGCTTCAGCATAAGTCATTTTAGTCAAATCAAAATCTCCATTAGTTTTAACTACAGAATCATAACCTGCTCTACCTGCCTCAATTTTAAAAATTATCTTTTGAAGATTTTTTATAGAATCATTTTTAGCAAGTAAATCCATTTCATCTAAACCTAAATTATTTGTTCCAACAGCTGCGTATTGTGGACTTGAATTATTTTTATGTTTAGTTAAAGTTTGCTTTACAAATTTACCAAGTAATGAAAGGTCATTTTTTCTTGCTAACTCTTCCATTTTTTTTGTATCTGTTACAGAAAAAACTTCTTCACCACCTTCAACCTCTGCAATCCATTTTCCTTTTTTATTAACTACCTTAACACCACCATCTTTATGACTTGGTGCTGAATTAGGAATTTTACCACCTGATTTAAAAATGATATTATTTTCGTAGTTTCCCATAGCAATTTGTTTTTCATTTAATGAATTATCTTCTTCTCTATATAATGATTCCTTTAAAGCAGATTCAAGTTGTGTTTTAGCAAATTTAATTCCTTGATCTACTGCTTCTTTTTTAACTTCATTTTTAAGTAATTCTTTACCACTTTTTTTATACCAATCTTTATTAAAATCAGTAATAGACATATCAACAGGTTTAATTTTTAAAGCATTTTGATAATCTTTTCCTAAAGCAGTTTCAGATTTTGATAAAATATTATTAATGTTTTTCTGTAATAAATTGTCTGCTTGAACTTTAGCAAGTGATGGTTTAGGTATATCTATTTTAGGTACTTCTGTTGGTATAGTTGGTGTAGTAGTAGTTGGTACACTATTAGCTAATGCTGAAGTAGTAGGTTGAGTAACAGCCTCAACTCCTGTTCCAATACCTGATGTAACTGTAGTAGTTGCACCTGCTACATTACCAGTAGCAGTAGTTGCCCCTGTTGTTGCACCTGTTGTAACAGCGGTTGTACCTGCACCTGTTGTAGCAGCGGTTGTACCTGCACCAACACCTAACATACTTGCACCAACACCTGCTGCACCACCTATAGCTGCACCTATTGCTGTATTTTGTAAAACAGAACCATGAAACTTATCAATTGATTCTTCTTTTTTTGTTCCTTCAAATGCATTTTCTGCAATTCTTTGACCACCCATCATTACACCATTAATTCCAAGTAATGCTAATGAAGTACCTCCTGTAAATGGTGCTAAACCTACTGCGGCTGCAGCTGTCAATCCTTGTACAAAACCTGCACCTTTTAATCTATTACCATACTTATCATAACCAGCGGCTAAAGCACCTGCTCTTTTTAAACCTGATAGTTTAATTCTTGCTTCAGGATTTGTATAATCCTGTTTAGTTAATTCTGTTGTTTTATTAAATAATGCCATGGCTATGTTCTCTTTTGAGTTCTTATAATTGAATCTACTGATGTTAAACTAAATAAAATATTTTCAGTATTCTTTAAAATTAATGTAAAATTTAAATAGTTACCATTTAATCTATCTAATTTATTTTTTTGTCTATAAGGAAACTTTAAATTATCAAGTCTATATTTAGCTCTATTTTCTATACTATATCCATTTATATTTACAATTTCATCTTTAATATTTATTTCATGAAATTGAGTTTCAGTTTGTAAATAAATCATATCTAATAATTGATAACCTGTAGAATTAATATTCAAAGAACCATTATCAAATATCTTTGTAGCATTAGCCATTTTATTAACATTAAACGCTAATTTTGAATAATATGTATAATCATAATATTTACATTTTTTATTAATTGTATGAACAAAAAAAGCATTTTCTTCAATGTCTTGTGCATTTTTTAAATATCCTTGTGTATAAAATTTATTTGCAAAAGAAAATGCATGTTTAGGATAAAATGAATGTATACTTTGAAATACATTTAAATCTTCATTATAAGATATTGTTAATGATTTATTTGTTCCTTTTCTTGTTGGTACATCAGAAATTAAATATTCATGTACATTATCCATATAAGGAACTCTTATAGTAAAGTAAACATTATTATTTTCATTATCTATATATGAAATAATACCACCACTTGAATATTCATCTAAACTTATATTATCAATTCCAATAACTTTATTTAAGTATGGTTTTATAAATGAATGTATATTTCCAATATCAGATAATATATTTAATCCATCTTGACCAAACTTAATAAGTTTATTCATTCTTGCATCAGCCCAATATATTGACTTATCAGATGAACTTACACTAAATTGATGTTGAGTACCAAATGTAGTAGAGATATAATCTATACCATTCATTAGAGTTGGTTCACCAAGAGTAACCTGTTGTCCTTCTACTGCTGATACAACTGCTCTTTCATTAATTCTTAATTTACCAAATGCTTTTTTTTGAATTGAATATGCACTATTAAATAATAAAGCACTACCTGTAATTTCTCCATAAGAAGCATCTAAATCAAAATTGCTTAACTCTTCAAACTCTCTAAATCTATCTATTTTTTCAGAGTAAGGTTTCTTTTCATTTGACCAATGCCATCTTGTTGGGTAATCAAATTTAGCAATGTAGTTACTTGGTTGAGCAAAAAAATTATAAACTGTATGCTTATGTAATAATATAGCATTTAGTGCAAATGTTTCTGCTCTTCCTGTTAAAGTTCCACCAGGAGTATGTATTCCATTTGCCATTTTATAATTACCATTGTCTTCACCTGCTAAATATTTTGTAGTCTTTGTGCCTACTGCTGAATGAATTGGAAACCCAACCTTTTCAGCAAACCTCATTTGAAGATTATATTTAGACTCTATTGGATGATAAGAAGCAACAGAATAATCATCATGTATTTCCATATCATGATAATCTTCTTCTTGTGATATAGTTGCATATTGTCCTTCAGATAATCTATTTAATGGAGTTAATCTACAGTATCCAAAAAAATCAACATAACAATCACCACCAAATACTTCTATATTATTAAATATTTGTTTATTAGTATTAGTAGTAATATCTGTTAAAACTGAACTATTAACTTCTTGAAAATGTCCTGTTGTTTCAAATACATTATTTTCTAATGCTAATTTAGAAAGACCACCATATTGTGATGAAATTTCTCTCTTTAAATTAACTATAACATTACCTGCATGAGCTGATGGGTCAGTTATTGAGTTATCATATAATATAAATGGTTTGTTTAATTTAAAAAATAATGATTGAGCAAAATTATAAGCATTTAATAATTTTCTTTCTTCACCGATTGCTTGATCGAAACTAAAATGAGAAGAATAATTATAATTAAATCCACTACTTGGCCCACCCATATGAGAGAACTTTGTAAATTTTTTTGTTCCTTCTATTGGTTTATCATCCCCAATAGTCATAGAAATTTCTATATCATAAGATTCATTATAATAACCCCTTGTAGAATTTCCCCATGTTTGACCTGACTGTTGAAAATATAATGGATTTTGTTGATTATAAAATTTATGAACATGATGGTCAGATGCCCATTGTATATAACTACTACCAAGACTTCCTATATATGAACTAAATGATGTTGCTGCTACTTTAATTTTATCTGTTCCTTTATTAATAGTTGGAACAATATTATTAACCATGTAGTCAGGAAAATCAATTGTATAATATTGAGGTGCTAATGTAATTAATCTTGAATCTGCTGTTTCTGCACCAGGAGCAGTATCACCGCATAATATATCTACAAGTTTTTGATTATAAAAACTTCCTGTATATTGTTCAAGTGCAGGAACCCAAGCATTTGGAAAAGGTCCAACTATATCTGTATTTGTTCCTTCTTGATATTTACCACGATAAATACATTGATTAATAATACCTTGCATTTTAATCGTTTCATTTTCTTCATCTCTTGCAACTCTTACAATTTGAAATCCACTAATTTTATCTTTAATATCAGTAACATCTATACCACCAAATTCAACACCCATACTTCTTGCAAATGCAGTATTTATTTGTGAACCAGATAAATTTAATGATGTTGTACTTTGTGGTTGTTCAACTAATAAATCACTACCAATTGTATTTTGAATGCAATTTGATGAAGCGGCAAACTTATAATATGGTTCTCCTGCTGACAAATTGTATATATAATTCTTTGATTCAATAGTACCATCTTCTTTTAATCTATCCCAATATATGGTTGGATTAAGATTACTTTGAGATTGAAATTGTGGTGGAAATTTTACATCAGCTAAATGTGTTGCAAATAAAGGATTTCCTTTTTTATCAAAAAATACAATTCCAAATCTATATTTTTCATCTCTAAAATATCCTGAATATAAATGCTCTACTTGAACACCTCTAAATGAAGCATAGTCATTTGTAATATTATATGTTTCATATTTAGGAACTCCAAACTTATTTACATATTTTAATCTATGTGTATAACAAGTTGTAGGCAGAGTTCCTGAAATTGGTAATCCCCACCCATCATTACCTATTCCGTTAATTGAGTTATTATCAACTTTAACTGATCTCCAAGTTGCTCTAACTGTTAAATTTGCAAGTACAGAATTTGGTAAAACAAAAATATCTGTAGTTTCAGTATTACCAAGCCATAATCTATTATCTTTTATTAATATTTCTTTAGCTTTTATAATAGATTCTTTTCTATCAGAAATAGCAGATAAATCAACAGGAACACCTGAATTAGTGATTGATGAATGTTTTATATTTATAGTAGGTTGATTATTTATTAATTCATCATAAAATATAGAAGATGACTCAACATCTGTATTAATTTTAGAATATAAATAAGCTACCTGAATTTTTTTAAATCTTGTATCTACTTTTTCTATTGTTATATTTATTGATTTGCCTGAAGGTTGATTAGTAGAACCAAATCCAAAATCATTTGAATCTTCATATACCTGTGGTATTTTATTTGTTGATAAAACAAAATGCCTTGATACAGGAACCCATGGTGTTACATAACCATCTTCTGATACACAACGATATGTATATTGATACTTACCTGATAATAAACTACCATCTTGCGTAATTTCCTTAAGTTTAATGATGCCAATATTAAAATTGACACTAATACTCATTGAAGCAACAGAAGGTGTAATAGCAGTAAATATTCCATTTTCATCTTTAAATGTAAATGAACGTGGCTCATTATAATCATCAGTAAAATAAACTCTTTGTAAAGATGAACTTTCTTCTAAGGCTAAAGCTTTAATTTTATGTTCTAAACTAAAATTAAAATCTCCAGATGAATATAAAATAGTAGTTAATCCAAATTGACTTTCATTATCAATTCTAACAGCAATAATTTTACCAATAGAATTAAAAGTTGATTGTGTAAATAAAATAATTTTATCAGTAAAAATTGCATGACCAATACACACAAAAAAATTATCTAATACAATTGATTTTTGATTACCATCAGCATTTTGCCATGATAAACTACCATTTTCATTATAAATTAATTTACCATTAACACTTAAATTATAAGTATTATTTTTAGAAATCTTTGGGTCTAAATCATTAGATAAACCACCCTCAAACGAATTAGTTATTCTTTCAGACATTAGAAAAAGTTTTTATTTGGTAATGGTAATAACTGATGAAAAATACTTGCAATATATTCTAATTGTTTAGGGTCTGGCATTTCATCATTTCCTCTTGCTTGACCACATAACCAATGCCATCTTTTTTCTAATTCAGAATAAACATGATGTGATACTGTTCCATTTACATAATCAGCAGTTTTAATTTTCCAAATTACATAAGCATTAACTGCCATTTGATGTGATTCATGCACCATAGGAAAACCTTCTTCATCTAATTCAAAAGATAAATAAGCAATACCTACCTTAGTATCATCAGGAAGTCCAGACAAATTAATATATCCATTATCAATTGACATCTTAAATGTTTTCATTTCAGTACCATCATATCCAAACGCAGTTTGTCTTGATGCATCCATAGAAAACATATTTGTATTATCACCTGCTAAATTTGGAGAAGAATTATTAAAAAATCTAAAATCTCTATTTGTAACTTCAGGATATATATCACCAATTTTTAATGAAATAAATTGATAGAAGTCATGAGGAAGTTTTACCCTTTTATTTTTAACAGTTAGTTCGCATTCATTTCTCTTGAATGTATCATAACTACCTATTAATATTTCAGCTTCGTAAGCCCATTCTATAATGTAATCAATTAAATGATTAACTTCTTTTAGTTGTAAATCCCTTATAACATTGGCTATAATGGTTTTAATCTTTATCTTGTTTCGGTGGCTCATGTTTAATCCATTTATTTTGTGGACATTTAGCAGAGTTTAATCTTGCTTTAATATATAAAAAACAACCACAATCTTTACATCTTGTCAATACAGAATCAAATTGTGGACAATCAGAACAAATACTAATTCTATCATTATATACTTTCTCTTCAGCAAAAAACATAATCATCCTTTATATTGTGGATAGTCAGCACCATATTTAAATATTTTATCCATTAATTTTTTTCGCCATAACTTAGCAAATTTAATTTTATAGTTAATATATTCAATAGGCTTTATCCAGTTTAAATAATAAATAAATCCATCAGTTCTTGATAAATCAATAGTCTTAACAAAAACAACTTTATTATCTTTATCTTTTATATAAGAGTAACTTTTAGGTATAAAATATTCAGGTATTGTTTTCATTATGTTTAATGTTCCAAACCTATATAAATTTACTGTAGCATACTTATCTAAGATATATGTAAAGATAATAAAAAAATATGTTCTTACTATCTTTACAAACTCATCATATTGAATAGCTTTAATCTTATTTTTTTTACACTCCTCATATAATTCATCTTTTATATCAAGATAAACACCAAGAGTTGTATAATGATTATTGCTTATTGTTTTGTATCTTTTCTCCCACCGAGTCATTTCTTTCATCATTAGGTAACTTGATAATATTAAATTCGCTTGTTAAAATTGATTTAACGAGGTCTGGTATCATGAATTCAGGAAATGGGTATTCATCATCCTCTGTTAAACAATCTACTCCACATTCATCTGAAATGCGTGTAGCTGCAAAAGGGTCTTTAAATAATCCTCTAACATTTATAAATTTAATATCCTCATTAATACCATCTGTTACATAAATATAATCTTCTATAATATATGCTTTACGCATTGTACCACTAAATTTTTGATGGTTACTATACATTACTGTTTCAGCATCTTTAATAATTATAGGTGTAATCTTATCAGCTAAACCAACAAATGTTAAACATTTTGATTTAGGTAAATCCATTAATTTAGGTATCTTAACTCTTTTAGCATTAGTACCAAAAACTACTTTAGTGCTATCTGCTGCATCTATAGATTCTAATTTTAATGTACCAAGGTCTTGAACTAATTGTTTATCAATTGGTCTTCCATCTTTATAATATTGATATATTAAAGCAGACCTATAATATGTAATCCAGAATCCTACTTGTCTTTCATTTAACCTATCATCATCAGAAGATATACCTCCTCTTAGAATATTGATAATGTTAAATTTTAATTCGTTAAATGTAGCCATAATAGTAAAAAAAAAGGGTAGGCAGAAAGTTCCACCTACCCAAATTTAGAAATTAAATTTGATATTATTCTTGTTCTTTAATTTCATTTGCTTGAATAGTATACGTTTCTTGACCAATTGAAAATAATAACTTTCTTACAGCTATATTTATAATTTCATCATGAGTATGTTCAGGCAAATTTAAAGTTTCATAAGGTTTGTTTGTACCATCAATTACATTAGGTTTTTTCAAATAAGTTAATGTCCATGCTTTAGCATTAGAATCACTTTTAATTAAAAATCCTGTTGGTGTAATAATGTATACAGGAAACTTATTACTTGCTTTGTTAAAAGGGTCATTTGTAACTTTATAGTAATCATCTAATTGAACAGGTTTAATAGACCTTTCTTCAATTTTAATATTATTACATTCATAAATTTCAAAGACACCAACTACTGATAAAGAAAATAAAAAATCTTGTGGAACATAAATCAAAACATCGTTTCCATATTTATAGGAAACTAATGTTCTTAAATCTTCCCTTCTTTTTTCATTTAACTCAAATTCAGAATATCTACTTTTAACAAATTCATTAACAGCCATATTTAGAAAAATGTCTTTTTCCTGTGGTTGAAACCAAGGTAAATCATGCTTATCAAGCAAGACATCAATCCTTTCATGCATCTGAATATAATTCATTATTTTAAGCTATTAATTTCTTTTTTAATTGAAGGAATTAAATCATCATTTGCTTTAAACCATTGTAGAACTTCATCTATGTTCATACCCATTGTAACATCTCTGTATTTCCAAGCACCTGTTCTTTCTACTGTAAAGATACCATTAGTTTTACCTTTAAACGCTAATTGTTTAAATACTCTATTAGGGTCATTCCATGTATCTAAAAACTGTCTTGGATTCTCTTCAGCAATATTATACATTTGAGATTTAATAATTGACTCAAGTACATTAGTAGTATTTATTCCAACTAAACGAGCAAAATCTGCAAGTTTTTCACCACGCAATTCTTTGGCAATTATTAATGCATCTAAGGTAAGTTCTTTTTTATCTATAGAAGTTTCAGCAATTTCTTGTTTATTAACTAATATAATTAAAGGAGAAGGACCTTTAACATAAATTGGATGATCTATTAAATGTTCATACTCTAAAACATCATTTTCATTATTTAAATTTAATGTTTTATGAGAAGTATATTTAATAACTCGGGGATTCCCAAAGGCATCTTTCAATGCCCTTGGTTTTCCTCTTTCATCAGTATAATCACTTAATACAATCATACCTGTTCTTTTTGGATTAGCAAATGTTAATTCTACTTCACCTGTGTATTTTTTTTCTTTTTCCATGTTTATCTTTATCTTAAACTTAAATTACTAATTATGCCAAATATAACATACCACAAGAAAGTGGATTTCTAACTATAATACCTGATTCAGATAAAATTTCACAAGTAAATGAATCACGAGAGTTAGAAGCAATCATTGATTTTTGGTCAAATGGATTTACCATTCCTGGAATATATTTAACAATCATTCCTCTGTCAATTCCACCTGCTCCTTTAACTTTAACCTCAACGTTTGCAACTCCATTAGTTACACCCATGTTCATGAATACCATTCTGTAAGATTCTTTAGTAAATCCAGTTGTAAGATCTTTTACAAAATGTATGTTTGGATCATCAAACAATGGATTATGAACAAGAGTAATTTTATGTCCAAGAGCAACATAAGTAGTATAGTTAGCACCAACAGTTACATTTCTACCTGCTTCAATGTCATAAGCTAAAGATGCACCTGCTTGAATGTGATTAACCATTGCTTTGTGGAAAGCTAATCTACCAGCAGTACCAGTAAATACAACCCATTCATTGTTTTTAACACCTGCTCTTAAAGATAGGTCAGCAATAAATTCAGCAATTTTAGCTTCAGTTAATTGATTAGTAGTTGTGTCGTAAGTTGCAGTATTTGCAGAAGCAATTTGAGCAAGAATACCATCACCTGCAGTTAATTTTTTACCACCTTGGCTTATAGCAGTTGTACCTACACCTGCACCTGAAACAGCTACAGTTGATTTTCCATACCAACGAGATAATTCTAATTGATATAAATACTCTTCCATAACTAAGTTTTGGTCAGTAAAATACCAAAGTCTTTGACCATTGTTTTCAATCCAAGTAATATCAGTTAATGCAGAACCTGAAATTGATTTAGCTTTACGAGTAATAGTAAGGTAATTTACATACCATTCTGGATATACGTGATTTTCAAATCCTTGGGTTGAACTTTCAGGAAACATTGAACCAACTGTACCAAGTTGACTACCTGCTACAATTGTATTAATATTTATACCAGGAGCTGTACCTGCTACAAATTTAAAACCATATGTATAAGTACTTGTAGTTGGAACTGAAGTTACAACAGCAACATGTCCTACTTGAAATTTAACAACATCAAATAAATTTAAATAATTTTCATCTAATGTAAGAGAAAATTCTGTATCAAGTGTTGGAGTTAAATTTGCACCAGTTGTAGTTACTGTAGATGGTTTATTTAATCTTCCAAGAATTGCCCATTTAAAAGCGTTATCACCAATAAGTTCTTCTTTAGCAAATCTACCTGTACCTTCAAGAAAATAAGTTAAAGAGTATTGAGGATATTGTCTAATTAATGCTTTACTAATTTCAGGGTATTTTAATAAGTTAGTTACAAGAGCATTTTGCTCAATTGTATCTTTGCCATATGAACCGTTATAATATTTCATTTTTTTAAAGTTTTATAATTAATAATTTGAATCTAAAAATTTGTTTGGATTAAAACCTCCTGTTTCAGGGTCAGGTATTCTTGTTGACCTACTAACTTCAGGATTTACTAATTTGTCAATTATTTTTGCTTTACCTCTTTCAAAACCATTTGATTTAAATGCTTTTAAAATATTATCTCTATTTTTCCACAACCAAGCAGCTTGTGAAATAGTTTCAGCATTATTAGTTATTTCATCAAAGAACTTTCCCTCTTGAATATAATTATAATGTTCTTCTTTTTGTTTTAAGTTGATTTTTCCACCAAACATATTATCAGTCTTTGACAAATAATCTTTTAGTTCAACTCGTGCAATTTCAGCTTCTTCATCATTCATTGTTGAATCAGTTACTGAAGTGGTATAAGATTGTTTTTCAATCTGTATTGCTTCATCTAAAATTTTACGAATCTTACGGGTTTCTAATTTTAGAGTATTATTTTCAATTAAAGTATCAATAGTATCTTCAATTTCAATATCATCATATCCTTTTGCTTTTAACTCTTCTCGCATTAGATTTTCATCACTTAAATCTTTCCATTGAGAAAACTGTTGAATTTTTTCATTTACAAAACCATTCTTTGCAGCTTCTTGTTGAGATTTAAGTACACTTTTAAAATCATCTAATGTTTCAATATTAGAATAACCTAATTCATTTGCTAACTCTTTCCAAGACTCATTAGAAGTTGTTTCTGCAGTAACTTCATCTAATGTTGTTTCAGTAGTTGTTTCAGTTGAATTTTGAAAATCCCAATCTGAATATTCTTCATTATCAGTTTCAAAAGTATTTTCTACTAATTGAGAATCTGTATTTGTTACATCTTTAGCATTACTTTGTGTAACAGAATCAGTTATTTGATCGTTTACTCCAACAGCATCATCCTCTATTAAAAAGGAAGATGAGTTAAATTCAGAAACCAAAGCTGAATCATTTGTTATTTCTTTATCATTTACTGGCATATAACATATTTTTTTAACAACAAATATAAATATATTTTATATTATTCTTTTATTTTTTACTTTTTATTTATACTATTTGTGTTCATTGTATTTGCTTTTTCAATTATTTGTTCACTTAAAGGTTTTGATTCCATAGGATTTTGATTTAACATAGCAGATGAATCTGCTTTAAAAGCTTCTTGTGAAAGATTATTAGAAGCTTTTAATATTTGCATTTTCTTATCATGTTCATGTCTAAAATCTGCAGACTCTTGACCACCATCTATTTTCATTTTAGCAACATTCATCATAGCTTCTGCTTCAATTTGTGCTACCTGAATTTTAGTTTGCAATTCAGCTTGTTTCATTTGAGCATCTATCTGTGCTTTTTGTTGTATAGCTTGAGCCTTACTTTGTTCAGCTTGAGCCATAGCTTGTTGTTGTTGTGCTTGTTGTTTCTTAATAACATCAATAGCTTGTTCTAAAATTACTTCAGCATCTTTAGCAGTTTCAGAATTAATAATTTTAATCATGTTTAAAAAATCAATACCACCAGAAGCTAAAGCGTTTTGACCAAGTTGAATCATAGTCTGTTTATCTTTTTGTTCTTTAGTAGTATTTCTTATGAAAATACCATAGTCATCATTTTTAAAATCTTTTGATATTTCAAAAAACTTAGCAGCTGCATCACCAAAAAAGTAATTAATTTTTTTACCTTCTTCCCAACATATCTTCATTAAATCACTTGCATACTGATAACACATTTCAATAGTTCTTGAATGATTAGCCATTAAAGGCATAGTAATTAAAGATGATTGAACAACATTTCTTTCATTAACACCTACTGCATCAGTCTTATTAAAACCTTCTCTTGATCTATTGATACCTGATAAAGTTTCAGCAGTTTGTTCTAACATCATTTTTAAATTCATTAATTGACTTACTGAATTAGATAATGTAAAATCTACTTGTTGAAATTGGTTAAAACCACTACCATGTAATTGACCTTCTTGTTTTGAGTTAATTGGAATAACACCACTATTTTTAGCGTGATAGAATACATCATCTAAAGATAAACCAACAGGCTTTTGAGAAACATCATAAACAACTGCTTTACCACCTGAACGAGCAAGTGCAAGTTCTATATGATACATTACAATGTTATATAATATCTGAACATTTTTTAATGAATCAACAATAGACAATGTAATACCATCAATGTTGTTTTTTATAATACCTATATAAGGTAATTTAGCATTAGCATAATTATCTTCTCTTCTAATTTGATTAGGCATTCTTTTTGCTTTAACAACAATTTCATGACCTATCATTGTAGCTTCCCAAATATCAGTAACAGTTTTCTTTTCTATATTATCACCCTTTTGAATTTTATAATCATCACCAACCCATTTTCTAAATGGAACATCTGTGTCATGTTTGTTTTCGCTGATTTTAAAGTTTAATGTTCTTAAAGATTTCCAAACACCTGTTACAACTCTTATTCTTAATGGTGTATTAGAATCATCTTTATAATACCATTGGTATGGTTTATTATATCTACTTAAAGAATCATGTCCTTGTGTTCTTAATTCTTCAATTTTTATTACATCATCTTGTGATAGATAATCACTAAACTCATCAATAATTTCATTAACAGATAAAAATCTTTCTTCTGCTACCCATTGACTATCTTGTAATGTTTCACTTTCAGTGTTAATATCATAAATTAAAGACCTTGGGTCAACTCTTCTAATAAATGGGTCTCCATTCTTTACATAAACATTATAGAATCCTTTTGATGTAATACATAAATCATAAAGACCTTGTTTAAATGTATGCTTCAAATGATACTTATAGTTTAAATAGTTTATAGCATGAAATATTTCAACTTCAGATTGTTCTCTAAAATTGTATTTCATAAACTTTTCAATATCTTCAGGAATTTCTTGACCAAATTCTTGACCTTCAAATTCAATACCTGTTACTTTAGATAACTCTTCTCTAAATGGTTTAACTAACTTTTCAGTTAATAAACTATATTTCTTTTCTAACTTTCTACTTATAGCATCTTCATTTATAGCTTCTACAGTATATTCTAATTCATTAGCCATAAATTCACCAACTATTACTTCAATCTTTGGTGCTATAATAGGAAAGTTTACAAGTCTTGCAGGTGAACTTATTCCATAAGTATTAGTAACATACTCAAAAGTTTTAGAGTCAAATACACCATTAAACAATAAATAATTCTCGTAATCTTTTTTTCTTTCACGATTAAATTTAGTTGTATAATTTTGATATGATAATATAGCAAGTATATTTTGCTTACACCAATCTGGTGTTTTTAAATTATCAGGAATGTTTTGTTTTGGAAAATTACCTTCTGAAAGAGACATATATTTTTAATTTGATAATCCAAATGGATTGTTTCTATTTTTTGAATTAACTACTTTGAGTACACCGTTTTCAAATTTATAAGTAGGAAGAAAATAATTATCCTTGATATTTAATTCTTCAGCACTTATGATTTTAATGTTTGCATTATCAGTATCATGTAATAAAGCTATTCCAAATGTTATAGCCATATCTGTATTTTTTATTCCAAAATTAGACAAATCTTCTAACAGTTCTAAAAAATAAATATTTTCTGCATGTTTTTTAATATAGTCATCTATTAAATCAATAACCATATTCTTTTGATAACTCTTCATGTGTACACCAAATCTATTTGATACATTACTCCATGGAGAGTCTGCTGCCTTTGGTCTTTCCTTTAAAAACTTTGATGCCTGGTTATTAATAAAATAATTAAAATAACCATCATCGGTATATTCAACTAATGCTTTTGCATTATAATACGCAAATAATTTTAAATTGTTCTCATACCATTCTTCTTTAGTATATGGTCTATCATAATACATTGCTATTGGTAAATTTGTTTCACCATCAGATATATTATCCCATCTTCTAAATACCATAGCACAACCTTTAGATGCAGAGTTTGGTGCTTCATTATTGTAGTAACTATCTACTGCACCAATATCTAAATTCTGTCTTGACTTATCAGGATGATAAATAACTTTAAATTTTCCATGTGGGTCTAATTCCCACTCTACCTCAAATTTATTTTTATTTTTCCAATGTAGATTACCTGTCTGTACTAATCCTTTAATATATTTATCAGCAAGTATTCTACCAATTTGTGTGTTTATCTTTTCTAAATCAAATGGACTTTTATTGCTTTGCATAAATGCATCTTCAGGAACAAGAGGATATTCTTGTATGTGTAGATAATAAGCAGTCTTATCTTTTGAATTTAGTAATATCTTTCTTCTATCTTTAAAATGATTAACAGCAGATTCTTCATCTGACTTACCTGTTGTCTTATCGAAGAAGCCATATAAAGCTTTTGTAGCAGGTATAAATATTTGATTAAGATTATACTTCTCGCAGTTGTACCACATCTCCATAAAGTCATTAGACTTATTCATAGAGTTAGATGTACCACCAATAATAGGTACTCCATACTGTACTGCTCCATCTTTAAAACAAGCTTCAGAAGACATATATGATCTAACTAAATCTTTAAACTCTCCTGCTTCCTCAAATATCATCATACCAAGTCGTTCACCCCTAAACACTTCAGGGTTATCCATACTTCTATAATGTATAATTGATTTAAGACCTTTCTCTACCCATACACCATTCTCTTTAACCTTATATCCTGACATCATCTTATATTCGTTGTCAATAAGGTCTTTACGTGGTCTTATAGCTTCTGGTAAGTTGTTCCAGGCATTGATAATCTTTTGCCTAAAAGAGTTTACATAAGCAGGTGTAGGTGCACCAACTCCAATCTCATTGTTTCTAAAGAATGTCCATTCGTATAAACATAAGGCAGAATTCATATAAGAGAATCCTTTATCCCTTGCTTTTAATACGATGATACCTTCTCCTTTTTCTTTTGCGTTATATATAGCATCAAAATACTCATGATCTAAATCTCTATACCATGGATTTTGTAACTTCTTCCTATTAGTATTTTCATTTCTTGCAAGTATACTATAGAAGTTTAAATAAAAATAATAAGCACCATTAATATGAACTCCTCCTGATGGTTTATAACCATTAAGGCATCTATCTATCTGTAACTTCCAATAGTTATTATATTCTTTAGAACCTTTTGGATAGTTAGGAATACCTTCTTTTACAACAGGTGAGTATATATTCATATTACTTTTTTAATTTCTTTTTAGATTTTTTTAAAAATGCTTTCATTCTACTCATCTTTTTTTCTTTTGCTTCCATCTTCATTCCTTCTTTCTTCTCGTGCATTCTTTCTTTTGCTGGACTTGAATAGCTTTCTTGCGCCATGCTTCCTTGATATTCTATTTTACCACCACCACTATAAACAGGTAACTTACCACCATACATGTATTTTTTTGGTGATTCATTTTTTAAAGATTTTCCTTTTTCAGCTGCTTCCTGAAATTTTTCTTTACCATATTTCTTTCTTCCTATATATGCAGCTAATCCTTTTGAACCAACTTTTTTTGCTAATTTTTTAAATCCTATATATCCCATGGTTTTTTAATTTAAAAAGTCTTCTATGAATGAGGAATCTCCACCACCCATTACTTTGTTATCTTGTTTCTTTAATATTAATTCTTTAAGCGATTCTCTTGCCTCTATTAACTTTTCTTGACCAAGCATAACCTTTTGTAGTTCTTGTGCAGTATCGGAGTTTATAGGCATCATATCAATGTAGTTGTTAAACTCTGCAATCTTTTTAGTATATACAATAAACTGCTCATATATTGGGTCGTATTGTAACTTCTTATACTTATCTATTGCATCATTAATCTCCTTACATTCTAACTCCTTTACCTTATTCTTTCCATATAAATCTAAACTTACTTCCTCTTTCCTTTTGCTACTTAACAGTAACCTATATGGAGAGTTGTAATCACAAAATAATACAATCCATTTAATAGCCTTACTCCCTAACTTCTTATTATCATAAATAGTTTTAAGTTCAGGTATTAAAAGGAATGTATCATCTTGCAACTTTACATCTCCATCAGAATCAATATTGAATAGTCTAAACACTATTTTTGATTTTGAATTGCAGATTTTGGAACATGGTTATAATAATTACTTGAACCAGTTCCTTTTTGTGCTGTACTCGGATGAATACTTGATCCATCTTTTTTTGCTCCTGTTAACATTGGTGCTTTTACTGTTTCCTTTTTCATAATTGTAGTTTTAAAAATTAAAAATTTTGTTTTCAAGATTAGTTAAATCTTCATCAGACTTACTTGTAAAATACAAATCTAAATAAAATATCAACTTACCTCTTTCTTTACCAATACATATTTCATGGTCATATACATTTATGTCATGATCTAAATCCAACCTCTCCCTCTCATAAGTCAATAAGTCAAATGCTATTAGTATATCACTACACTCATATAATTGAGCAAAACAATTTTCACCTATTGCCTCCATAGCTAAAATCTTTACTCAAAGATAATAACTTTTAATAAAATTATTTGCATAGTAAATATCTTTATATATATTTTTACATATACCTTAACCTATATATATAACCTATATATTATAACTAACTTAATAATTATATTATTCTATTAAGTTAACCTATTAAGTTAACCTATATACAAAACACTATGAACAAATTTCCTATCTACTATTGTGAAGTATCCGTTACTTACACCCCACTACCTAAACCAACTAAATCAAACCCCAGGGGTATAATCAAAACACCCCCTACCAATAAAAAAATAAATACAATTATTACACTTCAACATAATGAAGAAGAACCAATCGATTATAAAGACTTCTTACGTGATATCTCTCTTAAGTTATCCATACCTACCAACAAGTATAATATCGTTGTTAAAAACATAAACAAAATCCTTCATCTCGGTAATACCAACTATTAATGTTTAAACCAAATTATAATATCTGCATAGCCTGTAACAAACAATCCCTTATAGTAGTTAAAAAAGGTCTATGCAAACTATGTAACTCCAAATCTAAACCAACTAAAAAATATGTCTACAAACGAAAAAGTACAGGAGAACGAAACCTATTCCTCATCATCTGGAACGAAAGACCTCACATTTGCACCCATTGTAACATCAACCTCGGTGATGAACCTAAAACATTCTTCTTCTCTCACATTAAACCCAAATCTACTCACCCCGAACTTAGACTATCCAAAGACAATATCCAACTCCTTTGTCTCCCCTGCCACTATAAGTACGACTTTAACTAAACTGTTTGTTAAATACTAAATATAATTTTATGAGATGTTTGAGAATGAGGAGACATATAACTAATTACCCCCACTACCTTTCACTTTTCGGAAATACACTCCGGTCATACCATTTAACTTTTAGTAGTAAAATATGTAACTACTTTTTATAAGTAATGGTTATACCTTTTTACTATTAGATATAAAGCTTCTTTATGTTGACACTATCCGAGATAGGTGATGACACACATTAGCATTATATCGCTATCTCTTCTCGGGAGATAAAGGTCGTGCCTCAATGATTGGTCTATGTAAAAACCTGCAATAGGAAGTCATTACAAGCGATTTAAGAGTAGTTCTATGGGTAGTTAGTCCTATCACACATAAAACGACAAAGCAATCGCTAATTCAATTATTTTATTTTATAACTAAAAAAACCATTACAGAATGAACACCCTTGTAATGGGTAACATAGGGTAATTTTTATGAATACTTTAAAATTATACGTAGGAATTGGTGGTTATACATTATTTCAAAACGGTTGTTCTATTGCGGAATGCAGTAGAACTTATAATGACGGTATTGAACGTCAAGTAAGTTCAATCCTTGAAAGAGGGTTAAATAGATGCTTTGAATTTGGCTTTGTGCCAGAGGTTATAATGGATAACGATTTCTTTGTGGAAGGTGAATATTCTACATCGGGTAGTCCAAATGCTTGGACTTCATATATCCCTGTTGATTCATTAATTTTAGATGAAGTCCTTAATGAATTTAGGGAAATTCAAAAAGGAATTGATATTTATAATTCAGAGATAAACCCAGATAGTAATGGGTACTTTCGAAATTATAATTTTAGGGTTAGTATATACTAATTCTAATAAACCTATGCCGTGTTCGGTGGATGAGAAAGGTTGTAATCCAAAAACTAAAAGGATAAAGCTAATGCCTAATAATTATTAGCAAAACAATTTAATAAAATAAACTATGTGGACAGCAATCTTTATTTGCACTTCATGTATCATAGGTGCAAAGTTGCTTATTATCTCTTATATGGGAGATAGAAAAAAAGCAAATAAAAAAAGAATGTACTCTGTAGAAGAAATGGAAAGATATGCAGATATGCGTATCGCAGAGTACATCAGAAATAACAAATAACAATAATAAGCTTATGCCGAGTTCGGTGACTGTGAAGAGCTGCAAGTCAAAAACTAAAAAGGATTAAAGTGAGTGCCTACGAATTATTCACTATCACAATAAATGTCTATTAAGCAATCTTATTAGACCAAGTTAGCTAAATGAATACCCTTGCTGACTTATACAGGGTAAAAACTATGAACGCATTAAACTTCTTCAATTCAGTAGCAACTTCAGTAGAAGCTAAACCAGAAAACAAACAATTAATGTTGCTAACAGGCAAATTTGTTTGCGAATGGAC
>Ga0114969_10001515_pt1 | contig 19711 bp, 24 predicted proteins | sample M_130807_MF_Meta_FD_87316 | JGI IMG/M metagenome (GOLD analysis project Ga0114969, IMG submission 87316) | Freshwater microbial communities from Lake Montjoie, Canada to study carbon cycling - M_130807_MF_MetaG | ecosystem: Environmental > Aquatic > Freshwater > Lake | place: Lake Montjoie...
AAACAATATAATCCTAATGCGATTATAAGTTATGCTGATCGTAGATGGTCGAATGGCAAAGTTTATGATAATATGGGATTTAGTTTTATTAAAAATACCGAACCGAACTATTGGTATACTAATACATATCAAACAAGAGAACACAGATTTAAATTTAGAAAAAACATACTTTCTGATAAATTAGAAAATTATGATAAAAATTTGACTGAATCAGAAAATATGATTAATCATGGATATTCTAAAATATGGGATGCAGGAAGTAAAAAATATATATTAAATTTATGTTAGAATTTAAAATCCAATTCCCGTGGTTACTCCATTAGGAGATGGTTATGCTATATATGTAACTAATAGCGGTACATTCGAAAATGATATATGGGCTGTATGTCTCGTTAAAGGTGGAGACATACGGCATTTCAGATCAGATCAAATCAAAATATATAAGAATAGTACTTTTGATATTGAAACTTAAATCTGATTATTAACATGATTTAGATATATGCTATAGGTTCTAAGTATATTTCTATCATAAGATGTATACTTATCTTCTGGAACAATATTCTTTAAGAAGCATCCTTTAATTATATTTCTTACATCATCAATACCTGTATCAATTCCTTGAACAGCTAATACATTTCTATCTTCAACTTGAAATGAAACCCTATAAGTCAATCCGCTTGGTGTTTCATTAATGCTATCTGGATTTGCTCTCTTAGTTGCGTCTTCTAATTTCATATCGAAATGTACCCAACGATTGTTTCTGTCGTGTATACCAAATGATAAATCAAAATTATAATTTTCAAATCTAAACTCTTTCTGATCAGCTTCTCTTTTCCATTCATCACCATATTCATTATAATGAATAGACATTTTATCTTGAATATATTTTGACAAAGCACTTTTAATATCTTCGTGTATTTTAACTCTTAATTGTTTATCTTTTCCTTGCAAACCATTAAAATCTAAATTATATAAATAGGTAGGATTTATACCAGTCTGCACTATAAATGTAGCCCAACCTCCTTCGAATTTTAAATTCTTAGGGACAAATTTATGTGTTAATGATCCGTAATGATTATAAGAAAACTCTTTTTTCGTATCATCATGATCGGCCAATCCATATTGAATCTTTTGATTTTCTGATAAATCTGTATAATCAGCAATAGATAAAGCTCTTATTACAGCATTTTTAATTTTATCATACTTACCTTCCCATTCCATTAGTGTTCTTAAGAAATGCGGATAATTATCCACATCACCAGATGTCATCCCATCTTCATAATTATAATCAGATAAATATGCTTCTATAAAAATCCTATATCCATTATTGCCATATGTAATTGCTCTGATTTCATCTTCATCTATACCTGTTTTTTTCAATTCCTGCATTAATACTCTATAATATTTGGTTTTCCTTTCGGTAATTTTTTGCCATTCGTATCTTTTGTCACCTTTAATTGCAGTTTTTAATTCATCTCCTTCTAGATCTTCTAATTCATCAGGAGTACCATCATAATCATCAACTAGATCTATTTCATCTACATCAATTCCGATGTATCCACGCACAGTATAATATACCTCACCATCATCAGTCATTTCTACATCATATCCACTATGTACATGTCTTGCTCCTCTAACTCCAGAATTCCCTAAAAATGTTTGAAGTTCTTCTCGAAATTGTTCGTATCTTCTTTCATTTTGATTTTGTTCTGATTCTTCATCATCTAATGATTCTTCTTCTTCATAAGGAATAGAACCTTTAAAATCTGTACCACCAAAGTATTGATTAAACAAATAATTATCATCAGTATCTTCGTAACTTCCTCCTTTACGAACAATATCTTTATCTTTAAATAATTGTAATATCTGTTCTTTATTTAAATGTTGTTTAGATTTTAAAAGATCTAGTATAACTTCAACTAAACCGGGAACCCTAACAGAATTACCTGTTCCTTTATGTGTACTTTTTTTGTATACTTTTGTTTCTGGTAGAACGAAATATCCTACTTCTTCTCCATCTTCATCTCCATTATCTCCCGCATAATATTTTCTCATACGAAGACGATATGTTGCTTCTAAACCTTCTACAGATCTATCTTTATCTGAGAATATTTCTTCATCTGTCTCTATGTTTTCGACTTGTTTCTTCTTTAGTTCTCCACCATCTATAACAAATGCTATAACACCACCTCCTGCGGCTTCTGATAAACAAGAAGCATAATACCCACCACCGGGGGAATGGCATGATTGGATACCAGAAATATCCGACATTCTTAAGTTATCTATTACTGATCTAGATAAGACTACATAAGAAGAAGGAAGTAATTGAGATACATTCTGTTCAATCCATTTTATAGCTTCATCTCTATATTCTTTAGTAAAAAGATCAAGCTTAAACATTTTATCAACTAATGATGCTAGTGTTTCTTCTCTATCCTTTTCACCCATTTGGGTTTGTATTCTTACAATAGCTTTTTTTGTTTTATAATCAAATCTAATAAATTTAAGAATATTCGGAAATTTAGCTTTAAATTTGGGATGGATTATAGTCCCATCAATATTAAATATCAGACTATCAAAAAATGAATCTGTGCTCTCTCCTAAATTAATAGGTATAACAATTCTTAACTTGTTACCAAATATGTTATCAAATGGTAAATCTTCTACTGGTCTATCATATTTTACCAACTCCATATCTCTTTTAGATATTTCATTTAGTAACCTATAAGCCTCAAAAATTTTTTTAGTATCTTTATTCATAATATTATTTCCAATCATGACAGCTCATTGCATTTGGACTTCCTGATTTTGCATGACCACATCCATGTCTTGCTTTAAAACTCTTCTTTCTTTTTGTATTACCTGATTTACCAGTTACACGCACTCCTGCTTGACCCCAATGTATACGTTTAATAGACCCATCTGGTTGTCTAGCACATTTGCTCCACTTCTTTCCTTTTCTAGTTGAATGTGCTTTCTTTGTAGTCTTTGTACACTTTGATTCTAACAACATCATATAATCATACAATTCTTCAAAATTCATATGAGTATTTATGATTATTTAGTTTGAAAAGTTAAGCATATTAAACTAAATACTATTATGACATTCGATAGCTTTGTTTATAATGTAAATGCTAATACACCTGCAATGATTGGTCCTAGTTTATCTGCTGATGATAATTCTGTAATTATGACAACTACTACAGCTACTTATGGTGGTAAAGTTATTGATGGAATTCTATATAATGCAATTACTGGAGCAGGAACAGCAACCGCAACTCTAACTGGTGGTTCTGGATTTAATATTAAAGTTGCACCAGCATATAATGGATCTACTTTTGCTCTTTATTTAGAAGATCGCAGTTCAGTATTATTTACTGTGGTAACAGGAGCTACACCTACGGGTCAAACTCTTACTGCTGATGCTACTTTTGATAATCGTGGTCCGATTGAAAGACGTAGATTTGCTGTAGAAATCTAATATTATATAATATGTAATTTTAAAAAACCCCGCTTCGGCGGGGTTTTTTGTTTTAATTATTAAATATTTTTATGGGACTTTTATTTGAAAAAGCAAAGACGGGATTTTTAAATCCAGTTAATAAAGGTGTAGACGGATTGATATCCGCTTCGAATGGTTTAATGTGTCTTAAAAATGCCATTATGGGAGCGTTTATGAGTCCAGCCAGTATATTAGCTGGATTAGGATTAGCAGCAGCAGCAATGGTTAATGCTATTGTATCATCAGTTACTGGAATAATTACTAAAAGAGTTAATCAAATGATTGATTCGATCTTATCCCCAATAAGACTAATAGAAGGAATAATTTCTGAATTAACTAATGATTTAAATAATATTTTATTAGATACACAAAATCTAATAGATAGAGTAGGTAATATAAATAATTATTTTAATGATAAACAAAATTGTTCTACAATGGCTGCTCAATTATTAAATTGTTTAGCTCAATCCGCTATTAATAAAATAACAAATAAAGTAGCAATGGATGTAGATAAGAATATTGGTAAAATAGCTGATTCTGTTTCACAAAAAGCCTTGGGTGTAAATGGAATTATAGCAGGGCATGTAGATAGACACACTAAATTTGTTGAAAAAGCGCAATTACAGAATAAATTATTAACATAATATGGGTAATAAATTCGAAGAAAAACATTATGGATTCTTTCGCGGAATTGTAATGCAAAATAATGATCCCGAAAGAAGAGGCAGAGTTAAAATAGCTGTTCCTGAATTCACTGCGCATTTAGCTAGGGAATCTGGATTAACTCCTGATGTATATAGTGCACGATTTGTTGGTGGTGATAATATCAATACGATGTTTAATAAAGAAGCAGTAAAAAGATTCTGTAGCGTATTGATTTGGGCAGAACAAGCTGCTCCTTTAATTGGTGGTGGAACTGCTGGGGTTTTTGATGCCAAGACTGGGGTTGCTACTGTGGGTGAAGGTCATAGAGGAGGAGATTTTAGAGAGAACTTAGGAGATGAAAGCATTACTCCTTCTGGAGAAAGTGTATCACCTAAAGCATGTTTAGCAACAAACGCAGTGCCGGGATCATTTGATACTGGATATAAAACTGGTATTTGTGATGTTTATAATGAATCTCTAGCACCATCTCCTATCAATAATGCGACTAAAGGAATGTTTTCGATTCCAAGAGTAGGAGCACAAGTTTGGGTATTTTTTGAAAACGGAAGTTTAGATCGTCCTGTTTATATGGGATATGTATTTGATAAATCAGATTGGAATAGTGTAACGAATCCACAAGGGTCTAATCCTAGTTTGCATTATCCCGCTGGATCTGAAAATATGCAGGATGGTGAACCATTCTTTTTTACTGGACAAACTGTATTTAATAGCAAAGCAGGTTCGTTAGAATTCATCGAAACAGATGATTTTGAAAAAATTAAAATATCACATTATAGTGGATCTTATAATGAAATTGGAAATCATTTGACTGCTGAAGTTAATGTAGAAAATAAATCTACAGTAACAAATCAAAACGAATTTCATACTATTAAAGGAGATAGTGCATATATAGTTTTAGGTGATATGCATGAACATTATCGTGGAGAACATCATATGACTTATGGTGATCCAGATAACAAAACCTTTTATGATGATTGGGTAAAAGCTGCTGCTCCAGCTTTTAATCATGCAGCTAATTTTTCAGACCAAACTAGACTTATTAAAGATCCAACTAAATCTGGAGCTTCTAAAGGAGGACCATCTAAAAATTATAATCATCCAACAGAACTTACATTAAAAACTAATTGGACTAATTTATTAAAAGGAATGAATCCAACTTCATATGCAAAAAAAATTCAGCATACCGAATTGGGTGTATCTTAATTTTGATACATTAATATAATACTTAAATACATCTATGGCAAAAGTTAATATAAATGGAAAATTAGTTACAGTAAGTGACGATCCAGTTAAACAACAAAAACAAATAGAAGAAATTCAAAAAAAGAACGATTATAATAATCAAATTAATTCTGCTGGTTCTTTTGAAGAAGCATTTAAAATATATTTAGCTTCATTGCCTTTGTCACAAAGAAAAGACATGGATTTCACTGCTGATGAGATAAAACAAAGAAAAACTCAATGTAGAGAAACCATTAAATCAGGATTAAATTGGCCTTATAATTTACCACCAGAACTTAAAAAATTCGTAACTGTACCAAGTGATACAAGTTTTTCAATATGTGATTTAATAGCAGATCATCTTAAATTAAGAACAAAATTACTAAAAGAATTAGAAGCAACAGAAACATCTAAAGCAGGAACTCCAGATCCAGTTCCAAATGATACTCCAATAACACCTACTCAACCAAAAACAGAAACTACTGTTGTAGTAGAAAATGGTACAACTAAATCAACTACAAAAGCTATACCAGAACCAATTAAATCCGAACCTGTTGTTGCGCCTGTTTCTACACCATCTGGAGCAGCTCCTATAGCATCAACTCAACCTGCTGTATATTCTAGTCAAGCTAGTTCTAATACTGCATCTGAAAAGGTGCATATTATAAAAACACAAAAACAATCAAAATCAAATCAAAAAGAAGTTTTAACTAAAGTTGCTGAAGATTTAATTCCTATTGAATCTAATATTAAAGCAGGAGGCAACCAAATTATTTCTTATGAAAAAGATAAACATGAAACTATTGGTGCAGTAGTTAATACTTTTCCATGTATAAGAAAAGACGATTCTGGAGAATTCAGACCTAAAACAGTTTCAATAGAAGGAAAAGGAGGTTTCGTAAATTATTCAGCAGTTTCTTATACAGAAGAAGTAGAAAATTCTAGATTTCCTTGTGGAACTTATTCTATCAATGTATCTAATAAATATGATCTTTCTGTTGGTGCAGGAGGAGCTAATATTTCTACAGCAGGGAATATGCGCTTAGGTTCGAATGGAAGAACTTTAATTACTGCCACAGAAGAAATGAATGTTTCTTCTGGTAATGGAAATGTTAATATCCGAGCAGGACATAATGTATTTTTAAAGGGAGATACATTAACATTAGAAACTCCAAATCAAGTAGTAGTAAATGCGAATTTAGGTGTAGCAAAAAATGCTATTATTAATGGATGTGCATTTGTTGATGGAGAACTTTATGTTAACCATATTACATGTCCAGCAGAAGTTCAATATACTGGGGGTGGACTTGGAAGCTTTGGACAATTAATGACTGGTACTGGTCCAACAGGAACCGATAAAGGAGCAGGAGGAACTTCTGTTATAGGCTATGCTGATGTTAGCTTTATTAAAACTTTATTAGAAACTGCATTAGCTGATAGTAGAGGAGATTCTCATAGATATACATGGAACGGACCAGATAAGGTTCCTGTATTGGTGCTATCTGACGGAGGCACAGAATTGGCTTCTAGTGCTGGTAATGGGGGTGTTAAGAGCAACCCTGAATATTCTGTATTTTGCTATCCACACAAGCATCCATTTAACAATATACCTCTATCATTTACAACAGGTAATGAAGAAATGAGAGCTAGGGCTTCTATTTTAAATTCTGGTAATATAGGAGTAGCTTCTCCTATTCAACACGGTTATAAAACGCCTACTGCATAATATTCGAGTTTTATATCTCGAATTTAGGTAATATCTCTATAGCTGACGAAATTCATTAGAAAATTAACTTTTATTCTGAACCATTAATCTATACGGTTTCCATTGTGAAAAATTAGCATGAACACCAATTTCTGCTTGAGCGCAATGTTCGAATGGACTATAATGTCCTTCTGCTAATAATTGATCATGTAAAACATAATCTTTATCATAGTTAATTTCTCCATCGAAAGTTTTATAAGAAACTCTAGCTGCTCTAGCAGTGGCTACTTTTAATTTTTGTTCAATAGATAACCCATCAACAAATATATCTCCAAATGGAATATGCCATTGTCCTTCTTCTTTTCTGTCTGGAATGCTATCAGCTAATGCATCCAACATTTTATATGCTAAATCTCTAATCTCTGGTTGAGCAGCACTATGCGCACGAAGCTTAAAGAAGTTATCATATTCGGTTGCTGTAACCAAAGTAGTCATATGAAAAAATGGTTCCATTAAACGATTAGCAACTTGCTTATGAATACCAATTTCATTTAATCGTTTAGAATGTTTAACAGCATCTTCTTTTGCTTCATGCCAAATTTGCATTGCTTTAATTTTAGTTGCTTCGTCAACTTCATTATCAGCTTGCATACCTTTTTGGTTTGCTCCCCAATGTATTGGTAATGCTGGATAAGTTAATACATCTTCAATAAATTTATTGATTGGTACAGCTCGGCTCGATGAAGAATTTCTTGTAAGTGTCCTATGTGTAAGGAGTTCCGAATGAATAAAGCGAGGATATGTTAAAATAAAACTGGTAATTCTTTTGTCTCTAATGGATGTATTAACGCTATCTGCTACAATTTTTGCGGTGATCATTAATAAATGCTAGCACAATACTAAAACATTGTCAATAAAATATACTTAGAATCTGTTAAAGTATCTTCTAAGAAATTATGGAATTTAATATTGAATTTATTCAATATTCTTTTATATAATTGAATTCGTCTAGTTTCATTTTTATCTACATAAAATTTAATAACATTTGTATCGTCTTTATGATTTAAAACATACATAAAATGATTCAATGCATTTTCTAGAGATTTGAACACCACAAATGATTCATTATTTGATTTATTTTTGTTGGTTAATTTAAAATTATTTTCCGAATCAAAGAATGTAATATATAACTGATATTTGTCTTTATTGTTTTTGGTTGCATCTAATAATTTTTTGTATAAAGAATTTTTATCAGTATTACTAGACATAGAAACCAATACCCCCGTATCCATTATTTTAATATTATTTGGATATAAATTTAATTTTACTTTAAATTCAGAATTATCTGGAGTGGTTATAGTGTATAAAAATTCCTTTTGATTATTACCTAAATCCTTTTCTCCGTCATATTCGAATTTTTCGTTTAAATGTATTTTAGCATATGCATATCTTTCTTCGAACAATTCCCAATCGAAATTGTTTACAGATTCTAGATTTAAATAATCCAATCCTTCAGAAAATAAGATATAGGTAGAATTTTCGTATAATAGAATTATTTCGGTATCATCTTTATTCATAGTTAAATCACTGCATCTACTAAACCGTATTTTAAACAAGTAGCAGAGTCAAACCAAATATCTTTTTTAAGAATTTGATCTAATTCTTTCATAGGAATTTTAGTGTATTCTTTATATAAAGATTTTATACAAGTCATTAATCTTCGATTATTTTCTTGTTCGTCTTCTAGTCTTTCAAATGTGCCTGCACAAATAGAACTAAGCTGATGGATAAGCATAAACGCATTCTTACCTATAAATCTTTTCTTTCCTGCTATACTAATCAATGTAGCAGCACTTGCAGCAGCACCTTCAATGTAGGTATATACTTTTGTACGAAGTGATCGTATCACATCTACTGTTGCTAATCCAGCAAAAATTTCTCCACCATAACTATTGATTCTTAAATGGATTGTTGGATCGTAATCGGGATCATTTAAAGTAATTTTAGCATGTTGCATTCGGATGTCTAATTCTCGCAAAATGCGATTTAATTCAGCGCATGTCACCGAGGAAATATCAGCATAAAAATTTACTGAATTGTCTAAAACTTTAATGGAACTATTTGATATTAATAAATCCGAAGTTGGTATTTGAGATGGTTGATCTTTGATGTCGTCGTCCTCTTCTAGCATACCCCAATGTTTTCTCATATAAAGTATTTATACAATAAATTTAAAACTAAATACCATTATGACATATTTGGAGTTATTAGAAAAAATGAATCTTTTAGAAGAAAGGATAATTATAAAAAATCTGAATGATGTTAGTATAGCTGAAATATCGTCTGACATGGAAAAAATAGAATCCGATAACTTCGAAGCAGGTTGGGGAGATGATAGTGAAGGTATCGAAGACGATTCACATGAAAGAGGATTTTTAGGATTTGGATTATTTGATGATACAGATGATAAAATAAAAGGATACGTTTATGGTTATCCAATCACAGAAGATGAATACGAAGATATAGATGATATTCCTGTAGAACAATTTAGAGAATTGATAAATTTATATGATAATAGATATTCTAATGTAAATCCAGATAATTTTAGACAAACTTTTACACCACAAAATACTGTTTATATATCTAATATGGTAATAGACAAACCATTTAGAATGTATCTATTGCCTTTACTTAAAGAATTGTTTAATACATTAAGACAACGGAACGTGAAATATGTTCAGTTTGATGCATTAAAAGATACCGAAAATTTATTATTCAATCCTAACGGAACACCAAAACAGGAAAGAATGAGAAAATATAATTTAAATATAATTGCTTCTATAAGAACAGAATATGATTCTTTGATGGCTATTATAGAACTCTAGATAATCCAAGGATAAAGATCCTCTTTCCTTCTTCGTCCACCACATCAGTAGCAGTACACTTTACTTTAGTAATAATTTCTGTAACTCTATGTTGATAGCGAAATATTTCTTCGAATGGAGTGTTGTATGTGGTCATATTATGCCACTTCTTTTGTACTTCTTGTCTATCCTCGATGTGAACTGATAAAAGCCAGTTATGACCCAATGCTTCTTCTTCTGATAATCCAGTAAGAGATATCCATTTACTGTTTACTTTTATACATTTACCTTCAGAATCACATATAAATTGAGCTAATTCTAATGTATCAAGTATAGCATTAACTACTTTACCATGTAGTTTAATCTCATTAAATATTTCTTTCTGTCCTTCTTTTATTTCTACTATAGTAGATGGTACTTCTGTAATGAGTTTTAATAAATTAAACCAATCTGCTTTTTTAATCCTATATTTAATAAAACCTAAAAATGTATAAACTACGCCAATTATTGTTAATGTATAGTAAATCCAATTACTATTTTCTTTTAAAAAAGAGGAAATAGGTTCGAACATATTATTTATTAGTATCAGATTGAGTGGAATTATCGGTTACTTCATTCGCAGAAGGATCTACGAATGCTTTGATTGTAACTAAACTAGGTATTACGGACTTTAATACCATTTTTACCCATTCAAATGCTGTCATACTGTTTATATGTGTTGCATCAATTGTATCCAATACAGTAGAAAATGTTATAACGGTAGTTATAATAAAGTAGAAGAACATTTTAACGTATATTTTATTATTATAATTAGTCATATTATTATTTATCTTTTTTAGATAAAAAAAGAGGCTAGGAATTAACCTAACCTCTTCTGTTGGAGTTAAATATTTTTATTTAATATAAAAAATTGTCACGGATTTGTGACTTTATCAGCAATATCCTGCATCTGTTTTCGCTTTTTTTCGTCTTTTAATTTAGAAGTATATTGATTTAACATTTTAAATACATAATCAGCTTTAACCCAAGACAAAGATTCTCTGTCTATTTGCGGATTTTCGATTTCTCCATCGTTTACACAATAGAGTAAAACCGTCATTTCGTCTGGACTTAATCGATTTAGTTTGTGTGTATGGATCATAATATCTACATTTATGCTTGACATGAGTGACAGGTTATTATGCTTCGCGCTAATTCTTGAGCTGGATTAGCACTACGTTGATAGTATAGACTCTTAATTCCCATTTCCCAAGCAAAAACCATAAGTTCATTTACTTCTTTTGGTTTAGTGTTTGGTGGTATCATAAAATTTAAACTTTGTCCTTGATCAATATATTTTTGTCTTTGTGCTGCTTGAATAACAATTTCTTTTTGACTTATTTCTCCAAAGGTTTTATAAACATCTTTTTCTTCTTTATTTAGAAAATCTAAATGTTGAACACTACCACCTTTAATCAATATACTCTTCCATACTTCATCGTTATCTTGATCTTTTTCTTTTAATAAAGTTTTTAGATATGGATTTCTAAACGTGAATTTCCCTTTAGAAAGATCCTTAACATAATAATTAGAATTAAGAGGTTCAACACTAGGAGATACTTGACCTAAGATAAATGAACTAGAAGTAGTTGGGGCTACTGCTAATGTAGTAGTGTTTCTACGTTTATATCCCTTTAATAAAGGTGCTTCTCCAAATTTATCAGCTAGATCACAGGTAGCTTTATCAGCTTCAGAACGAATAAATTTCCATACTTCTACATTAAGAAATTTTGCTTCCATACTTTCGAATGCAACATTCTTCTTCTGGAGAAGAGAATGCCATCCTAGTACTCCTAATCCCAATGCTCTATGATTAATAGCAAAATTTCTAGGAGATTGCATGTATTTATCATTTTCTGTTTTATCAATAAATTCTGTCATTACTGCATCAAGAAAGTGTATCATTACTTGTACGGCATCCGTATCTTTCCATTCATCCCATGTTTCAAGATTCATTGAAGCTAAATTACAAACGAAAGATTCGTCTTTATTATTCGGGAGAAAAATTTCAGAACAATTATGTGTAATAAACCCATTACAAATCCAGTGATGTTCATCAGAATCTACTGTAACACAGTAGACATCTTCTTTTCCAGCATATTCAATAGAATCAATTTTATAGAATTTTTTAGTATTATCTCTATATTCTTTATCATCAATAATAATATTTTTTCTATCCAAAAATAAAGTATTTTTGTTGAAGATCAGTGCATCGTTTTTATTTCCAATAATAAGTCTGAAACAATCTTTAGTTTCATAATATTTTTCTCCTCCTTTACCATCTGGTAAAAGATTAGAACCTGCTTTTCTCAAGATTCTAATAGAAGATTGCATCCCAAGATTGGATAAAATTATTTGTAATTCAGTTAGAAATTCTTTATTAATAGATGCCAGTGATATTTGAATAGGTTCACCAGATGATTTTGATTTAAATGCAGTTCCGTCTGCATAGTATAATCCTCTAATGTATTGCCATTGGGTAATTTCATCCGACTCCCAAATCCAATCAGGCACATATCCTTTCTCAAAATTTAAAGATTTTTTAAGAGCTTTTGAGGTTAATCTTTTTTTTGCATCAGAACTTTCACGAACTATACAATCTGAGAATTTTGGATTGTCATACTTTCTATTGTATTTTGATAATTGAGTATTGTATTCTTCGCAAACATAATCATGATATGATTGTATTTCTTCTATAAGATCAAAATCATTCTCCCAAACATCAAGCATTATATAATCTTTATATTGAGTTCCATCAGCTTGATATAATCCAAGCAAAAAGGCTTCTTTAGGTTTATGTACTTTCCCGAATAGACCTTTATTAGTTTGAATAGCTACAAAATCTCCTATTTTAAGATCTTTGCATTCTACGTTTTTACTTAAAACATCTCGAAATGATTCTTTCTTTTGTGAAATTTTATCTTTAATTACAATTTTATGATAACTGGTAATAGTGTGACTCATTCCATTTTCTAATGTAATTTTATATACATCAGCATCTTTTGCTATTAAACTCATCGGAGATGACTTTACTACTTTATTATTATCAAATAAATCGATTTCGGAACCAATTTCAAATAATTCTTTTGCTGTCAAAAGTCCTAAAGATGATACAACTCTTTGATCTCCTGTTACACACAAATTTGAATGCAAGATCCTCATTCCCTTATCTTTATAAACTTGTGGAGCATTGTTATTAGCATTGTCTGAAAAGAATACATAAGGATATCCGCTTTCAAACCGTTTTTTAATTATGTCTCCCCAGATCTTTCGTTTTGGTTTATCACCATCTAACATGGATTTCATCCATTTATCTGTTACACAAACTCCAATAGAAATATCCTGAATGGGATTTCCTTCGGATTTAATCTTTAGAAATTCTTCAATATCAGGATGATCTACAGGAAGATAAGCAGCAAATGATCCTCTACGAACATTACCTTGTGATACTACATGCATTAATGTATCATATATTTCCATGAAGTGTACTGCTCCAGTAGAAGTACCACCAGAAGTAATAGCAGCACCTCTTCCACGAATATCTCCAAAATATCCAGAAGTACCACCACCACCTTTAGTCATCATACCAATTTCAGCAGCTTTTTCTAGAATTCCTTCCATTGTATCGGGAATGTACGATCCAAAGCAAGAAATAGGCAATCCTCTTTCCCTTCCATAGTTACTCCATATCGGACTACTTAAAGAGTATGCCCCCATAGAAATATACTTAATAAATTTATTATAGAATTCTTCCCCTAAAAAAGGTTTAGCAGCATTAGCAATATCTAAAATGCGTTGTTCTGGAGATTCATCTTTAACAAGATATCCTCGTTCTAGAAAGGTTCTAGAATCCTTATTCAACCAATATATGTTGTTCATAATTTAAAATAAATCGTCTTCGTCGAATGATTGATTATTTTTAGAGTACTCGACGGGTTTTGCCTTGAAAAAATCGGTCATATTATTACCCAATAATTCCTCTTGAAACCACATAGTTGTAGAAAGTATACCTTTATCTACATCAAATACTTGAGGAAATCCTATCTGATCTAAAGACTCGTTTATACGATTCTTTACGAATTCTTTCAATATAACAGCATTTAGTCCTTCTTCTTGAATCCCATTAACCATCCAATCAATAATTTCTGATTCAGATTCAAATGCTTCTTTAGCTTCTTTAAGGATTTTTTCTGTTAATTCTTCGTCAAATAATTCAGGATACTCTTCACGAATAGTATTAACAATTTTAATACCTACTAATGCATGGATATTTTCTTCGTTTCTAGTATACTTCACTTGTTGATCAGTATCTTTGAGAACATTTTTGTGGCGAGAAAACCAATTAATAATATAAAACTGGCTAAAAAGAGACACGTTCTCTACAAATAAAGTAAACAAAATCAATGCATAAAGATATTGTTTCTTACTATCTTTATAAAAGCGATGAGTATATTTACGAAGATATTTAACTCTTCCTTGAATCCAACTCAATTTTAAATTTTCTTCAAAAATATCTTCAATACCTAAAACTTCTAATAATCTAGTATATGCTGTATTATGTATAACTTCAACATTAGCCATTACATATCCCAAATCTTGTAGTGATGGATGAGGAAGATTTTCTCCTAATTTAGCCCAAAATGTTTTAACGCTAATTTCAATCTGACCAATAGCAGAAAGAGTTCTAATTATAATTTCTTTTTCTTTCTCAGAGAGATTAACTCTGAAATCTTGTACATCAGAACTAAAACTGAATTCTTTATCTGTCCAGAAGCCATTATGCATAGCCTCGATGAATTTGCTAGTCCATGGATATCGATTTGGTTTTAATGCAATTTGTTCATCAAATATTTTTATATTGTTTTGCGTTTTCATATATTATTTTTTAATAGATTGTTTTTTATCTAAAGATACCTTTTTCAGATTATCTATAGCCCATAAAGGTTGTAAATTTTCTAAAGACCAGCATACCTTAAATTCTGTATCTTGTACAGAAGAAAAATTAAATGAACATACTGGTTTTATATGATCTAAATGCCACTTACCATAATTATCCCAAGACATACCTTCAGTAAATTTATTTTGTAAATGAAGTTTTAAATCATTTAAAGTATATCCTAAAGAATTTAGGATATCCGTGGTTTTTTTTCCATTTTTTCTAACACCTTTAGATAAAATATGCCAAAATTGCTTACTTATATTACATTTAAATCTAAAATTTGGATCTGATTGTTTTTTATTATTTCTCCAAATTTTATTTTGTTGTAATTTTTTAGACTTATTTAGAGTATAATAAAGTTTATCATATGTTAATTTAGATTCTTTATTTTTTAATACATACTCTTTTTGTTTTTTAGTGATATGTTCTTTATTTTTTAAAACGTATTCTTTTAGTTTTTTTGTTATACGTTCCTTATTTTTTAGGGCATATTCTTTTTTTCTTGATGCTATTTTTTCTTTATTTAAATTTGAATATCGTTTGACATTTGAAATATAACAAGCTTTACACCAACTATCTGGTTTTCCTTTTCTAAAGGGAAAAAATGAATATTCTTTCTCCAATTTACATTTAGAACAAAATTTAAATTGTTTTTCATCTAAAAACATTTGTTCGTCAAATATCATAGCTTATATATTTACGTAGGTTGATAGTCTAAAATATAGCACATCAAAAGTTGAGTGTCGAGATAAATACTAACGTAGTGCAGAGATATACGCAATTACGTCAGGATCAGATTTTTTAATCCCTGAATTTTCATAAGTACTTGATTCGTCATCTTTTATAGAAAGTACTTCTTTTATGGTTTTTTCGGGAATATCCGCTACTTCTCCTGTGATTTTTAATAGATCGCGTATTTCTTTTACTTTATATCCACGTTTTAAAAGACCCTTGGCTTGACGTGAAACATACAAAGAATGGAACCGCTCTTCAGTGCCGAAATCTTTTACTTTTTTATCAAAATATTCGTTTCCCACAGTAATAGATTTACCTGTGACGATGCAAGTGAGTTTATGCGACATTTGTAGAGTATACCAAAAAATTGATCAAAGTCCAGTGAAATTATTTTTTGTTTTTTCTTTTACTTTTCTCTGGTTTCTTTTGATAAAACAAACTACTAACGTCATTCGGTAATCTTTCTTTTGGGCTACCTTTGCCTACATCACCTTTAAATCCAGATGGTAATCCAGTAAAATCTGTATTACCTAGATTATTAGCTGGAAATTCCGAAGATACCATTCTGGTTTTATTACGATGATTTATCGTAGTGGGGAAATCTTCTAGATATAATCTAACTATTTCATCAAACTTCATGTATGTATTTAATGATTAATTTTAGTGAACTACCGATTGACTAAAGATCAATCGGTTTTCACGACACATCACATATAAATAAGAACATGGATCGTAATTATTATAAGATAAGTGATATTTATAAAAGCAGAGTATTACTTAGAGAATTTTCTGGTAATCCAGCATCATTAGACAGTAAAAATTCGTATCAAACCACTGCATCTATGAGTGGACCCGGACATGGTCCTTCTAATGCTTCTGATGGTCAAATGGCAGTAGGTGGTGATCGTGTTATGTTTCCTAGTGACGAAGAACTATCTAATTCACAAAAAGCTCAATTATTAATCAAATTTTTTAAAAGTGAAATTGATGAAGGGTCATGGGAAGAACAAACTAAAAATATGTTTAGTAAATTACTAGATCATTTATTAGGAGTAGAACCAGAAGAAGACGAAGAAGACATGGGTGTGCCAGAAGTTAAATAATTAATTTGAGCTTGTATTAGCATAATAATATTATCAGCATACCAACATAAAACTGCTGTTGCGAATGGAAGAAAAATCAATTCTGATATAGCCCATGCATCATTATAGTATAATGCTGGAGCAATAACGAACCCAGACCAAAATCCCATACATAAACAACATTTGTATAACTTTTCCAATGATGGAAATAAAGAAATCGTTTTTACTCGGAATAGTTCTAAAATAGAACCGTATTTCATAATAAAACACATTCCTATTGCAGATAAGAAATAATACATAATCTTTTATTCTTGAAATGCTTTGTTTTCGTTTAAGAACTTCTTTAGAAGTTTTAGTTCTTCTTTAGTAATACTAATTACCCCATCATAATCATCAGAAATAGTAAATTTATTATCGTCTACTTGTTCTAAAACTGGACAACAAGACTGATTACTACACATAGTGTATTTTATTTTTTCCTGACGAATATTAGTAATTTCCATATATTACTATTTAGATATTGTATAAATAATTCAATGGCAAACATGGATTTTTATAATCTTCAAGATAGTTACAATTTTATAATTGAAGAAGGATATTTTCATGTACCAGAAAAAGTATTAAAAGATATTAAAGCTTTTTATATCGAAAATTATAAACAATATCTTAAAAATGGTAGAGGTAAAGTTTTACAGAAATTGTATCCACCAAAAGTATTTAAATTAGACTTTTCTGGAACTAGATTTGAGTTTTTAAACATCAGAAATCCAAGTGTTAAAATATATTTTACATCTAGTATAAGTCATTATTCTGATTATAATCAAGACAAAGAAGATACATTAGAACTATTTCATCAAGGAAATATACATCTAGAATTAAATATTAGCTCTTTTGAAGGAATTCTATCGCATACAATAGAACATGAAATAATGCATTATATACAATTTTTAATGCATTCATTACATTTTCAAACTGGTGCTGGATATCCAAATAAAAAATTATGGAGAAAAGATGTAGATGCATATGGAAATAGAATTAGTGGTTCTGGTGGAACTAGAGTAGCTCATACGCAAAGACCAGTAGAATATTATCCTGATTTGTTAACCGCAATTCGTACTTTATTTTATGATTTTTATAATAAAATAGGAAATCTTAATTTCAGTAAAAAAGAAGAAATTAAAAATAAATCTATCTTCTTTTCTAATTTTTTAGATCAAGTAAATGATACAGAATATAATTCTAATGTATATAATGTGACTTTAGCGGTGGACACATTTAGAGAATTCAAAAAAATATCTCCACAATTTTATAAAAAAATAATTAAAATAGCATATAATGCATTTGTAAATGGAGAAAGAAATTTCAATCCAAAAGAAATAGAATCTGAATTAAAGAAAATAGCATTAAATAATGCTTTCGATGAATTACAAATCGAATAATCTAATGGCTTTTTCTACTCCATTAATATTAACGATTAGATAATCAGTTGATTCTGTTAATGGAGCGGAAGGTGCATATAATTCCGCATCTTTAATTAGATTAGTGAATCCTCCAGCAATTGGTAATATAGTAGTGGAATTACCCTGTCCATCATCTCCTGCACCATAGTATAATACTTGATCTACTTCATTAAAACTTAATTCTCCATTTAATAAAGTAGTAGGAGGACCAGCATCTCCTTCTTTTCTTCTTTTGATTAAAATTTTCGATGGTAAATCCATTATTTCATTATTTACTCTATTGAAATGGTTTTTCTATGTGAAAGCGAAAACAAAAACCCCACAGGGATTGGACCTGTGGGGTTCGTAAGTTTGTTTAGTTTGTTAGTATTTTAGACTAGACTGGTTGACCATTTACATAGTCTTGACCATTCCAGTTGCCATCACCATTTCCATCTAATGAGGTTTCCGCGTGATTAATGTAATAAATACAAGTTATTGAAACAAATCCAATTTTTTCAATTTGTGTATATCCGCCATTGCCATCTGTAGCATACACATATGTTGAATCAGAGTTTAACAAAGCCCCTGCATAATCAAATCCCTGTTGAAACCATGTAATATATCCACCATTTCCATCAGAGACATATTGCCTAGCAAAAGGAGCTTTTCCAGCAGGGGTTGTAATGCCTTCAAAATCCCCATTTAAATAACTTCCATTAGCAGGTGTAGCAGGTGGATACTGAGGGTCAGCAGTATAACCACCAGAACCATCAGACTTGTATTGAATGTCATAATAGGCATCACCAGCAGGTGTTGTAATTGTTCCACCAACATAGCAAGAGTTTGTTCCAATATTCAACAATGTTCCAGCAACAGGATACTGAGGTTCAGTAGTATAACCACCAGAACCATCGCCTTTGTACTGAATGTCATAATTGTAACCACCAACAGGTGTTACAATTATACAAGCATTTGTTCCAGTAGTTAACAATGTTCCAGCAACAGGATACACAGGTTCAGCAGTATAACCACCAGAACCATCAGACTTGTACTGAATGTCATAATGGTAATTACCAGCAGGTGTTGATTCATTACCACCACCATTGCTATCGGTTGTTCCAGTAGTCAATACTGTTCCAGTAACAGGATACTGAAGTTCAGTAGTATAACCACCAGAACCATCAGACTTGTACTGAATGTCATAATTGTAACCACCAGCAGGTGTTGTAATTGTGGCACCAAGTGACGTTGTATTCAACCATGTTCCAACAGCAGGATACTGAGGTTCAGTAGTATAACCACCAGTACCATCAGACTTGTACTGAATGTTATAGTCGTAATTACCAGCAGGTGTTGTAACTATGGCACCATTTAGCGATGTAGTCAACAATCTTCCATTAGCAGGATACTGAGGTGTTTCTACCCAAGCGTCACCAGCTCCGTTTAGAACATAAACAATAGGATACGTATAATCGCCAGCAGGTGTTGTGATAGTACCAGTCGTATCAGCAGGTTT
>Ga0114969_10001517_pt1 | contig 19702 bp, 16 predicted proteins | sample M_130807_MF_Meta_FD_87316 | JGI IMG/M metagenome (GOLD analysis project Ga0114969, IMG submission 87316) | Freshwater microbial communities from Lake Montjoie, Canada to study carbon cycling - M_130807_MF_MetaG | ecosystem: Environmental > Aquatic > Freshwater > Lake | place: Lake Montjoie...
CGAATCTAACAATGCATCTTTTTTAAGTTGTACCCCTCCCTCCTTTTCAAAAGATAAAAGTTGAAATAAATCAAGTCCAATTGCTGAACTGTTACCATACCCTACTAATGTTTCTGCACGCTCATTTAAATAAGAAATCCTACCTTCGGTATCAGTAATAATAATTGACTCTTCAACTTTTGCTAATGCATTTGCCATGCGTTGTTCGCTATCTCGCACTTCACGATCACGACTAAATTTAAAGAGCGCCATTTCAACCGTTGTCTTTAAATCTGACTCATTAAAAGGCTTTACAATATATCCATAAGGTTCGGTAACTTTCGCACGATCTAATGTTTCTTGATCAACATAAGAAGTGAGAAAAATAACAGGAATATTATACTTTTCTTTTATATGTTCTGCAATATGAATTCCGTCTTCTTCGCCTTTTAACTTAATGTCAAGAAATACCAATTCAGGTTGAATTTCTTCAAGTTTTTCATAGGCAGAAGCCGCAGATGACGCTGTTGATGGAACATCGTAACCAAGTTTTATCAAGGTATTTTGAATGTCTTTTGCAACAATACTTTCGTCTTCAACAACAAGGATTCGTGTCTTACTCATAATTGATTTTGCTTAATTAATTCGTTTAAAATCTATATTATATTTAACACCTTTAGTAGGCGAGTATTCCATTTTCATATGCCCTTCCAATTGATCAGTCAATGCTTGTATCAATTGGATTCCGAGTGATTCTGAATTGTCAACCGAAAATCCTTCTGGCATTCCAATTCCATTATCTTCAATTGTTAATTTATATTGACTTTCAGAAGTCTTTTTAAGTTCAATTAAAATCTCACCATTACGACCATCTTTAAACGCATGCTTCAATGAATTAGATACTATTTCATTGATGATTAATCCGCAAGGCACTGCAGTATCAATATCCAAAGATATCTTCTCGGCATTGATTTTCAAAGCTACGTGATCTCGGCTAACCTTAAACGACTGAAAGAGATTATCTGTTAATCGTTTAATATAATCATCAAAATCGATCTGAGAAAGACCATCCGATTGGTAAAATCGTTCATGAATCAAGGCCATACTCTTAATTCTATCTTGCCCTTCTTTCAAAGCTTTATATGCCGATTCATCCTGAACGTAACTTGTTTGAAGGTTAAACAAACTTATGATAATCTGTAAATTATTTTTTACTCTATGATGTATTTCTCTCAGCAAAACCCCTTTCTCCTCTAGTGCAGCTTTAATTTGCTCTTCCATATTTCTACGAAGAGTAATATCAGTATCAATTACAACAATATTTTTAAGTAGCCCTTTTTCATTTAGTATAGGTGTTAATGTAGAAGATGCCCACCTACGCTGCCCATCCTTTGTTTCCACTTCTGACTCATAAACAAATGATTGCCTTTCACGAATACAGTCATCTAAATGATCAATAACAAATTGATTTGTACTTAAATTACTTAAGTGAGTTCCCTTTCTTTTACGAACATCATTTAGTGTAAAACCGGTAAGCTTTGTATATCCTGTATTTACCCATTCAAGCTCTAAGTGTTCATCAAAAATCATAACGGCATTATCTGTTTCAGAAGCTACTAAAGAAAGTTTCGCTAATTCAAGATTTTTCTCACTAAGTTCTTTAGTTCGAGCATCTACTTTTTTTCTTAATAAATCTGAACTTCTTCTCAAATTTCTAGTTCGCATTTTAAAAGTAAGCAGAATTGATCCAGCACCAATTACAACATAAATTAAATAAAAGAATGGCGTTTTCCAAATTGGAGGACGAATAGTGAAACTATAGGTAATTGGAATACTCCAATTACGTCCGTTGTTAGAAGCTTGTACTTTAAAAACATACGAACCTGGGGGGATATTTGAATAACTAGAAATATTTAATTTAGTTGCTGGCGACCAATAATCATCGAAACCTTCCAATTTATATTTGTATTGTACTTCTTCTGGAGCGGTCAAATAGATTCCACTATAAATAAAACTTAAATGGTTATTACTATGTGGAAGTACAAGATTAATGGGTAATCCAGTGTGTTGATCAATGTTAATTCTATTCTTTGCCCAATTTACATCTTCTAAATAAAGTTGAATATTTACGAGCGATGCCAACGGCAATGTTGGTTTTACTTCTGATGAAGATGAATTAAATCGTATTCCTCCATTTACCGTTCCAAACCAAATATTACCTGCTAAATCTTCAGAAGCCGCATTACTTTCAATTCCTAAAAATCCATTGCTTTTATCATAATGAACATTTTTAATTATTCCATTATTTATAAATTCTGCCCAATTTATACAATCAACTCCATTAGGGGTACCCAGCCATAAACGATTTCTTTTATCAACGAAATTGAATAAGAGTTTGTCATTAAACAATCCAGCTTTTTTATTTATAACAGTTACAGGATTTGCTTTTAATTGAGAATTAAATCTTATGATTCCGAAATCATAAGTACTAATGAGAATATTTCCTGAATTATCATTAATGATGGAAGTAATTGGTGCTTTAGGTAACTTATAAATCTCATCAAAACTTATAGCTTTATTGCCATTCAAATAATATAAACCTTTAAGTGTTCCAACCCATATTTTACCTGAAAAATCTTCATATAACACTCTAACTTTTTCATTACTTAATCCTTGTTCACGCGAAATCATAGTAAAGGAACCATTTTCGAAAACATAAATTCCTTTGTCGGTGCCAAAATAAAATTTATGGTTTTTACCTTGTAAAATAGCGTAAATAATTTGATTTTGAAGTTGTGGATAAGGCAAATCTATTGATCCATTTGACAAATTATAACGGGCAGGACCATTGGTAGTACCCAACCAATAATTACCTTCCTTATCAAGATATATACACCAAATTGTATTACTCTTAAGTCCGTTTTCTGTACTTACATTAATAAATTTGTTTCCATCAAAAATATTAACTCCACCAGCTAAAGTTCCAAACCAGGTATTATTTAAAGGGTCGGTATAAATACTGAGAATATTATTATTTGATAGACCATCTTCTACTGTATAATTAGTAAACCTGTCGCCATTATACTTAAAAATTCCATTCAAGGTGCCGATCCAAAAATTACCTTCGCGATCTTCAATAATCGTTTTAATTATATTACTATTTACGCCATCCTGCAAATGAATAGCAACGACACTATCGTTATTTAACTTCCCTATTCCACCTCCATAGGTACCCATCCAGATACTGTTATTTTGATCGATTTCTAGGTCTTCAACTCTTTCATTTGGAAGTCCATCAAGTGTAGTATAATTTTTAAAGGAATTACCGCTCATGCAGCTAACTCCTTCATAAGTACCAAACCATAGTTTACCATCATTTGATTCCTTGATAGTATAAACTATATTACTAATTAATCCTTGATCAACAGTATAATTTACAAAGCTCTTACCATTGAAACAGCTTACGCCTCCAATCGTTGCGATCCATAGCCTTCCTTTTTTATCAAAATGAAGATCGAAAACATTATTATTTACTAATCCGTGAGTAGTTGTGTAGTTAATAAATTGTTTACCATCATATCTACATAATCCTTCAGAAGTTCCAATCCAGATTACCCCTTCACCATCTTCACATACTGAATTAACAATATCACTTAATAACCCCTCATTTGTTGTAAAATTAGAAAAACTAGTGCCGCTATACTTTACCAGGCCTTTCCTAATGGTTCCAAACCAAAGATTTCCTTTTGAATCCTCAAAAACTGTTTTCACTGGATTGGTTGCCAGTAAGTTATCTCCTTCGAAGGGTGTAAAATCCTTCCCATCAAAACGAACCGCTCCGTTCATGGTACAAATCCACAACTTTCCAAATCTATCTTGCAGAAGCTTGTTTACATGATTACTAGGTAATCCGTTTACACTTGTATAATTAGTGAAATTAAAACGCTGCCCCGAGGAAAATCCGGAAAGCAGCAATAAAAAATATAGAATTACAAAACGATTTTTTACAGATTTCACTATTATTTGAATGTTTTGATGGGCTAAAGATCGTTATTGTACTAATAGATTATCAATTAATAACCTTAAAATATCCACTAGTTTAAAACAATGTAAAAAAAATAAAATTTCTTGCATTTTATATTGCGGCAATGGTTTCAAAGCCTTACCTTTGTTAAGATATTACCAAAACAGCAAAAAATATCTATAGATAAAATATGAAAAAAACATTTACTAACAATTATGGAAAGTACTTATTAGGGGTACTTTTCTTATGCTTGAGTTTAAGTACTCAGGCTCAAACGCCGAGTGTTGTAATTGTCCCTAACGGACCGATAGTATGTGCTGGAACAAAATTAGATGCTGTTACAACTAATTTAACTGGGCCATACACGTATACATGGAATACTGGAGCTACAACTTCTTCAATTGTTGTTACTCAAACTGGGTTTTATCGCGTATCTGTTGTGGGTACTTTTAATGGAGGTGTTAGAAAAATTCGTAGTGCATTTGTTCCATTATTTGTTATTCCGGTTACTAATGCTTCTATTACTGTAAACGGATCTACAAACTTATGCCCAGGAGAGAGTGTTATTTTAACAGCGGCTGGAGGACAGTTCTTCAGTAGTTACTCATGGAGTAATGGCTCTGCGAACCAGAGTATTACTGCTTCTACAACTGGTGATTACACTTTAACAATAACTAATAATTTTGGTGGATGTAATACAAGTTCAACAGCAACGGTTCATATTGAAGCTTATGACGCTTCTTATATTCCAAACATAAATGCTGTAGGTCCAATTACTGTTTGTAAGCCAGGTTATGTGCACTTGTCTGCTGATCCAGGATTTTCTGGTTATTCATGGTCAACTGGTGCTACAACTCAAAATGTAAGTATTTTAATGGATGGATTACAATTGGGACCAATAAATGATACTTTAACTGTTTATTTAACTGTACAATTAAATAACTCTTGTGAGTTTACAAATCCAAATGGAATTGTAGTACGTTCTATTCGTGAGCCAAAACTTGGCACTAATTTCTGTGGCAATCTTAACCTTACAACAGCTGATAGTATCAAAAGTGAAGTTGTGTTAACTTATTTAAATTTTGTACCTCAATATGAATTTGAATTTGAAGAAACAACACAGCCAGGCATCGTTTGGACTTATGTTTCAAACACACGTTGGGCAAAATTCTCAAATCTTTCTACTCCACTACTTCCTGGTAAATTTTACAATGTGCGCGTTCGTGCAATTATTGGTGGAACACCATATTGCTATGGAACAGTTTGTCAAATTGGATTACCACCACTTCGTTTAGCAGGTCCTGCTATTCAAGCAATAGGTAACGACGGAACTACTATTGATGCAAGTGTATTTCCAAATCCTTCTTCAGATGCATTCCAATTAGTATTGCGTAATTTGAATGCTGACCAAGTTGCGTCTGTTAGAATTACTGATATTTCTGGACGTTTAATTCACGATTATCAATATGATTCAAATGCTGAATCACTTCAGTTTGGTCAAGAGTTAAGTAATGGAATTTATTTCGTTACTGTTCAACAAGGTGATGCTAAATCAGTAATACGTGTTGTTAAAACAAATTAATTTAACTTAAAGGTTATAAACCACTGCTTGCACAAGAAGAGCTCCGTTTTACGGGGCTCTTCTTATTTTAATAAGTTTAATAGTTAATACCAATTTCCAATATAGTTTTGCTCCAATGATTAATAAGTTTATCAATGTAGTTGCAGGAATAATTTATGATGATAATTTTGATAGGTTTTTAATTGCAAGAAAGAGGCAAGGACTTACAATGGGAGGATTATGGGAATTCCCAGGAGGAAAAATAGAAGAAAATGAGATCCCTGAGAATGCCTTACGACGAGAAATCTTTGAAGAGTTAAATATTCAAATAGTTACAATATCTCATTTTGTAACCTATGAACATATTGCTTTAGAAAACTCAATTTTAATGCATGTATACACTTGCAGAAAAGTTGGCAATAAATTTATGTTAACAGATCATGATGCTGTTGAATGGATAAAAAAAGAAGATCTTAATAACTTTTCATTTCCACAAGCAGATTTTAATATTGTAGAAAAGCTTAAGTCTCTTTAAGAAAAGATTTCTAATGATTAATAACTAATTTTTTTATTAGCAAATCACAGTCCGTTTTTATTTTAATTAAATAAACTCCTTCTTCCAATTTTGGAATCATTAAATTAATTTGTTCTGATGATTTTGTATTGAAGGATGAAATAAGTCTTCCTTCCACATCTATTAACTCAATAAGTAAATCGCCAATACTGATATTATTCAAAGCGATTGTTATTATTTCATTTGCATTCGAAGGATTTGGATAAATATTTACTGTTTCATTATTTTTTTGTGGATGCGATAAACCACTAATAGCAGAAGTACTTAAAACAAACAATCCATTTTGCATATCAGAAACAAGAACATTCCCACTTGGTAAAAAAGGATAAGCTCCCCATGCACCTGCATATGGATCAGGCGTAAATGGCCCACCCAATGGTGATTGATTGTGTGTATCAAAATAACCTATTAATATTGGATTAACTGGATTGCTTACATCATATACTTGCAGTCCTTCTTGATAATACGCGATGAAACAGTTGTTACCAACCATAAATGGATTATGAGGTGTTGCACCAGCACTACTGGAAAACGTAGATTTCACTACTAAGCTTTGAAGATTCGTTACGTCAAGCGCTTTTATTGGTAATCCACTCGGAACCTCATCACAAAAAATGAGTGTATGTCCATCAGCTGTTAATGCACTACTATGATTATATCCTGCAGAAGGATAACTTGTTAAAGAATTTATATATTCGAAATGATTTAATGTTGAATTAAAATGAAAAATATACAAGCCATAATATCCAATAGATGCGTAAATCGTATCATTTCGAACAAGCATATCATGCGCTGGACTACCTAACAAAGTAGGATAATCATCTTCAATCATTCTTAATAAAGTTGGTGATTCTGGATTTGCAAGACTATATACAGCCATTTGTGTATTAACTGCATAACCACCATTAGCACTAGCTGCATATAACTTATCACCATCCACCCACATAGTATGTGCGCGTTCAAAAACCAATGTACTATCCATTACCACATGAACTGAATCAGGTAAGTATTGTAAATCTACAATTTGAAATGAGTTAGGAGAATAATCATCACTACTTAAATAAGCATAATGACTATATGTTTTTATTTCATGATAAAGACAATTTGTTCGGCGGCCTTGAACAAAATCTACTTGAATAGGATTACTAGGATTTGTTACATCTACAAAATAAGTTCCATCAGAAGCACCTTGAATAGCATACTCTTTTCCTTGTGAATCATGCCATCCCCAAATACCTCCGTACTTTAAACCATGACTAGGTTCCGCTGGAATACTAGGGTTGGTCCAGTTACTAAGTAAAGTAATATTTTGAGATTGATAAACTACTTGTGCGTAAGAATTACTAAAAAGAAAAATACTTACTATGATAATTTTAAAAATGATAGATTTAATTTTCATGCTATTGGATTATGTAATCCAAAATTATCAAAAAAATGACAATGAAAAGTAATTTCATTGTCATTAATCAAATTAAACACGCATTATTTTGTAATGAGTTCTTTTATAAGAGATGTCATTTTTATTTCTGCTGCTTTGGCAACTTTTAAAACCTCCTCATGTGTGATAATTTGAACATCTTCTAGTCCGCCCATATCAGTAATAATAGAAATTGCAAATACAGGAAGATCCATATGACGAGCAACAATTACCTCAGGAACAGTAGACATCCCTACACAATCAGCACCTATTACTCGAATATATTTATACTCAGCACGAGTTTCATAAGTAGGGCCAGTAACTGCGGCATACACACCAACATGACAACGATACCCTTTTGATTTTGCAATTTCCAATGCGCAACTTATCATTTTCGGATCATAAGGTGCGCTCATGTCAGGAAATCGTGGCCCTAATTCATCGTTGTTTGTTCCTACAAGTGGATTAGTTCCCATCAAATTTATATGATCATCAATAACCATAAGATCGCCAACCTGATAATTGGGATTCATACCACCACTAGCATTAGAGAGGAACAAACGGTTAATGCCAAGATATTTTAATACTCGAATTGGGAATGCAACTTCTTGCATTGTGTATCCTTCATAAAAATGGAATCTCCCTTGCATAACTACAACTTTAACACCATTCAATTTACCAAATAATAATTTACTTCCATGACCCTGAACCGTTGAAACAGGGAAATTTGGGATGTCGGAATAAGATAAAGCGTATTCAACTTCAACTTCATTTACAAGTCCACCTAAACCAGAACCTAAAACAATTCCAACTTCAGGATTAAAACCTGTTTTATCTTTAATATAAGCTACTGATTCATTAATACGATTCAACATAATTTTTTATTATTTGATTAAATTCAACTGATTGATTCCCGACAAAATTAATATCAATATCAATTACTGAAATAGGTAAATCTTTGATCAACATTTTTAGTTCAGGTTTTTGCAAACGCATTTCATCCTTCCTGGTAGTAATGATTATTGTCTCATTATTGCTGTTAGCATTTGCAAACATATCAAATTTTTTCCTTAGCTGAACCATATCCGCTACTGTAAAAATGTGATGATCAGGAAATTTAACCTCTTCTAATTTAAAACAATTGTCCAATAAAAAATTATTTAAAGATGTTGGATTTGCTATTCCAGTAAGCAACAATATGCATTTGTTTTTAAGCTCACTTAATAAAACTTTTTTCTGTTCATTCCCTGTAAGTACGTCATTGTAACGAATAAAAGAAAAGTAAAGATGTTGGTTAGAAAGTAGATTTAATCGAGCTCGTTTTTTTTTCATTTCAGCATCGGTAATTGATGGAGGGCATTTTGTTACGATAATACAGTTCGCTCGTTTTGCAGAACTTATTGGCTCTCTTAAACGTCCAGCAGGTAAAAGATCATCATCAATATATAAATCATTATACTCGGTGAGCAAAACATTAAATCCTGCTTTAACATAGCGATGTTGATATGCATCATCCAAAATTAAAATGGCAGGGTTCCCATTTTTAAGGATTATTTGCTCGATCCCTTCAACTCTTTTTTCACAAACTGAAACTGTAACTTCTGGCAAAAGCTGAGCATATTGTAAAGATTCATCGCCAACTAATGAAGCTGGATCATTTGAATTTACAAATCGAAATCCTTTACTTATTCGACCATATCCTCTTGACAAAATAGTAACCTTGTAATTCGACTTTAATTGATTAGCTAAATAAAAAACATGAGGGGATTTACCTGTTCCACCCGTTTTTAGATTTCCAATACAAATGACAGGAAACTCAAATTTTTTTTGCGGCAAAATACCACTATTGAAAAGGAAATTCCGCAGCATAATAATGCATCCATATAAGCGAGCAAAAGGCCACAGTAATAACTTCATGACGCTAAAATAGAATAATTAAGAAGAATCAGCTATTTAAGTCGAATTAAACAATAATTAATAAAGAATAGTTTTGCTTAATTACCTTTGCAAATCGATATTTAAAAATATGCGTTTAAAAGAAATTATCTCAGCTTTAGAGCAATTAGCTCCTCCATCCTATCAAGAGTCGTATGATAATTCAGGACTTATTACCGGTAATGAGTCAATGGTTATTACAGGTGCATTGATCTGTTTAGATAGTTTAGAAAACATCATAGATGAAGCGATAAAAAAAAACTGTAACCTTGTAATTGCACATCATCCAATTGTTTTTACTGGGCTAAAAAAAATAAATGGCAATAGTTATAATGAGCGAGTTATCATAAAAGCTATTAAAAATGATATTGCTATTTATGCTATTCACACCAATCTTGATAACGTTTTTGAGGGAGTAAATGCTAAAATTTGTGAGAAATTAGGTTTAATAAATTGCAAGATACTTTCACCTCAAAACAATCAACTAGGAAAACTGATAACATATGCTCCAGTTTCGCATGCCGAAAAAGTTAAACAAGCATTATTTGATGCAGGAGCAGGTAATATTGGAAACTATAGCGAATGCAGCTTTACTTGGGAAGGATTAGGCTCTTTCAAGGGTAACAATGAATCAAAGCCATTTATTGGAGAAATAAATAAGCTTCATATTGAAAAGGAAACAAGGATTGAAGTACTATATCCAAAAGATTTAGAGAGTAAGATTGTAGCAGAACTTAAAAAGAACCATCCCTATGAAGAAGTTGCCTATGAGTTACTGTTAATTGCTAATAAAAATCAATTTTTAGGCGCAGGAATGGTTGGTGAGCTTCCATCAGCGATAGAACCAAAGGATTTCCTTTTACTCTTAAAAAAGGCAATGAATACAGCTTGTATCAGATTTACAACACCTTTAAAAGATCCTATTACTAAAATTGCTGTTTGTGGTGGATCAGGAAGCTTTTTACTGTTAAATGCGATCCAATCTGGGGCTCAAGTTTTCGTTAGTGCCGACTTTAAATACCATCAATTTTTTGATGCAGATGGCAAAATAATGATCGCAGATATTGGACACTTTGAAACTGAGCAGTTTACAAATGATCTAATAGGTGCCTATTTGAGGGAAAAATTCCCTAAATTTGCCGTCCATTTGACGGAATTAAACACCAATCCTATCAACTATATTTGATCATGGCTACCAAAAAGACCTCAAAAAAAGAAGACATTGCAGTAGCTGAAGCTCCGAAGAAGCCTTTGCCAATGGTTCGCACCATCGAAAAAGGCGATAATACCATTGAAGACAAGCTTCGTGCACTGTTCCAACTTCAACTTATCGATAGCGAAATCGACAAAATCCGCATCACTCGTGGTGAATTACCAATGGAGGTAATTGATCTTGAAGATGAGATAGCAGGCTTACAAACCCGCATAACCAACTACACCGAAGAGGCGAAGAACCTCGACGATCAGGTTAAATCAAAAAAGCAAACTATCAAGGATGCTCAAACTTTGACAAAAAAATATCAAACTCAACAAGGAAGCGTTAAGAATAATCGCGAGTTTGATTCTTTAAACAAAGAGATGGAGTATCAGCAGTTAGAAATTCAATTAAGCGAAAAACGTATTAAAGAATTCTCTGCTGAACTAGCTGCAAAAAAGCAAATCATCGAAGCTTCTGAAAAAGCATTTGAAGATCGTCAGATTGACCTAACAAATAAAAAAGCAGAATTAGATTCTATTATCGCTGAAACAGAGAAAGAAGAAAAAGAGCTTTCTGCTGAATCTGCAAAAGCATCAACAGTAATTGAAGAACGTTTACTTACTGCTTACTATCGTATACGTAGTAATGCTCGTAACGGTTTAGCTGTTGTAACGATTTCACGTGATGCTTGCGGTGGTTGTTTCAATAAAATTCCACCACAACGTCAACTTGATATTCGTCAACGTAAAAAAGTAATCGTTTGCGAACATTGTGGAAGAATATTAGTAGATCCAAATATTTTGGACAAATAATATAAGAAATAAATTCATACACGAAAGGCGACCAATGGTCGCCTTTCGTGTATTGTATATGACCTTCTATATTAAACTATTTACTTCCTTCAAACAAATCATAACCTAACAAACGATATTCTTTACTTCCATGAAATAATTTGATTCGTTGTTTTGCTTTTAGTCCAATCGATTTTCCCGTTTCAGGATTACCTGTAAAAATAAATGCTTTGTAACCCACGTATTTTTGTTTAAAACAATCACCAATATTTTTAAAGAAATCTCTATTATCGCCATCATCATCTTTATCACCATGAGGAGGATTTATTAAAATAAAACCATTTCTTTCAGGACGTTCAAATTCTTTGAAATCAACATTACTAACAGTGATCATATCATCAACTCCAGCATTAGCAATATTCTGAATGGCAACATCTAACTTTTCTTTGTCATTGTCATTAGCAAAAACGCGAATAGGATTATTTAGAATTCGTTCAATTTGTTTATTACGAATTACATTAAATAATTCCAGATCGAATCCTTGCCACTTTTCAAAAGAATATTGTTTACGGAATGCACCAGGAGGTATTCTTGCTGCCCATAAAGCTGCTTCAATTGGAATAGTTCCAGATCCACACATAAAATCAATTAATGGCTGATGAGGCTCCCAGCCCGATAGAATAACTAAGCCTGCAGCAATAATAGAATCTAGCGTAACATTATTTTTATTCTCAAGATAACCACGATTGCTTAAAGAAATACCTGAGCTATTTAATAGAACTGAACCATTAATCCCAAGAAAAACATGAATTTCTACATCTGGATTCTCGTCATTTACTGAAGGATGTTGTCCCGTTTTATTTTGAAAAAATTCTTTAATTAAATTTTTTAATTGCAGAATTTGAACTTCAGGATTGTCAAATAGTTCGGAAGTAGAAGTACATTTAACATTGAATGAATGATCAATTGATAAATATTTATTCCAATCAATTAAATCTAAATTATTTTTCAGATCATCAATATTTTTTAAATTGAATTCTGAAATTTGAGGCAATACGTTAATTGCAGTACGTAAACAAAAATTCGCTTTGTACATAAAACCTAAATCGCCAGTACATGAAACAGATCTCCAATTGCTACGTACATCTCTTGCACCAAGCTGCTTTAACTCCTTAGCTAGCACATCTTCCAACCCACCATAGGTGGAAATAACGAATTTGGTTTCTGAATCAAACATATAAATAAATATCTACGAAGATAATAATATACGATTAATAAATTTCACCATCATAGTCTATTTTAATCCAAACGGAAGAGTGATGCCTAAAGTAAAATTCCGCCCCATTGCATGAATTCCTGCATCTTTTAGCCTGCTTAAGTGATCGTAATAGTTCTGGTTGGTAAGATTTGTGCAAAGTAAAAATAAATTCGCCCAGTGCTTGCCAAAACGAAAATCAGCGCCAGTTGAAATACTTAATACTGTTGCGCCATCGGTTTTTGTCTCAAATTCATCAATACGATCTTGAGAAGAATACACGTCAAGAATTAATTTAACAAAGGATTCTTTAATTCTTTTACCTGAGTTTCCTTTTATCGAATAATTTAAATTGCTTTTAAAATGCAATGGAGGAATAAAAGGAAGTGGTTTTTTCGTATCATTATTAATTGCATAAACATAAGCGAGTGAATTCTCAAAATGCAATCGGTCGATTATATGAATATCTAAAGATGTTTCAAATCCCTTTAAGATTGAATTACCTTGAACATAACGATACACGGGGTATGTAACGCCGTCTTTTAGAATCTGTTCATTATTTGTGTTTCTGTAATAAATAAAATCATTGATAAAATTATAATATGCTGAAACATCAACCGTAATTCTTTTTGATTCATAACCAACGCCAGCATCAAATTGAAGAGATGTTTCAGGCTTTAATTTAGTATCTCCGATTTCATATCGAAATGTGCCTTCATGTATTCCATTTGCTGATAATTCAGAAATATTTGGTGCTCGAAAACCTCTACCAATATTTACCTTCAGATTGAATGATTTATTTAATTGCCATGTAGAACCTATAGATCCGGTTACCGCTGAGAAATTCGATTTAAATGGATCAAACAATACATTTCCCTCATCCACAAGTTGATCGCCATTTATTGTGCGATGATCATATCTTATCCCTGCATTAAGTGTAACGTCTTGAAAGTTTTTCTTTAGAGAAATGAATCCACCTAAATCATCCATATTGTAATTTGGCACAAGAAATTCAATTCCTTTATTTTGGTTTTGTTGTTGCAATGCACTCACACCAATCACTGTTTCGATTCCCTTTAATTCAGGTAAATAATATTTTGCATCAAAAGTAAACGTATGCAATTGAAAATATAATCCAGGATCGGAATTGGAAGTAGAAAATTCTTTACGATCATTTTGTTGCCAGCCTGTGGTAATTCGTAAATTGCTTTTACCAATGAAGAAACTATTGACAGAAGATATTTTTAGGTGTTGAATATTTTGATTTGGCAAATCAAGTTTCCTAGTATTTGCATCTTCATTTGACACAACTTCACCAGCGAAATTAAGAAATTGAGAAGTTGCCGAATCGCGTTCACCTTCCACCAAACCAATATTTGCATCATATAAGCTAGCATGCAAATGACTAAATCCCCAAGGTCTATTTATCCCTAACAAAAGATTACCATCAACTTCATTAAATCCAGAATTAAAAATTCTTTCATTAGGAGATGAATAAGCAGAAGCGTTTTTATAAGTTGCTCTTCCTCGCCAAATAAATCCTGAGTTATTCCCTTCGGCCAAAACAGAGTTAGCGGCAAGTTGGTTATTTGTTGCATATTGCGAATTAAATTCACCTCTTACTTCTCCTAATGGCGCAGGAATGGGTTCCAATATATTAATTACACCGCCTAATGCATCAGAGCCATACAATAAACTGGAAGGTCCTTTTAATACTTCAATTCTGTCGGCTGAAAACTGATCGATTTCCAATCCATGTTCATCACCCCATTGTTGTCCTTCTTGGCGAAGACCTTCATTAATAGTAACAATTCTATTATATCCTAAACCACGTATTACGGGCTTGCTAATAGCACTTCCTGTACTAATTCCTGAAACACCTGGAACTTGAGCAATTGCATCTGTAATATTATTTGCTCCAACTGCTTGTAATTCTTTTCGATCGAGCGGTACAACAGAAAGACTTGATCGACTATTATTACTTGTAAATGCACTGCCAGTAACAACAACTTCATTCGCCTCAATAACCGTAGAATTTAAAATAAAATTTTTAGTAGTTGTAGTGGCCAAATCAATTTGATCACTTATTGTTGAATAGCCAATAAACTTTACTTGCACTAAAAATTTTCGCTCTGGTAATCCTTTCAATTCATAGTTACCATCTTTATCTGTAGCAACTCCAGAACGCAAATCAGCAATATAAACTACTGCACCAATTAAAGGTTTACCATCACTTTTATCAGTAACAGTTCCTTTTAAAGTGGCTTGAGCATTGGCATTAAAACTAAAAAATATAATATTGATAGATATATAAATGTACTTTTTCATTTTTGAATATTAAGTAATTAAAATAAGACACCATCATGCTTTTAATACATGCGGTATACATTGGAAATTAAATATTAACTTAATAATTTTGGCGGTCCACGACATTCAAAAATTTCGTGACTAGGAAATACAAATGGAAGCAATAAAAATACTTCGTAACAATATTTTTTTGAGGAAGATAAAAATTCAACGAGGAAATGATCATGAGCCATCGGCGGAACCGATAACTCAAGAATTAAACAATGTTCATGATGTTCTCCAAAAGAAAGTCGATCAGTAGGATTTACATGATCAATTGTATCATGATGATTACATAAAGAGTGAACTAGTTCGTGCGGAATTATCCATTGAAGGCAAATTGCCAACAATAAATAAGAAATAAATTTCCGCAATTCTAACATATCAATTTAAGAAAGCAAATTAGTTTTTAAATGAATAATCCAGAATATTAGCACCCATTTTTAATGCCTTCTGGTGAATTTCGGGAGAATCTTTATGCACTTCATAATCTTCCCACCCATCACCTAAATCACATTCATAATCGTAAAAGCAAACCAATCTCCCATTGTAAATCAATCCAAAACCTTGAGGAGCGGTACCGTCATGTTCGTGTATTTTAGGTAGTCCATTAGGGAAATCATATTTCTGATGATAAATGGGATGACTAAATGGTAATTCTACGAATTCAAGTTCAGGAAAAACTCTTTTCATCTGAGGACGAATAAATTTATCCATACCATAATTATCAGAGATATGTAGAAATCCACCTCCAATAAGGTAATTACGTAAATTTTGAGTTTCTTGAGTATTAAATACAACATTACCATGACCCGTCATGTGAACAAAAGAATAATTAAATAACTCAGGACTTCCTACTTCAACAAGTGCTTGTTCAGGAGCAATTGTAGTATTCAAATTTTGATTAGAAAAGGCAATAAGGTTTTTTAAAGATGTTTCAAGATTTGCGTACCAATCGCCACCTCCATTATATTTTAACAATGCAATTTTTATGGAAGGTTCAGGAGCACTGAAGCTATAGAATAAAAATATTAGTGGTGTAAGAAGCAATAACTTTCTGCGTAATACTTGATTCATTTTACAAAGGTAACATTAAGTGAGGAGTTGTTATTAAGATATATCATTAATCATTTAGACTTCACCATTCAATATCGCAAATCCAGAGCAAGCATGAACTGCCGCCGTTTCAGTACGTAGGCGATTACTTCCGAGTGATATTGGTTTGTAGCCACAAGAAATAGCCTTATCTATTTCTTGTGGAGAGAAATCACCTTCTGGCCCAATTAAAATAATAACGTCCTTCTGAATCGATAAACTCTTTTTCATGGCTTCCTTTTCACCTTCTTCGCAATGAGCAATAAGTTTTGTTGATGATTGATTTAAAGGAATGAATTTATCAAAACTTAACATTTGATTTAGAATTGGAAAAAAGGCTTTACGCGATTGCTTTGCTGCCGATACAATAACTTTTTCGAGACGTTCTAATTTAATTTCTTTTCTTTCGGATCTATTACAAATTAGTGGTGTTATTTGTTCGATACCAATTTCTGTTGCCTTTTCTAAAAACCATTCGAAACGATCAATATTTTTAGTAGGCGCAATTGCGAGATGCAAAGAATATTTTCTGGGTAAAGATTTTATTTCTTCTACTATTTCTGCATTTACTTGCTTCTTAGAAACTTCAGTAAGTCGGGCTGTAAACATGCTGCCTTTACCATTTGTTAATTGAATTAAATCACCAGATTTTGAACGCATCACGTGAAAAATATGATGAGCTTCATCATCTGGAAGCACAACGTTTTCATTAATTATCTCTGGGCAATAAAATAAATGCATAGTAAATGTATTATCATGACAAAGGTGCAAAAACGAAAATCGTTTTTACACCTTTATCTATTTTTCAAAAGAATAATTATGCTATTTCTGGAACTGAAGGAGCAGCAGATAAAATTTCTTCGGAAGCCCCATCAGCATACTGTGCGAAATTTTTAACAAACTTTAATGCAAGATCATTCGCTTTTGCATCATAAGCCGATTTGTCAGCCCATGTTAAACGTGGATTAAGAATTTCAGCAGGTACAGCAGGACAAGATTTTGGAACACGTAAACGGAAGATCGGCAATTCTTCAAATTCAACTTTATTTAATTCGCCATTAAGTGCTGCAGTAATCATTGCGCGCGTGTAACTTAACTTCATTCTAGTTCCAACTCCATAAGAACCTCCTGTCCATCCAGTATTAATTAACCAAACTTTAATATCTGGATTATCTTTTAATTTCTTACCAAGAAGTTCAGCATACTTAGCAGGATGTAATGGTAGAAATACTTTTCCGAAACAAGCGGAGAAAGTAGTAGTAGGTTCAGTAATTCCCATTTCAGTTCCGGCAACCTTTGCCGTATAACCAGAAATAAAATGATACATCGCCTGAGCATTATCCAAACGACTTATTGGAGGCAATACACCAAATGCATCACATGTTAAAAAGAAAATATTTTTAGGTGTAGAAGCAACGGAAGGTTCAACAGCATTATCGATAAAATTAATTGGATATGCTACGCGAGTATTTTCTGTTTTGCTTATATTATCATAATCAGTTGTTGTTGTCTCAGGATAAAATTCAGTATTTTCTAATAATGAACCGAAACGAATTGCATTGAAAATTTGTGGTTCTTTTTCTTTACTAAGATTTACACATTTAGCATAACATCCACCTTCGAAATTGAAAACAGAATCATCACTCCATCCATGTTCATCATCACCAATTAATCCACGGTTAGGATCTGCACTTAAAGTAGTTTTTCCTGTTCCTGATAAACCAAAGAACAAAGCAGTATCACCATCCTTACCAATATTAGCAGAACAATGCATACTTAAAACACCTTTATGTTGAGGTAATACGTAATTTAATACAGTAAAAATTCCTTTCTTGATTTCACCAGTATAACCTGTACCACCAATAAGGATCATTTTCTTTGTGAAATTGATTACTGCAAAATTATGCTGACGAGTTCCATCTATTACTGGATCAGCCATAAACCCTGGAGCATTTACAATTACCCAATCAGGTTGCATCGTTTCGATTTCTGTAGGAGTTGGTCGAAGAAATAAATTATTAACGAAAAGATTTTGCCATGGATATTCAGAAACTAGTCTTACATTTAAACGATAACGAGGATCAGCACAAGCATAACTATCACGAACATAAACTTCACGGCCAATGAGGTAAGCCGCCATCCGTTTGTACAAATTATCAAACTTATCCGAATCAAATTTTATGTTTACATCGCCCCACCAAACAGTATTTTCTGTTTCAGCATCAACAACTGTAAATTTATCTTTTGGTGATCTACCGGTAAATTCACCAGTATCAACAGCTAATGCACCTGCATCAGTAAGTTCACCTTGACCTTGTAAAATTGTTTCTTCAACAAGCTCAGCTGGACTTAAATTCCAGTAGGCTGCTGCAAGATTCTTTAACCCTAAATCAGCAAGAGAAGCATTAGGGTTTTTTATTCCATATTCATTCATGGTAATCGCTAATTTTTGCAAAGAAACGGAAAATATATTCTTAAGTCAACCCTATATACCTAGCTTTTAAAGCGGTTTTTCACTTTTTCATTGACTTGAATCAATTTGTGATCCTTAACACCTGACTTTAAAGCACTTATAAAAGACTGTTTTTCATTATTATTAAGTTCTTTCAGCTTAAAATAAAAATCAACTTCCCCTTCCCTTCCCCAAGGAATAGTGACATAGGCTAATTTTTTACCCGTTTTTACTGAAAAATCATCTAAAATACGTGTTAAAACAGTGAAACCATCTTGATCTGTTCCTTCACCAATACTTATAAATGAAACAACAACAGGAATAGTATCCGGCAATTGTTTCTTAAGGTCATTAATGTCTAGAGAAGTTTGATCTTTAGGACTTTCGGCCGTATTAATACTTGAAGGATCGATAACTTCCATTGAAGGAAGAGCATCCTCAGTTGATGTGGAATCCGTTGTAGTGTTTTTTGTTGATTTACATGACAAAAAACCGATTGTGAGTAGTATTAGAATGAAGTATTTCATAGTGTAAAATTATCCATTTTCTTATTTAGAAGTTTTATTCATTTTATTAATTGAAAGAAATAGAAAAATCCAACCGATTATAAAGAAAAGTCCACCAATTGGAGTGATTGGACCTAACCACAAAAGATTGATAGGAAAAAGAGAGCGTATCGCTAAAAAGTAGAGAGAACCACAAAAAAAAAGTATTCCAGCATAAAAAAATCTCGCAGCAAATTGCATTTGTTTAGAATCATTTTTCATCATGAGAACACCAACAATTAACAAACCAAAAACATGATAGAATTGGTATCGTGTAGCGGTTTCCCAATTTTCTAATGATCGAGCATCAATTTTATCACGTAGCCCATGTGCACCAAAGGCACCTAAAACAACTGCGACTGCTGCTAAAAGAGATGCGACCTTTAATACTGTTTTATAATTCATTATTAAATTTTTGTATTGACTAAAACACTGAATTTATAAAACAATAAATCGTGTAATTTTAAATTCAAGTTACTTTAAGTTGTGATTTTTTTAAGTACCTTAATGAGATTGGATATATTCATTTA
>Ga0114969_10001518_pt1 | contig 19700 bp, 17 predicted proteins | sample M_130807_MF_Meta_FD_87316 | JGI IMG/M metagenome (GOLD analysis project Ga0114969, IMG submission 87316) | Freshwater microbial communities from Lake Montjoie, Canada to study carbon cycling - M_130807_MF_MetaG | ecosystem: Environmental > Aquatic > Freshwater > Lake | place: Lake Montjoie...
ATTGACGGTACAAGCAGTTAAAAGAACAGAAAAGTAATTTTTAAGTGCTAAATTCTATCAACAATGGAGTGTTGTAAATTTATTTATTTTATTTCGCATGATTAGATGTTTTAAAACAACACATAACTAATTTTGTTTAGCATTAAAAATTTCCAACTTACATGGCAATTAGCAATGTATGGTTTCCAGTTAAATGTAAACATGAATTTCCGGCTGAATTGCTAATGCTATCTTTAAATAACCAAAGTTTACTTTCATCCGAATATAGATAAATTTATTCTTTCAATTTATGGAGATTTCTTTCAAAAAGACCAATCAAAATATCCTTTATCATTGATGTATTGTTTTTAGAATAAACTAAAAGTTAACTTCTGCCGATTTGCGTTTGAACTCTGATGTAAAATGGAATTCAACATCAGGATGGTTTTTTATCATTTGATCTAGCATCCACTGTGAATCTGCTAAATAGACTACATTTTCATCTTTATCAATCGCAACTTGATGACCTCGGAAACGAATAAACTCTTCTAACTTTTCTTTATCCTTAGAGGTAACCCAACAAGCTTTAAATACATTCATCGGAACAAATTTACTTGAAGCTCCATATTCATTTTGCAAGCGATATTGAATTACTTCAAACTGAAGTTCACCTACAGTTCCAATAATTTTACGATTTCCATTTGCTTGAAGAAATAACTGCGCCACACCCTCATCCGTAAGTTGCATAATGCCTTTTTCAAGTTGCTTTGTCTTCATTGGATCAGTATTCACCAATTCCTTAAAAATCTCTGGAGAAAAACTTGGAATTCCTTGAAAAGATAAAAGTTCACCTTCAGTTAAAGTATCACCAATTTTAAAATTACCCGAATCATATAAACCAATTACATCGCCAGGAAAGGCTTCTTCAATAACCGATTTACTTTGTGCCATGAATGTTGCAGGATTGGTAAATCGTAAATCTTTATTTAATCGAACATGATGATAAAATTTATTACGCTCAAAATGTCCTGAGCAAACTCGTAAAAAGGCAATACGATCTCTGTGTCGAGGATCTAAATTGGCGTGAATCTTAAATACAAAACCTGTAAATGCCTTTTCATCTGGTTCAACTTCGCGCTTATCTGTTGGTCTTCCTTGTGGATCAGGAGCAATCTGAATAAAAGAATCCAACAACTCTTGAACACCAAAATTGTTAATAGCCGAACCAAAAAATACTGGAGCAACTTTTCCTTCTAAATACGGTTGGCGATCAAAAGTATCATAAACGCCCTCTATTAATTCTACATCTTCACGAAGCTGAGTTGCATATTGTCCAGCCAAACGATCAATTTCTGGATCATTCAAATCTTTGATATTAATTCCTTCTGGCTTTTTTGCAGTTCCAGGAGTGAATGCATGTAAACTCTTATCAAATAAATTATAAACGCCTTTAAAGGTAGAACCAATACTTATCGGCCAACTCAATGGTCGAACTTTAATTTTCAATTTTTCTTCTAACTCATCCAATAAATCAAAAGGATATTGACCTTCACGATCCATCTTGTTAACGAAAATAATAACTGGAGTATCACGCATCCTGCAAACTTCCATCAGCTTATACGTTTGTTCCTCAACACCTTTCTGACAATCAATAACTAGAATTACGCTATCAACGGCAGTTAAAGTGCGATAAGTATCTTCTGCAAAATCTTTGTGACCGGGAGTATCGAGAAGGGTAATCATTTTATCCTTGTAATCGAAATTCATTACGGATGTTGCCACCGAAATTCCTCTTTGACGTTCAATCTCCATAAAATCGGAGGTCGCACTCTTCTTAATTTTATTCGATTTCACTGCGCCGGCCGTTTGGATGGCACCTCCAAAAAGCAGAAACTTCTCAGTAAGAGTAGTTTTGCCTGCATCGGGATGACTGATAATCGCGAAAGTGCGTCGTTTTTGAATTTCCTGCTCTATGTTCATTCAATAGTAAATAAGGCTGCAAAGGTACGATTTACGACCATTTTTCAAGCCTAAATTACACTTGCAATTGGTATTACTATATTTGTCGCAAAATAAACCAAATCTTGAAAAATTTATCTCTCATTCTGAATGCTGTATTAATTGCAGCTGTCGCATTTTTATATGTAAAAGTATATTCGAAAAGTGACCAAACTCCAGCAATTCCTATTTCTGCAAAAGCCGCTGCTTCCCATATTGTCTTTTTGAATTCTGACTCTTTAATGGATAATTACGATCTCTTCAAAACTATGAAAGATAAGATGGGAAAGAAAAGAGATAGTTTAGATAATCTTTTTACTAGTCGTGGAAAATCATTAGAAGCTGAAATAAAAGACTATCAGGAAAAAGGTCAAAGTATGTCGGATTTTGAGCGCCAAACACGTGAGGAAACACTTGCACGCAAACAACAAGAATATATTAGCTCCCGCGACGCGATGGCTGAAAAATTAAAAAATGAAGAAGATGCTTTGACTGATTCGATTCATAATGATTTAGTTTCTTTTTTGAAAGTTTTTAATAAAGATAAAGGCTACGATTTTATTTTAGGATATCAACGCGGTGGCGGAATTTTATTAGCAAGTGATTCGTTGGATGTAACCAAGCAAATTGTACAAGGACTGAACAGAAAATAAATTACGAATTACGTTTGGATTGTATAGTGAATGAACAGGAAATAAATTAAGAATTACGTTTGGATTGTGCAGTGAATGAATAGGAAATAATTTGCTAATGCTTAATGCAACATTATTAAAACTCAAGCAATGATAAACTCGACTAAACAATTAAATGAAATTATTAGAAGCTTTTCTAAGGAGAAAGCAAATACGGGCATAAGTCAATTGGCAGCGATTATTGATTTATGCTCAAAAGCTGGAATTAGATTTTCTATCGATCTAAATTATATTAATGAATTGGCATCATTCACAGCTAGTAATTACCCGGAATGGAATGCTACTTACGCAAATCGTGAAATAGAATTACTTGCGAACCAAGGTAAGTATGAAGAAGCCGCTAAAAAACGAGAAGAAACGTTATTATTTAAAAACGAAATACTAAGACGGTTTAGACTTGAAAAATATGGAACTGAAGATTGGTTCATAGAAAAATCAGAAAGTGAGATATTCTTTTTGCCAACAGAAATTGCAGTTATTGACAGTTTCATTCCTGGATATAATGTTTGAAAAATAACATTGCAAAACAGCGTGTAAGCAATATTTTCTTGCCGCAGGTACAACACAAGGCAACATCGCCTACACGTAAACCGTTATGAAGAACATTATTCCTGTCACCGAAGGATTAAATGATTTACTTTGATTGAAAGGATTTAAAGTATTTCCGTTAACATTTAAACTTCCCGCCATGGAAGAAATTTACATTAGAAATAAAGATTCTTGAGTACTATAATTCACTACTATTCAAACAAAAAAAATCCTGCATTGCAGGATTTTTTTTGTTTGAATAAGCTTTAATTCGTAATTCGTAATTTATTTAAAAAAGTCCGTTCAGTTCTGCATTAATTTTATTGATTACCATTCCTAAATGTTCGGGGTTTTCGGCGAAGTTGATATCATCGATATCGATTACTAAAACTTTTCCTAATTCATATTGTGAAATCCACGCTTCGTAACGTTCGTTCAGTCGCTTTAAATAATCTAGTCGAATAGAATTTTCATACTGACGACCACGTTTCTGAATTTGATTTACTAAAGCTGGAACGGTTCCACGTAAATAGATCATTAGATCTGGTGGCTGTACAAAATTGCTCATCAAGTTAAATAACTCCATGTAATTATTGAAATCACGTGTGGTCATTAGTCCCATTGCGTGAAGGTTAGGAGCAAAGATGTAAGCATCTTCATAAATCGTTCTATCCTGAATAATGGTTTTATTATTCTTGCGGATTTTCATGATCTGATTGAAGCGGCTATTTAAAAAGTAAATCTGCAAATTAAACGACCAACGCTGCATGTCTTCGTAAAAATCATTTAGGTAAGGGTTATCATCCACATCTTCATAATGAGGCTCCCATTTCATATTCTTAGCAAGAAGGCTTGTTAACGTAGTTTTTCCCGATCCGATATTACCGGCAATCGCGATATGCATATTCTTTGTTGTTTGTATAGCCACTGGTATTGTTTTTTAAATAGGGAAAGTCATTGATTTGAAAACCCTGCGAGATCCCAAAAATAGTAGTATAGTTATACCTAGACAAACTCTGTTGAAAAATAAAGTAATTATTACTTAGGTAGAAACAACTTATCACCCTTTAGATACCAGAGCCTATCGTTTAAAATCACTACTTTTTGTGCTTCCAGAGGCAGGTTCTTGTCAATTTTTTGGGTTGAATTGAAAATATTTAGATCCGTTAATTCAACTGTATCTCCATTGCCAGTGAGAAGTTTTTTGCCATCTAATTCAAGTAGAATAGGAGTGTAGGTCAATTGGATAGTGCGGATGTAGGTTCCATATTGATCAAAGATTATTAACTCATTTTCATTTTGAATTATGATCTTATTTTGTGAAACGAGTAGACTTCGAGGGAAAATAGCTTTTCCTAGGAATTGTTTGATATTTACTGTTAATAAACTCTTTTGTAATCGAACGTCAATTTTAGAGAGTTCGGCATTTGCACGGTCATAAAGCCAGATTCCTTGATCTTCATTACCTGCAATTAGTCTTACATCAAAGAACCCTAATAACCTTAAATCAAGCTGTGCCTGTTCAGCTAGTTGGTTGTCAAGGATTCTTATCATCCCAAAATCTCTATAAAAAACCAATAACCTTAACGGATCTCTAGCATCTATTGAAGTTGGTTTTCCAAGATCTTTTCTGCTATAAGTGCTTATTATTTTTCCATCAGCATTTAGTTTTATTATTTCGCTTCCTCTGATTGCGTAACATTGTCCAAGCATATCTACTGTAAAATCTTTGACAGAAATACTCGAATCAAGAACAATTTGAGCAATAGAATTACTACTAAAAAAGCAAATGAAAATAATTATTCGCAAAAAAGATCTCATACTATAACGCTATTAAGAATTAATATTTCATCAACAAATTTACGATGATTTGCTAAACGAGGAACTTTATGCTGGCCACCTAATTTTTCTTTTGATTTTAACCAATTATAAAAAGAACGATCAGGCATTTTACGAATTAGTGGTCGACCTAAAACTTTATCTTGGTAACGTTTTGCTTCGTAATCCGAATTTAATTTTTTTAAGGCTTCATCCAATGCTAAATTAAATTGATCGAAATCATTTGGTTCATTTTCAAATTCAATTAACCATTCGTGAGCACCCGATGAATGATCACTAAAATATACAGGGGCTGCTGTGTAGTCTCTAATTACAGAATTTGTAAGTAGACACGCTTCTGCAATTGCTTTTTCAGCGTTATCAATAATTAATTCTTCACCAAATGCATTTATAAAATGTGCAGTTCTACCCGTTATATGAATTCGATGCGGACTTAATGATGTGAATGAAATAGTATCACCAATTTTATATCTCCATAAACCCGCATTCGTAGAAATTACAATTGCATAATTTTCATTAATTGCAACTTGATCCAGTGTTAATGTTTTTGGATTTTCTTTTTCCCATTCACTTATCGGAATAAATTCATAATAAATTCCATAATCGAGCATCAATAACATTTCATCCGAATTTGTTTGATCTTGAATTCCAAAAAATCCTTCTGATGCATTATATGTTTCTAGGTAATTCATGTCTGCTTTCGGTATCAATTTTTTAAATTGTTCTCGATAAGGATTAAAACTTACTGCACCATGAACAAATAACTCGAGGTTAGGCCATACTTCAGTAAGATCTTTTTTTCCACTTAGCTCAAGAATTCGTTTTAATAAAACTAATGTCCATGATGGAACACCTGCTATATTAGTTACGTTTTCATTGATAGTTGCATTTGCAATCAATTCAATCTTACTTTCCCATTCATCCATCAATGCAATAGAACGATCAGGAGTTTGAAATAATTGTATCCAAAAAGGAAGATTCTGCATAAGGATGGCACTCAAATCACCATAAAAAGAATCATTACTTAATGAATTTACTTGGTGACTTCCTCCTAAAGAAAGAAGTTTGCCATCGAAGAGTTGTGTTTCTGGATTGTTATGAAAGTAAATGCATAATAAATCTTTACCTCCTTTATAATGACACTCTTCTAGCGCCTCTGTACTTACTGGGATAAATTTAGATTTATCACTTGTGGTCCCTGATGATTTTGCAAACCAACGAATATCAGTAGGCCATAATAATTGCTGTTCGCCCTCACGAAGACGTTTGATGTATGGCTTTAAACTTTCATAATCTTGAATGGGAATTCTTTCTCTAAATTCTTTCGAACTTGCAATAGATGAAAAATCATAACGACGACCAAATTCTGTGTAGCGAGCAGCAGTAATCATCCGCTTCAACAATTCCTGCTGAACCTCATTAGGATATTTAATAAACAGCTCAATTTGATGAATCCGCTGTTTCATAAACCATGCAAGTACAGAATTTATTATTGCCATAAAAGAATTCTCATTTTGATTTATCTATTTTAAAGATAATGATTATTTTGATATTAATGCTATTTTTTTCCTGTTTTGAAAATACGAATTGATCTCTTCAAATGTTAAAGCATTAAAAGTGTGTGTTTTCGACAATCCACCCTTTCTAGCTACACAAACTCCGTAATGCATATTTTCATACCCTTCTACTTCGTGCGCATCAGGATTAATGGAAATCATAACACCTTTTGAGATGGCATATTGAATCCACCGCCAATCTAAATCTAGACGATAAGGATGCGCATTTAACTCTATAACAACCCCCTCTTCTGCACAAGCATCAATAATTTTTTTATGATCAATTGGATATCCCTTTCGTGCTAATAATAATCGTCCTGTAGGATGCCCAAGTATAGTTGTAAATGGATTTCTAATAGCAGTTAATAATCGTTCGGTTGCTTTTGTTTCATCCATCTTTAAATTCGAATGAATAGACGCTACAATGAAATCAAATGAGGATAAAACTTCTACAGGATAATCTAATGAACCATCATTTAATATATCGGACTCAATTCCTTTGAAAATTTTAAATGGAGCTAGTTCATTATTTAATTGCTCAATTTCTTTTTGCTGTTGAATTAATCGATCAATAGATAATCCATTTGCATAAAAAGCAGATTTACTATGATCGCAAATTCCTAAGTATTCATATCCACCATTTTTACATGCAACCGCCATCTCTTTTAATGAATGAATACCATCACTGTAAGTTGAATGGTTGTGTAAAATTCCTTTCAAATCTTTATCATTAATTAAAACTGGTAATTGATGATTTGTAGCCCAATTTACTTCTTCTAATCCCTCACGAAGTTCGGGTTCAATAAAATCTAATTTAAGTTTTTGATAAATTTCTACTTCTGAAATTGATTCTTGAAGTTCGATTTCAGTAATGGAGGATTGGCTTAAACATAATTTTATATGCTCCTGTGATCCAGTACTTTTCCATAGCAAAAAAGGCAATTCTTTTGTAGTGCAAAGCACTAATGAAAATTCTGGCCCTGCAATACTTTTAGTTCTTAATTCGTTGTTGGTCGAAACTGTTAATTCATTTGGTAGCCATGAACAATTTTTTATAACATCTTTTATTTTTTCAAAAGAAGAATTGCTTTCGCAGATCGCAATTAAAGATATTTCGTCAATAATTTCACATTTCCTTTTTAATTCACCAGTTGTTTGAATTATTAATTCAGGAATATTTTTTTGAAAATGAGCAATCAATTCTTTACTTAGAACATCAACGGTTGCGTAATGATAATGTCCTTGACTTGCTAATTTAAATTCGACAGCTTGCTTTACTTGTTCTTGTGTTTTTGTTCCAAATCCTTTTAATTCAATAAGTCGATTTTCGTTACAAGCATATAATAATTCACCAATTGTTTCAATATTTAGTTCGTGCCAAAGTGTTCCAACTTTCTTCGGACCAATTCCTTTAAGTGTCATCATTTCAAGTACACCTTCTGGTGTTTTTTCTTTTAATGCTTCTAATTCTGGAAAAAGTCCTTGAGTTAATAGATTGTAAATTTTGATACTTAAACTTTTACCAATTCCATCCACCTTTTCAAGTTCCTCAACCGACTTACCTTCAAGTTTATCGGATAGGCGATCTAGTTTAAAGCTTGCATTTTGAAATGACTTAATTTTAAATACATTTTCGCCGTGCAACTCCATCAATTTGGAGGTTTGCTTTAGGATGTCGGCAATTTCATAATTTTCCATGGGTATGAAAATAGGAATTTAAGGGGATTTTTATGCAAAATTGGAAGAAAAAGTTAAAATTTACTTAATATGATAATTCTTAGGATTTTGATCTTTTCGGATTGATTACTTTTGCAGCTATGCGATATCTAATATTATTAATGCTGTTACCATTTGTAACGCAAGCTCAAAAAGAAAATACCACAGGTTCAACAACTCTAAGTACTTATTCATCTCAAGAATCACAAGGACGAGGTTCTTTTTATTTTTCTTGGGGCTATAATACTGAGAGTTACACTAAAAGCAACGTTAAGGTTAATCAACCTGAATTAAATAATAATTACACATTTGAAAATATAAAAGGTGTTGATCATAAAGGTTGGGACGATGGTCTTTTCTCAAAGCCCATTACTATTCCTCAATATAATTATCGTTTAGGATATTTTTTTAATGATAAAAAAGATTTAGGTGTCGAAATAAATTTTGATCACACAAAGTTTATATTTGAACTTGGTCAGGATGCGAAGATTACTGGAACTTTAAATGGAAAAAGTATTGATAGCACTGTGACGTTTACAGAAGAAAATGGTTTTTTCTATTACTTGAATAATGGTGCAAATTTTCTTTTGTTCAATCTTGTTAAACGCATTCATTTAGATCATAATAAAAGTGGAAGTATTAAAACGGATATACTAGCAAAAGCAGGTGTAGGTCCCGTAATTCCTCACGTTGAAAATAGTTTTTTTGGATTAAAGAACGAACCGCATTTTCAAGTAGGAGGGTGGAACGTTGGTTTAGAAGCGGCTATTCGAACTACTTTTTACAAGCATGTTTATCTTGAATTTGCTGGTAAATTAGATTACGCTCGTTATTCCAATTTGAAAGTTTATAAAGGAACAGTTAAGCATGCTTTTGGAACAGCGGAGTTAATCCTAAATTTGGGATATACTTTTAATGTAGGAAAGAAAAAGTAATATTTCGTAAAGGCGAAGTTTTTTTACTTAGAGGCGCGCAGATTCCATATCTCTAAAAGGAGAGATTAATTAATTTCAGTATTATAAAAACTTCTTGCCTGAATACCTCTTATCTTCATTATATCTTGAGAGGCTTTATAAAATCTAAAATCAGATCCAAGTTTTTCTTTCATGAACCATGTTTCAGCATTGCCACTTAATCCTTCTAAAATTTCTTGCATTGCATCTTTTTGTTCAGGTAAGTTTTTGATACGATAATTGTTGAGATGAGCCATTTTAGCTGCAATTGCAATAGCATCATCTATTCCTCCAAGCACATCAACTAACCCTAAACGTTTTGCATCAACACCACTCCAAACTCTTCCTTGTCCAATACTGTCAACCATCTCTTGTGGAATATGTCGACCTTCAGCAACACGACTAGTAAAAGTATCATAAACTCTGTCCACGCCTTGCTGCATGATAGCTCTTTCATTTGAAGTAAGAGGACGAGTTACTGTTCCCAAATCGGTATATGCTCCAGTTTTATAAGTATCAACAGTGATTCCTAATTTATTCTTCAACATGTTTTGAGCATTAAACATTAAGCCAAACACACCTATTGAACCCGTAATAGTATTTGGTTGTGCAACGATAGTATCAGCAGCACAGCTAATATAATAGCCACCTGATGCTGCAACGCTTGCCATTGAAGCTACAACTGGTTTTGACTGTTTTGCTAACATTACTTCTCTCCAAATTACATCAGAAGCTAATGCACTTCCTCCTGGAGAATTAACATATAGTACAATTGCTTTTACTTTGTCATCTAAACGTGCTTCACGTATAGCAGCTGCCATTCCATCTGAACCAATCGAATTTTCATCACCAACTCCACTTGATATTTCTCCAATTGCATAAATCACTGCAATTTTATCTTTTGAAAATGGTTTTGTTATTTTCGAAGGAGCTTTTGAATATTGATTTAGCGTAACAAGCGTTAATTTATTTGTTTTTGAAACACCCATTTTTGCATTTAAATCAGCAGTAAATTCATCAAAATAAGCAAGACGATCAACTAATTTTAATTCAAGTGCATTACCTGCGTCGCGGGCTTCCAAACTATCTGCAATTTGTTTTACTTCATTAAAATTAATCTTTCTCGACTCAGCGATTTTTGTAACCATATGGTTCCAAATTGGATCGATGAATCCCGCGATTTGCATTCTGTTTTCATCACTCATTTTATCTAAAATAAATGGCTCAATAGCACTTTTAAATTTGCCATGTCGAATAACTTCAGGTTCAACTTCTAATTTTTCAAGAGTACCTTTAAAAAACATTATTTCAGTAGATAGACCTTTTAAACTGACAAGACCTTGAGGGTTTAAATAAATTTTATCAGCAGCAGAAGCAAGGTAATAGGCGCCTTGTGAATAATCATCTGCATAACTGTAAACAAATTTCCCTGATTTTTTAAACTTTAATATTGAATTTCTTAATTCTTCTAATGAAGCAATTCCGCTTTGAACTGACGGTACATCTAAATAAATTCCTTTTATTTTCGGATCAACAGCCGCTTTTTCTAAAGCAGTTAAAATGTCATTTAAGCCAGGTTGTTTTTTTGTATTGAAACTTCCAAAATCGATTTCATCGAAAGGATTTGCTGTACTACGATCACGTAAAGGCTGATTTAAGGTAATGTGTAAAATGCTGTTATCAGCAATCGAAACAACTTCCTTTCCGATTGAATTTACTGCTGCCGAAATTATTACGACAAATAAGAAAAATAAAACAACGATGCTTAAAATAAAGCCTAACATCGAGGCGAACATAAACTTAAAGAATTGCTTCATTTTGATCTTTTAGAGTTTTGATGAAATTACTAATTATTTCAACTACAAAGATAACCCAATGTATGATTTTTGAGTTGCAAGAATGGTTGTTTTATCAATAAAATTGATGATTTGAAGCGGAAAAGCTTGAAATTGGCAGTTTTTATTCAATAAATAATTCCTTTTTAAGAAATCAAAATTTAGGGTAATTTAATAAATCGTTTTAATCCGCCTCCGCGCCTCTGCGTGAATAACAAGTTTACCTTTAGAGCGAAATTCATTCTTATTATAATTTACAATTCTCTTAATATTTGATCACTTTTATTGTTGCAGCGCTATTGCCAGAAGTAGTTATAAAGTAAATACCACTTTGTAAATTACTAAGATCGATCACTTGCTTCTTTCCAATTACATTGGTGATTGTTCTAAGGGTCCTTCCTGTAATGTCTTTTAAAAGAATTTCATTTACTGAAACATCTTTATTCCAATCGATAGTAATAATTCCATTTGTTGGATTTGGATAAGCGTGATAATTTAGATTCGCATTTACTTCATCAATTCCAACACAATTAAACACAAGTACATCAACTATAGAGGATGTATAATCACAAATTCCATCACTAACATTAACAGTATAATCACCTGTTTGATTTACTGTTATAGAGTCGGTTAGTGCACCTACAATTGGAATTGAATTTTTGAACCATTTATAAGTCCATGCTGAAGAGTAATTAGCATAAATTGTTACGGAGTCCCATTGGCAAAAAGCAGTAGGAGTAAGAGTATAGGCATATGCATCTGGGGATGTTTTTAAAGTAAGTGGAAAGCTATTTACGGGACTATAAATAGGAGGATTTGTAGATGTAACACGTATTCGATATCCTAATGCATCAGTAAGTCCTTGAGGTACGTTTATTAAAATTGGAGTACTGATAGTTGAATTTATAGATCCTATCGTTATTGGAAAATTGAAATTTCCAAACTCATCAGAAATCTGAACAGTAAAAACATTTCCTGCATTAAATGTTCCAGTTGAATTTACCGTTGTAGTATAAAAGTTGTCAGTACAAAGTAAGGTATCCGAAATAAAAATTTTTAGGTCACCACTTCTGCCAATTATGGATGAAAGTCCATTTCCAACTGCTATCGCTTCATTTCCATTTAAAAATACTGCATCATTAATAAATTGACTTGAAGGCAAATATTCGTCGCTCCATGATATTCCACCGTCAGCCGATCGAATCACTTTTCCTTCACCGAAAACCCAGCCATTTTGAGCATCTGTGAAAATTATTTTATCAAATTGTCCTCCGTTTTTAGAAAACAATAATTGAAAATTTAAACCTCCATCATTTGTTTCAAGTATATCACCATATTGCGTACATGCCCAACCTTGTAAGCTATTTATGAAGGAAATGGAGTTTATTTCAGCAGTGAATGAAGTTGAGGTAATATTCCAGTTCGCGCCTCCATCTACAGTATGTAAGATTTCAGAGCCATCTGTTGCAATCCATCCAGTATCAGCACTAATAAAAAACACATCTAAATACTTATATCCTGCTCCTGAAAGCGGCGTAGATAGTGCTTGCCAACTAACCCCAGAATTATTGGAAATAAATATAGCATCGTTATTTCCACAAGCAAACATCCTTGTTGGAGAAGCTTTGCAGATGGAGTATAAATCATCTGTGGTTGGAGATGCTTTTATTCCCCAAGTATTCCCTCCGTTAGTAGAATTAAAGATAGATCCGCCATCACCAACTGCTGTTATATTAATTGTTGACAAAGAAGCAATATCATTAAATTTATAGGTAGTTCCTGTGTTTAATAATTGCCATGATAATCCTGAATTAACAGATTTTAAAATAGTGCCGTTGTCTCCAGCTGCAAAAAGTGCGGTTGCTGATGACGCACAAACACCTGAGAGGTTTTTATCTGAAATTCGAATTTGTTTTGATATCCATGATGAACCATTGTTTACACTTTTTAAAATCTCACCATAACTTCCAACTATAATTACATCAGTAGCGTTTATGCGAACAGCTGAATTTCCTGTAAACCAGGTAGGTTGATTAATGATTTGCCAAAGAACGCCACCATTTGATGTATATAGGATTGTTCCATTTTCTCCAGCAGCAATACCAACAGTAGAGCTCGAGAAATTCACTGATTTTAAATTCGAACCTCCGGCGGGGTTTATCGACGGATTCCAAGTTAAACCGCCATCAGAAGTTATATATATCGCGCCAGCATCTCCAACCATAAATCCATCTAAATTTGTTGGGAAATGTATAGCATTTATAGTTGTTGATCCAATAGGAGAAGAAGGTGTCCAATTTGTTCCATAATCGGAAGTTTGCATATATAAACCTGATTCACCAGCTGCCCATCCAAACCCATTTGGGTTTACTTGAATAGAGTTAATTTTTTTAGTTAACGATGAGGTTTGAATTTGCCATGTATTTCCCCCATCAAGCGTTTGTTGAATGGAATAAAATCCATTAAAAACTCCTGCAACCCAACCTGTATCTGCATTCAAAAAATACATAGTTTCTACGTAAAGATTTGAATAGCGATAAATCGCATTCCATGAAGTACCACCGCTTATTGTTTTTAGAAAATTGTTGCTTTGTGCGAGGTAACCAATACTCGTGGTAGGGAAATAGATTCCTGATATATTATTAAAATAACCACAATTTTGTTGAGCCCAGGTATCTCCACCATCTACAGTCTTTAATACTGCACCTCCAGCACCACCTGCCCATCCTATTGTAGCGGTTGGAAATGAAGTTGCATGTAAATCATTTCCTTGAGGAGATGGATGCAACCAATTCCATTGTGCATTTGAATTAAGAGCTGAAAGTAATAATACTAAAAATAAAAAAGCTATTTTATTTTTTATAATTGTTAGATTGATAAACATGGTTTTCTATTATTTGAAATTATTTGATAGGATTTATACGTCAAATAGAAGGAGATGTTCTATTTTAATTGATTAAAGGTAAGAGCATGAATTGGAAAAAATGCAAACGAGCCGTTCATAATATGAGCGGCTCGTTGTTTATAAACTAAATTGTGACAAATTATTGTTGCGAAGGTTTTTTTCTTTTCGAAAGTTCATCTCTAATTTTTGATGCGGTTTCGTAGGCTTCTTCTTCAATTGCCGTAGCCAAAGACTCTTTTAACTCATCTATACTTAAGGATGAATATTCTGATTCAGGCTTAGAACCAGTAGATTTTTTTGAAGATGTTTTTTTAGGCAGACTTTTAGGAGCTTCTGTTTCTATACCATCTTCTAAAACAACTCCAGAAGAAGCTAAAATAAACTCATAAGTATAAATCGGGCAATTAAATCTAACTGCCATAGCGATAGCATCCGAAGTACGAGCGTCAATCTCTTTTGTTTCAGATCCATTATTACAAATCAATTTTGAAAAAAAGATTCCTTCTTTAATATTGTAAATAATGATTTCGTCGATGTGGATACCAAATTCAATAGCGAAATTGCGAAAAAGGTCATGGGTTAATGGACGTGCAGGCTTCATACTTTCAAGTTCAACCGCAATTGATTGAGCTTCGAATGATCCAATAATTATTGGAAGTCTTCGTTTCCCATCTTCTACTCCCAAAACAAGAGCGTAAGCACCACTTTGAGTTTTGCTATCCGTAAGCGCTACAATTTCGAGTTTTATTTTCTTCATGCTATTGTTGGTTTGGCATTAGAATCAGGCATTAATAGCCTTAAATTCTTTTACAGCTTCTATCAGTTTAGGAATTACTTCAAAAGCATCACCAACAATACCATAATCTGCGGCTTTGAAGAAAGGGGCTTCCGGATCTTTGTTAATAACAACTATTACTTTTGATGAACTAACGCCTGCAAGATGCTGAATAGCACCCGAAATTCCAATTGCAATATATAGATTTGGACTAACAGCAATACCAGTTTGACCAACGTGTTCACTATGTGGTCGCCAATTGGAGTCAGATACTGGCTTTGAACATGCAGTTGCTGCTCCTAAAAGATTGGCTAGCTCTTCAACCATTCCCCAGTTTTCAGGACCCTTCAATCCACGTCCACCAGAAACAACAATTTCTGCGTCAGGAAGTGAAACTTTGTCAGCTGCCCGAACTATTTCTTTAACCATGGCTTTAAAATCAAAATCACGAACAATAGGAGTAAAATCGGAGATGTTCACTTCTTTTTGATGCTCATTTACTTGATATGAATTTGGAACTAGGGTAATAATTTTTCGATCACTCGTAAGTGTAACGTCCGCGAAAGCTTTGCCAGAAAATGCCCCTTTACGAACCGTAAAACCATTCGACATATCAGGCAATGAAATAGCACCATCCACTAAACCAGCTTCTAATTTTACTGCTACACGAGGTGCAAGTCCTTTTCCAGTAAAGGAGGCAGACATAATAACAACTTTTGCATCTTCAGATTTTGCAGCTTCAGCAATTACCGCAGCATATGCCATATTTACAAACGATTTAAGCTTATCATTTGTGACATTTAAAATTTTTGTTGCACCATACTTAGACAGCTTAGAAAGTTCATCTGTGCTAACTTCACCAACTGATAAAACAGTAAGGCTCAACCCGTTTTTTTCTGCAATAGCATAACCATACGATATAGATTCGTAAGTAGATTTTTTAAATTTTCCGCCGGCATTTTCGGCATAAACAAGAACTGACATATTTTTTTCTTTCTAAAACAAATAAGAGAATCTTAAATATTTTTATTAATTTTTAATGAGATATTGAGCAACTTAAAGTTAAAAAGCTTTTGCTTCAGAATGTAACAAATCAACTAATTTTTTGACATCATCTGCAGGAACAAGTTTTACATTACTTCTTGCCGCTGGTTTATCATATTTAACAAACTCCTGAAATTGAAGAACAGGAGCAGGTTCAACTACAACCAATGGCTTAGTTCGAGCGCTCATGATTCCACGCATATTTGGTATTCGGGGTTCTGCCATTCCTTCGGTAGCACTAGCAACAAATGGAGTAGGGCACATAATAACTTCTTTTCCTCCTTCTATTTCTCTTTCTAAGGTTGCTACATTGTTTTCAATCGACATCGCTTTAACTATAGAAATACTTGGAAGGTCGAGCAGCTCGCCAACCATAGCGGCAACTTGAGAACCATTATAATCTATTGACTCACGACCAGTAAGGATAAGATCGTAACCTTGATCCTTTGCCACATGAGCTATCTGTTTCGCTACAAAGTATGCATCTCGTGGAACAGCATTTACACGTATCGCATCTGTAGCTCCAATTGCTAATGCTTTTCGGATAGTAGGATCGGTTGAAGGTTCGCCAATGTTTATTACTGTAACTGTACCTCCTTGAATTTCAGTAATTTCAATGGCCTTAGTTAAAGCAATTTCATCATACGGATTAATGATATATTGAACTCCCGTGGCAACAAAAGACTTACTATCATCTGTGAAGTTAATCTTTGTGGTAGTGTCGGGAACGTTGCTAATACAAACTAAAATTTTCATTTTTAAAATTCTAAAGGTGAGGGCAAAATTACTCCAAACGGAGTAATTTACAAAGGAATATAACCTAGTATCTTACTATTTTAAAATAAAAATAAATGTCGAATAAGCGTTAATTGAATCGCTGCAATTTTAAAGTTCATCGTATACCTTTGCCGTTCTATAAATTCTAAAATGACTATTGATCGAATTTCGCTTCTTGAATCTTATCTAAAGGAAGACCCTAATGATGCCTTCTCAAAATACGCTCTTGCTTTGGAACATGCCAAACTTCATAATATTGAATTGGCAATACGATTACTTTGTCAGCTTAAGCAGGAGCAACCTGATTACCTCCCTTTATATTACCAATTAGGGAAACTTTATGAATCAAATCAACAACAAGATAACGCAATTAGCATTTATAAATATGGAATTCAAATAGCCCAAAATCAAAATAATCGCCACACTCTAACAGAATTAAAACAAGCACTAAGTGAAATATCTGATGCCGGTGATGAGTTTTGATTTATTTTCGAATTCTTCATTTTTTTAACGTACTTAGGTTGAACTTTCTTTTGTTAATGAGTTAAACACATTTTCAAATCATCAAATCATCAAATTAAAAAATTGCCAAGTATTCCCTATTTTTGCCCACAGAACTAAAAAATAAAATGAGAGAAATTCAATTTCGTGAAGCTTTACGTGAAGCATTGAGTGAAGAAATGCGCCGCGATGAGAGAGTATTCTTAATGGGTGAAGAAGTTGCCGAATACAATGGTGCTTACAAGGTTAGTTTAGGCATGTTAGATGAGTTTGGACCAAAAAGGATAATCGATACTCCAATTGCTGAACTTGGATTTGCTGGAATAGGAGTTGGTGCTGCTATGAATGGCCTTCGACCAGTAATCGAATTTATGACCTTCAATTTTTCGCTGGTAGCCATCGATCAGGTAATTAACTCGGCAGCAAAAATGATGAGTATGAGTGGAGGACAATTTAGTGTTCCAATCGTTTTTCGTGGTCCAACTGGTTCTGCTGGAATGTTAAGTTCTCAACATAGTCAAGCATTTGAAAGTTGGTATGCTAACTGCCCAGGCTTAAAGGTGGTGGTTCCTTCCAATCCTGCTGATGCAAAAGGGCTTTTAAAGTCTGCTATCCGCGATAACGATCCTGTTATTTTTATGGAAAGTGAGCAGATGTATGGTGATAAAGGAATGGTTCCAAGTGGTGAATATTTGATGCCAATTGGAGTTGCTGATATTAAACGTGCTGGCACAGATGTAACAATTGTTTCCTTTGGTAAAATGATGAAAATAGCTTACGCTGCTGCTGATGAATTAGCTAAAGAAAACATTAGCGCTGAAGTTATTGATTTACGTTCGGTTCGCCCTATTGATTATAAAACAATTATTGAGTCGGTAAAGAAAACAAATAGATTAGTGATTGTGGAGGAAAGTTGGCCATTAGCGTCTATTGCTTCTGAGGTAACTTTTAAAGTTCAAAAAGATGCATTTGATTATCTTGATGCTCCAATTCTTAGAGTGATGGGAGGAGATGTTCCACTTCCATATGCACCAACCTTAATAGAAGCATTTTTACCAAATCCTGCTCGAGTTATTAAAGCAGTTAAGGAAGTGATGTATTTACAAAAAGCTTAATTTAGGACTTATCATAAAACGAGTTCGGGAACCATTTGGTTCCCGAACTCGTTTTATGAATCACCTCATTTGTTGTTTTCGCTCTTTAATTTTTTCGAGTAACTCTTTTTTGAAGTCATCTTCGGCGCTATAAAGCAAAGCAACTTTTTTGATCGTTAAGACCTGCTTAAACTGAGGATGGAATTTTTTCATAATATCAACTTCCTGCTGACGAAATGCAATTTCACTATCAACTATTTTTTCAGCATCTTTATCACTTACAGATGCAAGATCATCTTTAAGATCTTTCTTAATATCTGCATGATCTTTTCGAACTTTTTTTAGTTCACTTGTAAACTGGTTAAAAACAGGCCAGAAACGTTGTGCTTCATCTGAAGTTAGGTCTAGTTTACGAGTAAAATAGGCAACTTTCATAGATTCAATTTCTTCTCTACGATCTTCTTTGCCTTGCCCTCTATTTTGTGGTGGTTTTTGTGCAGATAACGAAAGTGATAAAAAGCAAATTAAGGTTGGTATTAGTAATCGAATTGTTTTCATGTTATTTATATTTTCAGAATTGGTTAGTTAATAAGGATTCATCACTGTTGTTGATTAAATATTCTTCGATTGCTTGATCCTTGTTAGAGTTAATAGGTTGAGAGGCGATAAGTTTATCGGCGATGGCATTTTCGTCAAACTCACAATAATATCCACTTTCGATTAGGTCATCATAGGTACAAGAGATTTCTGTTGATGGAGGCTTATTGCTGTTAATCATAAAAAAGAAAATAACAGTTGAAATACAAATAGTAAGGATAGTAGCAATAATAAAAACGGGTCGTTTAGCTTTTGCATTGGATGTTAAAATACTTTGTTCAAAAGAGATTCTATCTTGAATTTTAGAGGTAAGCATATCAAAATAACCATCAGGAGCAGAAAACGGTTCATTACGAGAATAGGATTTTAAGTGTTTGGAGTCACTTAATTCATCATCAAAAGGTAGATCTGGTTTCATGGGTTTAATTTATTAAATGATAGGATGCTGTAAATACCGTAAAGTTTAATTGCCAATTATAAATTTCTCCACTTTTGCAACTGCATGATGATAAGAAGCTTTTAATGCTCCAATAGATGTTCCTAATACGATCGACATTTCCTCATATTTCATCTCATCGTAATAACGAAGGTTGAATACAATTCGCTGCTTTTCTGGAAGACTTAATATTGCTTGTTGAAGTTTTAATTCGAGTTTATCAGCACTTAAAACCTCATTTTGAACTAGTTTATTTGCTAGCTCACTTTCAACATCTGCGATTGGCAAAAAAAAGCGACGTCTCTTTTGTTTTAAAAACCCCAAACATTCATTTGTTGCAACTCTGTAAAGCCAAGTATAAAGTTGACTATCTTCTCTAAAATTATCCAGATTATGCCAAACTTTTATCAATGTATTTTGGAGCAAGTCATTTGCATCGTCGTGATCAACAACAATTCGTCGAATATGATGATAA
>Ga0114969_10001519_pt1 | contig 19676 bp, 15 predicted proteins | sample M_130807_MF_Meta_FD_87316 | JGI IMG/M metagenome (GOLD analysis project Ga0114969, IMG submission 87316) | Freshwater microbial communities from Lake Montjoie, Canada to study carbon cycling - M_130807_MF_MetaG | ecosystem: Environmental > Aquatic > Freshwater > Lake | place: Lake Montjoie...
GATATAGTGATGAATGAATAATTTGCCTTTGCATAATAGGAACTGAATTTTTCATAACTGATAAATTCAACAGGAGTAATGGTCCAAACCTGTGCAATTGCTTTCTTCCAGTTTTCTAATTCAGCAACATCATTTTTTCCATATATAAACGCAGTCTTCGTTTTCATTAAAGCATCAAGGTCGGCTTGTTCAAATTCGGTTGGTTTCATTTTCGCCTCTTCATTAGAGCCGATATTAATTTGTGAAAATGAAGCGGTGTTGACAATAGAAAGAATTAAACTGACAATTATTTTTTTCATTGGTTTATTTTTTTATCGCGTTGAAATTAAAATTGATTTTGATTGTGTGAGTTAAAAAAAAGAACCGGCTGCCGAAAACATTTTTTTTGCATTTTATTTTCAGCAGCCGGTTAGTGGTGTATCAGTTTGGCTTAAAAAAATCAGAGCGAAGAAATGGCGCTCACCAGCCCCACTTCTTTATCATTGAGCACATACACCGAGCGGTAATTCACGGCGCCTTTAAGCCCCGGAGTGGTATCAATGTAGGGGCTTGAGGTATCGGTGGCGAGGTAAACAAAATCGGCATCGGTGTCGGTTTTGCGGTAAACATGCACGGCATCAAAATAACCTTTCAGGTCAAAATCAATGCGGGTGCCCGATGGGTCCTTGCTCAGTTTCAGTTCGGGCTGGCTGGTGGCCACATCAATCACCTGCTCATCGCCCACAATGCCAAGGTTCTGGCCTATGGCATTGGTGTAAGCAGGGTGAGTTTTCGCGCGCTTCATTTGCTTGCGAATGGTTTTCACTGCGCTATTAATTTTCACAGTGGCAGCATCAACAGCCGATTCCTTAACGGCAGTGGCAGCGTCAATTTCATTTACGCCATCAACAATGTCGTCGGCAGCTGCCTGCACTTCAGTAATGTCGGCAGGGCTGAGTCCGACGGTGGCGCCATCGGTAGCAATGGCTCCTTTAAGAGTTGTGGCCCATGGGCTCTTTTTTGCGTTCTGAGCCGGAACATAATCATGATGTTTTGCCATGATATTTGGGGTTGGGTTTAGTTAAAAAATGAATGATTTATTGGTTTTAAATGAGAAAATGCTGTTTTTGAGCTAAAACGGGCACAAATGACTGAGTCACGGACACCAATGGATGAGTCAGGTGCCCCATTTTGTAAGAAAAGGGCATCCGCCAATGGTTCAGGGGCTTCCCTGAATGAGTCAGGGACACCCGTAACTGATTTTTGGGCACCATTATATAAATGAGCGGCACCAACTCTTGAAGCAATGGCGCCATTGACACAGCCAATGGTGTGGTTAAAAAATTCAGTGAAAAGGGTGTTTGAAAAATTTGAGTTAACCGAAAATTGAATGTAATATTTTACATGGTCATATTTTTCCGTACTCCGTACTCCGTACTCCGTACTCCGTACTCCGTACTCCGTACTCCGTACTCCGTACGAACATCGAATTCGAAAAAGAAATGTTTTTATGTGAAACCGTATTCATATTTTGTTGAAACGAATATAAAGTGAATTTTTTTGATGATGCAAGAGAAAGAGCTGAAATAAATAAGATTCCAACTGCCAGCCCTTTTTAATGCATCCTATCCCCTCTTACTTCCAATCCTGCAATAATAATTTTTTCAATTTCCAAAAACTCATTCCAGCGCACTTTTACTTTTTCTTCCGGAAAATATTTTTTTGCCAGCGAAATAAACAACCGGTAATGCCCTGCTTCCGATTCCATAAAGCCGCGATAAAATGTGCGCATGGTTTCATCTTCCAAACCTTCGCTTAATAATTTAAACCGCTCGCAGCTTCGGGCTTCAATTAACGCGCTTATTAAAAGCTTGTCGAGCATTCGTTCTTCGGGCGAAATGTTTTTTCGTTCGTTTTGAAAAAGCTGATTCACATATTCATCTTTCCGCTGTTTGCCTAATTTCAGATTTCTCTTTTTCAATTCAGCTAAAACCTGCCTGAAATGCCCCCACTCTTCAGTTACAATTGGTGCCAATTCATCCACCAACTCAACACGCTCCGGATACGATTGTATTAAACTGATGCAGGTACTCGATGCTTTTTGTTCGCAATAGGCATGGTCGGTTAATACTTCTTCCAAACTTTTTTCAGCAAGGTTTACCCAGCGCGGGTCAGTCGGCAATTTCAGTCCAAGCATTTAATTAAATTGAAAATGAAAAAAATAAATTTGAAAATGTTAAAATGGATATCCGATTGCAATATTAAGAATGAGATTATTTTTTCGCCAAACGGAACTGGCAAAATCAATTTTATTCAAAATCCATCTTTCAGTTTCCGGAAGCTCCGGATTTCTTAAAGGCATTGATACATCACCTCTGAAAATAAAATAACTGAAATCCAATCGCAATCCTGCACCTGCGCCAATCGCTATTTCTTTATAAAACCTGTTTACATCAATGTTTGCCCCTTCATTATCAGTATTTTTTTTCAGCATCCATATATTTCCTGCATCAGTAAAGAAAGCCCCCTTCAAAACACCAATTATATGAAACCGATATTCAAGATTTCCTTCCAGCTTTAAATCACCTGTTTGATTATAAAACCCATTACTACCACTTGACTCCGATGATCCGGGGCCAAGCGAACGAATACGCCATGCACGAATATCATTCGGCCCTCCTACAGAAAACTGACGGATGTAAGGCAAAACAGAAGAATTAGCAAAGGGTAATCCAATTCCGGTAAAGAAATGGGCAACCAGATTTCTCTTTTTAGTAAAAAGCCAATAATATTTATAATCAAATTCTAACCTCAAAAAGTTGCTGTACGGAATATTAAATATTAGTGATTGACCGGTTATTGTATCCTGTTTGAATTTCACCAGATGTGTTCCATCATTTAACAACGAGAGTATTCCTCCGGCCAATTCAAACCCCGATCTCATCACAAAAAAGTTTTTCAGTTTTTCGTAATCCTGATTTGAATAGGTAAAAGTGTAATTACATCCTGTTATGAGTTGATCTGAAAATGTTTGCTTCAATAAAAAATCTGAATTTAAACGGGCACGAAAAGAATCACTTTGAATAATCGGCCTCGTGTAAGTCAGGGATATTCCCGGCTGGTGTCTTTTTAACTCCTTTACCGGTTCCTTGAAATCATACCCAAAACTAAAATTCTGATTATACAATGAATAAACTCCGGTTTGAAATATTGCACTTGTAGTAAACGAAATATTTGTATGCTGTTCAGAATATCTTGAAACTTTTTTATGCAATACAGGGAATAAAACGCGAGGAACAGAAAAATTTATGCTGCTGCTTGCATTAAATAATAAGCTATCAATTTTTGCAACCGGAATTTCAACTCCTCCAATAGCATTAAAGGTTAAACGGGTTGCATCCTTAATTAGGTTTCGATTCAAATAGGTAAGCGACAGCGAGTTGCCTAAATTATTTTCAATATTTGTTGCTTTAATTTCTGTAGAAATATTACTCGTTTTGTAAGGAGTCAGCCGGATGTTGCAATCCAATGAATCAATTCCCACCTGTTGATATTGAATACTAATAAACTTATAGGTCCCTAAATCAGAAATACGATTAATTGTAAAATCATTTTTTCTAAGAGAATACTTCTCCCCAGGATTAATAAATACAACTCGATATAATCGATTTGGATTCAAGATGTTTTTTTCCGAAATAAAATCAATCTTGTTATACTCAATTGTATCCATTTCTGAAACGGAATCAGCAATTATCGGGTTGTATGATTGATTGATAAATACATGTCTGATATTATAAAGTCGTTGAACATCAGAACTATCGTTCTCATCAATGTGAACACTTAAATTAACTTTATGATTTACAATTGGCGTATCAACAATATAATAAATTTCATTTCCGTTAAAGCGATACATGCCCCAGTTCTGCAAATCCTTTTTAATTCGTTTTCGTTCTTCCTCCATTTTTTCAAAGTCAAGCGGTGAACCAATTTTCAGCACAGAATTTTTGGCTGATTCCATCAGTAACGCGGTAACAACTTTCTCTCCTTTTACATAATTTATAGTATCAATTGTATACAGAGTATCAGCTTTTACATTGTAGATAGCTGAAACCTTTCTCCCTTTAACTTTATAATGACTTGAAACCGATGCATCAAGATAACCCTTAGTATGAAGATAATCCTCCATCAAGTTTGATGAATAATACATCATCATTGAATCAAATATCACAGGGGATTCTCCCACATGTGTCTGAATCCAGTAACTTCTGCCTTTTAATTTTTTCGTTTGAAAAATATTATAAATCCAAAGATTCAGTTTAAATACCCCAAGAGTAGTTTTGTTTGGTTTTTGCTTAGCAAATAATAAAAGTGAAGTTGAAAGTGAATTATTGTTTTCAATGTTCTTTTTAATCTTTTTCCAGTCAACTTTATCCTGTAAAACAATTTTATTACTCTTTAATAAAAATTTTCCTTTCGGAATATTCCGGGTGGAAATGCATGAATTAAATGCAACAGAAATAATTGCTAGGAAAATGATACTTATACTTGTCCTGAAAATCTGCATGAATGTTTTCTAAACCGCTTGAAAAGTACATTAATTCACTTAGAGTCAAAAAATACCGCGAAGAACATAAATGTTTTGTAGCAGAAGGTGAAAAAATCGTGAGTGAAATTCTTCATTCAGAATTAATTGTAGACAAACTACTTTTTACTGATAAGTTGAAAGATAAAGGAATGATAATGGGCAAGGTTGCTCAGGAGCATCTTGTGATTGTTGAAGAACATGAAATGAAAAAAGTTTCTGAACTACAAACCCCACCTGCTGTTTTAGCTCTTGTTCAAATACCTGAATACAAAATTGAAATCAATAAGTTGAATAAAGGGTTGCACCTTATATTAGATGGAATTCAGGATCCCGGAAATATGGGCACCATAATTCGGATTGCCGATTGGTTTGGTATTGAAAATATTTTTTGTTCAGAAAATTGTGTGGATGCATATAATCCTAAAGTTATACAATCCAGCATGGGTTCAATAGTTAGGGTTAAAGTATTTGAAAAAAATATAAATGATGTTTTAACTGAAAGTACATTACCTAAAATTTTAACCGTAATGGAAAGTGATACTACAATTTACAATAACGATTTTTCAGAAAACGCAATGATTGTAATTGGTAGTGAAGGAAAAGGGGTTTCCGAAGAAGTTAAAAAACTTTGCACCCATTCTATTTCAATTCCAAAATTTGGAAAAGCAGAATCACTGAATGCTGCAGTAGCAACAGGAATCATTTGCGCTATACTATCAGAAAAAAAATTCGGTGGTAAAAATCCAAACCACTGAACCGTTTCGTAGTTTATATGTTCTTAACAAAACAAACTATGAAAAAAACATTCAGCAAAATACTATTTGCCTTTTTAGGCCTTACTCAGGTTTCTTGCGCGCAAAAATCAGAAACAAATACAAAAGTTATGAATGAAAAAATAAAATTTGAATCAGATAAACAAAATCCTAACGAATCAATTGATACTGCAACTTTTGGTATGGGATGTTTTTGGTGCAGCGAAGCCATATTCCTTCAATTGAAAGGAGTGGAATCTGTTACTTCCGGATATTCAGGAGGACAGGTATTAAATCCAACTTATAAAGAAGTTTGTGATGGAACGACCGGACATGCGGAGGTTGTACAGGTTGTTTATAAACCTTCAATTGTAAGTTTCGATGAATTACTTCATGCATTCTGGCTTGCACACGACCCAACAACATTGAATCGTCAGGGAGCTGATGTTGGAACACAGTATCGTTCTGTGGTTTTTTATCACAATGATTATCAGAAATCGTTAGCTGAAAAATATAAAAAGGAATTAAATGAATCGGGTGCATTTTCGGGAACAATTGTTACAGAAATATCAGCATTTAAAAAATTTTATAAAGCGGAAGACTATCATCAGGATTATTACAACTTAAATGGCAGTGCCCCATATTGTCAAATAGTAATTGCACCAAAAGTTGAGAAATTCAAAAAAGTATTTGAAGGAAAACTAAAGCAGTAATAAAAATATATTCTTAAAAAAGAAATAGAACATCTTAATAAAAAAAGCCGCTTCTTATTCAGAAGCGGCTTTCACTATTAATTGTTTTTAATTTTTACCAGCGCTTTCTACCACTGCTGCTGTGATTACTTCCACTGCTCGTGCTGCTTCCGCTTCTGCCCTCACCACTTGTGTGACTGTGACCGCTTCCGCTTCTTTCACCACTGCGTGTTCCGCTTCCGCTGCTGCGACCGCCTGAAGAATTACTTCTTCCTCTTCCCGAACCCGAACGAAATCCTGAATTAGAATTTCTTCTTTGTGGTGATTGCTTCCGAACAAAATTCAAAGGCATATCATCAAACGATATTGCATACGGATGGTCAGTAACAACCGGAATCGGTTTACCAATCAGTTTGTTTATGTCTTTCAACTCACCCAACTCCTCTGAGTCGCAAAACGATAAAGCAACTCCGCTCAATCCTGCTCTGCCTGTTCTGCCAATACGGTGAACATAAGTTTCAGCCACATTCGGCATATCAAAATTTATTACATGCGAAAGTTCATCCACATCAATTCCTCTTGCAGCAATATCAGTAGCCACAAGCACTTTTATTTTTCCGGTTTTAAAATTCGTTAATGCACGCTGCCTGTTGTTCTGCGATTTATTTCCATGAATAGCTTCAGCATGAATATGCACCTTCACCAGTTCCTTCACCACTTTATCAGCACCGTGCTTGGTGCGAGTAAATACCAATGCCGATTTTATAGTTTCATTTTGCAGAATATGAATCAAAAGATTTTTTTTCTGCTCACGCTCTACATAATAAACTCCCTGTGAAATTGCCTCAACAGTTGTTGATTGAGGAGTCACTTCCACTTTTTCAGGATTCACTAAAATAGTATCAGCTAACTTTTGAATTTCAGGTGGCATAGTAGCTGAGAAAAATAAAGTCTGACGCTTGTGTGGCAACTTGGCAATCACTCTTTTCACATCCTGTAAAAATCCCATGTCCAACATACGGTCAGCTTCATCCAGCACAAAAAATTCTATGTGCTGCAGGTTAACATGTCGTTGTTGCATTAAATCCAATAAGCGACCGGGGGTGGCAATTAAAACATCAATACCATTTCGCAGTGCAATCACCTGTGAGTGTTGCGATACTCCGCCGAATATTACTAAGTTCCGGCTGTCAACAAATTTTCCGTAAGTTGAAAAACTTTCTTGTATCTGAATCGCCAGTTCCCGTGTTGGTGTCAACACAAGTGCCTTAATGTTGCGGTGCCCTTTATCGTTGTGCATGCCAATGTTCAGCAATTGTAAAATCGGAATAGCGAATGCGGCAGTTTTTCCTGTTCCTGTTTGTGCGCAACCCAGCAAATCTTTATGTTTTAATATAATCGGAATCGCTTGTTCCTGAATGGGGGTTGGGGTAGTGTATCCTGTTGTTTTTAAAGCCTTCAGAATGGGCTCAATTAAATGTAAGTTCTCGAATGACATAGTACTGTTAATGTTAATTAATTTGTTTTTAGTTTTAAAATGATTTTAACCGTTTTTGATTGAATATAATATAGAGACGGCTCTTAATAAGATTTCAATCTATTGTGTTGTGCCGCCAAAAGTAGGCTATTAAATTTTAAGTGATAAAAGTCAAAGCGATTTGCCTAATAAAACCAAACTCTTATGAGTCCTTATTTACTCCTACAACTCTTAGTAAAATTTTATTGATAGAAATTATTTGCTTTGTCATGATAATTACAAATTTTTAAACCTTTCAATTCTTCAATGAGGAAACTTTTTCTTCTTTTTTCTTTCGGATTTCTTTTCAGTTGGCATCAGCAAGAGAAAATAAAACCCCACTTTGAATACATTGATATTACTTTTTTCGGAGGTAAATACTCAACAGTTTCCATTCGGGTTGACAGCAATAAAAATATACGGCTTGCAAAAATTGAATATGATGATAAAAAAAATAACGATTGCAGGAGAGGTACAATTGACAGTGTTACATTCAGCAGGATAAATAAATCGGTTGCTGATTTACTTTTAAAAAAAGTGGATTCAGTTTACGAGGTAAATTGTTGGGACTGTGGGGCTTTTCAAATAATTATTAAATACGCTGATAAAAAAATCAAATCGAAAATCTTTGGATTTGCAGAAGCAAGTAATCCGTTGAAATCGCTTATAAATATTTTGGGAGATGAATCCTTAACTGAAAATCTGATGTTGACTGATTCTTGTTTCGGATTTCAAACCAGTGTTTTCGAAGTGCCTCCACCATTCTCTCCTCCTATTATTAAATCGGATAATTAGAATCACATTTCAACAAATATTTCTTCCATCTTTGAAGCAATGAGATTTTTTATTGTAATTATTCTTTCTGTCTTTCTTTTCAGTTGCAATCAGCCCGAAAAAATAAAACCCGTTTTTGTCTACATTGACTTTACCTATTTCGATGGACATTACGGGAAATACTCTTTGAGGCTTGACAGCAATGCGTATCTATATATGTCGAAGATTAATTTATCCGGTGACTCTACAACGCATCATTACAGAGGCTTTATTGATACCTCTAACTTTAGAAGGATTAATAGTGAAATTGCGAAACTCTACAATAGAGAACTTAAAACAGAAAAACCAGAAGAGTATTGGCCTCGTGCTCAATTTAATTTAATTGTCAAAGGAATTAACAGGGATATTAGCTACAGAATTTATTATATGCCAAATATCAATAACTCTTTATCACCCTTGTTCAAAGAATTAGGAAGTAAGAGCCTTGAAAAGAATCTTGAACTTATTGATTCTTCTTTCAACTTTCTAAGCAACGATATTGAAGAACAAATTCCTCCTCCGCCTCATCCTTCTTTGAATTATAAATAGAGAAGCAATTTAGAAATATTTTCTTCCATCTTTGATGCAAACACAATTACAAATTCTTCAATGAATAAATTTTTCCTCATCACTCTCCTCTCCTTTTCTGTTACACTTTCCTTCGCACAAAAAACATCTTCCAAAAAACCGGCGACTAATACTTTTTCACTCGCTGATGATGATTACTCCCTCCTAACTCAATCTCTTCGCTGGCGCTGCATCGGTCCGTTTCGTGGCGGTAGAAGTTTAGCCGTGTGCGGTGTGCGCGGCAACAATCAGATTTATTATTTCGGAGCGGTGGGTGGCGGTGTTTGGAAAACCATCAACGGCGGCACCGATTGGAGTTGCATCAGCGATACTACCTTCAAGAGCAGCAGTGTGGGAGCAATAACAGTTGCACCAAGTGATGCGAATATTATTTATGTCGGCATGGGTGAAGCCGAAATGCGGAATAATATTTCGTTTGGTGATGGAATGTATAAATCAACTGATGCAGGCAAAACATGGAAACACATTGGTCTCGAAAAATCGTATGCTATTCAAAATATAGTAGTGCATCCTAAGAATCCTGATTTGGTTTATTGCTCGGCGATGGGAAAAATTTTCGGTGCGAATGCAGAGCGCGGTTTGTATCGTAGCAAGGATGGCGGAAAAACATGGCAACTTATTTTAAGCAAGAACGACAGCACCGGTTGCGTGCAGATTGTAATGGACCCCGTGAATCCTGATGTACTTTATGCTTCGCTGTGGCAGGCGCGCCGCAGTGCTTATGATTTAGTGAGTGGTGGTGCCGGAAGTTGTTTGTATAAAAGTATTGATGGTGGTGACCACTGGACTTCTCTCTCACAAAATCCCGGAATGCCGGTTGGCTTGCTCGGAAAAATTATGGTAGCTGTTTCTCCCGTTGATAATGATTTGCTTTTTGCTTTAGTGGAAAATAAAAATGGCGGACTGTTCCGCAGTGATGATGCCGGAAAGAGTTGGAGCAAGTTGCCTGATAACGCAAACCTCACTCAACGCCCTTGGTATTTCTCTCAGATATTTTGCGATGTAAAAGACACGCGCACAGTTTATGTGTTGAATGTACAAGCATGGAAAAGTGTGAATGGTGGAAACTCTTGGCAAGGCATTTACAATCATCACGGCGACAACCACGATTTCTGGCAAAACCCTGATGATGCTGATAACTTTATGATTGGCGATGATGGCGGCGGCGAAGTAACTTTTGATGGCGGCGCACATTTTACTGAACTCGATTTCCCCACGGCACAGATGTATCATGTGAATCTGTCGAACGATTTCCCTTACCATGTTTACGGCGATCAGCAGGACAATAGCAGCATCTGCATTGCATCGCGCACGCGCGGCTACAGCATTGACGCGAGTGAATGGTTTCCGGTTGCCGGTGGAGAGAGCGGTTATATTGTTCCCGACCCTGATAACTGGAAGATTACTTATGGTGGTGGTTATGATGGTTACTTGGGTAAGTACAATTACGAGAATAATCAGAATCAGGATATTTCTGTTTACCCCGAAAGCACCATTGGCGCGGGTTCGGTGAGTCGCATCAACCGCTTTCAGTGGACTTTCCCGATTGCGATTTCTCCATGGAATTCGAAAATAATTTATGTCGGCTCGCAGTATGTGTATCGCAGTATGGATGCAGGTATGAGTTGGGTGAAAATTTCAGATGATTTATCACGGCACGATTCAACCCGCTTACAACCGAGTGGTGGTCCCATCAATAAAGACAACACCGGCGCCGAAGTGTATGCTGATGTTTATGCTATTGCAGAATCTCCTGTAACACCTGGTGTGATTTGGGTTGGAAGTGATGACGGTCTCATTCATGTTTCGAAAGATAATGGAAAGACATGGGAGAATGTTACACCACCTGCTTCCCTCCTTCCTGAGTGGGCAATGATTTCTATTGTGGAACCATCGCATTTTGATGTTGCTACCTGCTATGCTTCAGCAACACGATATAAAAGTGATGATACAAAACCGTACTTATTAAAAACAAATGATTACGGGAAAACTTGGAGCATCATTACCAATGGAATTCCTGTCAATGCCTATACACGATGCATTCGCGAAGACATGCACTATTTAGGTTTGCTTTATGCAGGAACTGAAACCGGAATTTATTTTTCTCTTGACAATGGCGCTCAATGGCATTCGTTGCAATTGAATCTTCCAATTACTCCAGTAATGGATATTCAAATTCATCCTAAAGAAAACGATTTAGTGATAGCAACTCATGGAAGACGTTTCTGGATTTTAGATGATGTCTCCTATTTATACGAAACAGATTTAACTTATAATTCTGCTATTCATCGGAAAGAAATTTTAAAAGCCCCTTCTAAAAACATTGTCAACGAAAAATATTATTCGACTAATTTTTTATTTACACCAAGAATTAATTACCGCATGCAAGGCGGCTCCTATCAAACTGATAACACGGGAGAGAATGCTCCAAATGGTGTGATACTCCGTTACTGGCTGAAGAGTAAACCCAACAAGGAATTGAAGTTTATTTTCCTAAAAGAAAAATCTGAATTGAAAAATGAAAAGATGGATACAATTGAGGTTTTTGAAACAGAAGACAGCAACAGTAAAACCACTATGATTACAAAAGGATTTTCAAATTATAATTCTGATAAAAACAATAATTTATTATTCGATACAATTATTACTTACAGCAGTACAAAAGATAAAAAAGGCGAGCCGATAAAAATCTCTAAAGACTTTTATCAGGAACAGAAAATTGCACGCAATGGAATTCTTACTGCCGACAGCGGACTCAACACTTTTGTGTGGGACATGCGCTTCGATGAACCGGAAAGATTAGAAGGTGCTGTGCTATGGAATGGATACACCACTCCGAAAGTGGTGCCCGGCGATTATAAAGTCAAGATGTTTATTGGAGATAGTCTGATACAGATAATGCAGTTCGAAATAAAAATGGATCCTGCTGTAACAGTCGAGACAGAAGATTTGCAGGCACAACTCGATTATATAAAAGCGGCGAATAAAAAACTCGGAGAGGTTCACAAAGCCGTAAAAGATTTACGCACCATCCGCTCACAGGTGAATGATTTTATTGCAGGTGTAACAGATACCGCCGTTGCGCACCAGCTCCGCGATTACACCAAAGCAATGTTGGATACTTTGGATTTGATTGAAAACAATTTCGTCAATTTGAAAGCCAAAGCCGGTCAGGATGTTTTAAAATATCCCATCGTGCTCAATGATAAAATCTCCGCACTCGCCGGTGGCGCAAACTCTGCCGATGCAAAACCATCTCCTCAATTCTACGATGCCCTCACCGACCTCAGCGCGCGTGCTGATGTTTTCTTAAGAATGATGGACAGGGAAAAGAAAATTTATGTTCCGGCTTTTAATAGTAAAGTGAAGGAGTTGAATGTTCCTGCTATTCAGATAAAATAATTTGAAGATTTGGAAATTTGAAGAATTGAAAAATGATGTTGCAAATAATTTAAATTAGCAAAATGAAAGTAGAAATCCCGGATGATGTTTTACTGAATATTAATCTCAGCGAAACAGAAATGAAATTGCAGTTGGCAATTTTTCTATTTAGTAAAAATATTTTTACTGTTGAGTCAGCCAGTCATTTTGCAGAAATGGATTCTTATTCATTTCAAAAAAAATTAGGAGAGAATAAAATTCCGGTTCATTATTCTATGAAAGATTTTGAAGATGACCTTCGAACACTTAACGAACCCTAAGTGATAGTTGTAAGCGACACTTCTCCTGTTCGTGGTTTGATTGCTATTGGGAAATCAGATTTACTAAAACATTTATTTCAAACAGTAGTAATTCCAAAAGCAGTGGAAGAAGAACTGTTGCGAATCAGTGCGCTTCAATCTTCTGTTCAAATATTTCTTCAGCAGCCATGGGTGGAGATAAAACAAATTTCAATTTCAAAAGAATATGAAACACTCAGAAAATATTTAGATAAAGGTGAAAGCGAAGCAATCATTCTTGCTAAAGAATTGCAAGCTGATTTGTTGCTGATGGATGAAAGTAAGGGAAGATAACTTGCACACGGACTGCATTTAAAAGTTCTCGGACTGATTGGTGTTTTAATCAAAGCAAAAAAATCCTCACTCATTCCGGCATTGAAACCGCTGTTGGATGAATTAATGAATGTGCATGGCTTTTGGATTAAGATAGATTTCTATGACACGATTTTAAAATCAGTGAATGAACATTAATAAATTTTACTTGCATGACCGTTAATTCCACTTCCGATTTTCTTTCAAGCACCTTGAAACTTTTTCGCTACTACAAATCACTCGGCGATAAAACAATTGCTGCATTGAGTGATGAACAATTATTTTATCAACCAACAACCGAATCAAATTCAGTTGCCATTATTATTCAGCACCTCACTGGCAATATGCTTTCGCGCTTCACTGATTTTCTAACTGCTGATGGAGAAAAAGAATGGCGCAACAGAGATGGAGAATTTGAAATTTCCCATGAACAAGAAGTTTCATCCCGCCAATGGCGGATGGAACTTCTAAAAGCAGAATGGGAAAAAGGTTGGGCTTGTTTGTTCACAGCAATTGAACCACTCACCGAAGAAGATTTATCGAAAACTATTTACATCCGCAACGAAGGTCACACTGTTGCAGAAGCACTGCAACGACAACTCGCGCATTATGCATCGCACATCGGGCAGATGTTTTACATTGGTAAAATGCTGTTGAACGAAAACTGGAAATCTCTTTCCATCCCCCGCAATAAATCAGCAGACTTTAATAAAGAAAGATTCGAAAAGGATAAAGAACGAAAACATTTTACTGACCGGCTTTAGGTAGTGAAGAGTTAAGAACTAAAAGTGAAGAGTCATTTCTTCCCAAAAAAAATCCCCGATGAAATTTCTCTCATCGGGGATTTTAATTTTCAAACCATCAAATTATTTCTTCTCGTCCTTCACTTCTTCGTAAGAAATATCCTGAACAGCTTCTTCCGCTTTTGGTTCGCCATCACCTTCAGCAGTTGGTGCGCCATCAGCAGTTGGATTTGCTCCTGCATTTTGTGTGGCTTTATATATATCTTCTGAAGCAGCTTCCCAGGCAGTGTTCATCACTTTCATTGCATCATCAATGGCGGTAATGTCGCGGTTCTTGTGTGCTTCCTTCAAACCTTCGAGTGCTTTTTCAATCGCTTCTTTTTTCTCAGCAGGAATTTTTTCACCGAATTCTTTCAGTTGTTTTTCGGTGCTGAAAATTAAACTGTCGGCCATGTTAATCTTGTCAGCTTCTTCACGCGCTGTTTTATCGGCATCTTCATTTGCTTTTGCATCGGTTCGCATCTTTTCAATTTCCTCCTTGCTCAATCCTGTTGATGCTTCAATGCGAATGCTTTGTTCTTTTCCGGTGCCTTTATCTTTTGCATTCACTTTTAAAATTCCGTTTGCATCAATATCAAAAGTCACTTCAATCTGCGGAACACCTCGTTGTGCAGGTGGTAAATCGCCGAGCATGAACCGTCCTATAGAGCGATTGTACTGCGCCATACTTCTTTCACCTTGCAGACAATGAATTTCAACGGATGGTTGATGATCAACCGCAGTAGTAAACACTTCTGATTTCTTGGTTGGAATAGTGGTGTTTGCTTCAATCAATTTAGTGAACACGCCACCCATTGTTTCAATTCCCAATGAAAGAGGTGTAACATCGAGCAACAAAACATCTTTTACATCACCTGTTAAAACTCCGCCCTGAATAGCTGCACCAATGGCAACTACTTCATCAGGGTTCACTCCTTTCGAAGGTTTCTTTCCGAATAATTTTTCAACTGCTTCCTGCACTTTCGGTATGCGGGTTGAACCTCCCACTAAAATAATTTCATCAATATCGCTGGCTTTGTAACCTGCATCTTCCAATGCTTTCTTGCAAGGTCCGAGTGAACGCTCCACCAAATGATCAGTGAGTTGTTCAAACTTCGCGCGTGTTAATTTTTTCACTAAGTGTTTTGGAACACCATCCAATGCAGTGATGTAAGGGAGATTAATTTCTGTTTCAATAGAACCGGATAATTCAATCTTCGCTTTTTCAGCAGCTTCTTTCAATCGTTGCAAGCCCATTGGGTCTTTGCGGATGTCCATGTTTTCTTCTTTCTGAAATTCATCAGCCAACCATTGAATTATACACTGATCGAAATCATCACCACCTAAATGTGTATCACCATTCGTACTTTTTACTTCAAAGACACCTTCACCTAAATCCAGAACAGAAACATCAAAAGTTCCACCGCCCAAATCATAAACGGCAACCTTCATGTCTTTATGTTTCTTATCCAATCCGTAAGCAAGTGCAGCAGCCGTAGGTTCGTTGATAATGCGGCTAACTTTTAAGCCAGCAATTTCTCCTGCTTCTTTAGTTGCCTGACGCTGTGAATCGTTGAAGTAAGCAGGCACAGTTATCACGGCTTCTGTTACCTCAGTTCCCAAATAATCTTCCGCAATTTTTTTCATCTTCTGTAACACCATTGCAGAAATTTCCTGTGGCGTATACATGCGGCCACTGATGTCAACACGCACAGTATTGTTATCTCCTTTCTTAGCATCGTAAGCAACATATTTCAATTCGCTTCCAACTTCGTCATAACGACGCCCCATAAAACGCTTTATAGATGCAATTGTGTTTTTTGGATTTGTGATAGCCTGACGCTTTGCTGGGTCTCCAACCTTGCGTTCACCATTAGCCAGAAATGCAACAACCGATGGTGTGGTTCTGCGACCTTCATCATTTGCTATTACCATAGGGTCGTTACCCTCCATTACTGCAACGCAGGAGTTGGTCGTACCAAGATCAATACCTATTATTTTTCCCATGTTTTATTAATTTATTTTCCAGCCAATACTCAAGAGTGATGCCATGAGAATCAAAGCGAAATTTTGGCAGAATTGGAAAGAAGTTCAGACATCTTAATTATTTGGATGTCATTAAGTCGCATTATTGACAGGGTACTCCGCTCGATTTAAGGAAATTCAAATGAGCAGTTTTGCTCAAACAAGCTAAACTGTCAACTGTTTTAGCTTCGAGTTCAATTCCTGAATAGTCTTTAAATGATCTGGAAGAAAATAAACCCAACCCATTTTCAATATTAGTATATAACGGTAATGCCTGGCCTTGAGTTAATCCGGTTTGCGCAAGGTTGATTTGATAGTAATTATAGAATTCAGAACCTCCTACACTATATAATAAATCAATTCTTCCGGCAACTCGGTATACATCTGGATTGTCTTTAATAGCAGAACTCATAAATGCATAAAAATCATCGCTTGGTATTGAATAATTCATGTCATCTCCACCAGTTATCCTATCAGAAAGCTTGTTTCTGAAAATTACCCAATCAACTATGGTGTCTTTTATAAAAGTCCCACTTGACAAATATTCTTTATAATGAAATCGAAAAATCAAATCATACATTTTTCCATTTTTTGCAGATTTCCATACAATCGAATATTTTGATCCCGGAAAAAAGCTCACTTTTTGAGTCCCGATTGGCTTTGTAATATTAAAATCACTGACAATATCTGTTTCAGAAGTTACTAAAGATTCATTATCGGATTTTGAAATCGTTATTTTATAATGTCTTGAAGGGTCAATTGGAAAATCTGTTCGATATAAAATATTAGGAGTTGAAGCAAATATTCCTGAATCCTTATTGAGATTAATTACTTCTCCATTAATTCTTTCTAATGGAATTGTATTAGATAAATTTCCATTATTGAACTCTAATAAATTCACAGTAAGAGAATCATAGTAAATTGAATCAGGAATTTGTGCTATTGATAATGCGTTTGTATTAGGATCTAAAAACGCTTTTTCAATTCTTATATAATTATAATTGGCATCCTTGTCGAGCAAACCATAAACTATTGTAACATCTTTCCAATCGCTTGTTAAATCAAAATCAGTTGAGCAAGATGGAAGTAAAAAAGATAAAATTAAAAATGCTGAAATAATTTTTTTCATGGGCGGTAAATGTATAAATGTGAAATTAAATTCAAGTCACTCAAATGTAAATTAATCAATATTGTTTTTTGAGCCATTTTTTCAATAATTTAACACTTATCAATTTTCAAACTTTACTTTGCGGTGCTGATTGAGCGACTAACTTTGGCACTCAGATTTTTAATGATGGATTTCAAAAAAATAAAAAAAGTCACAACACATGTTCTTCAGGAAATGAAGGATAAAAGCGTGAAAATTTCAATGCTCACAGCCTATGACTTCAGCATGGCAAGAATTGTTGATGACGCCGGCGTAGATGTTATACTGGTTGGTGATTCTGCCAGCAATGTTATGGCTGGAAATGAAACCACATTGCCAATTACATTGGATCAAATGATTTACCATGCCTCTTCAGTTGTAAAAGGAGTAAACAGGGCATTAGTTGTTGTTGATTTACCATTTGGATCATACCAGGGAAATTCAAAAGAGGCACTGAACAGCACAATTAGAATAATGAAAGAATCCGGTGCACATGCAGTTAAACTTGAAGGAGGAAAAGAGGTAAAAGAATCGGTTGATCGAATTGTTTCAGCAGGAGTTCCTGTAATGGGGCATCTGGGATTAACTCCTCAAAGCATTTATAAGTTTGGCACCTATACTGTTCGAGCTACAGGAGATGAAGAGGCAGAAAAATTACTAAGCGATGCTAAAGTTCTTGAAGCAGCCGGATGTTTTGCAATTGTTCTTGAAAAAATTCCCGCACAGCTAGCGGCGGAAGTAGCAGAAGAGGTTAAAATACCGGTAATAGGAATTGGAGCGGGAAATAAAGTAGACGGACAAGTATTAGTGCTTCACGATATGCTTGGAATTAACAAGGAATTTAAACCACGGTTTTTACGGCAGTACCTTAATCTTTATGATGAAATGAAAAATGCTGTTGGAAGATATATTGATGATGTAAAAAAATCAGATTTTCCTAACGAAAAGGAGCAATACTAAATGAAGAATATTTTTTTAATCTTATTCTGTCTTACCTCTTTTAATTCTTTTGCCGGAATTAAATCAAGTGGTTTCAGAGCTTCAAATGAAAGAAGTGACACCATTGACATAATTCACACCACAATTTTCTTAGACCTCAGTGCTTCTGCCAGCACTCAAGAGATTGTGAGCAGATGTGATGTTAAATTTGTTTCATTATTGAATAATATTAATCAAATAAATTTTGATTTATTAAACTTATCGGTTGATTCTGTAATTGGCTTTAACAATCAAATTCTTTCCTTTAGTTATTCTGATTCATTATTGTTAAAGATTTTTCTACCAGTAACTTTAAATTCAGGAGACACTTCAATTGTTAAAATATTTTATCATGGTCATCCAACATTGGATGTAACTGCCGGTGGATTTTATATTCAGCCACCTTATTTTTTTAACATTGGCGTTTCCTATGATTTAGTACCACACACATTTGGAAGAAGTTGGTTTCCTTGCTTCGACAATTTTGTTGAACGCTCTACTTATGAATTTTTTGTTACAGTCACATCAGGACTTACCTCATTATGCAATGGAGAATTAATTGACACAATAAATAATGGCAACTCAACAACAACTTGGCATTGGAAATTAGAACAATCTATTTCAACCTATAATGCTTCCGTTGCAGTAAGCGATTACACCATAGTTCATCAAAATTTTATTGGATTAAATGACACTATCCCAGTTTGGTTTGCTGCTCACTCTTCAGACACACAAGCTGTAAAAAATTCCTTTATTCATCTAGAAGATGCTTTTAATTGTTACGAATATTATTGGGGTGCTTATAAATGGAATCGAATTGGGTATAATATAATGTATTTCAGTGGCACAGGAGGAATGGAACACGCAACTAATATAGCTTATCCTCATGTTGAAATCACAGGCAACACATTATACGAATCCGCTATGGCTCATGAACTCTCACATCAATGGTTTGGCAATCTTGTAACTTGCAAAACTGATGGTGATATGTGGTTGAATGAAGGATGGGCAACATTTAGCGAGTATCTTTTTGAAGATTGGCTGTATGGTCCACCCGCATATAAAAGTTATATGCAACTAGATCTTGAATACTCTTTGCATTTTGCAAAGTATATTGATAATGGAATCTTTTCTTTGGGAAATTTACAAAACACAGATACTTATGGATATACAGTTTATTGGAGAGGTGCTGGGGCAGTTCACACACTTAGGAGCTATCTAGGTGATACTCTATTTTTTAATTGTGTAAAAAATTACTTAAACAATTATCAATTTTCTTCCAAGAGCATTACAGAGTTTAAAAATTATTTAGAAAGTTGTTCAGGAATTTCTCTTGATAATTATTTTAACGATTGGATTTACAATACTGGTTTTTCTCACTTCAGTGTTGACTCATTTACAGTCGTTCCTAATAATGGCTGGAATGATCTGACGGTCTATATTAGACAAAAGACTAATGAGTCATTGCATTATTTTCAAAATGTTCCAATTGAGATAATTTTTATGGATTCTAATTGGAACAAAGTAACTGAAACAGTTTTAGCCAGTGGGCCATGTACAATTTATAAAACTAAAATCCCAATTTATCCTGCTTTTCTGAGCGTAGACCTTGAACAGAAAATTGCCGATGCAGTAACAGATGATTCTAAAATAATAAAAAACACAGGCTTCAATAATTTTACAAATGCAAAAATGAATTTAAGTATTCAGTCTATTTCTGATTCAGCATTTGTAAGAATTGAACATAATTATGTTTATGCTGATGGATTTAAAACTCCGCATCCCGGC
>Ga0114969_10001520_pt1 | contig 19667 bp, 16 predicted proteins | sample M_130807_MF_Meta_FD_87316 | JGI IMG/M metagenome (GOLD analysis project Ga0114969, IMG submission 87316) | Freshwater microbial communities from Lake Montjoie, Canada to study carbon cycling - M_130807_MF_MetaG | ecosystem: Environmental > Aquatic > Freshwater > Lake | place: Lake Montjoie...
CGGCTACGCCGACGTGGTGCTCATCGACATCGTCGAGGGCCTGCCGCAGGGCAAGGCGCTCGACATCGCCGAGTCGGCTCCGTGGACCGGCTTCTCCACCCAGATCAAGGGCACGAACGACTGGGCCGACACGGCCGACTCCGACGTCGTCGTGATCACCTCAGGTGTCGCGCGCAAGCCCGGTATGACCCGCGAGGACCTGCTCGGCACCAACGCCGGCATCGTCCGCAGCGTCGTCACCAACGCCGCGAAGCACTCGCCGAACGCGGTACTCGTGATCTTCGCGAACCCGATGGACGCCATGTGTCACGTCGCCCTCGAGGCCTCCGGCTTCCCGGTCGAGCGTGTCATCGGCCAGGGCGGCATGCTCGACTCGTCGCGCTACCGCACCTTCATTGCGATGGAGACCGGCACGTCCGTGAAGGACGTCGCCGCGTGGGTGCTCGGTGGTCACACAGAGGCCACGATGGTCCCGATCGTCTCGAGCGCCACAGTTGGCGGCGTACCGCTGACCCAGCTGCTCAGCCCCGAGAAGCTCGAGGCTGTCGTCGCCCGCACCAAGCGCGGTGGCGCCGAGATCGTCGATCTGCTCAAGACCGGCAGCGCCTTCATTGCCCCGGCCGCCGCGACGATCGAGATGGTCGATGCGATCCTGCTGGACGAGAAGCGCATCCTTCCCTGCGCAACCGTCCTGGACGGCCAGTGGGGCGTCCAGAAGGGCTACGTCGGCGCGCCCGTGCTGCTTGGTGAGGGCGGCATCCAGAAGGTCTACAACCCGCCCCTGTCTGACGACGAGGTTGCGGCCATCAAGGTCGCCGGCGAGGCCGTGCTCGAGCTCGTCGCCGCCACGCCCAAGGGCTAAGTCACACAACCTCGAGGTAGCCGATGACCACGACTGAGGCCCCGCAGACCCGCACCGAGTCCGACTCGTTCGGACCGATCCAGGTGCGCTCGGACGTCTACTGGGGCGCGCAGACGCAGCGTTCGATTCAGAACTTTCGCATCGGCGGCGAGCACTTCCCGCGCCCGCTCATCCGGGCGTTGGGGATCATCAAGCACGCGTCGGCGACCGTAAACCAGGATCTCGGCAAGCTCGATGCCGGTCTCGCGGACTCCATCCGCGCGGCCGCTCAGGAGGTCATCGACGGCGGGCTCGACGACCAGTTCCCGCTCGTGGTCTGGCAGACCGGCTCCGGCACCCAGACCAACATGAATGCGAACGAGGTCATCTCGAACCGCGCTATCGAGATGCTTGGCGGTGAGCTCGGCTCCAAGAAGCCGATCCACCCCAACGACCACGTGAACATGTCGCAGTCCTCGAACGACGTATTCCCTGCCGCAATGGCCGTCGCCACCGCCGAGCAGGTCACGCATCACCTGCTGCCGAACCTGAAGTACCTCCGCGACGCCCTCCAGGCGAAGGTGGACAGCTTCTCGACGATCGTGAAGATCGGCCGCACGCACCTGATGGACGCCACGCCCCTGACCCTCGGCCAGGAGTTCTCTGGTTATGTCCAGCAAGTCACGTACGGCATCGCCCGCGCGGAGTCGACGCTGCCTCGGCTGTACGAGCTGGCGCTCGGCGGCACGGCGGTCGGCACCGGCCTGAACACCCACCCCGAGTACGCCGAGCGCGTCGCGAAGGAGATTGCGAGGCTCACGGGCCTTCCCTTCATCACGGCGCCGAACAAGTTCGAGTCACTCGCTGCGCACGACGCGCAGGTCGAGCTCTCCGGTCAGCTCAAGACGATCGCCGTCTCGCTCATGAAGATCGCGAACGACATCCGCTTCCTCGGGTCCGGCCCACGTGCCGGCCTCGCAGAGCTGCTGCTGCCGGAGAACGAGCCGGGCTCGTCGATCATGCCGGGCAAGGTGAACCCCACCCAGTCCGAGGCGCTGACGATGGTCTGTGCGCAGGTGATCGGCAACGACGTCACCGTGAACATCGGTGGCGCCACCGGTCACTTCGAGCTGAACGTCTTCAAGCCGGTGATCGTCTACAACACGCTGCAGAGCCTGCGCCTGCTCGGCGATGCATCGCGGTCGTTCACCGACAACATGGTCGTCGGCATCATCGCCAACACGGCGCGCATCGAGGAGCTCATGCGCTCCTCGCTCATGCTCGTGACGGCGCTGAGTCCGCACATCGGGTACGACAAGTCAGCCGAGGTCGCCCACAAGGCGAACCACGAGGGCACCACGCTCCGCGAGGCTGCCCTCGCGCTGGGCTACGTCACTGTTGAGCAATTCGACGAGTGGGTGCGTCCAGAGGACATGATCCACCCCTAGGCGCCCCCGGCGGGGGCCTCGTCGAGATGCTACGCGGCGCCTTCAGGCGCCGCGTTTGCCTTCAGCGCACGCGCCAAACCGCCCGTTCGTTCTACTCGTACCGATCACACAGCGAAGGCGGTGACGAATGGGCACAACTCGAACGATGCAGCGACTCGGCCTCGCGTTGTTCCTCGCGATCGCCGTGCTCGGCACCGCCGCCTGCGCGACGGCGTCTCGCATCGCCGGCGAGGTAAAGCCGAGCACCAACGCCGTGGCACCCGCTCCGCCGATGGACTCACTCAGCAAAGGCGAAGCCTCATCGCAGTCCAGTGCCGGCAGCGCCGCGGGATATGACGGCGGCTCCACGACGACACTACCGAGCCAGGACGCGACTCGGCTGATGATTCGCACCGGCTCGATGGATCTCGTCGTGCGGTCCGTTCAGGACGCCGTGCAGTCCGCACGCGACGCAACGAGCGCGCTCGGCGGCTTCGTGTCCGACTCATCACTCTCCGGCAGCGGCGACCAGCAGACCGCACAAATGACGCTCCGCGTGCCCAGCAACAAACTCGATGACGCCATTGCCCGCCTCAAGGGCCTCGCCGTCGAGGTGCGCACCGCAAGCACCTCGTCACGCGATGTGACCGAAGAGGTCATCGACATCGAGGCGTCACTCCGCAACCTCCGCTCGGTGGAGGCGCAGTACACGCAGCTGCTCGGCCGCGCGACGAACGTGATCGAGGTGCTGCTGCAGGTGCAGCAGCACCTCGATCAGACACGGCTGCAGATCGACCGCACCGAGGCGCGACGCAAGGTACTCGCCTCGCAGGCCGAGCTCTCGACGTTGAGCGTCTCGATGCGATCGTCGGCTGTGGCAGGCACCGGACGCCTCGCGGTAATCGAACAGGCGTGGGCGGCCTCGCTGCACACGCTCGACCGCATCATCACCGGCACCGTCGTCACGGTCGTGTTCTTCTGGTGGCTGATCCCTCTCGCACTCATCGGCCTCTGGATCGGGCTCCGTGACGCGCGACGACGGCGAGCAGCGCGGTCGACACCGACCGGCTAAGCCGCTACGAGCGGACGAGCAGCACCGTGGCCACGATCAGACCGTAGCCGACGATCAGCACGCGCAGCAGCACCGGGTTGATGCGCCTCGCGACGCGCACGCCGACATAGCCACCGGTCGTCGAGGCGACTGCCATCACCAGCGCCGGCCCCCACGCGACCGTCGAGAACACCGCGAACGCGAGCAGCGCCACGAAGTTGATGACGAGCGCGAGCAACCCCTTGAGCGCGTTCGAGTGGTGCAGCGTATCTGGCGCGACGATCCCAAGGAACGCGAGCATCAGGATGCCGATACCGGCTCCAAAGTACCCGCCGTACACCGCCACGAAGAAGATTGCGACGTGCAGCACCGGCGGCACCGCCTCGTCAGCGGCTGCGTTCATCCCTCGCGACGCCGCGATGCGTCCGAGGCGGCCCTGGAACGCGAGCAACACGCACGCGAAGTAGATCAGCCACGGCACGACTCGGGCAAACTGGCCGGGCGGCGTGAGCAACAACAGCGCGGCCCCCGCCGCAGCGCCGAGCACGCTCGCGGGTAGCAAGCTGATCGCGCGATGCCGACGTTCGAGAATTTCTGTGCGGTACGCGAGTGACCCGCCGACCGTGCCAGGCCAGATCGCGACGGTGTTAGTGACGTTCGCGATCTTGGGCGCGTAGCCAGCGGCAATCAGCGCTGGGAACGTGATCAGCGTGCCACCGCCCGCGACCGCGTTGAGGCCGCCAGCAATGAACGCCGCGAGGCTGAGGAGCGCGAGCTCGATCACCTTGTACGGAGCTCGAAGCTAGGTCGAGAGGCCCTGTCCGCCCAGCTTCCGGTTCTTCGACATCGACTTCAGGTAGTCGCGGTTCATATACGCGATCACATCGATGCTGATGCCCTTCGGGCACGCGAACTGGCACTCGCCGTGACTGGTGCAGGAGCCGAAGTACTCCTCCATGGTCTCGACCATGGACTGCGAGCGCTGCCAGCGCTCGGACTGACCCTGCGGCAGCAGGTTGAGGTGCTGCATCTTCGCCGCCGTGAACAGCGAGGCCGCCCCGTTGGGGCACGACGCGACGCACGCGCCGCAGCCGATGCATTCGGCGGCGTCCATTGCGGCGTCCGAGACGACCTTCGGGATCGGGATGAGATTTGCCTCAACGGCCGAGCCCGTGTTCACCGAGATGAACCCGCCCGACTCGATGATGCGGTCGAACGCTGAGCGGTTCACGACGAGGTCGCGAATCAGCGGGAACGAGGCGGCGCGCCACGGCTCGACCGTGATCGAGTCGCCGTCCTTGAACAGGCGCATGTGCAGTTGGCAGGTCGCAGTCCGGAAGCCCGGGCCGTGCGCCTGGCCGTTGATCATCACGCCGCACGAGCCGCAAATGCCCTCGCGACAGTCGTGCTCGAATGCGATCGGCTCGATGCCGCGCTCAATCAGGTCCTCGTTCACAACGTCGAGGACTTCGAGGAACGACATGTCCTCGCTGATATCGCGCGCCTCGTAGGTCTCGAACTGGCCTTGGGCAGTCGGCCCGGTCTGGCGCCACACCTTGAGCGTGAGGTTCATCCTGGTCGCCCCTTACTTGTAGCTGCGTTGCGCCGGGTGGACGTGCTCGAACTCGAGCGGTTCTTTGTTCAGGAGCTGAGGCTTGCCCTCGCCCTGCCACTCCCACGCTGCGACGTACGAGAAGTTCTCGTCGTCGCGCGCTGCCTCGCCGTCCTCGGTCTGGTGCTCAACGCGAAAGTGACCGCCGCACGACTCCTCGCGGTGGAGGCCGTCGCGCGCAATCAGCTCCGCGAGGTCGAAGAAGTCAGCCACGCGGCCGGCCTTCTCGAGCGAGTCGTTCAGTGACTCACCCGAGCCAAGCACGCGCACGTCGCGCCGGAAGTCCTCGCGCAGGCTCGAGATGTCGCGCATGGCCTCCTGCAGGCCAGTGGCCGTGCGCTCCATGCCGATCTTCTCCCACACGATGTGGCCGAGCGCCTTGTGGAAGTAGTCCACGGAGTGCGTCCCCTGGTTCGAGAGGTAACGCTTCGTCTGGTCCTCGACCTCGGCACGTGACTCGCGGAACGCCGCGTGGTCCGTGCCCACCGCGCCCTGCCCGAGCAGACCCGCGAGGTAGTCGCTGACCGTGTTCGGCAGGACGAAGTAGCCGTCCGCGAGCCCCTGCATCAGCGCGGATGCGCCGAGGCGGTTCGCACCGTGGTCGGAGAAGTTCGCCTCACCGCCCACGAACAGGCCGGGAATGCTGCTCATCAGGTTGTAGTCCACCCAGAGCCCACCCATCGTGTAGTGGGTGGCCGGGTAGATGCGCATCGGCGTCTCGTACGGGTCTTCGCCGGTGATGCGGTCGTACATCTCGAAGAGGTTGCCGTAGCGCTCCTCGATCTCAGGCTGCCCGAGCCGGTCGATCGCCGAGCCGAAGTCGAGGTACACGCCGTTCTTCAGCGGCCCCACACCACGGCCGTTGTCGACCTGCCGCTTCGCGGCGCGCGACGCCACGTCACGCGGCACGAGGTTGCCGTACGCCGGGTACTGACGCTCGAGGTAGTAGTCGCGCTCGGCTTCCGGAATGTCGGCTGGTGAGCGCGCGTCGTTCTGGTCCTTCGGCACCCAGATGCGACCGTCGTTACGCAACGACTCCGACATCAGCGTGAGCTTCGACTGGTGCTCGCCACTTGCGGGGATGCACGTCGGGTGAATCTGCGTGAAGCACGGGTTTGCGAAAGCGGCACCCTTCTTGTGGGCGCGCCACGCGGCCGTCGCGTTGCTCTTCTTCGCGTTCGTCGACAGGTAGTAGACGTTGCCGTACCCGCCAGTCGCGAGGATCACCGCGTGCGCGGAGTGCGAGGAGATCTCGCCAGTCTGAAGGTCACGCACGGTCACGCCAACCGCGCGCCCATCCACCGTCACGAGGTCGAGCATCTCCGTGCGCGGGTACAGCGTCACGGCGCCCGCGGCGACCTGGCGCATCAGTGCCTGGTACGCGCCGAGCAGCAACTGCTGCCCCGTCTGACCTCGAGCGTAGAACGTGCGGGAGACCTGCACGCCGCCGAACGAGCGGTTCTCGAGCTGCCCGCCGTACTCGCGCGCGAACGGCACGCCCTGCGCGACGCACTGGTCAATGATGTTCACGCTCAGCTGTGCGAGGCGGTACACATTCGCCTCGCGCGAGCGGAAGTCGCCGCCCTTCACCGTGTCATAGAAGAGGCGGAAGACGCTGTCGCCGTCGTTCTGGTAGTTCTTCGCGGCGTTGATGCCGCCCTGCGCAGCGATCGAGTGCGCTCGCCGCGGCGAGTCGTGATACGAGAACACCGTCACGCCATAACCGAGCTCAGCCAGCGAGGCTGCCGCCGACGCACCGGCGAGGCCGGTGCCAACGACGATCACGTTGAAACGCCGCTTATTAGCCGGGTTCACCAGCCGCATGTTGAAGCGGTGGCCGTCCCACAGCTCCTCGATCGCGCCTTCGGGGACCGCAGACTTGAGTTCCATGCGCCTACCCCACAATCCCGAGCTGTACCGCAATCGGGAACGAGAGGTTCGGCCCGATGATGGCGATCGTGAGCAGGATCGCGAACACGCGGCGCAGTCCGTTGTACTGCGGCGAGTTCACGCCCATCGACTGGAACATGCTCCACGCGCCGTGGAAGAGGTGCACGCCCAGCGCGAGGTTCGCGATGACATAGAACGCCGCCACCGCCGGCCGCGAGAACGAGACCACGACGTTGTGGTAGACCTCGCCACTCTGGAACGAGGGGTTCTGACCACCAAAGGTGAGGTCAGACAGGTGGTAGAAGAGGAAGAGCAGCACGATCGGGCCGGTCCAGCGCATCGTCCTCGATGCCCAGTTGGCCGCGATGTAGTCGCGCTTGGAGCGGTACGCCTCCGGGTGCGTGCGACGGTTCATGCGCCACAGCGAGAACGCCGCGTGCACATGCAGCACCACCGCGACGAGCAATCCGATACGCAGAATCCACAGCACCGCCTCGCGAGGTGCGAACGGGTCGCCGAACTCGCGTAAACCCTCGGCGTAGTGGTTCAGCGCCGTAGCGCCGAGGTATATCTTCAGGTTGCCGAGCATGTGCGCGACCAAGAAGCCAATGCCCATCAGGCCGGTGATCGCCATCACCCACTTCTTGCCGACCGCGGTCTGATAGATGTTCAGGGGCCACGGCATCGGGCGCGGTCGTGGATTGACCGGATGCACCGCTGCCTCGGTGGATGACTGCGTCGTCGCCATTCGGCCCTCCTCCGCCCCCGTCGGTCTGCCGGCTACGCTACTGCGTCGCCGCCTACCGGGCGAGGCCTGTTACGCATCGTCTCGACCGCGCTGCTGCCGGTTCGCATAGAGCGTCAGCGCGGTCATCGTCTTCGAGTCCTGTATCTCGCCGGAGACCACCGCGGCGAGCAGCTCGTCCACCGTCAGGCGGCGAGGCGGCGCGATGAACTCGTCGTGATCCTGGGGCAGCGGGTCGTGCCGCAGCCCGGTCGCGAGGTAGAAATCGATGAACTCCGAGGAGAACCCGGGCGCCATCCAGGCTCCGCCCAGCCACTCGAGGTGCTCGGCGGCGTAGCCGGTCTCCTCGCGCACCTCGCGGGCGGCGGTCGCCTCGGGCGCCTCGCCCTCCTCGCGTGTCCCGGCCGGGATCTCGAGCAGGGTGCGGCCTGCCGGGTGGCGGTACTGCTCCACGAGCAGCCAGCGACCGTCCTCGTCCTCGACCACCAGCGCGACGGCGCCGGGGTGCCAGACCACGGTGCGCTCGGCCTCAGTGCCATCCGGGAAGCGCACCGCGTCACGCGTGATGCGCAGGTACGAGGAGCGCACGAGCTCTTGCGAACTCAGCACCTCGGGCGTCTCGGCCGTGGTCATAGCTAGTTGGCCGCGGCAGGCACTGCAGCAGTCTCGAGGTCGATCACCATGGCGATTTCGTTGCAGCCGGGGAACTTCGGGCAGCGGTAGCACTCGTTCCAGACCTTGCGTGGCAGCGTCATCACGTCGACTTGCTCCCAGCCGAGGCGCTCGAAGAAGCCCGGTCGGTAGGTCAGCGCGAACAGCCGCTCCAGGCCGAGGTTGCGGCCCTCTTCGACGCAGGCGCGCACGATCATGCTGCCGTAGCCGGCGGACTGGCGGTCTTCCCGCACAGCCAGCGACTTCAGCTCCGCGAGGTCGGCCCAGGTGATGTGCAGCGCGCCGCAGGCGACGGTCTCACCGTCCTCACGCACCACGAAGAAGTCGCGCAGGTTCTCGTAGGTCTCGCCGAGGGTGCGCGGCAGCATGTCGCCGCGGGCGGCCCAGAAGTTCACCATGCTGTGAATCGCGTCCGCGTCACGCACCGTCGCCCGGGCGACGGTCACGCCGGGGCGAGGCTGCTGCACGGTCGGCGAAACGCCCGAGTCGGGCACGGGACCCCCCGATCGATGTCGATATCAACAATTGTAGAGCAGCCGCCGCAGCGGCGCTGCCGAGTGAGCCTAGTGGCTCTCGTCAGTGTCCTCGGTGGAGGCGTCCGGGCCGAGCGCGTGGTCGATGCGCAGCCAGCCAAGCCGCCGCGCAAGGTTGGCGTAGAACTGACGCTCCTGGCCCAGCCGCACGAAGCGCGCCCGGAACGGCGACGGGCCGATCTGCACCACCGCGCCGGACTCGATCGGCTCCTCGGTGGCGCCATCGACAATCATCAGCGCGCGGATGCCTCGCGCCACGACCAACTCGATGTCCGCGCTACCGGGCAGCACGATCGCGTTGGTATACGAGAGGTGCGGTGCGACCGGCGTGACGATCACGTCGCCCGAGGTGGGATGCAGGATCGGCCCACCCACCGCGAGCGCGTAGCCCGTCGAGCCCGTGGCCGTCGCCGCGATCACGGCGTCGGCGCGGTACTCGGCCAACAGCACGCCATCCACACGCAGACCCACCGACACGGTGCGCCCGAGGTGCTCGCCGCCGATCACGATGTCGTTCAGTGCATCAAACGCGGGGCCGCCGCCGACCTGCGCACGGAGCATCGTCCGCTCCTCGACGCGGCCCTTGCCGTCGAGGATGGCGAGCAACCCAGCGCCTGCCTCAGGCTCCGTTGACTCCGCGAGGAACCCGAGTCGGCCCATGCGCACGCCGAAGACCGGCGTCTCCGAACGTGCCGCCAGCGCTGAGGCGTGCAGCACAGTGCCGTCGCCACCGACGCACACGAGCAGGTCCGAGCCCGCGACGGCTTCGCCGAGGCCGCCACTCGAACCCGCGTCACGCGGTAGCTCGGCGACCCACGACTCGACGCCACGCTGCGTAGCGAGGCTTGCGAGCTCGCGCGCAACAGCCTCAGCGCCCTCGATCGCGGGATGATAGACAGCACCCATCCGCCGCACAGGGCTCACGAGGCGACTTCGGACTTCTGCAGCCAGAGGAAGAACTCTTTGTTCCCGGCCGGCCCCTCGAGCGCGGACTTCACCACACCGCGCACGCGCATCCCGTGCTCGATCGCCCAGAGCGCGACGCGACCGATGCACGAGGCGTGCACACGCTCATCGCGCACGACACCACCCTTTTGGACTTCCTCACGCCCTGCCTCGAACTGCGGCTTCACGAGCGCGAACACTTCGCCACCTGGGACCAGCGACGCGATCACGGGAGGGAGCACCATCGTCAGCGAGATGAACGACACATCGATCGTCACGAGCTCCACCAGTACGTCGAGCGGGTCCATGGTGCGAGCGTTGGTACGCTCCCGGACATCGACGCGCGAGTCTTCGCGCAGTCGCGGCAGGATCTGGCCGTAGCCGACATCGACCGCGACGACGTGCGTTGCGCCGTGTTGCAGCAAATAGTCCGTAAAGCCGCCCGTGGATGCGCCGACATCGAGGCAACGCTTGCCGCGCACATCGATCGACGTCCGCTCGATGGCACCGGCCAGCTTGTCGCCACCACGGCTCGCGTACTGGGAGCCGGAGCGCACCTCGATCGTCACATCAGCAGCGACCGGGGCAGCGGGACGCGTCGCGGCGGTGCCATTAACGAGCACCTCGCGGGCCATGATCAGCGCCTGCGCCTGCTCGCGACTGGTGGCAAGGCCACGCTCGACGAGCAGCACATCGAGGCGCTGTTTGGCGTTGGGACGAGGAGCTTTCGTCGTGGTCATCACGCCGAGGATAGCACCGGCCTCGGGTACGGCGGCTCGGGAGCTACGCCGACTCGGGGATCGCGACTTCGCCCTCTTCGCTGATGACCTGGCCAGACTCGGTGACCAGCAAGGGGCGCTGGTGACGCGTCACGCACTCGGCAGACACCACACACTTGCGGATGTCAGGCCGCGACGGAATCTCGTACATGACATCGAGGAGGATCTCCTCGACCACGGTACGCAGACCTCGAGCGCCAGTGCGCTGCTTGATCGCCGCCTCGGCGATGGCGAGGTATGCGTCGTCCGTGAAGATCAACTCCACGTCGTCGAGGCTGAACAGTCGCTGGTACTGCCGCGCGACCGCGTTCTTCGGCTGCGTGAGGATCGACATCATCGTTTCGACGTCCAGCGGGTCGAGCGTCGAGACCACCGGCAGACGCCCCACGAACTCCGGAATGAGGCCAAACTGCAGCAGGTCGTCGTGCACGATATCCCGCAGCACGAGCGCCTTGTCCTCATCGGTGACCTTCGCGCCGGCCGTGAAGCCAAGCGAGCGCCCCCCGGCGCCAGTGCGCTTCGAAATGATCTTCTCCAGCCCCTCGAACGCCCCACCCACGATGAACAGGATGTTGGAGGTGTTGATCTGGATGAAGTCCTGGTGCGGGTGCTTGCGGCCGCCCTGCGGCGGCACACTCGCGACGGTGCCCTCGATGATCTTCAGCAATGCCTGCTGCACGCCCTCGCCGGATACATCACGAGTGATCGACGGGTTGTCGCTCTTGCGGGCGATCTTGTCGATCTCGTCGATGTAGACGATGCCGCGCTCAGCCTTCTGGATGTCGAACTCTGCCGCCTGAATCAGGTGCAGCAGGATGTTCTCGACGTCCTCACCGACGTAACCAGCCTCGGTCAGCGCCGTGGCGTCAGCGATCGAGAACGGCACATCGAGGACGCGCGCAAGCGTTCGCGCGAACGCGGTCTTGCCCGTGCCCGTCGGCCCGATCAGCAGAATGTTCGACTTCTCGAGGTCGAGGTCCGACTGCGCCGAGGCGTCGATGCGCTTGTAGTGGTTGTAGACCGCGACCGAGAGCACACGCTTGGTGCGCTCCTGGCCGACGATGTACTCATCCAACTGCGCGACGATCTCCTGAGGAGTGCGGAGCGAGCTGCGCTGGGTCTTGGCAGCCGCGGTCTTTCCGGCCTGGGTTTCCTCGTTGATGATCTCCTGGCAGAGATCCACACACTCGTCGCAGATGTAGACCGCGCCGGGGCCAGCAATCAGGCGCTTTACCTGATCCTGGTTCTTCCCACAGAACGAACAGTGGTACTGGACACGGCTCCCGCGAGTGGTGGTATTCGCCATGGTGCCCCCGGATCCCAACTGCCTCTTCGGCCTACCCTGCCCAGCGCGTTGCCGCGCTTAGTTGTTCGGCGTCGCTCCGCCCGGTGACGGCATGCCCTGGTTAGAGCCAATGATCTCGTCGACGAAGCCGTAATCCTTGGCCTGCTCCGCGCTCATGTAGAAGTCACGGTCGAAGTCGCGCGTGATGCGCTCCACCGACTGCCCCGTGTTCTTCGCAATGATGCTTCGGATGATCTCGTTGTTGCGCAGGATCTCCCGCGCCGCAATCTCGATGTCCGAGGCCTGACCACGAGCACCACCCAGCGCCTGGTGCATGTGCACCGTCGCATTCGGCAGCGCGTAGCGCTTACCCTTCGCACCCGAGCACAGCAGCACCGACGCCATCGAGGCGGTCGAGCCGACCGCGATCGTCGAAACGTCGCTGCGGATCAGGTTCATCGTGTCGTAGATCGCCAGGCCGGCGGTGATCACACCACCGGGCGAGTGGACGTACATGCTGATGTCCCGATCCGAGTCCTCTCGGTCGAGGTAGAGCAACTGCGCCACGATCGTGTTGGCGATCTGGTCGTCGATGGGCGTGCCCAGGAAGATGATTCGCTCCTTCAGAAGCAGCGAGTAAATGTCGTAAGCCCGCTCACCACGAGCGGTCGTCTCGATAACCATCGGCACAATGTTCTGCGGCGCGGTCCAGTCGCTCGTCGGCATAAACCCTGTCCTCAGCTTCCTACGTCCCTGACGGTAGTCGGTAACAGGCCCCGTTCCCGGTGCCTACTCGGTCTCTGCCTCTGCTGCTGCGTTCTCAACCGGCTCGGAGGTCCCCGCCTCGTCGCTGGCTTCTGCCTCCGCATCGCCCTCGCCGGAACGGCGACGACGGCGCGTGCCGCGGGCGCGAGGAGCCTCCTCGCCGCCCTCACTCTCCTCCGAGGCAATCTCGACCAGCCGGCCAAGCGTCGCCTGCGTCTGGAGCTGGTGGCGGGTCTGCGACCGCGAGTCCGGCGTGTCGAACATCTGCCGGAACTGCTCGCGCTGGTCGTTTTCCATCGCGGCACCCGGCCCGAAGAACTGGTCGAGCATGCGGTTGATCTCAGCGTCGACTTCGGACTCGTCGACCTCGACGCTCTCCTTCGAAGCAAGCTCGCCGAGGACAAGCGCGCGCTTTACGGCGGTGTCGGCGCGCGGACGAAGCTCGTCGCGTACCTCATCAGCCGTGCGGCCGATCTGGTCGAGCCAGACCTGCATCTGCTCCGGGGTGTGCGAGGCGTGATTCGACTCCTGGTCGATCATGCGCTCGATCTCGCTGTCGACGAGGACCTCGGGATAGTCGATCTCGGACGACGCGATCAGCAAGTCCAGGACTTCCTCCTGGTATGCCGACTCAGCTGCGGCTTCCGCCTGCGCCAAGACGTTCGCCCCGATGCGCTCGCGCACCTGGTCAGCGGTCTGCAGATCCTCGTCGCCCAGCGACTTCGCGAACTCGTCGTCGAGCTCCGGCAGAATCTCTTCCTTCACCTCGTCGATCGTGACTGTGTAGTGCGCGGTCTTCCCGGCGAGGTCGGCGGCGACGAAGTCACTCGGCAGCTCGAATTCAATCGTGTATGGGCCGCCGCGATCAAGGCCGATCAGGCGCTCGAGGAAGCCCGGCAGCGACACGGTCGTGCCTTCGAGGACGGCGAACTCAGCGCCCTCCTCGACGTGTGGCTCGTCCTGGCCGTCGACATCAACGCTGACGTCGGCGCGCACGGTGTCGCCCCACTGCACAGCGCGCTCCACTGGCTCGAGCGTCGCGTAGCGGCGGCGCAAGTTGGTCAGTGCGGCCTCGACTTGCTCGTCGTTACTCGCGACGGTCGGTCGAGGCGCGCGCAGCGCGGTGTAGTCCTTGATGTCGATCGTCGGGCGCACTGGCACAGTCGCCGAGACGACCAGCGGCTCCATCGACTTCAACTCGAACGACGGCTGTGCGATCGCATCGATCGACTCAGCAGCGATCGTCTCGCTATAGAGATCAGGCAGCAGCGTCTCGAGTGCTTCCTGTACGAGCGCGCTCTTACCAAGCGTGCGCTCGAGGACAGCTCGCGGTGCCTTCCCAGGCCGGAAGCCAGGGATCTTGTACCGCTGCGAAAGCCGACGCGCGGCCTTCTCCATGTTGGCTTCGACCCGCTCGTCATCGACTTCGATTTCGAGCGCGACAAGCGAGCGCGGAAGACGTTCTATCGTCACACCCACGGGGTGTGCCCCCACTTCACAACACAGATTCGGTTCCGAAATGAGTATAGCATGCGCCCATTTGGCACCTGCCTGACGGGAAACCGCTACGGGAGCCCCGGGAACAGCTGCCTAGCGCTCCCGGATGACGTCATTAATAGCGTCGCCCAGCAGCGCAAACGCGAACAGCAGCAAGGAGACGAAGATGCCCGGCACCAGCAGTAGGTGGGGGTACGCCTGGAACGTCCGGGTCCCCGACCCGTCGTAGATCATCGCCCCAAACGAGGGGGTCGGAGGCTGAACGCCCACCCCGAACCAGGTCAGCGCCACTTCCGTGCCAGCCACTGAGCCAAGGGTCGCCGAGAGCTGCAGCACCACGATGAAGGCGATGTTCGGCAGCAGGTGCCGCACGAGGATCCGAGGCGTGCTCGCCCCGAGGGCCTGCGCGGCGAGGATGAAGTCCCGCTCCCGGAGCTGGAGCACGAGCGACCGCACGTACCGAGCTGTGCCGACCCAGAAGAAGAGCGACAGCGCCGCGAAGATGCTGATGTAGGAGGCGAAGTCATGGACGACGCCCCCACCCCCCGGCAGCCTCCCCGCCCACTTCGCGAACTCGTCCACCCGTGGGCTGAGCGCCGCATTGACGAGGATCAGCATCGGCAACCCGGGTAACGAGGAGAACACCTCCCCCACCCGCATGATCGTGTTGTCGACCCAGCCGCCGCGATACCCGGCGATCAGACCAAGCCCGTTGCCGATGATCAGCGACCCGCTCACCAGCACCGCCACACTCACAACCAGCGTGGTGCGCGCGGAGTACAACGCGCGGCTCAGCATGTCGCGTCCGAGGCGGTCCGTGCCGAGCGGATGTGCACGGCTCGGTCCCTGCAGCGCCTGGTCGATGTTTTGCTGTGTATAGGAGTATGGCGCGATCACCGGCGCGAGAATGCCGCCGCCGTAGATCAGCACGATCACCATCAGCGACATCATCGCCAGCTTCTTCTTGCGCAGCCGCTCCCAGAAGAGCGCGACCGAGCCTCGCGATGCCGCAGCTTCGGCTGGCGAGTTGGCCGCCGCAGGTGCCGCGATGGTCACGAGAGGTTGCTCGCACCAAGGCGCACACGCGGGTCGATCCGCGCATACGCCAGGTCAGTCAGCAGGTTCATCACGATGAAGAAGACCGCCACGATCAGCGTGGTGGCAAGGATCACGTCGTAGTCGCGGCTACGCACCGACTCGAACGTGAACGCGCCGATGCCCGGAATGCCGAGCAGCGTCTCCGTGAAGTACGAGCCCTCCACGATTCCCGCGAGCGAGAGGCCGATCGCTGTCACCAGCGGCAGCATCGCGTTCGGCAGCACATGGCGCAGCGCCACGGTCGTCTCGGTCAACCCCTTGGCACGCGCCGTGCGCACGTAGTCCTCGCGCGCGACCTGCAGCGCCGTGATGCGCACGAGGCGTGCCACCCCCGAGAAGCCAGGCACCGTCAGCACGATCAGCGGCAGATAGAGGTGCGGATTCGGGATCGGTACGGCGATCACGCCAGCGATCCAGTAGATATCGATCAGCCCGCCCCAGCCACCGACGGGGATGATGTGGAACCGCACCGCGAGCAGCCACTGGATCGGGGGCAGGATCACCAGCACCGGGATCGCGCTCAGGAAGAGCAGCGACGAGATGATCAGGGGATCGATCCACTTCCCCTGGAACCATGCGGCGAGCATGCCTAACGGCACCCCGATCACGAACACGAAGACAATCGACAGCACGTTGAGCTGCGCCGAAACGATCATCTTTGGCACCACGAGCTCGCGCACGCTGTACCCACGCTGGATGAACGACTCACCGAAGTCGCCCTCCAGCGCCCGCACCGCCCAGCGTTGGTACTGCTCGAAGATCGTGCCATCCAGGCCGCGCTCGTGGCGGATGCGCTCCAGCACTTCGGGATCGCGCACCTGGCCCGCCGCAATGGTCACCGGGTCACCAGGCCCGTAGCGCGCGATCGCGAACGTGAAGAAGGACACGACGAACAGCGTGAGCGGCAGGATGGCGAGCCTGCGAATCACATAGCCCGTCATCGCTCGCCCCTCACGCTCCGCCGATTACCGGTCGACGCTGACGAATCGCAGGCGCGGAATCACCATCGGCGGGTTGAACCAACCCTTTACCGAGGCGTTCACCACCTGGTGTGAACCGCCGAAGTACAGCGGCAGCCACGCGCCGTCGTTGATCAGGCGCTTCTCGACATCCTGGTACTGCGCGAGCCGCTTGCCCGGGTCACGCTCGATGCGCGCCTGCTCGAGGATGCGGTCCACATCAGGGTTCGAGTAGCCGATGTCGTTGAGCGTGGACTTCGAGTAGAACTTCAGGTCCAGTACGTCCTCGGGGTCCGGGTAGTCCATCACCCAGCCCGCGTTGAACATCTGCAGGCGGCCCTTCTGCTGGTCGTCGAAGAAGCTCGCAGTGTCCTGCTGCTTCACCTGCACCGTAATGCCGAGCACCTGCTTCCACTGCTCGATGTACGCCTGCGTGTCGAGGCCGGCCGAGGCGCCGCCACCGATCTCAGTCATCGTGATCGGTGGGAGTCCCGCCGCGTTCTTGTACTTAGAGGCTGCCAGCGCCGCCTTCGCCGCATCCGGATTGAACTTCAACGTCTTGTCGTCCGACGTGAAGCCCGGCAGTTGCGGCGGCAAAATGCCAGTCGCCGGACTGATCATGTTGTTGAACGTGACGCTCGTCACCTTCGACCGGTCGATTGCGAGCCCGAACGCGCGGCGCACGTTGGCGTCGTCGAACGGCGCCGCCTTCGCATTGAACGCGAGGTACGAGATCGTGAAGTCAGTCGCGGTCTGGTACAGCTTGCCCAGCGCGCTGTTCTTGTCGCGCACGCGATCGATGTCGTTGACGCTGATGCTCGCGATGTCGAGCTCGTTGTTCTCGAAGCGCGTCAGCGCAGAGCCACCCGTGAACTGGTACAGCACCTGGCTGACCTTCGGCGCACCGAGGTAGAACTTGGGGTTCGACTCGAGCACGATGCGCTCGCCAACACGCCAGTCCGTCATCCGGTACGGCCCCGTGCCGTTGGGCGAGCGCATCCAGTTGCGTGGGTTCTGCTGCGCCTGCTTGCAGTCCACCACCATGGCGGTGGTGTAGGTCAGCTTCGCGATGAAGTACGGCTTCGGTGCATCGATCGTGATCTTGACCGTCTTCTTGTCGACGACCTCGATGCCCTTAATGTCCTGCGCGCGCCCGGCCATCATGTCGTTCGCGCCGATGATGTCGTTCAGATACACCGGCGCGGTCGGCGACGCGGTCGTCCTCGAGGCGGCGCGCTCGAACGAGCACTTCACATCGGCCGCCTCGACGGAACGACCGTCGTGGAACACAGCGTTGTCGCGCAGCTTGAACGTGAAGACCTTGCCGTCGTCGCTGACCTGGTACGACTCAGCGAGGTCCGGAACGATCTTCAGGTCAGGGGCGATCGTCATCAGCCCGCTGAAGATCTCGACGATGTACTCGGCAGAGCCGGAGTCCGTCGCGAGCGCAGGGTCGAGTGTGAGCGGGTCGGTACCCGGCAAGCGCAGACGCCCGCTCGCCGGCTTCGTGTCGACCGCGCCGCCAGCAGTGCCCGAGGCCGAGCTGCCACCCTTGGGGCCACCGCTCAGCAGCAGCACCGCAGACAACCCACCAATGATCAGGACGAAAACGGCCAACGTGCCCAGGAGCGCCGCGAGGATCCGCTTTTGCCCGGTCATCGGCTTACTCCACTCCAACAAGCGCCACGCCTACGGCAGTCGTAGCACCCAGTGAACGCGGTGGGGGCCGGTCACGGATTCCTGCGCATCATACAGATGGCGGGAGCGCGACGGTGATGTGGGCCTCATTGAGCTGCGCATCACTCACCGGCGCCGGAGCCCCGGTCATCATGTCCGAGGCCGACTTCGTCTTCGGGAACGCGATCACCTCGCGGATATCGTGCTCGCCGACCAGCAGCGCCACGGTCCGGTCGAGGCCACACGCGAAGCCCCCGTGCGGTGGCGCACCGTACGTGAACGCCTCCAGCATGTGGCCGAACTTCTGGGTGGCTTCCTCGCGCTCAATCCCGAGGCGGCCCAGTACCTGCATCAGCTTCTCGGGGCGGTGGATGCGGATCGAGCCGCCGCCGATCTCCCAGCCGTTGCAAACGAGGTCGTAGGCGCGGGAGCGCACCGCCTCGGGCCGCTCGCCCATGATCGCGAAGTCTTCCTCGAACGGTGACGTGAAGAGGTGATGGACGGCATTCCACTTGTTGTCCTGCGCGTCCCACTCAAACATCGGGAACTCGGTCACGAAGCAGAACGCGAGCAGGTGCTCGTCGGCCAGGCTGTGCTCCTCGGCCATCCGTCGCCGCAGCACGTCGAGCACCCTCGAGGTGAGCGCGTCAGGCCCGGCCGCGATCAGCAGCAGATCGCCCCGGCTCGCGCCGCAGGCCGCCCCCCACTCCGTGAACTGCTCCGGCGTGAAGAACCGTGCGACGGGCGATCGCACGTCGTCGGACGTCAGCCCAGTCAGCGAGCCCTCGCCGCCGAACGCGACGGTCACGAGCCCCTGTGCCCCGGCCTCGCGCGCCACCTCGATCAGTGCGTCGAGCTGACGCCGCGGCGTCTCGCCGGCGCCGGGCACCGCGAAACCGCGGATGCGCCCGCCGCCCTCGATCACGTTCTTGAACACTGCAAAGTCCGTCCCGCGGATCAGCGGCGTCAGGTCGTGGATCTCGAGATCGTAGCGGATGTCGGGCTTGTCAGAGCCGTAGCGCTCCATCGCCTCGTCGTAGGTGAAGCGCGGGAACGGGCTCGCCTGCAACGTGAACTGCGGCCCCACCGCCGCGGACAGCTTCGTGTACAGATCCTCGAGCATCTCGAGGATGTCCTGCTCGTCGACGAATGACATCTCGACGTCGAGCTGCGTGAACTCGGGCTGCCGGTCGGCCCGCAGGTCCTCGTCACGATAGCAGCGAGCAATCTGGAAGTAGCGTTCGAGGCCAGCCACCATCAGCAGCTGCTTCCACTGCTGCGGGGACTGCGGCAGCGCATAGAAGTTGCCAGGGTGCACACGCGATGGCACGAGGTAGTCACGCGCCCCCTCCGGCGTCGCGAGGTTGAGCACGGGCGTCTCCACCTCGGCGAAGTCCTGCTCGTCGAAGTAGTCGCGGATGAACTTCACGATGCGGTGACGCATGCGCAGGTTCGCCGTCATGTGTTCGCGGCGCAGGTCGAGGTAGCGATAGCGCAGCCGCGTCAGCTCGTCGACCGTCGTCTCCTGGTTCACCGGGAACGGCGGCGTCTCCGAGGAGTTCAGCACCTCGACCTGGTCGACGATCACCTCGATCGCGCCGGTCGGCAGGTCAGGGTTCTGGCTGCCGTCGCGGCGCAGGGCGATCTCGCCCCAGACGCGCAGCACGTACTCGTTGCGCACGTCCTCAGCCACCTTGAAGGCGTCGCCCTGCTCCGGGTGGAACACCACCTGGACAAGACCAGACGAGTCGCGCAGGTCGATGAATGCCAGGCCGCCGTGATCGCGCCGACGATTGACCCAGCCGGCCAGTACGACCCGTTGCCCCGCGTGTTCCGCGCGCAGATCGCCGCCAAGATGGGTCCGTAGCACGCCCGGCTCCTCAGCATTACG
>Ga0114969_10001522_pt1 | contig 19661 bp, 22 predicted proteins | sample M_130807_MF_Meta_FD_87316 | JGI IMG/M metagenome (GOLD analysis project Ga0114969, IMG submission 87316) | Freshwater microbial communities from Lake Montjoie, Canada to study carbon cycling - M_130807_MF_MetaG | ecosystem: Environmental > Aquatic > Freshwater > Lake | place: Lake Montjoie...
ACAGGTGCTACAGGTGCTACAGGTAGTCAAGGAGTGACAGGTGCTACAGGTAGTCAAGGAGTGACAGGTGCTACAGGTAGTCAAGGAGTGACAGGTGCTACAGGTAGTCAAGGAGTGACTGGTGCTACAGGTAGTCAAGGAGTGACAGGTGCTACAGGTAGTCAAGGAGTGACAGGTGCTACAGGTAGTCAAGGAGTAACAGGCGCAACAGGCGCCGCAGGTCCGACAGGCCCCACAGGCGCCGTAGGGGTTACAGGAGCAGATTTTAAATTTACAGGAGCATGCGGAACAGTATTATATTATCGAGATGCTAGTGGAAGTACCCCTGGTGGTGTAACTGGCGACGGAGTATTTACTTATACTCCGACCTCAATAGGGAGAAATGGGAACTATTTAAATTTACAAATGGATCCAAATAATGTATTAACACCACTAGCATCGATACGTATGGATTCTAGTTATAATATTTCAATTGGTTCTGGAAATTATAATACTCAAACAAGTCAAGGTATTGCGATTGGTTATAATGCTTCAGCTGTTTCACAAGGAACATCTGCCATTGCTATTGGTTATCTAGCGGGTAATCCAAGTCAATCTGCTAACTCGATTGTTTTAAATGCTACAGGAGCACCATTTACAGGCGCAACAGGTGTCACCGGCGCGTGTTTCATTAATCCTGTTAGAGGTGTTGGAAATGGTGCGATACTTGCAAACCTTACACGATACAAAGCATTATATTTTGATTTAAGTTATAATGAATTAATATATTCAATATAATCATAAACCATTTCATTCATAATAATATTTTATATAAATCGTTCATCACCTAAAAACATTATATATATTTTTATATATATAATGAGCAGTGTTTCCTATAATTTGGGCATGTCCAAACCTTTAATAAACAGAGAACAAAACTTTGTTTTAGATCGGCGACTCTTGTCAATCCATTCGACCGATCGAGATATAACCAAGTGGCACAATTCTAATTTTTTCGAAATTCTCTTGCCGGAAACAATGTACAATGTTCAATCGTTGCGACTCGTTCAATGTGATTTTCCAGGCAATTATTATGTCTTTAGTAATGATTATCAGAATACCCAAATGTATTTATCCTATAATGGAACAGACGCATCGCTCTGTGGACCGATACAAAGTGGTTTATATACGCCCATTAATTTGGCAACCGAATTAACCCATCAATTAAATACTACCATTGGATCAGGGTTTGATGTATCCTATAATGTGAGCACGCAAAAATACACGATAAGCAATTCAACTACTGATTTCAGTTTAAATTTTATTAAACAAGTGATATATGATACGAGTTGTACAAATAATCCAGTCATGTGGAACCAATATGCCAATTGGGGGTTGCCCTATTATTTAGGATTTGAAAAAAAATTATATTCTACATATACAGACCCACTTACCAAATCTTATACTGCTCCGTTTACTGCGAATATATCCGGCGAAACCTGTATTTACATGGAAGTCGATAAATATAATTCTTACGATGAACTTTACCCCTATAATAAAAGTTCATGTCAAATGTATGACAATAACGCCTATAGTGGTAAGGTCAATTCCGCCTTTGCCAAGATACCCATTAAAGGCAACACGATCGAACAAGATGCCCGCACCATTTTTTTACAAAACCTAGTTCAATACGACCCACCGATTGAGCGTATTGCTCGTCTCACATTTAAATTTCGTTTTCACGACGGGCGTTTAGTAGACTTTCAGAATAAAAATTTCGATTTCACGATTGAATTTAATTGTTTAAAGAATGAAATTGCCAAGCAATACAATGTGCGCATACCGGCGGCGTATATATTGTAGAGCGATTCTATAGTTTTGCGTATCAGTGATATAAATATATATAAATATATATATTTATATATATTTATTTTTTTATTGTTATTTTTACACACCACTATACTGGACCAAATACTTGCCAACCATCGTATCCGATTCCAGCACTTGTTTAGCGGACATGCGGGCAAACCACTGATAGTTGGTCCGTTTCACAATATCGTCGGCAGGCACATAGAGACCGACTGCTGTGGGCGAGAGTTCTACAAAACTATTATTCATCAGGCGTTCAATGCCGATCACCGCTCCTTTGCTGTCTTTCGCCCCCAACATTGCTGAAGGCAGCAAAGAAATGGCGCCTTTCGTCACCTGGTCGTTACACCACCGCCCGGACGCACCCAAAAAGTCGCTTTCAGACGTGTAGTCGGTCGACACCAGCGCTTCCATATAACTGATGTACTGCTCCATCACGGGGTTGCCTTTCGCGCACCCCATAAATTTGGTATTGGCGAAAAAGTTGACGTATTGAGACGTGCTGTTGCGGTCGACCAGTTCACCGACAAACATTTTATCGTTGGCGGTGGCGTGTTCATAGACCGGTTTGAGCGGATGAAAACAGATGAAAGAACTGGGGACGAGAAATCCGCCATAGATGAATAACAATTTGGACAACGCCAACTGGCGAATTTTTGTTTTGACAGGGTCGGCAATCATGCTTAAATCAATGGCCCAGTCGGGAATAAGTTTTTGAAAAGAGTCGTCGTCAATGAGACAGATGTTACAATCAGCGCCATTTTTATCGACGATAGATTTAATAACGAGCATGATATAAGGTTGATTTAAATCGGTGCTATTGCGAGAATAGAAATTCTGCCAATGCCGGGCATTAATATCATACGTGTTGTGAATCCAAAGAATCGGTTTATTTGTTGCTAAACTAGAATCGTTGAGTAGAAATTTCTGTACCATATCGTAACTCTCTATCGTTTCTTCCGTTTGTTGGTGCAGTTTAAATTTATCATAGAGTATAGTCATTCCCATCATCATAATTAAATAGGGAATATATTTATAAAATTTTGAAATGTCAACCATTATATATATTATATATAAGATTTTTAAGTTTTTCTCGATTTTTTGGATTTTCTCGATTTTCTTTTCGTTTTTTTGGATTTTCTAGTCTTTTTTGTTTTTCTAGTCTTTTTATGACGACCTCCCATCTGCGGTTGCTGCGCTAAAAAGGATTCTATTGAACTGGAAACGAGTGAATTATAACTGGGAATAAACCCTACACCTAATGTATTACGTTTACCCGAGTTAATATATTGCGTTATTTCCATTTGAATACCTTCTTGTGGCGACATCATATCAACTGGGCGTGAGCGCTGACGGCGGTCATCATCGTCATCGTCATCATCGTCCGCACTGGGGCGCGGTAAACTCAGATTACCCGTGAGAAAATATTTGATAAAAAAATCGCGGATCACTTGTTGTGCCATGGCATCACCCTCTTTTAAATGTGCCAAGGCACTACAAAAGTAATTAAATTCCGCGGCGGTTATAATAGTAGAATATTGTGGCACTCGCACAAAACTGGATCCGTAGGCAGAGTTTATATAAAATACATTATCCAGGTAAATGATATTAAAAAAATGGTCTAAAATATAAACATCTCTGTACATGTCATCCGGACTTTCAGAGTAAAGACAACAACATATTATATTTACTGCCAAACTATTATCTATAAAAGGATAAATTTCTTCCAATGTCGTTATTTTCTGTAGTACATCCGTGCGCTTATTTACTTTCGCATCAATCACAATAGTGTACAGCGGATTCGCATAGCGTTTGTCCAAAATAAAATTTAAAATGTTGGAAATATTTTGAAAATCGGCACCGATTTCGCTACCCGACTTTAACAAACTAATATCCCTATAAGATGCTATATAGGATTTCAGACGTTCGATAAACGAATAATGCGTGTATTTATTATAGTAGAACAGCACGAAATAGACGAGCTGCCAGGTTCTACAAGAGACCAAGGTAGGATAATTTTTAACCATGGAACGGGTCATGACCGCCTTGGAGCGCACCCCCCAACCAATAATGTTTAATTGCGATGGAATAAACCTAAATATATCTTCACTAATAAAATTGGGTGTCAACTCTTGTGTCATTATATTATATTATACCATTATTAAATTGGGCGTCGATGCTTTACCAGATATAAAACCAACACCGGATTGACTTGCCCGACAATGAGGACAAGTTTTTGATACATTGAACCATTCATTCATCGCTTCCAGCATCGATAGTTTTCTACATTGCTGACACTGAACGACATCTGTGTTTTCTAAAATAGGTTCTAAAGTAATGACACACATAGTATCGTCAGGCGGAATAGGTATGAGAGTATCACACGCTATAAAGGTGTATATAGAGATGGAATTAGCACTAATGACTGCTACACTGGGCACAGGCACAGGCACAGGCACAGGCGCAGGCACTTCATTGCGCACTTCTCTTCTATTGGCGGTTCTTATATCTAACCAATCCCTGTATTCATCACCATAGCCTGATGTGCCGTTGCCTATTCTAAACACATTATGTACGCGACGCATTATTGTAATTTTTATACGCGGCGGTAAAGGCATATGAGGATTATAGGTCAATATCATATGGTGAGTATCAATTCTATCCAGATTTAGACCGAAGACATTTAAAGTTGGTAAAGGTTCAAGAGGAATGGTTGAGAATTGCGGCGGGGGAGAATGCGAGATATAATATAAGTTTCGCGAAGTGGAATTATCCCTTACCGGATGAGGTAAATAATCCGCCATAAAATGGCGTGATTGAAATCCCGAAAGGTTAAATCTAGATTGCCTATTTAAGTATATTTCAATGGAATCGAGCACTTGTCCATCTATTTCGCTCCCATCTTCATTGGTAATATGGAGATACTCGCTAGAACATATGCCATTTTCCCCTATCCTAAAACACGTTTCATCATTATTCACTATTATTGTGCCAACTTGATAGTGTATAATATTTATTGCGTGATCCATTTGTGCCAGCGCTCTACGTGGGTCGTGAGCCATAAATATTCCCACACTTTGCGGCACGCATTCAAGAATATAATTATCAGTAGCAGGAAGAGCAGGAACATCATCGCCTCCATAAGATTCTACACAATCCGCAAAATTTCCTAAAGTAAAATTAACATTTACATCGCTATAGCGTAGTGCTATCATGGGTATGCCATTTTCACCAAACACATCTTTAATATCAAATTCAAACATTGTTTCGTGGGGTTCTAAAGATATATCCATTCTTTCACTTAAAGAATAATCAAAGGTCAAGTGCCGACTATTTGCCCTCATATCGTCAGGAAATATTAAGTTCATTAAGCGCATTCGCTCTTTATCATACTTTAAAACGCTTTGCCCGCCAATTTTTAATTCAATGCTTTCAAACGCATGGGTCGTCCATTTATTTTTATAGATCCACCCCGCCGGTAATGCCGCCATTTTGAATTTGAAAAAAATAGATTTAATGACATCACAAGAACGTGTTATAGCAAATGAATTATTTGTAGAAAATCGGATAGGCGTAAAAGTACATTCGTGGGATATTATATTCATCGCACTATTATTATGTAATCGGTGAGGGATACCAGCGTTGCCTACTACTTGCATTAATGCACCGGACATTTGTGTAATTATATCATTTTATCCTTTTATCTTTAAGCAACCTTTTAGAAAAAGGTTGAACCAAAAACACTTTCCAAAATTCCGCTTTCGCTTTTGCTGTGAAACAAGTTAAAAAAGCGTGGCAAAACCGCTTTTGAAAAAAGCGTGGCAAAACCGCTTTTGAAAAAAGCGTGGCAAAACCGCTTTTGAAAAAAGCGTGGCAAAACCGCTTTTGAAAAAAGCGTGGTAAAACCGCTTTTGAAAAAAGCGTGGCAAAACCGCTTTTGAAAAAAGCGTGGCAAAACCCATTCCAAAATTCCGCTTTAATATTTTCCCAAAAGGTTGCGTGGATTTTGGTCCAACCTGCTTCGCTTGAACCTTTTCCCAAAAGGTTGATTTTGCTAAGCTTTTCCCAAAAGCTTGAATCGACTCATCACACTTTTATTCACCTGCTCATACACTTCATCTTGTTTTGCCAATTTATACGCCCGGTTCATATCGCTTTTATTCTGTGCCTGGTCGCGTTGTTTTAAATAGTCTTTTGCCTGGTCGAGTGACATCGGTGTCGTATCATTATAATCGGTATTGCGCCGCATTTCATCCACGCTATTAAATTTCGGTCGCGATAAATAATCCTCGTGCGTCACCGGTATAACCGATTCTACATGCGCCCGTTTTAAATCTTCATAGGGCAACTTTGCAAAAACATCGGATGAATAATAGTCGGGGCGTTCGCCGGTCAAGTCCGCGCAGGCACCTTTATTAAAATAGGAATCTGCCAAGTCGTTTACCGGTACCAGTGCTTGTAATTCTTTCTTTTTCCTCTCAAATGTTTCATTCATCGATTGCATGGTGGTGCTGCGATTATCCATGTCTTCATCGGATTTTAACCAATCCGCATACCCAGATTCTTCAGCGTCATCTTTAATTTTCGCTTGTTCAAAGAGTTCATTAAATAGTTTATTAAAATTGGAATCCTTTTTAAATTTGTCCAAGAGGACACCTTTCTCCTCATCTTTTTCTACCACATACTCGGTGGATTTGGTTTTGCCTGTTCTAAAATTATAAACAGACAAGACGACTCTATAAGCAGACGTGAAAAATAGGAAATACTCTTTATCTAGACCAGATTTATCCGGATGGAGCATCAAGACCACTTTCTTGGCGCGTTTTAAATCGTCTTCATTAAAATTATAATCCAATTGAAATAAATCCAGTAAATCATTCAATTCATAATTGTCTATATTTAAATCGATAGTTTCGACATCATGAAAGTCCATTTAACTACTATACATAATAAATATTTATTATAAAATATTTATTATTATTTTTATTTTATTTTATTATTATTTTATCTACATACTCTTTGCTTTTATCACACATCTATCTAAAAAAAGTTTAAGACCTGCTACATCCCCGCCCACAAAACTATCATCCGGGACAAACCAATGGTCACGTCGCAAGTTGCCTTGATACATTAACAAGGCAGGAATTCCATTCACCATTTTAAATTTCTTAAGAGCGATATACAAGTCCATCGTTTCATCAATATCCAATTCGCAATAAATAATATTGGTTTGTTTATTATTTTGAATCCAATAGTCCCAGGTCGGTTTAATAGTTTTACAAGGTTTACACCATTGTGCCGAAAATTTAATAATTAATATTTTACTACCCATTGTTTTCTGTAAGTCGGTCAAATCTTTTACTGATAATTCAGTAATAATGTTGATGGGTTGTTGTTGTAAACCAGACATATTTATATAATTCTATAATTCTATTTATATTATTATATTTTTTATATTATTATATTTTTTATATTATTATATTTTTTATATTATTATATTTTTTATATTATTTTATTATTTATATTATTTTATTATTTATATTATTATATTTTTTATATTATTTTATTATTTATATTATTTTATATTATAATTCTATACTTTCACTAGAATCTGCTCCAATTCTTCAATATCAATATCAGGCATATCCATGTGCGATTCCCAAAAATATTTACAAAATGCCCACTGAAAACGACAATTGGTCGAATACCAGTCAGCGTGTTCTTTGCTAATTAATACATTTACTTTTTGCGGCAATAAATAATGACTACTCTTGGGCAAGACATAACATAATTGTACGATGGGTAAAACCGGATTTTTACTTTTCACTTGCAACAAATAAGTGTCGAAATAGGGGACATATTTAATTAAATCGACGAGGAGAGGCGGATAATGATATTTATAAGTCCACCGCCAATCGACACATCCACTGGTGTAATAATTCATCGTCCATTCTAGTCCCTCTAAATAATTAATACAAATTTCTTTGCAACGTGCGTCATTTATTTTAATATCAAATAAACTGCTGTAATAGCGTTCGCGCCATCCGGCTTCAAACGGGTCGATATACACTTCGACGGAACGTTCTTTCATGGGCAACGAGACTAATTCATCGGTTACGTCTGTTGCTGCTTTGCTTGCTGCTTTGCTTGCTACTCCTGTGCATAAAGGTCTTTTATTACTATTATTCTTCGCCATTTTCTCTCGCAAATTATATTCCTCGAGTAAATAGTCGTGTTCATTCACTGCCAAGTACTCGATATATTTTCTTAAATTTTTCCATATAATTTTATTACCATCTGTTAGATATAACTTTTGCTTGCCTAAACAATTTTTATAGGCAAAAATTAAATGGTCAATGCCTTTGGTACGAATATTGAGTGCGGGAAAATGTGGCAGAAAATCATTGCCGAGGAAAAAACAGATGAAAATATAATCAAATAATATGTTGTTTCCTACTGCGCTTGTGCCCGTGCCCGCACTTGTGCTTGTGCCCGTGCCCGCACTTGTGCCTTGCAGGTCATTCATAATAAATGTTCCAAACATGGGAATATCTAGTAGATAAAGTGAGTTGGGATCCAATGTATTATCCAAACTTTTAATAAAATGCGGGGTTTCGCGAAATAAATACATTTTATCCGAAACATGTAGATGATTCAGTGTGAGCATAATGAGATCCGCATCAAGTCCATAAATAACCGATACAGAATTTTTATGATAGTCGGGATTTTCTCGTATATATTCAAATATTTTATGTTCGCCTTCCCCTGCTTCATCTGCCCCAGAAACCATAATTTTGGTCAATCCAAATTCGGATGGATTGGCGAAACGCAGATGAATTCGTTGACCTAAAATGTTCATAAAACTAGTGCCTGGGGTAATGTTTGAGGTGTTCCATATATCATTGCTGCCATTTGCCATTTGACTTTGAAACCAGGTCATATAACGCCGCCGCCGTTGCTGGTCTAACTTGGCAATCGGAGCGACACCATCAAACGCAATAAACACACTATGGTTGGGTTTAAGAGTAGTGATATAATAAACCAATTTATCACAAACCGATTGGATAAGTTTATCTTCAATCTGCGCATAAGCGATATCTTTCGGTAACTCATGTACCGCATCATAAATAATAGAATTCGAGTCGAGATATAGATTATTAATTATAAATTTATTATTATTATTTATATTATTTATATTATTTTTATCTGGAGTAATAAATTTTTTACACCTTTTCTCATTTAAAACGCTCACATCGTGGGCGTTAATGAGTGAAAATGCAACGTTACTTTTCGCATTTTCAATGCGAAAAGGTTTAATAATATGACGATGTTTTTTAACAATGTGTGAAAAATAACTGGGAATACCCATTATAGATTATATAATACTATAGTCAAACCTTTATATTAGTCTACTATATGCTTGTTATTGTTATTATATATATTATACTATATAATATAATATATATAATAATATATATCATACAGAATGGCAATTCAATTAACTTTATACAACATATTACAACTCTTTGCTTTGATTTCGCCGCTATTATTGGGATTCTTTTTGGTCATGTCGTCACTCTTTAATCAAAATTTAAAAGGCATCGTCTATTTAGCAGGGGTGCTGATCGCATCGTGTATTAACATTTTTCTAATGAACCAGATAGGTAGTGGCGTTGATAAAGATGCGTCCTTATCGTGTGATTTAATAAAGTTACCGATAATATCCGAATTTAATAGTCCAGCACCGACCAGTTTATTCATTGCTTTTACAATTGCTTATTTAGTATTACCCATGTATTATAATAATCAAATTAATTATGTGGTGCTGGCATCCTTATTATGTCTGTTGGTGCTAGATTCTATAACAAAAATTCAAAACAAATGTACCACATCGAGTGGTAGTATTTTAGGGTCATTGGTCGGGTTAGTTTTGGGCGCAACCTGGTATACTCTTTTTCATCAGTCGGGGTATGATTCACTGCTCTATTTTGATGAATTACAGAGTAATAAAGTAATGTGTTCAAAACCATCTAAGCAGACCTTTAAGTGTAATGTTTATAAAGGAGGCAGTTTGATAAGCAGTAATATCGTATAATCATAAACACTTTGCCTTAATTATTATATTTATGAGTATTTGCATTAATGTACTGAATAAATGTGGCAATAAATTGTTTCCGATAAAATGTATTGAGCATTGCTTTATCTGAACGTAAATTTTCATTCATAACCCTAATAAAATTATTAATAACATTTATGGTATTTGCTCGTTTATAAATAGATAATTCTTCCAAGGTAAATATCTTACCACCGATGCGTTTATTAACACTATTATGAAATACCCATAAATAATTTATCAGATTTTCTTGAGACGCTGTAATATGGGGTACGTTTGCTCGCTGCATTGCTAGTGTAGCATGTTTCTGACAATCAGGGCAAGGCAAATTATTACATATACCGCTAATATAAGAAAATAAAATAGGCAATTCACTTTTAAATTCCGGTTTTAGTTTTTCAGCAAGAGTATGAAATATATACCATGTTGCGTTTCCCCATACTTTTTTTTTCATTGTAATAATATAATATATAAAGATATAATTTATAGTATTAACTAAACATAATGACATATTGTACTGAAGGTAATATTGATTTTTACAGCGAATTAACCAAACTAGATATAGATACCATAAACGAAGATACGATGTGTATGTTAACCCAGCAACCATTATCCGAAAATTACATTACATTGCCGTGTAACCACAAGTTTAATTATATGCCGCTATATAACGAAGTGTCTACTAAATTTATAAATAATAATTATGACTCGGATAAATTAAATAATAATGAAATAAGATGCCCTTATTGTCGTAAGAAATTTGATAAAGTATTGCCGTATATAAATTATGAAGGAGTAGAGAGGAAAAATGGAGTCAATTGGCCCGAAAAAGATTGTATGAAGCATATGGATTGCAGTTGGGCATATAAAACGGGAAAAAATAAAGGGCAACTCTGTAGTAATAATGCTTATATAAAAGGGAATGAATGTTATTGTTATCTACATTGGAATGTCATTAAAAATCAAAATCAAATTCAACAACAAAAAGCAGAAGATGATGTTTCAATATGGACAAATGAAATGGAGACATTGTTTAAAGCATCGCATATTGTTGGTCTTAAAAAAATATTGAAAGATAAAGGATTAAATTTAACTGGCACCAAGAAAATATTGGTGAGGCGTATAATAAACCATTCAAAATTAAATTATATATCGTAAAATAAATAAAAATATAATACTATTATTATTTATTAGACATAAATAATAATAATAATAATGTCTACAAAAGAGAAAATAACCCACACGATAAAACAATGGTTGCATTTGGAAAAGGAAATTCAAGTATTGCAAAAAGAATTAAAAGAGAGAAAATCTAAAAAGAATGAGTTATCCAATGCTTTAGTAGAAATAATGAAATCAAAAGAGATTGATTGTTTTGATAGTAGTGAAGGAAAAATTATTTATACGAAAAGCAATATTAAGAATACCATAAATAAAAAATATCTGCTGGAATGTTTAGAAAAATATTTTGAAAGTAATCCAAACATACCAACAGATGATGTAGTAAAATTTATATTGGAAAATAGAACAATCAACACAAAAGAAAGTATACGGCATAAACCACTAAAAAATATATAGTATAGTATAATGAATAGTATAATGAATAACAAAAACAAAGAATTAATAAAATCTAAATTTAATCTTACTCTTAAAAAACAAGACAATGAAGATGAAATGGATGAGGCACATATTCATGATTTTACCAAAGGGGAACCAAGGTTCCCCTTAAACCCCTCCTTTAAGTTGGAACCCATAACTGACTCTTTTAATTTTGAACCCATGTCTGACTCGTTTAATTCTGAACCCATGTCTGACTCTTTTAATTTTGGCAAAAATGACTTGGATAGCATTCAAAATTTTTATATCGAAGATGATAAAAAAAATATTCATCCTGATACATATGTATATCGCGGGGATTATCTACTATCCAGTTCGAATGCCAACAAATTAACAAAATTATACCTAAACACCAAAACTATATACATATGTACCTATCAGTTGATAACAGACCATATAAAACCATTTGTCATGTTTTTAATGTATAAAAATGAGGAGACCAATGTATTAGGTTTGCCAACTATTGCGGTCAGTGAAACACTCGTAGAAGACGCGTTAAAAAAAATGAATATTTTTTTTAGTAATAAAGAACATGTAAAATTAACTTATAAAGGTTTTATAGATAATGATGGCAGTAATATATATATTATTTTGGAATATAAGGATGACCATAAACATTTAAAAAACAATTGGTATTGGGCATTGTCTACCGAAATAGTTAATTATAAAAAATTATTAAACTTTGCGATTGATTATAATGTAACACGTTTTTTTCTAAATAATATTGAATTGTTATTTATTAATAATAAGTCAGGTCATCAATACGAATGTCCAAGTGTAGGGTATTATAATGACGATTATAATTACACCTCTTTGGCATTCTCACTAGGTAGAACCAGAAACGATGACTTGAATGCAACGTTTGGTCCATTTTATTATTTTGATACAGAAGCAAAAGCAAAAGAAAAAGCAAAAGATGGGTTGGTTCGCTTTGCGCTTTTTACAGGCAAAATAAAAGTATTTGAAGATAATAATAATAATAATAATAATAATAATAATAATAATAATAATAATAATAATAATAATAATTGGGTTGAAGACTATGATTCACTCCTTGCGAATAAAGGACAATTAATGGTGGTTAAAACACGTGACCAACAAATACCATTGGCACATTATCGTGTATAGTATAATAAATAATTTATACAATACTTTCTACTACATGCGCAGGCGCAGGCATAGGTACAGGCATAGGTACAGGCGCAGGCATAGGTACAGGCACAGGCACATGTGGGTAATAATAATCCAAATATATTTCACATGCTTTATAATAACCAATAAAAACCGAGGCGACAACAGTCACTAAATTATTGATTAACATGAGAAAACTATTAATTTCAATGGAATACGCCACCCAAATAACATTACCTACTATACGCAATGCTAGAAACAATGTACTGAAATCGCGAGTCGATTTTGTTTTATAGGTTTGTATCATTTGTGGAATATTATAAATTAAATTAATAATATTTGCAATTATAATTAAAATATTCATAGAGAGAGATACATTTTCATCCAATAGTGTGAAATACATTGTAATGTGATAAACTTTGCCGACTAGTTAAATTATATAATAATTTTTAATATGATTTAATATATATAACAATGTCAGGATTAACTAGAACATTAACACTATTAGTATCGGTTGTTTTATTATCTGTGGCAATAACTACATTATTTTCATTTTTCGGTATTGGTTTTGATGTTTATGGTAATTATTTTTTATGGTTTATTGCTTTAGCCATTTTATATTTAATACTACCCAAAACATCTGGTACATTATTTGCGACAACAACCACAAATGTATAATGATAAAATTGAAATAAATATAAACCAGGTAATAGAAACAAATACAACTACAAAAGAACAATGGAGAAACCTATTAATAAGAAGATTGAACAATTTCAGATTGATTTTAAAAATAAAATTAAGCAATGGTTTGAAACACATAATGTTTCAATAAAATCAACAGGCGCCGATGCTGATGCGATCGATTTGAAAAGTGAGTTTTTACAATTTGTATATGATAATCCCAGTTTAGTATTGGATAAAGAGGATTTTCAAAAAAGGAAAAGAATCAAGAACATAGTTGCAAGTAATAATTTATGTACGGCAAAACGAGCAAACGGCGAACAATGCACACGCAGTAAAAAAATGAATGGCGGAGATTATTGCGGAACACATATTAAGGGAACCCCGCATGGAGAAATAAATAGTAAAACCGCTTCAGACGAGAAAGAAACCCATAAAACAAAAATAGAAATTTGGGTTCAAGAGATTAAAGGCATTAATTATTATATCGATAACGCGAATAATGTTTATAAACACGAAGACATTATTTCCAATAAACAAAATCCATCGGTGATTGCTAAATGGTCTTTAACCGATGCCGGGGTATATAAAATACCAGAGTTTGGTATATGATCTATAGGTATTTTACAAAAATATTAATTAAATATAATATTAAATATAAATGAATAAAGAACAATTTACCAGTATTATTAAATTATTAGAAATAGAAGACATTATAAATCTGTGCAACAATCAATCTTTACATGGGTTGTTAATCCCACGAGAACAACTGATTGATGATATAAAATATGAAAAAATTAAAATACATATACCTAAACTCAAACAATTTTTTTCATCGTCCAACATGACCGCACTCCAGTCGACTGCGGATAGTCAGCAACGCTGGCCATTATTGAATTTAATCCGGCAACTCCTATGCGCATTTAATTATAAACTAATACCCAAACGTATATGCGACGGGTATACCAGCGATGGCAAGAAAAAATATAAACGGATGTTTATTATTGAAACACAAATAACAACAATATAGACTTAAATATAATTTTATGTATTATATTTAAGTATATATTTACTAAATGATAAAAAGTATCGGTTCGATTATTATAATAACATCAACTACAGGATTATTAATTTATTACGTATATTATCGTAAAAATACACGGACGCCGCACCAAGAAAATAAAGATACAATTATTTTGCGCGATGTTCAAACACAAACACACGAGGTAACTACTCCGCCCAATGAACAAAATTTACCCGATTTTATTAATGTTGAACGCACAACAGAAGTACTGGAAAATCAACCCCGTCGTTCACTATCATTAACAAATTTTGTAAATTATATGCGTAACATTTGATTGATATGAATATAAGTATTTGAATTATTTTTGTTTAAGTTTTTTAAGTTTACGTGTTAGATTATGCGTTTTGTTACGCATTTTTAAAAAGGGTTTGTAAAAATCGGATTTAAAATGAGTAAATAGTTTATAATCAATCGCAAATGTAGACCATTTCGTTGCCTGTAAAATAGTATTAAACTCTTCCGTGTTGATTGCTTTTACAATGGCATCGCCTTGGGTTTTGGAGGTGATCGGTATAGCAAATAAATTCTGAGTCATCGCATATTTACCAGTATAATCGTTAAAAGGATAGGGATAACGTCCACCATTAATAATAACCTTGGGTATATTAAAATGACCTTTTTTCTTGGAATCGGTATATCTTAAATGAAGTGTATCGCCATTGGTAATTGAACTTATCACTGGATATTTAAAATTATTGTTCTTGGTTTCTTTGGTGTGAGCAGTAGAGTATGTTGATCCGTATATAATGGTTAAAGGTTTGTCATTTGAATTGCATAACAATTTAGTTATTTCTTTAATTTTGTAATTGGGCAAAAAATCCAACTCTTGTAATTTAATATTGTGTTTTACTCCTAATTCATCTATAACGATTGTCGTGTTATTTTTATTGGACGGACTATTTTGTACTACATATAAATCTACTTTGGTGTTTACATGAAAGAGTTCTTTGGTTGCTGCTGCTCCATAAATATGTAGATAAATAAGGTGTTTATGGGTTAATACATCCCATAATTTAATTTTATTATCTGGACTTCTCCAGTTGGGTGGATGAATAAATGCCAAATACCCATCCTCCTTTAAACTATCCAACGATTTAAAGACAAATCTGGGCCACAAAGCAATATTTTTTTTATTCACATCAGATGCTGCTTCGTTAAAGGGCAAGTTGCCAATAATAATATCGAATTTATGCGGAAACTCGTGCGTTAAGAAATCCGCGCTTATTATATTTATATTCGATTCGCCAAAAATAGAACGCGAAATTTTAATATTTTTGGTATTTATTTCAGTCATGTAGAGCATATTTTTTAAAATGTGTTGACTGCGTTTATTTTTATTGGGGATTTTTTTATTTAATCCCCGCATTAGTCTTGAATAAACAATCATAAAAAAATTACCGATACCGCTGGCAGGGTCTAACCATTTTAAATTCGGATTCGACCAAACATGCGACGGCAACTGGTCGAGTAATTCATTTATTAATACCGGGGGAGTAAATACCTCGCCGAATTTTTCTTTTTCATTGGTGCGAACGGGTAGATATTCTTCTATTTTATCTAATAGTTCATCGTTGTTCATTGAGGTTATCACAACCATATGTTGTCTTTTGTTCTTAAAATAGGTATATATTATATTACAACCTTTGGAAAAGGTTGCGCCAAAACAACCTTTGGAAAAGGTTGTACCAAAACAACCTTTGGAAAAGGTTGTACCAAAACAACCTTTGGAAAAGGTTGTACCAAAACAACCTTTGGAAAAGGTTGTACCAAAACAACGCAAAGTTTCATCACGATTTTAATATGTAATAAGTTTATCACTTATTACCTATTATTTTACCACTAGTTGGAGGTTAGTTTGGCGCAACCTTTTTCTTGTTCCACGTCGAAGGTTAATTTGGCGCAACCTTTTTAAAGGTTGTGTTTATATGTAAAATTTCAAAATTTCATAAAGTTGCCCATAACACACCGGATCTCGGTGTTCAACATGACTACAATTTGTTTCATAAATATGAAAACCATCATGTTCATCTAAATATTTCAGTCCCAGCAAATCCAACTGGTAGAGTTCCGTATCGCGAATATCAATAATATTATAATCTTCGTCGTAAAAACTAAACTTGGCGCTTTCGGATGGAGTAACTGTCGTGTCTTCCGATGACCAAACCATAACAAAATTAATCAACGATTTAATATTTTCCTTTTGAACAAATGACGAAGAAGAAATATGTTCATTATTTAGTTGAGGTAAATAAACACATTTATCCAAGTAAATCTTCAGTTGCGTTGGGTCACGCCAATACCCAGCAACCGATAAATGTTCTTGCATAAAGTCACTATACATGTCCAATGCCACATCGTTTTTAACGCCGCCATGGGGCGTCACGAGTGTAATTAAATTCAAAACAGGAAATTTGTTACAATATTCTACATATCCTCGTGCCAGCAACCCACCTTGCGACATGCCGATAAAGTCAAACCCGTATTGCAATTCATCAATACTATATAGTGTATTACATAATTGGGATAGTTGTTCAGGCATAGGAGTGTATATGCTTGTTCGTTCACCATTTCCAATTTCTATATTAAATACTGTTCTATTAAATGTTATGGCAACCCAGTTGCTAAATTCATCCATTTTTCCTGATGAACTCGCAACACCGTGTAAAACAACCACTGGAATATTATAAATATCACTATTATCTGGAATATAATTATAAATAGGAAATGATCCAACACCTGTTATATTATTTTTATGAGTGAAAGAGGTTAACAATAACATTACCAGACGCATATAAAACATTATTGTAGTATTAATTAGTATCAAATAATATTTAAGTTAGATTGTTAAATAGTTAGCGCTACAATTATGGATTAGTTTTACTAAACACATTGACTGCATCTTCACTACGTTTTATAGATTCTATTTTTGCTTCATCTTTTAATTGTTTTAAATGAACCATGTGTTCACGCATATATAAAGGTATTGAACTTAAATCATCTTCTTCTTCATCTTCATCTGAATCTGATTCATCATTACCTGAATATTCATAATCTGATTCTTCATCATTTTGTAATTCATTATCCGATTCATCCTTATCTTTTTTATCATAATTTTCTTCGGTATATGTAATATTCGTTTTTTCATCAAGCGGTGTGACTACTTTATAGTTACAAAATTTACAATCCAACCATGGAGGACATTTACAAAATTTATAAGATTTACAGCGTAGATGTTCTTGACACGGATGTAAATCTTTAACAGAATGTATTTTAATAGGCGGATTTTTCTTATTATTGTTAAACACACCATAGGGATAAGCAATACCACTTTTTTCTTTACAAATATCTACTATAGCAATTTTCTTTTCACCATCGCAAGGATGTACACTATAAGTTCTGTATAATTTATCATAACATATTTCGCTTTGTAAACCATCATTTAACTGTGTCGGGACATCGGCACACACATTACATGCGGGGTTTAAATAACTCGCTGTTTTGGATAAATTAATGAATGTTTCATAATTTTTATAGTTGACAATACTTTTACGCGTTGTATCCGTATCCAACACATTCGTTGATGGACAATTATTCATTAAAAAATTAGGATTTATATAATTGTTATAGTCAGACGAATGTTGCCTAGCGTATTTATATGTCGTGTCACCTTTTAGTTTATTATAATACTGGTTAAAATCTTTTTGATCATCATTGGCAAACGTGCGGTATCTACCCATATTATATATATAATATAATATTATATAATATATATACTATATACTATCATATAATATTATTTCTCTCATACAAGAGTTCTAGTTCAATTGAAAAACTAAAATCCATAAAATTCAGATCAATAATATTACCATATTTATCGAGTAGTTTAATTTCCATTTTAGTTATATTTACAGGACCATTGTATTGTCGTATTTTAACCAATGGATTAGAATCATTTTCTGCAATGATCAATGAGAATTTTCCATTGACTAATGCTATTTTTGCCAAAGTGTATTGGTCTATACTCGATTTATCGAAACAAATAATATTTGTTTCATTATAATTATACTGATAATCATTTACACATAAATAGATATAACGATCACCGCCCGCATCAAATAGTCCTTCTGAACTAATCATACCTTCTATTTTTAAATAACGGGCAAGTCTAAATCCTAATATCCATCCAAAGGTTTCCATAATATTTGATGTAGTATCGGTTGTAAAATGAAGGGAAAAAACCAGGTCATCAGGAGCGGATTCTACTATTTCAAATTGGGTTTTATTATTATTCGGATTAATGGAAATCATTAAATGTTTTAAAGGTAAATCTGAATTGGACTGATTAAAATACTTGGTATTCAAGTAGGCGACGATTGTATCGGTGTCATAGTTACCATCCGGTATAATAATATTATAGATGCTACATACCTTACAGATGGTAATTTCTATGGTAAACATATTATTTTTTTTTAAATGAGAAAAGAGATACCAGGAATTGGGTATTTCAATCGAGGCAAGTTTCATCGAAATCACATTTTTAAATTGTTTTGGCAACACGTAGACATAATACACGGATTACTATTATAATATTTTTCTCTAAAACAACTATCAATGTGTACATTTACTAAATTGGTGACGCGTTTAATAGAATTAATAGTTCCAGAAACTACTTTATTTTCAAAGGTATTTATTATACTGGTATTGGATTTATCCCTTACCAATGGTTGTGCTGGTGTTAGACTTTTGATATCGATTATATCATCATTCAAATCATCCTCTTTTTCTATTTTGTCTAAAATTTTAGTTAGTAACGTACTGGCATTATCAATATTTTCAAAATTGTGATAGTTTTTAATTAAACTAATGATATAATTATCGTCTTCTTTGCTAGGTAAATAATGCGTATCATTAATCTTCATATAATCGCGATATTTATGAATAGACGATAATATCATTGCTATTTTTTTAAAAAGTATTACAATATCTTGGTGGTCAGGGTCGGATAGTTCTCTAATTTTTTTCATTTTAATGGTCATATCTATAATATTATCGTCGGTCAAGTTTGTAGAGATTTTAAATAAGTTAACCATATCCTCTAAACTATAATTATCAATATTTGTATCAATATTATTCATATTATACTGGATAAATATTTGTTTTTATCAAGTTTAATTTTTATATATTTAA
>Ga0114969_10001524_pt1 | contig 19649 bp, 15 predicted proteins | sample M_130807_MF_Meta_FD_87316 | JGI IMG/M metagenome (GOLD analysis project Ga0114969, IMG submission 87316) | Freshwater microbial communities from Lake Montjoie, Canada to study carbon cycling - M_130807_MF_MetaG | ecosystem: Environmental > Aquatic > Freshwater > Lake | place: Lake Montjoie...
AAACACGGTACTGAATTTTATAACTCTGCTTTTCAAGTTCTTTGAAAAACTCATCGAGTCCATGAAAATATTTATTGCCTGTCCATAATAATTTTTTTTCACTTGCTGTCAATTCTCGATATGACCGATGAACAGGAAAATCAAATTTATGAGCGCTTTTAATTAACAGTGTTAACCATTCACCCATTTTCTCACCTTTCCAGGGAGCAATCGCTCCTTCGTACACCGATTTATTTTTATCCGGTATCACTAAATTTTCATCCACACCAATCACACTTCCGAAACCTTCGCACCGCCGACACGCACCATACGGATTATTGAAACTGAATAAATGCGGAGTGGGTTCTTCAAATAAAATTCCATCCAGCTCAAACTTGTTGCTGAATTTTTTTTCTTTTCCGTCATAAAAAATAATGCAGTCGCCATGCCCTTCGAAAAAAGCAACACCAACAGAATCAGAAATGCGCGACTGTAAATCTTCATCATCCTTCTTCCACACAATTCTATCCACCACCAACTGAAAAGATTTTCCTTTCAATGTTTTCAGTTGCGCTTCATTAGCCAGTAATTCTTCAATCTTGTAAACTTCTTTCTCAGAAATAATTCTTGCAAAACCTTTCTGATTCAGAATATTCAATTCCTGTTTTAAAGTTCGCGCAGGTGTAACACTCGCTTCCGTTTTCGCTTTCTTTAATTTCAACGGCGTGTCATCAGCAGGTGTGCGCTGAGGCGAAAGAATAAAAACAGTTGCTCCTTCCTTCAGCGATTTTATAAAATCAACCACATCACTCACTTCATGTTTCTGCACTTCTTTTCCTGAAACAGGAGAATAAGTTTTTCCGATGCGAGCATACAGCAGGCGCAGGTAATCATAAATTTCAGTGAGCGAACCAACCGTGGAGCGCGAACTTCGTGTAGAAACTTTCTGCTCAATGGCAATCGCCGGGCACAATCCCTTGATATAATCTACATCGGGTTTGTTCATGCGCACTAGAAACTGCCGCGCATAAGCCGACAGACTTTCGACATAGCGGCGCTGCCCTTCGGCGAACAAAGTGTCAATGGCGAGCGACGATTTTCCGGAGCCGCTCACCCCTGTAATCACCACTAATTTATTGCGACCTATTTCTAAATCTACATTCTTTAAATTGTGAACGCGCGCACCTTTGATGAGAATATTTTTCTCGTCTTTTTTAAATTTAATTTTGTCGTTCGGAATTTTATCTGATATTTGGCTCAACATTTTTACAACTCTTCTCGTAAGAGGGAGCAAATAAAAGATAAACTCACACAGCAACGAAACACTTCTACACTCAATTTCAAGAAGTTTTATAAGGTAAAGTTTTACATTACTAATCGTTGTTAATCATTAAACCCCTGCTTCAAATTCATGGCTTGAATTCTACAATTCATTTAACCCTTTGTTCATCCAAAATTGTAGAATTATGCAAACCAACCAAACCCTTAATGACCATGCTCTGGTGCAAGCTTACCAGCGTGGAAACGAACAGGCATTAACCACACTCGTGCAAATGCACAAGCAGCGCGTGTTTTCAGCCATTTACATGTTTGTGCGCGACCGGTATATTGCAGAAGATTTATTTCAGGAAACATTTATTAAGGTGGTGGACAAGCTCCGGCAAGGGCAGTATCACGAAGAAGGAAAATTTCTTCCGTGGGTGTTGCGCATTGCGAATAATCTGTGCATTGATTATTACCGTAAAGTAAAGCGCACCCCGAAAGTGAAAGTCACTACTGCTGACGGAACAGATATTTTCAAGTACATAAAATTTGAAGGCGACAACGCGCAGGATGCAATGGTGCGCGAGCAGGCGTATATGCGTGTTCGCAAATTAGTGGATATGCTTCCCGAAGAACAGAAAGAAGTAATTGTACTTCGTCATTATGCCGATTTAAGTTTTAAGGAAATTGCCGAACTCACCGGCGTGAGCATCAATACTGCATTGGGAAGAATGCGCTATGGACTCATCAATATCCGCCGCTTGATGGAAGAGAAGAAAATCGCATTGTGACCTTTAGTAAAATTAGCTTGAGCCGCACACAATAACTGAAAAGTGTTTGCCGTTAAGCACAATAATTAAATGGAAACTACTCTTAAAAAAATTTTTAATGATGCTTCAGTCCTGTCCCAGCAGGGTTACTGTAATCAGAACCCTGCGTTTGAATGCGCAGGGTTCTCTTCGAGTAACCCTGCTGGAACTTGGATTGGGCAACACAATAATTCAATAATCACTTCGTTAAAAATTAAAATCAATAACAAATACATGAAAACTTTTACAACTGATGATTTAGTTCGCTTCGTTTACAACGAAACAACAGCAGATGAATCTTCTGCTATCAAGAAAGCGATTCTCGAAAATCTTGATTTAGCAAAAACTTACCAGGGCATGCTCACTGCCAAAGAAGAACTCGAACAAGGGAAATTAAATCCCAGCGACAGCAGCATTGAGATTATCATGCAATACAGTCGCAGCACTGTGAGAAGCGCAAGTCACTCTTAGATTTTTTTCATTTTATTTTTTGGATTCAACGGCACCGCAAATTTTTTGTGGTGCTGCTGAATTTTATTTTGGGGAGGATTTTTTTACTCTTTAGTGTTAGAAATAATTTTAGTTCCAAGAAAATCTATCCAACCCTTCCATTCATTTTTATAAGTCCTATTAACTTTAGTAGGAATACCAATTGGTTTATTTCCAGACTTACAATATGCTCTCCACTCTAAAGAATTTTTTAATTTGAGTTGATGAACAAACTTTCTGGCTTCATTAAAAGTAAGATATACCTTATTGAAATTAGCAATAGTTCCGGTTCCTAAAAAATCCCCATATCCCTTCCATCCTTTATTTTTATAAGTTTGATTGGGAAACGCAGGAATATCTTTTGGTTTATTTCCACTGTTACAATATTGATTCCACGCAACTAAATTTTTAAAGTTTAATGAACGAACAAAATCACGAGCTTCTTCGAATGACCTATACTGCCATAGAAAAGTAGCAACAGTACCTGTTCCTAACCAATCACCCATACTAACCCAACCATCATTTTTATATTTATACCAAGGGGCAGCAGGAATATCTTTTGGTTTTTTGTCTGACTTAGAATATTGCATCCATTCTTTTTGACTCTTCAATTTCAAAGACCAAACAAATTTTCTGGCGTCATTAAATGAACGGTATTCCTGAAGTCCTACTCCAATTACATTTGTACCTAACCAATCTCCCCAATTAATCCATCCACTTTTTTTATAAAACCTTTCTGGGGTGGTAGAAATATTTTTTGACTTTTTATCACTCTTGAGATATTTTCTCCATTCTTTATTTGATTTAAGATTTAAAGAATGAACAAACTTTCTTGCTTCTTTGAATGCAAGAAAATCTACTGCGCCTCTACCATTTCCCAGCCAATCACTCATACTAATCCAACCTAATTCTTTATAAGTCGAACGAGGGGCAAAAGGAATATTATTTGGTTTTTTACCTGACCTGCAATAAAGTAACCAATCAGTTTCTCCTTTTAAATTAAGTGAACGAATAAATTTTCTTGCCTCCTCGAATGGAAGAAATTCTATAGCGATTCTCCCGTTTCCTAACCAATCATACATACTTATCCATCCGTTATTTTTGTACGCTCTATTTGGATTAGATGGTATATCAAATGGTCTTCTATTGGACTTACGATATTGCAACCATTCACGGGTATCCTTTAATTTTAATGAGCGAATAAATTCTCTTGCTTCTTCAAATAGTCTGAAACTAAGTTTCGCCAATTTATTCCAAGCCAATAATTGCAATGACTTTACTAATTCATCTGCATTTATTAAATCAGCAAGTTGTTCATCAACTTCAAATGTTATTGGGGAATCTTTGGTGTTTATCTTTTTACCTCTACTAATATCACTGAAATATTCTGTAATGCGTTCATCATTAGAAGCTAAAGCGCGTAAGGTTGTCAGCACTTCATTGAACTCCTCGATTTCAATAACGCTTTCCTTTGTTTTTGATTTTGTAAAAACAGGAAGCAATACATAACCAAAAGTTTTTCCTTCTCTTTTTCTTAACGCCCTTCCTACTGCTTGTACAATATCAATAGTGCTTTTTCTTGGGTCGGCAAATAACACGCAATCAATTTTAGGAACATCAATTCCTTCTGTTAAACACTTTGAGTTTGTGATGATTGCTTTTTTTGAGCTGGCAAATTCATTTACAATTTTACTTCTCACTGATGTAGGCATTGCACCCGAAACATGAAAAGAATCTACCTTAGAAAACTCAGGATAAGCGTTACTAAATAATTCTTGACTTTCTTCAAACGATTTTGATTTCGTAATGCTTGAATGAAATGTTACAGCATGATGAATTGGATATTTATCCATTGCTTTACGCAGAGCAATTAAAGAAGCTAAAGTTCTTGCTTCAGTTTCCTTACTCCATTCTTTGCCGATTGGTTTTACAAAAGCATTTTTTTGGATGAGTTGTTTTACTTCACTGTCTGAGATGAATAATGTAATGATTTTATAGTCAGATAATATTTCGGTTTCAATTGCTTCTTTAAAAGATAGAGATGAAAATGTTTCACCATAAACATCTTCATCATCCATGCTTAAAATAGTTTCAGATGAACCGGCATACCGCCTTTCGGTAGCAGTCATAAAAATTCTTTTGCTGATTGAAATATTTTTATCAAACAACAAATAGCTGAACAGTTTGTCTTTTGCACCAACTGTTTTATGCGCTTCATCTAATATTCCTAAATCAAATTTGAAGTTGACAATCTTAGATACTTCGGCGATTGTTTTACCGCTTTGATAAGTTGTAAAAATGATTGTCTTTTTATTCTTGTGTTTCTTCAACCAATCAACAATAAATTTTTTATCAGTAACACTAGGCACACCTAAATCTTGTGTATGAATCACTATGTCGTCATTTTTTCCAATGCTCTCATCACTACAAACACATAACCATTCAACGCTTTCTTTATTGGCAATTGTTTCTCTCAAATAAACTTCAAGCATTTGTTTTACCAATGATAAACTTGGAACAGCAACAAGAATATTTTTTGCGTTTAGTTCTTTGGTAATCCAATAACCTGTTAAACTTTTTCCTGCACCACAAGGAAATACTAACTTTCCTCTTTTACTTTTCTTATCATTAAAATAATTTTTCGCTTCTGTTATAGCTCTCTTTTGGTGCGGCTTTGGTTGATATGCAATAAGAGATTTTTCTTTTCCTTTCAGTTTATTTCTAAGCCATCCGAAAAAATCTTTATCTAATTTATTCCAGTCGTCCGAATTACAGAATCCAATATTCTTTTTCCCTTTGTAGAGTTCTGCATATTCATCAACGGTAGTGCATACCAAACAATATGAAATATTTTCAGCTATGCCTTTGCTTAAAGAAATGAATGTTGAAATTTTTTTGTGTGATAATTTTTGGGCTTCGTCGTGAAAATATTTGCATTGTATTGCCCAGTAATTTCCATCGAAAGTTTCAGCAACTAAATCAATGCCTTGGTCACTTGAAGGGAGATTTAATTTTTTTAAAACAGACGAAGGAATTTCTTTTTGTAGCCAAACAGTTTTGAGTTTGGATTTATAAACTGGATTATAACTTAAATAATATTTCGTTAGCTCTTCAAAGGCATTTCCTTTTTCAAGTTTTGATTTGTCTTTTAGAAACTCTTTAAAATCATTCCATGAATTAATTCCTGATATTGCCTTTTTAAAATTCATATTTTATCATTCAAACAAAATCAATATTAGAAGATATTTATTTTCGTTTTTCATTTCAAACAAATATAACCACCCCAAGCCCTTGCATGGAGTTTTCTCCAGCAAGAATTTTTACTCTTTCATTTTTACTTTTTCATTTCATAATACATTCGCCTCATGACCCGCAAAGATTTATTTGATTTTGTTATTCAGTACTTCGAAAAGAATATGCCCGTTGCCGAAACCGAACTGGTGTACGAAAATCCATTTCAGCTTTTAGTATCAGTTATTCTTTCAGCGCAGTGTACCGATAAGCGGGTGAACATGACCACTCCTGCATTATTCAAAGTTTATCCTACACCCGAAAAATTATCTAAAGCAACTTTCGATGAAGTATTTCCTTTCATTAAAAGCATCTCTTATCCCAACAACAAAACCAAGCACCTGATTGGCATGTCGCAAATGCTGGTAGAGAAATTCAACAGTGAAGTTCCATCCGATACAGAACTGTTACAGCAATTGCCCGGAGTTGGAAGAAAAACTGCGAATGTGATTGCCTCCTGCATTTTCAATCAGCCGAAGATGGCAGTTGACACTCATGTGCAACGAGTAGCCGCTAGAATCGGTTTAACACGCAGCGCAAAAAATCCATTGCAAACTGAATTGCAACTGATAAAATACATTCCTGAAAATTTAATTTCAAAAGCGCATCACTGGCTCATTCTTCATGGCAGATATGTTTGTGTTGCCCGAAAACCTAAATGTGAAGAATGTGGTTTGCGGGAGGTTTGTAAATATTATCAGCGCACTTTGCCTAAGGTGAAGATGAAAAAATGAACTGGGTTAGCTATTCAACCACTTCGTGGTTGTGATGTATTGGTGAGATTTTATGCTCTGCATTTCATGCAGAGTTATTCAAATTAAATCCTTTCAGGATTTCTTTTATGATAGTTGATTTATAGACAAAAAATTCTTTAAAACTTCTTCACCACATCCAACACCTTCCCGCTTATTCTGAAATCATCATCGCGATGAATAAAGATTGGCGAATAATCTTTTGTTGATTCTGAAAGCAAAACAATTCTGTCATTGACTTTATCGAGGCGATACTTTTTAATATTCGCCATGCCATCAATAATGGAAACAACATAGTCGTTGTCTTTCGGCGAAATATTTTCGCTGTCAACAATTACATAATCGCCGCTTTCAATATTCTTTCCTTTCACATTGGATTTGTTCAGTGAGTTGCCATCGGCTTTTATCACATACAATCCTTTTTTGTAAGGCACCAGGTTGCGCGAAATTTTTAAGTACCCTTCAATATTTTCATTGGCATAAATCTCCGCTGGTCCACAATTCGCAGAGCCAACAATCGGCAACGATACAAACAAGTTATCAGCTTTCGCTTTGTTGCTGATGCGCTTGATGGTTTGGTTTCGCTTGTCAATTAAAATAAACCCTTTTGCCTCGAGCTGACTTAAATGATGTTTAACCTTCTGCGGAAGTTTTTCTCCAATGAGGTCACCTATTTCGCGAAGCGTGAGGTTGCCGATATTCTTACGGTCAATTTCACTGAGCAATTGTTCCTGTAGCGAGTGCATATTCGATTGTTTCTGCAAACTTAATTAAATTTCATTAATTATTCTGTAAATACTTATTTATTGACAAACTTGACAAACTCAAAAGAATATTTATATTTGCATCGGATTCATTAACAAGACAAGTAAAAAATTGTGCATAAATATTTCGCGAACTTTCGTTGGTTAAAAGGTGGTGATGATTCACTTTCGTGGAGTGTAGCAATACAATCAGTTAAAAAATTTTAAATCATGGCGAACATATCTTCAGAAAAACTCAAGGCGCTCAAACTTGCAATGGACAAGCTTGACAAAGATTACGGCAAAGGCACTGTAATGAAATTAGGTGACACTGTAATAGAACCACTTGAAGCCATTTCAACCGGCTCGCTCGGTTTGGATGTTGCATTGGGAATTGGTGGATTACCAAAAGGCAGAGTCGTAGAAATTTATGGTCCGGAGTCGAGCGGAAAAACCACACTCGCTACTCATGTGATTGCAGAGGCACAGCGCCGCGGAGGCATTGCCGCTTTCATTGATGCGGAACATGCGTTCGACAAAGGGTATGCGCAAAAACTTGGTGTTGATGTTGAGAATCTTTTAATCTCACAACCCGACAATGGCGAGCAGGCATTGGAAATTGCCGACAACTTAATTCGCTCTGGTGCGATTGATGTGATAGTGATTGACTCTGTTGCAGCGCTTGTACCGAAGGCTGAAATAGAAGGCGAAATGGGTGACAGCAAAATGGGATTGCATGCACGATTAATGAGTCAGGCAATGCGCAAGCTCACCGGCACCATCAGCAAAACTGGTTGCCTTTGTATTTTCATTAATCAGTTGCGCGAAAAAATTGGTGTGATGTTTGGTAATCCTGAAACTACTACTGGGGGTAACGCACTTAAGTTTTATGCTTCAGTTCGTTTGGATATTCGTCGCCTTGCACAAATAAAAGATGGCGATGAAGTAATTGGTAACCGTGTGAAAGTTAAAGTGGTGAAGAATAAAGTGGCACCACCATTTCGTATGGTGGAATTTGATATTATTTATGGAGAAGGAATCAGTAAAGTGGGTGAAATAATTGACATGGGAGTTGAGATGCAAATCATTCAGAAAGCAGGTTCATGGTTTAGCTATGATGGAAACAAACTTGGTCAAGGGCGCGATGCGGTTAAACAATTGTTGCGCGATAATCCCGAAATGGCTGAAGAAATAGAAGCAAAAGTGCGTGGCAAGCTTATGTCAAATGGCACAGTGCCTGTTGCCGAATTAGCTGCGGATGAAAAATAGTTTTTAAAAATAGTTGGTGAAAAAAATCCTGTTTCGGTTTTCGAAGCGGGATTTTTTTTGAAACGGATTTATCTCAATAGTGTAACATTCCCTTCTTTCTGTACCTGTTCTCCGTTTGTCATAATAGCATTGAGTTTCCAGACATAAACTCCGATGGGTTGTTCAGCATTTTTAAACAGGCCATTCCACTTATCATAAAAATTATCTGAACTGTAAATCAGTTCGCCCCAACGATTGTAAACTGACCACTCAATTGTTCTTACTCCTTTTCCCAATGGATGCAGGTAATCATTGCTTCCATCGTTATTGGGAGAAAAAGCAGTTGGCATAGTTACAATATAACAAGTCGGGTCAACAATGATTGAAGTAGAAAATGAATTGGTACAACCTGAAATATCAGTTGCTGTAACTGTGTAATTGATTGCAGAAATTGGTGAAGTGGTAGGGTTTAAAACTGTTGCATCATTTAATCCGCCTGTAGGTTGCCAGTTATAATAGCAAGTGCTGCATCCATTCACAAATAGCTGAATGGTATTTCCGGGACAAATGACCGTATCAATAATTCCGGAAAGAATAAAATAATCGTAAGTTACAATCACAGATGCAGTATCAGTACACCCAAAAGAAGTTGAAACTGTAACAGAATAAGTTGTTGTTTGAAGAGGCGATGCCAGCGGATTGGACATAGTAGAAGAAGAAAGACCTGTTAATGGTGACCACAAATAGTTGCTTGCGCCACTTGCAGTTATTTGTACCGGAAATCCATAACAATAAACCACATCATTTCCAACTGTAGCTATCGGATTCGGATGAACTGAAACAACCACCTCATCAGAACCTGTGCAATTGGATGAGCCGGTTACTGTTACAGTGTAAGTTGTAGTTTGTATTGGTGATGCAATAGGATTAAAAATATTTGAAGATGATAAACCTGTTGATGGCGACCATGAATAATTTCCGCCACCACTTGCAGACAGTTGTACTTGTCCGCCTTCACAGTAGCCAACATCATTTCCGGCAAACACATTGGCTACTTGTGTAATTGTGACAACAACATTATCTGAGGCAGTACATCCAAAAGAATTTGAAATGGTAACAGTATAAGTTGTTGTAATAGTTGGTGATGCAATAGGATTTGAATTGGTTGAAGAAGACAAACTGCCCGAAGGTGACCACAAATAAATTCCGCTGCCGGATGCATGAAGGTGAGTTTGTTCGCCTGAACAAATACTGGTGTCACCGCTTGCGGTAACAGTTGGAGTTGGATAAACTGTTATAACAATAGAATCAATTGCCGGACAAAAACTCAACGATGCATCAATGGTGTAAGTTGTGGTTGTGATTGGTGATGCAATGGGGTTACTGCAATTTGTACAACTCAAGCTGGTGGAGGGTGTCCAGACATAAGTATTTGTGTTATTCAATTGAAACTGATAAGAACTTCCACTGCAAATCGATGTATCAACTCCTGCATCGAATATGAAATTACAGATGCAAGGACGGAAAGTGATATCATCTAATCCGAAATCATTTCCACCAAGATTGGTGTTCTGATTAACTATACAAATCGTTGCAGATGTGGCAGCCGCACTGTACCAGGTATCATTAAATTCCTGCCACAAAAAAGTGGTGGCAGGGGCAGTAAAAGTATTTCCGATAACAATTCCATTGATGCTGAATTGCAAAATGGCCGGACTATTTGCAACCATTGAACTTACCCAGGTTGAAAAAAGATATTGTGTATTTGGTATAACTGTTATTGTCTGACACCAAACATTTGTATTTGGAGTCCCGGCTCCGTTTACAATCATAAGATTTCCAATTCCCGAAGTATGATCATTCCCAGCAAAAGCTGAATGAAAAAAAGACGGATCAGTTCCTACTGCATAGAACGATTCTGGTTGAAGGCAATTGCTGGTGTTGCAATAAGTATAATCGCTTGAAAATCCAATATTGCCCGATTCAAAATCTCCGTTTATTACAAGATTAATCGAACTGGTATCAGTGCCTAAAGGGCATTGCGCAATACATAAATCCGGGAATAAAAATGAAATAGTAACAAAGAGGAATAAAATGTTTTTCATTAAGATATTTTATTTTGTGAATATACATTAATAGAAAATATCTTTTGTTTTCAATTATGTTGTTCGATTCTTACTCTATTGGAAAAACCATTTTGTTAAATTCTATTTTACCTTTCGAGCGTGCAAAAAAATGATGAATCAAACGAAATATTTCAAATGGCAGCTCGGTTTGTCAACCATACCGGCCGCGATATTTTTTTAACTGGAAAAGCAGGAACAGGTAAAACCACTTTTTTAAAATTCATTAAGGAGAATACTTACAAGAAAACAGTAGTTGTTGCACCAACCGGAGTCGCAGCAATTAACGCAGGTGGTGTTACCATGCATTCATTTTTTCAGTTGCCTTTTGGTCCTTTTTTGCCAGTTAAAGCAAGAACTTGGAATGAAAATGTTTCAGATCAATATTCACTGATAAAAAATATTCGGTTCAATGCAGAAAAGCGCGAACTGATTCGTGAACTGGAGTTGTTGGTCATTGATGAAATATCAATGGTTCGTGCTGATATGCTCGATGCAGTGGATACCATTCTTCGCCATTTCCGAAATAAATTAACTCAACCATTTGGAGGCGTTCAGATTTTATACATCGGCGATTTATTTCAGTTGCCTCCTGTTGCAAAACAAAATGAATGGGATTTGTTAAGTGAATTTTACGAAAGTCCGTTTTTCTTTCATGCTCAGGTAATTCAACAATCACAACCTCTTTACATTGAACTGAAAAAAATTTACCGGCAAACCGAAGGAACATTCATCAGCATTCTGAATAATATTCGTAACAACACTGTTACAACTGAAGACTTACAAATCCTGCATAAAAAATATCACCCCACATTTATTTCCCCTGATGATCAACATTTCATAACACTCACCACGCATAATTATAAAGCTGATGAAATCAATTCAACGAAGTTGAATAAACTACCGGGCAAACTGCATTTGTTTCACGGGAAAATAGAAAAAGAATTCAGCGAGAAGGCACTTCCGGTTGAAATGAATTTGCAGTTGAAGGAAGGCGCGCAAATCATGTTTATTAAAAATGATAAAGGTGAAGTTCGAAGATACTATAATGGAAAAATAGGGACTATAAAAAAAATTACAGGCGAAAAAATAATTGTTGAATTTCCAAATGAACCTGACGAATTGGAGCTTGAAAAAGAAACATGGAAAAATATCCGCTACTCATTCGACCGCGAGAAAAATCATTTGAATGAAGAAGAGATTGGAACTTACACGCAGTATCCAATTCGTTTAGCATGGGCAATCACCATTCATAAAAGTCAGGGATTAACATTTGAGAAAGCAATTATTGATGCCGGAGATTCATTCGCAGCTGGGCAAGTTTATGTCGCACTCAGTCGCTTAACCGGAATGGAAGGTTTGATTTTGTATTCTAAAATTTTGCCGCAATCCATTTCAACTGATGAACGGGTTTTAGCTTTTTCAAAATCAGAATTGAATAAAGAATTACTGAAGGAGAATTTACTGCTTGAGCAAAAAATATTTATCAGCCGCTCGTTGCTTAAATTCTATGATTGGGAAAAGTTGCTGGAGTCTTTCAATGAGTTTGAAGAAGAATTAATTAATCGTCAGGTGACAGATAAAAATTCTGTGAAAGCATGGGCAAAAGGATTGGTCGAAAAAATTTCGGAGCAAAATGATGTCGCTAAAAAATTTGAGTTGCAGTTGGAGGGTTTGTTGTTGACAGCTGAATTTGATAATTACCGGCACCTGCATCATCGGATAGAATCAGCTTCCGGTTTTTTTATCAAAGCTTTGAATGAAATTATTGCGCTGATAAAAATGCATCTCGAAGAAAACAAACTAAAAAAGAAAACAAAAAAATATCTGAGCGGATTGCAAACATTACTTATAGTTTCAGAACGAAAAAAAATTCAGCTGCAACAATCCATTCAGTTTGCTGAAGCTCTGATGAAGGGAAGCAACGCAAATGATTTACTCGAACTCGTTGAAAAACAAAATGAAATTCCAATTGATACGACTCAGTTGATTGAAAAAATAAAATCTACCAAAGCGAAGAAAGGCGATACGAATCGGGTGAGTTTTCAATTATTTAAAGAAGGGAAATCAGTTGCCGAAATTGCCAAACTTCGCGAACTGGCTGCAAGTACAATTGTTGGTCATCTGTTAACTTTTATTCCGACCGGAGAAATTGTTATCACTGAAATTTTATCACTTCAAAAAATTGAAATAATCATGAAAGTAATGGAAGAACCAAACATAGAATCGAGTTCTGCCATAAAAGAAAAATTAGGCGATGAGTTTACTTATTCTGAAATCCGTGCAGTCATTAATCATAAAAAATGGCTGGAATCAAAAAAGGTAATTAACTCTGAAGGGTCGATTTGAAAAAAGTTTTACCATCTTTTATTAAGATTAATTCAATAGAAACTTTCATTAAATGAAAGCGTAAAGGCTGCAAATACCATTTGCCATGATGAAGCCTCATATTGAATTGCGCCCCAAAAATGCTTTGCGCTTAAAAATGAAACCCACATTGGTTTTAGCAACTGTCGGTTTGAGTTTAGCAATTGTTGTTTGTGTAGGATTATTCTTTTTTCAAATCGTTGGCAACAGTGAAAATGCAAAAGCCGGATTAAACAGGAAATTTAAATTTCATTTGTTTGGCCAATCTTCAAAAGGTGAAATCGGAAGTGCGGTTGAAGTGGAATTGAGCAGCACTGATGATAGCTTATACATCGAATTTATGTCGGTTGATCAAAACGAAATTAAAAGCGCTGTACTTAATTTAAGTGATTTTGGAAACAGCGATAATCAAAATGTTATTCAGTCAAAAACATATACACTTCAATCAGCAAGAAAAATCGGAGACAAGAATTATTTATTTGCAATTTCATTGAAAGAAATTCCAACACGCGTAATTGTCGAGGCAAAAGCAAATATTTTATCCGTCGATAAAAATGAAATTGGAGAAGCAAAAACCGGAGCTACATTGATCAATCGTGTAAGTTTTAATCGTGAGGATTATACTTTTATTGCTACTCCTGCAGGATTAAAGACAAACAACATCTCTGTAAAATCAGCAACCGCTTCTTGGATGGCAGTTGAAAGTGCAATAAAGTATAAAGTTAGGTGTCGGGAAACCGGCTCTTCAAACTGGATTACAGGAACAGTACTTGCTCCTGGCAATCAGCGACCTTTTGTTAATTTAAAATCAGCTACTGTATATGAATTTCAAGTTCAGGCTTATACAAGAAAAGAAAAAGTTGACTCAACGGGATATAGCCCTTTAATTCAGTTTACTACTGCAGCAATTCCGAAATTGTAATTTTCAACATAATAACATAAAAAACGAAGCCCTTTGATTTATCAAAGGGCTTCGCTCGTGTTACGAAAACGAAATTTATTCAGAAACCATTGCTGTAATTGAAAAGCTAATATCAGCTGTCAATGTCATTGCAGGAATTGCAGTGTTACTATATCCTTTTAAAATAAAATTAAATTCAGACTGCTTGATGTATTCTGTTAAATCTGAAAATTGACTGTCTTGAGTAATTGTTGTGAGTCCGGTTTGAGGTATAGGTGACTTATATGCTACTTTGGTTTCACCCAACCCGGCAGCATTAATGTAAGAAACGAGGTATTCAATACCATCAAAGGTTTGTCCAGATGGCGTGGTAATAGACAAGCTTACAGATTTCAAATCAATCTTCTTGATGTTTTGTAGTGTTGCTCCATTCTCATTCAATTTTGCTTCAATACCGGTTGTAATTACCTGTGATGCAAAAACTGTATCAGGTGCACTTCCAGGTTGTGCAGGACTGTTTAACACAATTCCATTTAGGGTCAGGTCAAATTTCTTTTCAATTTCACCTTTTTTGCAAGATGTAAAAATTATGCCTGACATCATAAAAGTCATAAGCATTAGGAGGGCGTTGATTTTTTTCATGGTTTTTATTATTATCATCCGAAAGTAAGTATAAAGATCAAAAAGAAATAAAAATTTCGTTGAATGATAGAAAATAAGGGTTGAAACAAAAAAGGCAACATTATTTTGATACTGCCCTCGAATATTATGGCTAGAAATTATTTAAGCTTCAGCTAATGCATTAGCACCACTCACAATTTCATTTAACTCAGTAGTAATTGCTGCCTGTCGAGCACGGTTATAAGTAATGCGCAATTCTTTAAGCATTTCATTGGCATTTTCTGATGCTTTATCCATAGCAGTCATTCGAGCGCCGTGTTCAGATGCATTACTATCTAGTAGAACTTTAAATAATTGAGTGTTTAATATTTTAGGAATCAGCAAGGTCACAATTTCTTCCTTGCTTGGCTCATAAATAAAATCCTTATTTGTTTTTTTACCGGATGTAGAATTCACTTTAGCAACCGGAAGAAATGCTTCTTCTGTAAAAATCTGGGTTGCAGCATTTTTAAACTGGCTGTAAAAAATTTCAATCTTATCGTAAGTCTTATCTGAATATTTATCTATTAAATACTTACTCACTTTCGATGCAGATTCAAAATTTAATGTACTGAATAACTGGTAATAATCAGAATTCACATTGTAATTCAAACGACGGAAATATTCATTCGCTTTTTTTCCAATAGGAAGAATGGTCAATTTACCTGCTTCTTTTTGTTCCGAATATTTTTCAGCAATTGCTTTACGGGCTGTCTTGATAATATTTGAATTGAATCCACCGCACAATCCTCTATCGGAAGTAACAACAACAAGCAAAACATTTTTTATTTCGCGTTCTTTTGCAAAATCAACACTTAAATCTCCTGAAGAACCTGAAACAATATTTGAAAGCATATCATTCAGTTTGTTTGAGTAAGGTCTCATCTGAACAATACGATCTTGTGCACGACGCAACTTAGCAGCACTCACCATTTTCATGGCTTTGGTAATCTGCTGGGTATTGGTGACAGACTTTATTCTGCTTCGTACTTCTTTTAAGTTGGCTCCCATTTTCTACTTGTAATATCTTACTTCAACTTCTTTTGCTACAGTTTTTAAAACAGTTGTTTCGGCATCTCCGATAATTCCTTTGCGAAGATTTTCTAAAACATCTTTATGTTTTGCTTCAAGAACATTTAACAGGTCTGATTCAAACTCTTTTACTTTTCCAACAGGAATGTTTTGTAACAATCCATTTGTTCCCAAATAAATTATGGCAACTTGTTTTTCTACTGAAAGAGGAGAGAATTGTTTTTGCTTCAACACTTCCACATTACGGGCACCTTTATCCAAAACATTTTTTGTAGCAGCATCTAAATCAGAACCGAACTTTGAGAAAGCTTCTAACTCACGATATTGTGCCTGATCAAGTTTTAAAGTACCGGCAACTTTTTTCATCGATTTAATCTGAGCGTTTCCACCTACACGAGAAACTGATATACCCACATTAATTGCCGGGCGTATACCTGAGTTGAACAGATTTGATTCCAAAAATATTTGTCCGTCAGTAATGGAAATTACATTCGTAGGAATATAAGCACTCACATCACCAGCCTGAGTTTCAATAATAGGAAGAGCAGTTAATGAGCCACCACCTTTAACCAAATGACGAATACTTTCTGGAAGGTCATTCATCTGTTTAGCAATGCTATCGTTACTATTCACTTTCGCTGCTCGCTCTAGTAAACGGGAGTGCAGGTAAAACACATCACCCGGATATGCCTCACGACCCGGAGGACGACGAAGCAATAATGAAACTTCGCGATATGAAACGGCTTGTTTTGATAAATCATCATAAATAATTAATGCCGGACGACCAGTATCACGGAAAAATTCTCCGATAGAACATCCAGCGAATGGCGCAAAGAATTGTAAAGGAGCGGGGTCAGAAGCAGAAGCTGTAACAATAGTTGTGTAAGCCATTGCTCCATGTTCTTCCAATGTTTTTGCAACAGTGGCAACGGTAGAATTCTTTTGCCCCGAAGCAACATAAATGCAATATACCGGCTGTCCTTTATCGTAAAATTCTTTTTGATTAATAATTGTATCGAGTGCTATGGCAGTCTTTCCTGTTTGGCGGTCACCAATAATCAACTCACGCTGACCACGACCAATCGGAATCATTGCATCAATTGCTTTTATACCTGTTTGTAATGGTTCTTTTACAGGTTCACGATAAATTACACCGGGAGCTTTGCGCTCCAATGGCATTTCATATAACTCGCCTTTGATCGGACCTTTACCATCAATGGGGTGACCGAGAGTATTCACTACACGACCAACCATACCTTCTCCCACCATTATGGAAGCAATTTTTCCTGTGCGGCGCACAGTATCTCCTTCTTTAATTGCATCGCTTGAACCCATCAATACCGCTCCTACATTATCTTCTTCAAGGTTTAATACGATGGCTTTAATACCATCTTCGAATTCAATTAATTCTCCTGCACGGGCTTTTGTTAAGCCATAGATGCGCGCAATACCGTCGCCCACCTGCAAAACGGTTCCCACTTCTTCCAGTTCAGCAGCAGATTTAAAATTTGAAAGCTGCTGGCGGAGTATCGCGGATATTTCATCAGGTTTTACTTCTGCCATGTTTAGTATTTTTTTATGTATGAATTATCTAAGAAATTATCGTCAATTACTTCTAATGCACGGGCAATACTGGTGTCAAACATTTTATCTCCATATTGTAACACAAATCCACCAATCAGTTTTTCGTCCACCTTGGTCTTAAATTCAACTTTTGATACAGTTGCATCAGTCTTAAGCAACTCTAGAATATTGGTAAGAATATAATTATCAACCGGAACAGGAGTAGTAATTGTAACTACTGTAATTCCTTTTTTCAAATTGTATTGGTTTATAAATTCTGTGGCAAATTCTGGTAAAAATTCCTCCCTTCTCTTACTTAGTACCAACTTGAAAAATTCTTTAGTAATGGCATTATATCGTCCACCAAAAATCTGATCAACAATTTTTTGTTTCTTATCGGTATGTATAACCGGGTTTCTAAAAAGCAATAATAACTCACGAACATTTTTCAGCACTTCGTTAAAATAACTCACATCATTAAAAACCTCAGTTAACTGATTTTGCTCAATGGCAAGATCAAGTAGAGATTTTGCATAACGGGCTGATAAACGATACGATGACATTTTCTTAATTCAGTTTTGATTGTTCAATCAAAGTATTGATATACTTTACTTGTTCATCTTTACTATTCAATTCACGGCGAAGAATTTTTTCAGAAACTTCCAACACTAAATTTCCCGCGGCATTTTTTACTTCAATAATGGCGGCCATTTTCTGATTATCAATTTCCCGCTTCGCTTCTTCAATCATTTTTGCGCCTTCTGATTTTGCTTTATCGCGAGCTTCACCAATAATGGCATCCTTCATATCTTTTGCTTCTTTCAAAATCAAGCTACGCTCCTGCCGTGCTTCGTTCAACAATGCTTCGTGCTGACTTTTCATTGCAGCCATTTCCAACTTGGTTTTCTCGGCAGTGTTTAATGCTTCGGCAATTGTTTTTTCACGGTCATTCAATCCTTTCAGAATTGGTTTCCATGCAAACTTTGTTAATATAAAAATCAAAGCCAGCAATATGATTGTTGTCCATATTATAAGGCCGAGTTCGGGTTTTAAGAGTTCCATATTCTATTCAAAATTTAAAATCAAAAATCAATTTTAGCAGTTAAAAAAACTGCTTCCTTAACCAACCGTTTTGGAAGCAGTTTAATTTTTTGTTTAAAGAAACAGAATCAATACGCAAACAACCACAGCAAACAATGCAACTCCTTCTACCAACGCGGCAGTTAGAATCATGTTTGCGCGAATGTCGCCCATTGCTTCAGGCTGGCGGGCAATAGATTCAAGCGCGCTTGAACCAATTAATCCAACACCAATACCTGCACCGATTGCAGCAAGACCTGCACCGATACCTGCTCCCATCTGCGCGAAGCCATCAATGGCTAAAAACAGAATGCTTAACAAGTGAACCATAATTGAAATTGATTTATGAAAGTGAAAAAATTATTTAATGATGTTCTTCTGAATGTGAGTGTTCAACAATTGCCTCCGAAATGAAAACTGATGACAGCATGGTGAATATGTATGCCTGCAAGGCGCAAACTAACATTTCCAACAAGTAAATGAATGTACTGAATGCTACTGAAAATATTGAAATTCCACCTCCTGCTATTGGGCTCATTTGAGCAAAAATGAAAATCATGGATAAAAAGCTGAGCACAATTAAGTGACCAGCAGTCATGTTCGCAAAAAGTCGAATGAGTAATGCAAATGGTTTGGTTAAAATGCCGAGTATTTCAACCGGAACTAAAATTATTTTAACGCCAAATGGAATTCCAGGTGGGTTTAAAATGTGCATCCAGTAATGTTTGCGCGATCCGGTAATTATTAAAATGAAAGTAAAAATTGCAAGAGTAGTAGTAACTGCAATATTGCCGGTAACATTAGCACCACCAGGCAATAAACCAAGCATATTATTTATCCATATAAAAAAGAAAACAGTTAATAAATAAGGTAAATATTTGTCTGTTTTATTACCGAGAAATGGTTTTGCAGCTTCGTCGCGAACAAATGACACCAATACTTCCATTAAATTCTGAATACCCGTCGGTGCCTGATTAGGTCTTGCTGTATAACCTTTTGCTGCTGTTCTGAATAACCAGATTAAAAGAATGCTGCTTATCATCATAGCTAAAACATTCTTGGTTATACTTAAATCGTAAAATCCTTCGCCATCAGATCTGCCAATATGATGTTCAGCATTTAAGCTGTAGCCATCAACTGAACCATGATGTAATTTGTTGAAAAGGAAAAAACTGAATCCATTTACATCATTATACAAAATACATGGAAGCGGAAGTGCCACATCGTTATATCCACCTTCACTTGGATAGCTGAAAAAATGCCATTCGTGCGAATCACTTATGTGTTCGAGAATAACTTTTTTAGCATTGAATTTTCCATCTTCTTTTTCAGGTTGGTGATTTTGTGTG
>Ga0114969_10001526_pt1 | contig 19626 bp, 28 predicted proteins | sample M_130807_MF_Meta_FD_87316 | JGI IMG/M metagenome (GOLD analysis project Ga0114969, IMG submission 87316) | Freshwater microbial communities from Lake Montjoie, Canada to study carbon cycling - M_130807_MF_MetaG | ecosystem: Environmental > Aquatic > Freshwater > Lake | place: Lake Montjoie...
AAAGTCGGCGGCGAAGGCATGAAAGGCTACTACGACAAGATCTATCCGAACCAGTTGAGCAAGCAGGTGAAGAAGCTCGACCCGAGTGCCAAGGTTGGCATAACAGATGTGATGTTGCCGCAGGGGAAGCACGGCATGATGGGTCACAACAACCCTCCATTCGCGGCCCCCGGCGTCACCATAACCCCCAAAATGCGCGACGCCATTATGAAAGGCCAGACCGAATTTGCTCGTGGCGGCTCCGTCCAAGGCTACGCCACCGGCGGGCCTACGGACAATTCGCTAGAAGCCCTCTACAACAAGTATGCAGGGCCGACTATGCGGCAGCGCACGCGCGCCCGCTACGCCGAAGGCGGCCCCGTCAGCAGCGCCGCAATCTATGACCCTGCCGAAATTGACGCACTAGCGGCCAGCATCATTGAGGGAAATTATGCCTGAAAACTTGAATGATGACGACGATGCCGAAGGTGAAAAAATCCGGCTTGAGGACGTTGATAACTCGGTTGAAGACACCGACGACGGCGGCGCCATCATCCGCATCAAAAATAACAAAGACGAGAAGGTTCATCTAGCGCACTTCGCCAACATCGTTGATGAAGTCGATCAGGACATGCTGAAGGACGCTGTCACGGATTTGCTGGATAAGATCGACCGCGACAAGGAAGCCCGCGAAAAGCGCGACAAGCAGTACGAAGAAGGATTGCGCCGCACCGGCCTGGGCGATGACGCCCCAGGTGGCGCACAGTTCACCGGCGCCAACAAGGTCGTCCACCCCATGCTCGTCGAGGCGTGCGTGGATTTCTCTGCCCGGTTTATGAAGGAAGTCTTCCCGGCAGGAGGCCCGGTTAAAAGCAAAGTGCTGGGGACTCAGGACAGTGAGAAGGTTGAGAAGGGCCGGCGCAAGTCAACGTTCATGAATTGGCAGTTGACCGAGCAAATGCCTGAGTTCAGAGGAGAACTCGAACAGCTCAGCACGCAGCTGCCGCTTGGCGGCGGCCAATATATGAAGTTCCTGTGGAACTCCAAGTATGCCCGACCTGTGGCAGAGTTTATTCCTATTGACGATGTGTATCTGCCGTTCTCGGCCACCAATTTCTACACTGCCGAGCGCAAGACCCATGTCCAGTACATTACTGAAATGGAATATCAGAACCGCGTTAAGTCTGGAATGTACCGGGACATAGACGTTGGCTCGCCTGACGATCCAGAATTTAGCAAAAGCTCACAAGCTAACGACAAGATTGAGGGACGTAAGGATCTTGGTTACAATGAAGACGGCCTTCGCACCATCTTTGAAATCTACACCAACCTAGATTTTGGTGATGACACCGAGCCCTACATCATCAGCATTGATAAAAGCAGCAGCAAAGCTCTCAGCGTATACCGAAATTGGGAACCGGACGACGACCGGCGCAGGGAACTTGATTGGATTGTAGAGTTTCCGTTTGTTCCGTGGCGCGGCGCCTATCCGATCGGCCTCACGCACATGATTGGTGGCTTGAGCGGTGCGGCTACAGGCGCTTTGCGGGCCTTGCTGGACTCTGCGCACATTCAGAACATGCCGACGCTGCTGAAACTCAAGGGTGGACCCGGCGGGCAGACGATTAATCTGCAACCGACTGAGATCATTGAGCTTGAAGGCGGCGCGATGATTGACGATGTGCGCAAAATCGCCATGCCCATGCCGTTTAACCCACCAAGCCCGACCCTGTTCCAGTTACTTGGCTTTCTAGTCGAGGCTGGCAAGGGTGTTGTCCAGACGTCGTTCGAAAAACTGTCTGACACCAATACGGCACAGCCTGTTGGCACCACGATGGCGCTGATCGAGCAGGGGATGGTCGTATTCAGCAGCATCCATTCGCGTCTTCACGGCTCGATGGCGCGGTGTTTGAAGATCCTGCACCGCATTAACTCGGCATACTTGACCGAAGAAGACATAAAGGCGCAGGAATCGGGTCTGGACATCAACCCGGCTGATTTTGATGGGCCTTTAGACGTTATCCCCGTCAGCGACCCGTCTATTTTCAGTGACACGCAGCGTTTTGCTCAAACGCAGGCAATTTTGCAGCGTGCGGCGATGCTGCCGCAGATGTATGACACCAGGAAGGTCGAAGAGCGGTTCCTGCGCGACATGAAAGTGCCAGATGCGGATGTTTTGCAGCCAAAGCCCGGCAGCGAAAACATGGATCCGGTATCGGAAAATGTCGCCGCAACCATGAGCCGTCCCGTATACGTCCTGCCGCAACAGGATCACATGGCGCACATTATGACGCACATGGCGTTTCTCAAATCGCCGATATTCGGCAGCAACCCGGTGATCGCAAGAACATTTATGTACCCGATCGCCACGCATTTGCGCGATCATTTGCTGAATTACTACCTCGTTGAGGCACACAATGCTGTCGACATGGCTCAGAAGGAAAAACTGATCAAAGAAGACGCCAATGAGCAGGCCAAGGTTATTATTCAGGTGCAGCAGTTCATCGAGCAACAGCTAGGTCAGTTTGGCCAAGAGCTGGCGCAGATCGACCAGGCCGCACAGCAGTTCAAGCCGCAGCCCCAGATGCCGCCTGACAGCAGTATGCAGATCGCCCAACTCAATGCGCAGATCCAGGGGCAGGCGCTCCAACAGCGGGTCCAGGCTGATCAGGCCCGGCTCCAGATCGAGCAGGCGAAGATGCAGCAGGATGCGGCTATCAAACAGGCTGAGATGTCTGGCAGGGAGAAGCAGGCCCAGCTGGACATGGCGCGTGAGCAGATGCGCCAGCAAGGCGACGACCAGCGCACGGCGGCAGACCTGGCGGTTCGTGAGCGTATGAACAACGCCGACAACCAGACAGCGTTTGATCTGGCGCAGCTTGAGATTGAGACGGGGGAGAAGTTCTCCGTCTCTACTGGGACGGGCATCAATCCCGGCGCCCGTTAGATAGGAGATCGTGATGAGTGATAAGCCAACGACCGGAACCGTATCTCTCGACAACCCCGAAGTTAAGCAGAAGCACCGCCTTGCCGCCGGCCTGAAGGTTGACGGCCAGAACTTGCCGAAGCCCCCGAAATACTCAAAGCCCAATATATGAACTTTGAGACACTCCTTCTGGCTCGTCTCAAAACCGCTCAACAGGAGTTCGCTCTTGAGGCTTTGAGGCGACCCCAGAACCGCGATGCTTTCGAGTACGGGTATCGTGTTGGCCTCGTAGAGGGCTATGAGGCAGCAATTAACGTACTGATCAATTTGATAAGCGAGGACAAGTATGGAGAAAGAGATTTATGAGAAGGCGCTGGCGGAGGCCTTTCCAGCAGTAGATGCTGGCGTTCGGCCTTTTGGAAGCCGCATTCTGGTACAGATTCGAACACCAAAACAAATCTCTCAGGGCGGTATTCTTTTGCCCTCCGAGACTCAAGACACCGAAAAGTGGAACACCCAGGTTGCCAAGGTAATTGCATTAGGCCCTGGCGCATTCAGGAACCGATCGACTTTGGCGCTATGGCCCGAAGGCGAATGGTGCACGATGGGGCAATTTGTTCGCGTTCCAAAATACGGTGGCGACAGATGGGAAGTGCCGGTGAGCAAGGACGCCAGCGCCATGTTCGTGATCTTCAATGATCTTGACCTTGTCGGAGCTGTGCCCGGCAACCCGCTTTCTATTAAAGCATTCATCTGAAAGGAGATGAGAGATGGCTGACGTTTTGAAAGAAGACGACGACGTAAAAGACAACGACAACGAGAAACTTGTAATCATCGACGAAGAGCAGGAGTCTGAGGACGAACGGGTATTATCTAGTTCCGACAACAACGACAGCGAACGCGAAGCAATTCGGGAGCGTCGCCGCCTTGAAAAGCGGGAACGCAAGGATCGTGTCGGAAAGGCAATTACTCGGGATAAAATTGAACTGGACTTCCTGCGCAAGCGGAATGACGATCTTGAGCGCCGGGTATCCGCGCAAGAGCAGCGAGCCTATCAGACAGATCTGAACGGCATTGACGCCCAAATCGCCAAGTCTAGGCAAGAAGTCAATCTCGCAGAGCGGGTTATAGCCAAAGCAATTGAGTCCAACAATGGCTCCGACGTTACGCAGGCAATGCGTTACCGGGATCAGGCTATAGCTCGGGCGCAACAGCTTGCTTTTGTAAAGCAGAACGCTGAAAACCGCCCAGCGCCTCAGCCAGCGGTTGACGATATTGCGATGCACCATGCTCGGGAGTTTATCAAGGACCATCCGTGGTATGACGCCCAGGGGCGTGATGAAGAGTCGGCCATCGTGCTCGCGGTTGATGCGGCACTGGCGAAGGACGGCATTAGCCCGCAGACTGAAGAGTATTGGGACGAGCTTCGTGCGCGAGCCGCAAAGCGACTGCCTGAGCGGTTTGGTAAGCAGCAATCCCCGTCGCGTTCACCCAGGGGTGGGCCGGCTATAAGCTCCGGCAGGGATAATGGGTCCTCCGGCACCTATACAGAGTTCATTATGAGCAGCGAGCGCAAGAAGGCGCTGGTCGAAGCCGGCGTCTGGGATGACCCAGTCCTGCGAGAGAGATATGCCAAGCGATACAAGGAATACGACAAAAACAACCGGGCGTGACACATCTTGCGCTTTACTTGGAATTATCCTATGAATTACCTAATCGCTGAAGGGAGCGAGATATGAACGACGAACGGTTTAAGAAACTTGCAGGCGTAGAACGCGAGAGCCGCGCGATGAAAGATCGCGCTGTAACTGAGAATCGCGAGATTTCTGACGATGAGCGAGTAGCTATGTTCCGTCAACAATTCTTTCAGTCCTCTCTACCGGACTTGCCTCGGATACCCGGCTGGCACATGTGCTGGCTGACTACGACTAACCCGCGAGATTCCATCCAGACGCGCATTCGTCTGGGCTATGAGCCTGTAAAGCCGGAAGACGTTCCCGGCTGGGAATATGCCACCCTCAAGACTGGTGACTGGCAAGGCTTTATCGGGGTGAATGAAATGCTTGCATTCAAGCTGCCCATATCTCTTTACGAGAGATACATGACAGAAGCGCACCATGACGCACCTCTGCGCGAGGAAGAAAAGCTAACTGACACCGCAGAGTTCCTTGAACAACAGGCAAAATCATCAAAGTCGCGGTTAACAATGGGCGACGGCAATATGGAGATTGGGCAACGCAGGGACGCTCAATTTGAGCTGTCCTGATCACCCCTCAATCCACTAGGAGCCACTATGTCATCGACTAGCGCGCCTTTTGGCTTTCGAGCCTCTTTCCACAACAGTGGCCAGATCCGCCCGAAAGCCTATGTAATCGCCAGCACCTATGCTGCGTCGATCTTCTCTGGAGACCCCGTGAAGCTCGTTGATGCTGGCACGATCCAGCTCGGCACTTCGGACGGCACCCGCACGGGTACTGTCGACGGCATCTCATTGCTCGGCATCTTTGCGGGTGTTGAGTATATCGATGCTACCGGCAAGCCCTCTATCTCGCCATTCTGGCCCGGCGGCACCACAGGCACGAGTATCAATGCCTATGTGTACGACGATCCAGAAACTCTCTTTGATGTGCAATACGCCAACCCCGGCACGCCTGGCACTGATTCAGTGCAGTCCGCTGTTGGTGAGGAATGTGATTGGACTGTTGCTTCGCCGGGTGGTTCCACCGCGACTGGCTTGTCTACCACTGTCCTCTCGGTAATTCAGGCTACATCTGGTCAGTTCCAGATTACTGGATTCCAGGGCAACATCACTGATTCCCTCACAGACGCTTATGTTGTGGTTACCGTTCGTATTAACGAGCACCATTACAAAGCAGCTGTCAACTCCGTTTAAGGGAGGCTTAAACTATGGCTACTCCTATGCGTAGTACCGACTTTAGGTCGGTAGTTGAGCCCATCCTGAACGAAGTTTTTGATGGTGTTTATGATCAGCGTTCTGACGAATGGAAGATGGTCTTCCGTGAGCAGAAGGGCATTCCCCGCAATTACCATGAAGAGCCTGTGCTTTACGGCTTTGGTGCTGCGCCGGAACTCCCCGATGGCATGGCGGTCAGCTACCAGTCCGGCGGCGTGCTGTTCCTGCAGCGTTACCTCTACAAGGTCTATGGTCTTGCCTTCGCGCTGACCAAGGTCCTCGTTGAGGATGGCGATCACATTCGTATCGGCCAGACCTATGCCAAGCACTTGGCTCAGTCTCTGATCGAGACGAAGGAGACGCTCTCCGCGAACGTCCTGAACCGCGCCTTTAACAGCGCGTATCTGGGCGGTGACGGCGTGTCTCTGATCTCCACCAGCCATCCGATTGTCAGTGGCACATTCAGCAACCAGCTCACAACGGCTGCTGCATTGTCTCAGACGTCGCTTGAGCAGATGCTGGTTCAGATCCGCAACGCTGTTGACAACAACGGCAAGCGCATCCGTCTGAACCCGACTCAGATCGTGTCAGGTCCGTCTAACGTGTTCCAGGCTGAAGTTCTGCTGAAGAGCGTTCTTCGCACGGGCACCGCCGACAACGACATCAACCCCATTAAGTCGATGGGTCTGTTGGCCAAGGGCCAGGCAAACCTTTCCCGTATCACCTCGACCACCGCTTGGTGGGTGCAGACTGATGCGCCGGAAGGCATGAAGTTGCTTATGCGCCGCGCTCTTGAGAAGAGCATGGAAGGCGATTTCGAAACCGACTCCATGCGCTACAAGGCGACCGAGCGTTACACCGTCGGTTGGACGGATCCTCGTGGGCTTTACGGCACTGCGGGAATCTGACCTTCCTGCCCCCGCCCTAGAAACCCCCTTAGGGCGGGGGCACCCCTTACCGGGTCAATCCGGTGCATCAGACAGTCCCGGCTGACGACATGCAGACTGATGCGCTGAACTCGCATGTGAGGACACTACAATGGCTTCAACAACCTTTTCCGGCCCAGTTACCTCGACCAACGGATTCATCGGCGCCCTCACGGGCAACGTCACTGGCAATGTTGCGGGATCCGGCAGCATCACGCACGCTACGACTGTCGCAATCAACGCCACTGCAACGGCGACTGCGGCGCAGGTAGCAACTGGCTACATCACCTCAACATCCGCAGCCGCGACAGCAATCACGCTGCCTACAGGCACGCTGCTTGGCGCAGCTCTGGGCGCGGCCAAAGGTACAATCTTTGACCTCTACATTGACAACACTGGCGGCGCGAGCACCGTGACCATTGTTGTTGCGGTCAACGGTATTTTGTCTACGGCTGCCGCTGACACCCCCGGCAGCTTTGGTGACTTGACTGTTGCTGCCGGCGTAACTGGTCTTGCGCGTTACACTCTCATGTTCTCCAGCGCAACGGCTTACGTGTTCACACGTACTGCCTAATTATGAGGGCTGCGGCCCTCATTTTCACAGGAGGTAGACATGGCTGATACAGTAGCTACACAGACGCTGCTCGACGGCGAGCGTCTTGTTATCCAGAAATTCACCAACATTTCTGATGGAACGGGCGAAACCGCCGTCAATAAGATAATTGTTTCCGGTCTTGCGGCCAGTGCTGCAGGTTTTGCCTGTAATGGCGTAAAGATCAATCGGATCTGGGCTAACACCCATGGCATGGAGGTCCGCATTCTGTGGGATGCGACGACTGATCTGTTTACGTGGATGATCCCACAGAACGTAAGTTATTCCATGGATTTCTCTGAATTCGGCGGGTTGACCAACAACTCTGGCGCGGGGAAGACAGGAAATGTGGCCTTCACGACATCTGACGCATCATCTGGTGATATGTACACAATCGTAATCGAGTGCATCAAAACCTACGCAACTGTTTAAGGGGAAAGAAAATGGCAAAAGGTCCGATGTACGTTAAGGATTTCGATTTCAGTGTGCAGCCTTGCAACTACAGCCACGGCGGCACCGCAAAGTCGCCTGGGCAGCAGATGACCAAGATGGCCAGCGGTGGGTATTATGCCAAGGGCGGCATGAAGAAGGCTATGGTGAAGCGGGAATCCATGGAAACTCCTCGTATGCAGAAGGAGGAAATGGTTCAGAGTCGTATGGTCAGAACGCCGGCGATGTCTCCCAAAGCTCCTATGCGCCGCGCCATGCCAGTTGCCCCGGTCGAACCTATGATCCAGCTCGGCGCCATGAAGAAGGGCGGCGGCGTCACGGGCGGTCCCGGCATGGTGAAGACCACCGGCAGCCTTGGCATCAAGGGGAACAAGAACCCCGGTGAGAGGAACGGCAAGCCGACAATGGCCACCAAGACCGGCAACGTACCCTACAGCCATGGCGGCAACGTCAAGAAGTACGCAGAAGGCGGGACTTCCAAGTCAGCCCGTGATTACAAGACATTTTCAGACCAGTGGCACGCAGAAAGCTATACGGGGCGGGCGTTGAACAAAATTCTAGAAACGCTCGGCATTAAAGAAAGTAAAGAAGCCAGCGCCGATGTTCCCCGCGATTCCGAAGTCAAAAAGTACGCCGATGGCGGTCCTATGATGCCGGGTAGGCCGCAGTCTGGCCGCGCGGGTCAGGAGATTCCCCCTGAGATTCTGCGGGCCTTGCAGATGGCGGCTATGAAGGCCCAGGCCGGTCGTGGCAGGCAGCAGGGCGGGATGCCGATGCGGCGTTCTATGCCTGCCCAGATGCCGCCTCAGATGGGTGCGCAGCCCGCTATGCTTGCTCAGATGAGTGCGCGGCCCGCTATGCGGTCTGGCGGCGGGGTCAGCAAACAGAAGTAAGTTGCCTCCCTAGAAATAAACGGAGCTGGTATGGCTTTTTCTGGCAGCATTAGCGGCACCACATTTAACGCGCTGAAGGTCGTTGACCACGCCTTCCGCCGTTGCCGCTTGCCAGCTCAAGCCATCACCGCCGAAATGCAGACTTACGCGCTTGAGTCGCTGGGGCTCATGCTTTCTGAGCTGGCAAACATTAAAACGCCGAGCTGGTGCATTGAGAAGCTCATCCTGCCGCTTTATGAGAACCAGCCGATCGTCACCCTGCCGCTGGGTACTGTTGATGTTCTGAACCTGAACTATAGAACATTGCAGCCAGTGACAGGGGCAACCGTATCCACCTCGTTGGCCTACACCGTTAATTTTACAAGTGAAACTGTTGTCGACACTGTTGGCGTGAAATGGTCTGGGGCTTCCGTGCCTATCACCTTTCAGGTCAGCACCAACGGCACTGTATGGACGACGGTCGGCTCCAGCGCGGTTGTCGCGGCGTCTGGAGAAATCACATGGACGGACATTTCTGGGGCGCTGGCGTATCAGTACTTCAGGATCACAGCCACGAACCCAATCTTGTACTCTGTAATCACCTTGGGAAACATGCCGCAGGAGATTCCGCTCGGTCTGTTAAACCGGGATGCTTATGTCCAGCAGAGCAACAAGGTTTTTCCTGGCAGGCCTAACAGTTATTGGTTTCAGCGCGATATACCCGAGCCTGTGGTTAACATCTGGCCCTCCCCATTTCTCGCTGCTGAAGCGGCGCAGTTGATCGTATGGCGCCATCGGCAGATCATGGACACTCAGAACCTTCAGCAAGAGGTCGAGATACCGCAACGCTGGCTTGAAGCAATTGTTAACGGGCTGGCGGCAAAGGTGGCGGCTGAAACGCCGTCAGTTGATATGAACCTGATGCCTGTGCTTGAGCAACGCGCCGCAATGACGGTGCAGAGAGCCTGGGACGGGGACAACGACGGTTCTCCGATCCAGATAAACCCCGGCATTGGGGTTTATACGGCATGAGTGTTTATCTGGATGTCAGTGGCCAAGCCACCTACGGGATTGGCATTTGTGCGCGGTGTTCGCGTAAAATGCTGCTTGCCAAGCTTCACCCAGACCCGAATTACCCGAATTTGATGGTCTGCGATGCTGATACGGACCAATACGACCCCTACCGGCTTGCGCCTCGGGCGCCGGATCAAATTGTTCTTCCGTTTGTTCGGCCTGATACGCCTATAAACACGCACCCGGCAGGCCTTATACAGGAGGCAGGCGACGAGTTCGTCATTACCGAAGATGGTGAAGAGTATTTGGAGATCTGATGGATGACTAACGTACCCAGCAATCTGATCCCCACGCGAGTTACCGAACTCCCGCTCGCCCCTGTCGCCGATCCCAACAGCTTGATGATGATTGTCTATCAGGGCAACAATTATCAGATCCGCGTTGGAGATCTGCTTTCGGTTGCCGGCGTGCCGATCACAACGCAAGTCATCGCCGGGACGGCTATGTCCGGCGGCGGTGCGCTTTCGGGGAACGTCACGCTCAGCGTCGCTGGCGGTGGAATTGGAACCACGCAGCTTGCTAATTCCGGCGTGACGGCGGGGGTTTACGGCACGGCGACCGACATTCCTGTCTTCACGGTTGACGCCACTGGCCGCGTAATGTCGGCGACAACTATTCCCGCGACGATCTCGGGCTATGTCCCAACAACGCGCCAAGTCATTGCAGGAACAGGGTTAACCGGCGGTGGCGCGTTGAGCGCCAATGTGACGCTGGCTGCTGACCTGTCCAGCTCGACGCCTCTCACGGGGTTCCAGAGCGGGTCTGCGGGCGCTGCCACTACAATCAGCCGGTCTGATCACGTACACCCTCAAGTCGACCTCTCTGATGACGACCAGGTAGACAATCTCCTTGGCTTGAACAACGGCGGCACGGCAAAGAGCTTGGTTGCCGCAGCCGGAGCCATTGTCTGGTCTGGCGCTGATGGCCTGTACATCGGCCCTGTCGGGTCTTCTGGTCAGGTGCTGGTGTCAGGCGGCGCCGGGGCCCCGACATGGGGTTCTGCGTTGTTGGTGGTGGATCAAGCCGCCAATGTGGTCTACGCAGGCCCAACAGCGGGCCCGGCTGCTTCAACTTCTTTCCGCGCTTTGGTCAATGCGGACCTTCCGGCTTCTGGCGTCTCAGCCAATATCTATGGGTCATCGAGCTTAATCCCGGTTATTACCGTTAACGCTCAGGGTGTCGTTACTAGCGCCTCGACGACTGCCTTTGGTGGCGGAACCGTAAGCAGTGTTGATGTCAGCGGCGGCACAACTGGCCTGACAACCAGCGGCGGCCCCATTACCACATCCGGCACAATTACCCTCGCCGGAACGCTTGCAATTGCTTCCGGCGGTTCAGGTCAGACAACAGCACAAGCGGCGATGAACGCTTTTGCGGGTGCGGTCACAAGCGGATCGTATCTACGGGGCAACGGCACAAATGTGGTGATGAACACCATACAAGCCGCTGATGTGCCTACGCTGAATCAGAACACAACTGGCACAGCCGCTGGGCTGTCCGTGACTTTGGCAATCGCCTCTGGCGGCACTGGCCAGACGACAGCCTCAGCAGCGTTCAACGCTCTGTCGCCTATCACCACGACTGGCGACTTGATCCTTGGGACGGGTGTTAACACGGCAAGCCGGCTGGCGATTGGTTCCAATGGCTACCTGCTCACCTCCAACGGAACCACCGCGTCATGGGCAGCTGCGCCGGCGGCGGGTGTTACGTCTTTTTCGGCTGGTACGACTGGCTTTACACCATCGACTGGTTCTACAGGCGCGATTACGCTGGCGGGCACACTGGCGACTACTAATGGCGGCACTGGGCTTACTGGGTTTACCGCAGCCAATAATGCCATTTACTCCACATCTAGCTCGGCACTGACGGCTGGCACATTGCCGATTGCTGCCGGCGGCACTAATTCAACCGCCACCGCCACCGCTGGCGGCGCAGGGTACGGCACAGGCACGGCCCACGCTTACACGGCTGCGGGCACTGCCGGACAGATTTTAACTTCAGCCGGAGCTAGTGCACCTGTTTGGGGTAGTCTTGATGGAGGCACGTTCTGATGATTGAGGAGCTGATCATTCGGATCTTCAAGGCCCGCAATCAGGCGCACATGCGGCACTGGAAGACGGGTTCCTATTCCGAACACAAGGCGCTCGGCCACTACTATGAGGGGATCATAGACAAGCTGGACGAGATTGTGGAAGCTTACCAAGGCGGATTTGGGCTGGTGGAAAACTTGCCCGATGAAATTGAAGACGGTAGAACATTGGTCAATGATGAGATGCTTTGGTTGGCAGAAAACAGAGAGAAGATTGCCAAGAATGTTCCCGCGTTGGAAAATCTGCTCGACGATCTTACGGCGCTCCACATGAAGACCCTCTATAAACTTGAGAATCTGAGGTAGGACGATGGCACAGTCAGGATACACACCGATCCAGCTCTACCGCACGACGACTGCTGCGGCGGTTCCGGTAACCGCCAATCTCGCGCCGGGGGAGCTTGCGATCAACATCGCCAATGGCGATATGGCGCTATTCGCTGAGAACGCCAGTGGGACCGTCACGCGCTTGATGAACAACCCGGCGGGGTTGAAGTATCCCACCGCAGACGGAACCGCGAATCAGCTCGTTAAAACTGATGGCGCTGGGAACCTGTCTTTTGTCACTTCTAGCGGTGCAACTAAAGGCCAGGCAATAGCCTTTTCCATCATTTTCGGTTTGTAAGGAGCTATCATGGCCAACCCAAATATTGTTAACGTAACCTCAATCCTCGGCACAACGACCTACTACACGCCCAGCGGCACCGCAGCGGTTGTCCTGCTACCTAATGCGGCGTCTTCTGGTACGGTTTTTAAGATCAACCAGATTGTTGCGGCTAACGTAGACGGCACGAACGCCGTCAATGCCACCGTATCAATCTACACCAACGGCGCTGTGGCCCAGGGCTCGGCTCCGTCTGGCGGCACGGCGTACCCGATTGTCTCGACAGTCTCGGTCCCCGCCAATGCCTCGCTGATCGTGGCGGACAAGACGACTGCCATCTACCTGATGGAAGGCACGTCGATCAGCGTCACTAGCGGCACGGCGAGTAAGATTACCTACAGCATAAGTTATGAGGTCATAACCTAATGTCCAGACGTTATAAGGGTGGCGTGATTAGCGCGACTGCGCCAACGACAACTTCTTTAGTAGCTACTGGATTTTGGTCGCTTGTCCAGCAATTGCAAGCTAAAGCTGCCAGTTTGTGGCCTAGTTGACTATGAGGAGACTCTATGACCACTCGTTATCCCGGCGGCGTCATCACGAAGACCCCTGTCACGCCTGCTGGTCCGTATCAGTGCGGCGCGGCTCCCGGCATATGGACGCTTGACCAGCAGCTACAGGCGCAGAAGCTGGGCATATGGCCTACGCAGGGGAATGTATCTGCAACTTTGGCTATTTTTGCTTTGGGATTTGCCTGCGGCGTTCGTTCTACAATTCGCAACAAATACACATTTTCTGGCTGCGTTAGCGCATCAGCTACCGCAGCCAGCGCGGCATCAAGGTGTGGGTCCGCAGTAGGTACTGCCACAGTTGGTATCTTTGCTCTAGGATGTGTTGGTGGCGCTTCAACCACCCGCAACAAATACACCTATTCGGGTTGCACAAGTGCAGCAGCCACAGCAGCTAGCACTGCATCGAGGTTTGGGGCCGCAGCCGGTAATTCTACCCGTGGTATATTTGCTTTAGGATATACTTTGTGTTGCTGTCTTCCCTCAACCACCCGTGACAAATACACCTATTCTGGTGACGTAAATGCAGCAGCCACAGCATCTAGTGCCGCATCAAGTTATGGGTCCGCAGCAGGCAATTCAACGGTTGGTATTTTTGCTTTAGGGTCGCCGGTAGGGGCTACTCCTACAACAACCCGTAATAAATACACCTATTCGAGTTGCACAAGCGCATCAGCCACAGCAGCTAGTAATGCATCCTATGCAGGGTCCGCAGCAGGCAATCCTACCGTTGGTATATTTGCTCTAGGAAGGGCTCCTAGTCAGTCAACAACTCGCAACAAATACACATTTTCCGGCTGCGTTAGTGCATCAGCCACTGCCGCTAGTAATGCATCAAATTGTGGGTCTGCGGCTGGTAACGGTACTATTGGTATTTTTGCTTTAGGAAATTCCGGCGGTGCTTCTACAATTCGTAATAAATACACTTATTCTAGTTGCGTTAATGCGTTAGCCACAGCAGCTAGTAATGTATCATACGGTGGGTCCGCCGCCTCCAACGGGACAACAGGGGTCAACGTATAAATGAACAGCAAGCCGCATCGCAATAACTCGGACTTTCAGCTTCGCTACTTCATGGCGGGCTCTTGCTACACGCCTGATGGTGCGTGGGCGCTGCTGTACGGCCAGAAGATTGACATGGAAGTAAAGGTTGAACACTCCAGATCGCAGAAGCTGAAGCGCGAAGCCAAGATCATGGAGAACGAGGCGATTATGGCTGACCCCGACAAGAAGCCGTGGGAGCGGATGATCGCAGAGGCCACCATCATCGAGTGCAAGTCTACGGAAGACACATGGCGCAATAACAATGACGCCGCCATTATGGAACTGAAGACCATCAATGAACTGATGGCTGAACTTGAGCCGCAGCGTAAGTACGGCCACCTGCCCATGCTAGAAGCCAATGAGGCCCACCAGCGCGATGAGTGGCTGGGCGAGCTTCAGGGCCGCGTGGAGAACTTCATTCTATCGCAGGGCAACATCCCTCACGATCACCTGAACACCATGCGCTGCCATCCCGACTTTGAGACAAAGATCGTCCCGCACATCAAGCAGGTCTTCACGGCTCTGGCTGGCAAGAGCGAGCGTCTGGACCTCCTTACGCGGCAGGCCCCCATATTCTTGGAGGATAAATCATGACCGGCTACGTCAAAACCACCACCGACAACCAGTTTGTCGAATACCCATACGGCGCTGAAGAGCTAGTGCGGGACAATCCCGGCTTTGGCTACACGCCCTATTCCGACTTCGTTGAAATATTCCCCCACACGGATGCTTACAGTGTCCACGGTTTTCGCATTCAGTATGTGGAAATCGACGCTGATCCGGTCTATGACGGGATGATACAGACGGTATTTCGCTCGCCTGAACCGTTTGTGCGTGGCGGCAAGTGGGTCTTTTCGTGGATTGTCCGCGATCTGACGCCAGAAGAAATTGCCAACATGGAGAAGATGCGAGCCGAAATGCTACGTCCTTGAGGGGGGAATATGACCGACGAGCTAGAGCAAATACACTGCTTCCCGACAACTATCTATGTAGTCAAGAAGCCGCAATTCCTAGACACGGTTCGTCCAGTCGTTGATGAATATATTGAGAAGCGCAAGAAGGAACAGGGCCCGCACAACGAAGTCTACCCTGTCCACATGACCGACAACATATTCGAAGACCCGCGCCTGGAGGACTTCTGCTCCTATATTGGCGGCACGGCGTGGGGCATTCTGGGCCTTCAGGGCTACGACATGCAGAAATTCAGCACGTCATTCACGGAACTCTGGGGCCAGCACCACTACAAATACTCAGGCATGGACCAGCACGTTCATCCCTACGGCTCTCAGATCATCGGCTTCTACTTCCTACGATCACCGCAGGGCGGCTCTACGGCTACGTTCCACGACCCTCGCGCGGGCAAGGTGCAGGCTAGTCTGCCTGAGCTGGATATGCGGCAGATCAGCGGCGCGAGCAATCAGATCAATGTGGCTCCAGAGGCTGGGACCATGATCTTCACAAATGCGTGGTTGCCGCACTCATTCACCCGCAATAGTTCTGAAGACCCGGTGGCGTTCATTCATTTCAATCTAAGCGTCATTGCTAATCCTCCAGCTCCGTCGGCAGAGGTGATCTGATGAAGTATCACATCAGATACAACAAGACGGCTGGCGAACCGGGACGGGGAACGCTGGATCACAAGTGGCGTGTGTTTGAAGGCGAAAAAGAATACCTTTTCAAGAATTTCCGAGTGAACGTGCCGTGCCATAATGAATTTGCTCACGGCGAGTGGAATCTTGCCTGTGAAGGCGTATTGTCTATAGACCGGGGGACATCTACGGCTACTATCAATAGCGAGATATAGAATGGACACGCAGAACATCATAAACATTGTTGCTGCGGTCGCGATAGGTTCAGGCGGCTGGTTCGCCCGTGAGTTATGGGGCGCTGTTAAAGACCTTCGACAGAAGGTCCATGATATAGAAGTAGACTTGCCAAAGTCATACGTCAGCAAAGCCGACATCGACAAGCGCATGGATCACATCGAAACCATGTTCCAGCGGATCTGGGACAAACTTGATGGGAAGGCAGACAAATGAAAATGTCGGCAGCAGGGCTTGATCTGCTCAAGGGTTTTGAGGGGCTTAAACTCAGGGCCTATCTTGATCTCGTAGGCATCTGGACTGTGGGTTATGGCCATACCTCTGCCGCCGGGGCCCCGGCTGTCACTCCCGGCCTCGTAATAACTCAAGGAGAAGCTGAGGAAATCCTGAAGCGCGACATGGCTCAATACGAAGACGGCGTTCGCAAGCACGTCAAGGCCACCCTGACGCAAGGCCAGTTTGATGCTTTGGTGGACTTTGCCTATAACGCTGGCGTTGGGGCTCTTGCTAAGTCTACGCTGCTAAAACGGGTCAACGCTGGTAAATTTGACGAAGTGCCAGCCGAGTTCATGAAATGGACCAAAGGCGACGGCAGGGAATTGCCGGGTTTGGTTCGCCGTCGCAGAGCAGAAACCAAGCTCTGGCGGGGCATAGACACCGATGCGCCGGTAGTGGTTGAAGAATCGAGCGCAGCGCCGGACCGGCCCAAAGCGTCCAAGTCCATCATCCAGTCCAAAGAGGCGAACGCTGCCGTGGTGGCTGGCGGCTTGAGTACGATAGCCATCGCGCAGGAGGCTATCCCGCTAGTCCGTGACGGCGGCAACCTGATTAGCTCTCTCAGCCCAACGACCCTGATCTTTGTCGTCATTATCGCCGCTGCGGCAATTATCTGGTACCTTAGAAAACAAAGGCTTAATGAGGAGGGTGCATGATTCCCCTGTTCTTTACCCCTCTTGGGCGGTACATCACCATTGGCGGCGGCATTCTCGTCATCCTCGTTGGCATCTATCTTAAAATCCGGGCAGACGCCGTCGAGGGTATGAAGGCAAGAGCCCAGTCCGACATTATTGAGAGGACCAAAGATGCGCTGGATGCTGCTAATGCCGTCAATCTTAATCCTGAACGGTTGCGCGACACTGACGGGAATCGTCGGGACTGAGAATACAAATACCAAGGTCTGTGCCGTTTGGCGGGATATTTCGTGGTCAAAGAAAGACACCGACCCGACAATTGGCGAAATCAAGGTAAACAACGCCAAACGCGAAGCGTGGTGCTACGACGCCAAATAATTCCCCAGTCGCTTTTAATGCGATTCTAGGGTTATACTGACCGGGACCGTTAGCGCGTGCTGTAGCAGCTGCCGTTTGTTAAAGAGGTGCAAATGAGCTACACCATGACCTACGATAGCCTGCTGGTTGACCTGCGGCGCTATCTTGAACGCGGTTTCACGGTAGAAAGTGACGCGATCGTCTATGAGCAATTGCCTCGCCTTGTAACCCTGGCTGAGCGGCGGATTGCGCGTGAACTGAAGATTGAAGGCTTCATCCAGCCAGTTACGACCCCGCTTCAGGTCGGCGTTGCAGTCTACATGAAGCCTGACCGTTGGCGCGACACTGTCAGCATGACCGTTGACAACGTCCCTATCTTCGCCCGGTCTTACGAATATTGCCGTTCATATTGGCCCGACGAGGCGCAGACCGGCACTCCCGGATTTTACGCTGATTACGACTATCAGCATTGGCTGCTGGTCCCGACGCCCGCAACGGCCCAAACCCTTGAAATTCTTTTCTATCAACAGCCGCCCCTCCTTGGGGATGACTTTCAGACGAACTGGCTCACGCAATACGCGCCTGATCTCTTGCTTTATGCCGCGCTGCTTGAAGCAACGCCTTTCTTGAAAAACGACGAGCGTATCCAGACTTGGCAGAATCTCTATGATCGCGCAGCTTCTGCAATCAACAATGAGGATCTGAAGCGGATTATGGATCGTTCTGCGAATAGGAGCGAAGCCTGATGACTACATACACAAGCGTCTTTGGCGGCGCCAACATTTACCCTTCCGAGATCAGCTATAGCGACACTGTTCTCACGGCTGATGTTGTTTTAAGCTGGCCGGAGGAAACTTCTACCAGCGACAATCTTGCCACGCGCATTATGGACATTTCCGCTGGTTCTGCGGGACGCAGCATTTATTTGCCTGATGCGAGCAAGACTGGAACGGGTCAGACAATCCTGTTCAACAACACCGGCGCCCAGACAATCACTGTGCGGGATGACGGTGGGACACAGGTAGTCACTGTCGCCGCCGGCACGCTGTGGCAGATCTACCTGACCGACAACAGCACGGTCGACGGCGTATGGGCGATCCTGCAATACGGATCTACCACCTCTACCGCTAACGCCTCGGCGCTCGCGGGCACGGGGATTGTGGCCGTGGGCACGGTTCTCAGCCAGTCTGTGCCGATCACAAACTTCAACTCAAACTACACCGCTGGCGTCACTGACCGCGCGAAAATGTTCGTCTGGACTGGCTCGGGTGGCGGGACGCTCACGCTGCCGTCTGCCCCCACCATGGGCGACAATTGGTTCTTGTGTTTCAGGAATGGCGGTGGCGGGTCGGTTGTAGTGGACCCGTCTGGCACGCCCCTCATCAATGGTGCTGCAACGCTGAGTTTCAGCCCTGGCGATTCGGCGATCATTGCCACGGACGGTGTTGACTATTTCACAATTGGGTTTGGCCAGTCTTCAACATTTGCCTTTGATTACACCTCGATCGCCGTTGCTGGCACCGGGAACTACACGCTAACCGGCACTGAGTTGAACCGCATTGCGTACAACTTTACTGGAATCTTGACCGGCAATCGGGTCATTATCGTCCCCGCAACTGTCCAGCAGTACTGGGTCAGTAACGCCACCACTGGCGCCTACACGCTGACGGTAAAGACAGCGGCGGGAACAGGCGTAGGAATTTCGACCGGGGCAAGGGGCATATTTTATTGTGACGGCACAAATGTGGTTGATGCCGACACCACTACATTGTCCGTGCCGATCTCCATCTCCGATGGCGGCACGGGGGCTACAACCGCCGGTGCCGCTCGCATTAACTTGGGCGCCACAGCCACGGGTGATGCGATCTTCACCGCCGCAACTCAACAAGCAGCCTGGACGGCTCTAGGTATTGCTCCATCCGGCGTTGTCGATGGTGGAGCTTACTGATGCCGAAAAGCACGGTAGTCCTAAAATCTCTCGCCGGCATAAAGCGAGACGGCACCAAGTACGAAGGTGATTTTTACACTGATGGGCAGTGGGTCAGGTTTCAACGCGGGCTGCCTAGAAAGATCGGGGGCTATCGTTCGATCAACAAGTATCTAACTGAAATCTCAAGAGGTTTCAGTAGCTTTACCCAGCAAAGTCTTCAGTATTGCCACTCAGGCGGCGCCTCGACTGTTGAGCGTTTTACGATCGACAGCAGTAAGAACAGCTCGATTATCAGTTCCAGAACGCCTGTAGGGGTTGGCGCAACCGGCACCGTTACTCTGACCACTGGGGGCGCTGGATCGGTGAACAGTGTCACGGTCAATGGGGTGACTGTCACCTCGGGCTCTGTCGCCTTCATTACTGACTTGCCTACGACCGCAACCGCTGTTGCGGCGAATATCACCGCTTTCACATCTACGCCAAATTACTCCGCTATTGCCGTTGGCGCGGTGATTACCATTACCGCCGCTACTGTCGGTCAAGCCACGAACGGGTTTGTGGTTGTG